>Ga0224508_10000204_pt1 | contig 61423 bp, 58 predicted proteins | sample SF_Jan12_sed_USG_4_FD_170157 | JGI IMG/M metagenome (GOLD analysis project Ga0224508, IMG submission 170157) | Sediment microbial communities from San Francisco Bay, California, United States - SF_Jan12_sed_USGS_21 | ecosystem: Environmental > Aquatic > Marine > Sediment | place: USA... | reverse complement strand
ACCATATTCGCATCGAACGACGGGTCCACCCGGTTCAGCATCATCGTTGTCTTGCGCATCAGGCGGTCGAGCATCACTGGATTGCCGAAGCGCTCATCGACAACGCAGACGGCGTGCACTTCTGTTGGCAGTCCGGCCGCGGCCAGGCCCAACGTGAGACCTGCGGTGCTCCCCATCGTGCCGTTTGCGATGTAGATGCGGTCGGGGCAGGGCGTGTCCCTGTTCGCGACCTGGCCCGCAAGTTCCAGCCCGGCATTTACAAACCCGACCGCGCCCAGCCAGCTGGACCCACCGAGTGGCACGACCCATGTTCTGCGCCCCTGCAGGTATTTACGGAACAACGGCAACTTGGGGATGGAGCCACCGTAGCGGATGATCTCGGTACCAAGATGCCGATGCATGTTCAACGTGCGCGGAATCTTCGGCGAGCGCTTCTGATGCGCGAGAAAGCACGTACACTCCAGTCCAATCTCCCGGGCGAGCACAGCCGTTGCCAACGCGTGGTTGGAACCAGCCGCGCCAAACGTCGCAACGCGCATCGCGTTCCGATCCAGCGCGCGCCTGAAGATGTAATCCAGCTTGCGGATCTTGTTGCCGCCGTACAGGGGGCTGCTGATGTCATCTCGTTTGATCGCGACACGACGCACGCCAGCCGGTGTACTGACCTCCTTCTCCTCAACCGGCGTCGGCAACTCGGCAAGTTGCAGTTTTGGCAGGCGCTTGCCGATTTCAGGGTAGGCCGCTGAGAGAAAGTCACTCATGCCCCGAGATTATCGAAGTGCATTGATGAGTGCGAATGAATTAGTATTGGCCAACGCTTATCTGACCAGGTGCGGAGACAGGTTTGTCAGATGCAGTTGACCGCGGTATCACGGTCACAGAAATCGCAGCGATGGATCAACCCATCGATGTGTCGCCAGAGACCACGGCTGCTTTCGTAGGCCGTGCGCTTCGTGGTCCCGTCAATACGCCTGTTCTCGTAACGAACTTCGGCGAATTCCGCAGACGCTTCGGTGACATCTGGTCGCGCTCCAGCTTGGGACCGGCGGTCAGGCATTTCTTCGAACACGGCGGAATACGGCTTTACATAGTGCGCGTTGCGAACAATGCTCGCGGCGCGATGATCTGCCTGCCCGCGAGCGGGTCCGCCCTGGTATTACGTGCCGTCGAACCCGGGTCCAGTGAGTTCATTCGTGCCGCAGTCGACTATGACGGTATTGAGGACGATGAAGAAGCCGCGCACTTCAACCTGACGCTGCAGCGCGTCAATCCGGGCACCGGCCTGGTGGAAGACCAGGAACTATTTCGCAAAGTGTCCTACAGGGAAGACGACGCGAAGTTTGTGGGGGATGCGTTGCTGACGTCGACGCTGGCGCGCGTCGACCAGCCCTATCCGATGCACCGGCCGGAGCCGACCATGGACGCCGGTGGTCGGATCGGATCGGGCTATATCGAGCACGCCCAGGCCGGCACCGACGGTACCGAGTTGTCCGACTACGATCTCATTGGTTCACGTAAACAGTCGAGCGGTTTGTTTGCACTTGAGCGGGTGGAGAACTTCGACATTCTCTATCTGCCGCCGCCAGGAAAAGGCATCGACACGGGTCCAGCCGCTATTCTTGCTGCTGAGCGCTACTGCCGCGAACGCCGCGCGATGCTGGTCGTCGATCCACGGGCCGAATGGGAGACCGCTGAGGAAGCTGTGCGTGGAACGCGTGAGTTGGGGTATGCGAGTCCGAACATGCTCAGTTACTTCCCGCGCATGGTGAAACGCCGCAGCGACGACATTGCGCGCCCTGTGGGAGGGGCTATAGCCGGGCTGCTGTGCAAGCAAGACCGCACCTATGGGCCGTGGCAAGACCTGAACCAGCAGGGTATGGGCCTGACGCGAAACCTGGATCCCGCCGTCGACCTCGATGAAGAAGATACTCATTTGCTGAGTCGCGCAGGCCTCAACGTCATCACCGACGGACCGGCCGGCCGGTGTCGCGTCACGGGGTCGGTCACGATGGGGCGAGGCAGCGAAGGGCACCGCAAGTTCGCCGAGCTGCCCGTGCGGCGCATGTGCCTGCAGATTGCCAGCACGGTGGCGGCCGCGACCCGTTGGTCCGTGTTCGAACCGAGTGACAAGAACCTCGCCAGGCGTGTTCGTGCGCAGGTGCTTACCTATTTCTACTGTCTCAACGATCTCGGCGCATTCGCCAACGATCGTTTCGTTGTCGAATGTGATTCTGGCGTCAGCGATCGCGACGACAGCGATGAGCACGGCGTCACGATACTCCTCGTCTTCCAGCCGGCCGCTTGCGACGAGCCTGTCTCGATGACTCTGCACCTGACAGCCACCGGCTGTCGCGTCGGCAGCGGCGCCTTTGCGCCCTCCATCGAGGATTGCGCCTGACACTTGTCATATAAGCACTGCCCAGGTGCCACCAAGATATCGGGAGGGGGTATGAGAGACAGCGATGTCCTGGTTAACAACCCGCACGTATCTCGATCGGCACTGGAAGCCATGCACGGCCAGGTATTCGGCTGGGCCCTCTCCCGCTGCGATTTCGAACAAGCGGTAGCGGAGGATCTTGTGCAACAGGCTTATGTTGAATTGCTGACGGGTAAGGCGCGTTTCGACGGTCAATCGTCGCTTAAGACATTCGTCTTCGCCGTAGTGCAAAACCTCTCTCGCAACCGCTACCGGCGGCTGGCCGCACGCATGCGGCTGCTTGGCAAAGCGGCACCGGAAGCAGGTGCCGATGTTGCGCAACTCGAGGAACCGGCCGAGCACAACGAATTATGGAAGGCGGTCCAGGAGTTGCCCGCGAGACAGCGAGACATAGTGGAACTCGTGTTCTGCCGCGACATGACGATTGAAGAAGCGTCCGCCGTTATGGGCGTAACTACCGGAACAGGTCGAGTGCATTACGACCGCGCGAAGAAAACATTGAAGGGCAGGTTGGCAAATGACTGACATCGAACACACATTGCGGGAGGCTTTGCAGCAGGGCCAGAAGGACGCTGAGGCAGGACGAGCCCCGGACTTCGATACTGTCTTTGCCGCCGCCGAAGCGAGTGTGTCGCAGAGACGACGACGCACCACAGCAATGGGTGGTATAGCAGCTGCCATTGTGGTGGCGGCGGTGCTTGTGATCGGTCAGATGCGACCTGCCGAGCGGGACTGGCAATACGTCGATCCGGACGAGTTTGCGAATAGTACGAGTTGGGCAGCACCTAGTGATGTGCTGCTGCCCGAGCATCGATTTGACATATTCGGGGATATTCCAGTGCTCATCGAGTCAACGGATACCGATGAAGGAGCGTTACTATGAAGAAGGGAATTTTGTGCCTGCTGGTTTTGGCCAGTCTGATTACGGGCACGGCGATGGCCCAGGAAGACAAGGATGTATTCAAAGGCAAATTGTTTGCACCGAATCTCATTCTTGAAAATCGCGATGCGCTAGATTTAAGCAAGGAACAGTTCACGGCAATTCGCGCGGCGGTCGTCGAAGTACAAGCCGGCGTTGCCGAGCATGAGTGGGACATGCAGGAGGCCTACCAGGCGCTCATGCTGGAGCTCGATAAATCGCCAGTCGACGAAGACAAGGTGTTGGCATACGCGAGTACCGCGTTGCTGGCGGAAAACCAGGTCAAAAAGAAACAGATGGCCATGCTCGTTCGACTCAAGAACCTGCTGACCGCTGAACAGATAGACCACCTGGAATCCGTGTACGGGAACCGCTAGCCCGAACGCCTGAACGGGACGGGGTAAGACTATGAACGTGAATCGCACAGTTTCATTGCTCGCATCGATATTGCTTGGTGTCGCAGGTTGCGGCGGCGGAGGCGGCTCGGATGAGCCACCCCCACCGCCACCTCCGCCACCGATCACCAAGGCAGAAGCGTTTCAGCTGCTGAACCAGGCGAGCTTCGGCGCAACCGAAGATGAAGCCCAGGCCGTGATCTCAATGCGCCCCGAGCAGTGGATCGATGACCAGATGAGGAAACCGCCTTCGTTGCAGTTGCCGCACATGCTGACGTTGCCGCCGCCCCAGTTCATGGGTCAGTTGCATGTCGATCGTGTCGATATCTGGTTCCGCAATGTACTTCTGGAAGATGACCAGCTGCGGCAACGTGTGGCCTTTGCCCTGTCGGAAATCATGGTCGTGTCCCAGCTGGGTGCGTTGCAGGGGCGACCCTTCGCGGTGGCCGATTTCTACGATGTGCTGGTGCAGAACGCGTTTGGCAATTACCGCGACCTCATAGAGGAAGTCACGCTGCATCCGGCGATGGGTGTTTACCTGAGCATGCTCGGGAACGAAAAGCCCAACCCGGCGCTCAATATTCGTCCCGATGAGAACTACGCGCGCGAGTTGATGCAGCTGTTCTCGATTGGCCTCGTCGAGCTCAACATTGACGGCTCCGTGGTACTCGACGGCAACAACCAGCCAATTCCAACCTATGACCAGGAAATCATCGAGGGCTTCGCCCATGTATTTACCGGCTGGACCTGGCTCGGGTCACCCTCTTTCGGCAGCGGTCGTGTGCCCGTTGCAAGCCAGTACTTCCCGATGGAGCTCTGGCCCGATTTCCACGATACGGGTGAGAAGACCCTGTTGGATGGTGTCGTGTTGCCGGCTGGGCAGACGGGCGAGCAGGACCTCGCTGACGCGCTCGACAATATCTTTAATCACCCGAACGTCGGGCCCTTTATGGCGATCCGGCTGATCCAGCGCCTGACGACCAGTAACCCGTCGCCGGGATATGTACGACGCGTTGCCGAGACGTTCAATGACAACGGTTTTGGCGTGCGGGGTGATCTGGGAGCCGTGGTGAAAGCCATATTGCTCGATCCGGAAGCGCGGCCCGCATTGGCGATGGAGATTGACGGCAAACTGAAGGAACCGCTGATTCGCCTGACGCAGCTGTTCAAGGCATACGACGCCACCTCCGAAAGTGGCCGGTACCCGCTCGTGGCGTCATACATCCTGTTCGGTCAGGGGCCGTTGCAGTCGCCATCCGTATTTAATTTCTTCAGCCCGTTCTTCGCGCCGCCTGGTGAAATCCGGGACAGCAGCCTGGTCGCTCCGGAACTGGAGATCGCGACTGAGTACCTGAACACCTTGTTTACCAATTACATGTTCTTCCAGACCTTCGGTTTGAACCACACGAACGAGGACCTCGAAGAGGACCAGATCTACATCAACCTGCAGGAAGAGATGGATATTGCTGCGGACATCGATGGGCTGATCGACATGGTGGCCGACAAACTGTTGGGCGGCGAGATCTCGGATCCGCTAAGGACGGAGATGGCGGGCATGCTCGCGCTCCTGCCGGAGACGGATCCGGTCCTGCGTGCCGCAGAAGCCGTGTACTTCGTCGTCACATCGCCCGAATACGCGTACCAGCGTTAGGAGAAGATGACTCATGAAAACATTGAACAGACGTGATTTTCTCCGTACCAGTGGCGCTGCTGCGCTTTTCGCCGCGACGCCGGGGCTTGCCTATTCGCAGGTTGTTGGGGGCGGCGCATCTTTCACGGACTACCGCGCACTGGTTTGCGTGTTCATGTTCGGCGGCAACGACTCGTACAACATGCTTGTCCCGAACACAGGTCCGGAATACGCGGCCTATGCGACATCGCGACAGAACCTCGCACTGCTACAGGCGGACCTGTTGCCGATAACGCCGGCATCGCTGGGTACGCCCGATTTCGGGCTGCACCCGTCCATGGGCGGCGTCCAGGGACTGTTCCAGTCCGGAGATGCGGCATTCGTGACGAATGTCGGGCCGCTCGTCGAACCGACGACGAAAGACCAGTACTTCAGCAAGTCCGTGTCGCTGCCCCCGCAGTTGTTCTCGCACAATGACCAGCAGGACCAGTGGACCTCGCTGCGTGGCAATGTGCCGAGCAAGACGGGCTGGGCGGGTCGCATGGCGGACCTGATCCGCGACGGCGTGGCCGGCCAGCAGATGGCGACGAATGCGTCGCTATTCGGCTCCAACCTGTTCCAGTCAGCGGACGAAACGGTCGCCTACGTCATGGGACCGAACGGCCCATTGCAGTTCGAAGGCTTCTCGACGACGCCGGGCGAGCTCCTGAACGAACAGCGGCTCGCATTCAACCGCGTGGTCGATGCTCAGTACGACACCATTTACGAACGCGGTTTTGCGGCCGTTCAGCGACGCGCTATCGACGCAGCCGATACGGTGACCACGGCGATCGACAATGCGCCGGTGCTCAACACGGTATTCCCGGCCTCTCAGCTTGGTACGCAACTGGCGACGGTCGCACGCCTGATTGCGGTGCGCGACGAACTGCAGATGCAACGCCAGATCTTCTTCGTTGCGACCGGCGGCTTCGATTCGCACGACGACCAGAACCTGAATCAACCAGGGCTCCTCGGTGGCATCAGTGAAGCGATATCGGCATTCCATGCGGCAACCGCGGAATTGAACATCGCGGACAGCGTGACGACGTTTACGCAGTCGGATTTCGGCCGTACGCTGACCTCCAACGGTGATGGCACCGACCATGCGTGGGCCGGCAATCAGCTTATCGTTGGCGGCGCGGTCAATGGTGGCGACCTCTATGGCAGTTATCCGCTGCTCGAGATTGGTGGACCCGAGGACGTCGGCGGCGGTCGCATGATTCCGTCGACATCCGCGGACCAGTACGCCGCTACACTGGCGCGGTGGTTCGGAATACCGGAAGTCGACCTCGATGTCGTCGCGCCGAACCTTGGGAACTTTGCCCAGCGGGACCTTGGGTTTATGATCGTCTGAACGAATCGAGGCCGCCACGGTCTCTTGATCTACAGACTTTTCCCGGGGAATACCGATGAACTTGAGACCCACAGCCGTCCTGGCTGTCGTATGCCTGTTGTCCGCCTGCGGCGGCACCGACGAGCCGGCCGTTACCGAGGCCGTCGATGCGGGCACCGCATTGCACACACTTTTTGACGAACATTTCGAACGCGGTCTCGAGATGAACCCGCTTAGCGCGACGTTCATTGGCGACCATCGCTATAACGATCGCATGGCGAACAGCAACAGTCCCGAGTACAGGGCAGCGGCTGAGGCCATGGATGAGGAGTTCCTGAAACGGCTGCTGGCGATCGATCGCTCACAGCTGGGCTACCAGGACCAGCTCAGCTACGACATTTTCCGCATCAATCGCGAGCTGTCGCTCGAGGGCAACCAGTTCCCGTTCCACCTGCAGCCGATCAACCAGTTCTACTCGGCAACGAACTTTTTCGTGCAGCTCGGCAGCGGTTCGAGCGCCCACCCGTTCAGGACCGTGAAGGACTACGAGGACTTCCTGTCTCGCGCCGATGATTTCTCGACGATCATCGACCAGATTGTTACGAACATGCAACAGGGCATGAGCGAAGGCGTTACGCAGCCGCGCATCCTGATGGAAAAACTGTTGCCGCAGATTGATGCGCACGTCGTGGAGCGGGTTGAAGACAGTAACTTCTATGCGCCGGTGCGTAACATGCCCGAGGACTTCAGTGCCGAGGACCGCGAACGCCTCACGGCGGCGTACGAAGACAAGATCATGAACACGATCGTTCCGTCCTACCAGCGCATCAGCAATTTCCTCGGTGACGATTATCTTGAGAACGCGCGCGAAACCGTGGGTCTTTATGCACAGCCGAATGGCAACTCCTGGTACGAGTACATGGTGCGCGTGCGCACGACGACCGACATGACCCCTGATGAAGTTCACCAGGTCGGACTCGACGAAGTCGCCCGTATACATGGCGAGATGCACGGCGTCATGGAAGAAGTCGGCTTCGAGGGGGACCTTAAGGAATTCTTCGAGTACATGAACACGGATCCGCAGTTCTTCTTCGACGAGCCGGAACAGCTGATTCAGGGTTACCGCGACATGTCGGACCACATCGCGGACCTGTCGAAGTCGCTTTTTGATGTATTTCCGAAGACGGGCTTCGAAGTCCGCCGCGTCGAGGAGTTTCGTGAACGCTCGGCGCCTGGCGGGTCCTACCAGGCCGGCACGCCAGACGGCTCCCGAAATGGCGTGTTCTATGCTAACGCCTACGACTTGAGTGCGCGGCCGAGTTGGGCCATGGAGTCGCTCTTCCTGCATGAGGCAATCCCGGGCCATCACTTCCAGGGCATGCTCCAGCGCGAGAACGAAGACTTGCCGAATTTCCGCCGTTTCGGCGGGTTCACGGCATTTTCCGAGGGTTGGGGCCTGTACGCCGAGTCGCTCGGCAAGGAGATCGGCGTATACACCGACCCCTACCAGTACTTCGGCGGTCTCAACGCCGAGCTCTGGCGTTCGATTCGACTCGTCGTCGATACCGGCATCCATGCCAAGGGCTGGTCACGCCAGCAAGTGCTGGACTACATGTTCGAGAACTCGGCCGTAGCGGAGGCGCGCGCCGTGTCCGAGGCAGAGCGCTTCATGGCCATTCCGGGGCAGGCTCTGGCATATAAGGTCGGGCAGCTCAGAATTCGCGCGATCCGTGACAACGCGGAGGAGCGACTTGGCGATAAGTTCGACATCAAGGCGTTCCATACCGAGGTTCTGCGCGATGGCGCAATGCCGTTGTCGATGCTCGAGGCCAAGATCGATCGCTGGGTTGAGGCGCAATTGATGTAATCTGCGCGTATGAAACTCGATCGGTTCATTCGTGTCGCGATTGCGGTCGTCATACTGCTCGTCTTTATCGTCGCGACAGGTGCGTTGCTGTTCATTTCCGAATCGGCGCTCAATGTCTGGGACCGGCTCAAAGCTGGTCCTCCCTTTTTGCTTTATGCCTACGTCGCCATCATGCTGTTGCTGGCGATCACCGCGCTGTGGCTGATCTGGCGCCTGGTCATTCGCCGCAAGATTGAGCCGGCCAAGGTAATTGGGGCGGAGCCGTTGTCCAAAGATGACATCAAGGCGCGGCTGCATGAAGCGGAAGCCGCCGGCGTCGACGTCAGTGCGGCCCAGTCAGAACTCAAGGAACTCGCCTCACGCAAGGACTCTGTTCACCTGTGTTTCTTCGGCGAAGTCAGCGCAGGCAAGAGCTCACTCATCAAGGCGCTGGTTCCCGAGGCCAACGTGGTCGTGGATGTCGTCGGCGGATCGACCGACGACGTCCGCCACTATCGCTGGCGCGACCACAGCGGCGCCGAGATCCTCCTGACAGACGTGCCGGGCATCGGCGGCCACGAGGAAGGGCTGACCGACGTCGCCGTCGATGAAGCCAGGCGTGCGAACGTCGTGCTTTTCGTCTGCGACAGCGACCTGACGCGGCCGGAGCTCGCGTCAATCAAGTCATTGCTCGAGTTCGACAAACCGCTGGTCATCGTACTCAACAAGGCGGACCGGTATTCAGCCGAGGAACAGGCGGCACTGATGCAGCAATTGCTCAATCGTGTCGACGACATCGGCGGAGAACTCGAACGCGATCATGTCGTCGCTGTATCGGCCGGCGGCGACGTCGATGTAATTGAGCGCAGTGCCGACGGCGAGGAAGCACCGTCGCGGCGAACACGGCCCGCTGACATCGGGGTCCTGGTCGTGGCGATCAATCGGCTGCTTGCCGAGGAGGGCGCGACGCTCGACGCGCGGCGCGAGCGCGCTGTGTTTCAAATGGCCGCGGCACGCCTCGCTGAGGCAGAAGGCGAGTATCGGCTGCAACGCTCGGAGCAGGTCATCCGCAGTTCGACCCGCAAGGCGATCGTCGGGGCGCTCGCGGCGATCAGTCCTGGCACCGATATCCTGATCCAGGGCTACATCGGCACCGCGATGACACAGCAGCTTTGCAAGCTATACGGTGCGGCGCCACGCGACCTCGACATCGAAGAATTCCTGTCCCTGAGCCAGAGTCGTGTGGGTAGAGCCCTGCCATTGTCGCTGGCCGTTGCGGGTAATGGATTGAAAGCATTTCCCGGCTTGGGAACCGTGGCCGGGGGCCTGGTTCACGCTGTGGCCTATGGGTTGATATTCGATGCGCTGGGCCGCAGCCTCGTGCTGACGTTGTCGAAGCATGGCGAGTTACTGCCGGAAGTCGCCGCAAAAGAATTCGAGGAAGGAATCAGTGAGCATTTGGAAGCGGGCGTTCGCCGCGTTGCCAAAATGGCCCTGGCCGAGAAAAAAGGCTGAAGCCACGGGCGACGCCGGCACGGACCATCTTGGTCTTGCCCGCGAGAGCCTGCGTGAACTTGTGCACGATGCACGGCTTCCCGCGGGCGTGCGCGAGTCGCTCGTGCACGACTACGACGCCGTGCAAGCCATGCTCGACAAGATCGAACACGGGCACCTCCATCTTTCAGTGTTTGGCCGCGTAAGCACCGGCAAGTCGTCACTGCTCAATGCGCTGATCGGCGAAGAGCGGTTCCCGGTCAGCCCGATTCACGGTGAGACCCGCTTCTCCTCGATGCAGGCGTGGAACGAGGTCGAGGCCGGGGGTGTATTTCTCATCGACACACCCGGGCTGGACGAGGCCGGCGGCGAAGACCGCGAGGCGCTCGCAAAAGAAGTCGCAGGACGATCGGACCTCGTCATCTTTGTTCTCGATGGTGACATCACCGAGACAGAACTCGATGCGCTCAAGGCCGTGCTCGCCCAGGGGCGTCCGGTGCTTGTGGTCCTGAACAAGGCAGACCTGTACACGGCGGCCGAGAGCAACGCGCTTGTTTCGTCGATCCGGGCCAAGACCGAGGGACTGGTCGAGCCCGACCACGTCATCGTTGCGGCGGCCCAGCCACGTGCACAGACTGTGGTCGAGGTCGACGCGGCGGGCAATGAGGTAACGATGGAGCGCGCGCGCGAGCCAGACATTGCTGCGCTGCGCATCAAGCTCTGGGACGTTCTCGAGGCCGAGGGCAAGACCCTGGCCGCGCTCAATGCGAGCCTGTTTGCCGCAGACCTCTCCGACCAGGTCGGCAAGCGCATCCTCGCCGCCCGCCAGGAACTGGGTGATCGCCTCGTACGCACCTACTGCATCGGCAAGGGTATCGCCGTCGCGCTGAACCCGGTTCCCGTAGCCGATCTGTTTGCCGCCGCGTTCATCGACGTCGGCATGGTCGTGCACCTGTCACGGGTCTATGACCTGCCGCTAAGCCGCAAGGAAGCCGGTTCCATCGTGCGCGTGATCGTGGCCGAGTCGGCCGCGCTCATGACCACGGTGTGGGCGCTGCACCTTGTATCGAGCGCACTCAAAGTTGGCACGCTCGGACTCTCGACGATTCTGACGGCCGGTGCGCAGGGAGCAATTGCTTACTACAGCACTTACCTGGTTGGGCAAGCGGCCGGCAAATACCTGGCCGAAGGCAAGTCCTGGGGCGAGGGCGGGCCGAAAACGGTCGTCAAGGAGATTCTCGACTCGCTCGACCGGGATACGGTGCTCAGCGACGCGCGGAGAGAAATCCGGGCGCGCCTCGGGCTACGTTAGATGGATCGCGAGACCCGCATGCGCCGCATCTGGGAGACGATCCAGGATATTCCGCGCGGCTGCGTGGCCAACTATGGACAGATTGCAGAAATAGCCGGAATTCCACGCGGTGCCCGCCAGGTCGGATACGCATTGCAGCATTCGCCGAAAGACCTGGAACTGCCGTGGCATCGCGTGATTACATCGTCCGGGAAGAGCGCCTTCGATCCCGACAGCCGTGCGTTCAAGACACAGCGCGACCGGCTCACCGAGGAAGGCGTCGTGATGCTGAATGGCAAAGTGGACATGCAAAAGTACCGCTGGCAACCTGATCTTGACGAGCTCTTGTGGAAGCCGTCGTCAACCTGGGATGAAGATTGAGTATCAAGCGCAAAGCACGGTCGCATTTTCTTAATGCGCTGTTGAGTCCGGGGTCGCGGCGCGTACAGCGCTCGGCCAGCGAATTGCGGCGCAAGCTGACGGGCTCGGCGCATGTGGTATCAGCATTCCTGCAACTCGACGATCCTTACTCCTACCTGCTGGCGTACTACCTGCCCGAATTGCTGTCGCACTACGACATTGAACTTCGCGTGTACCTGTCGCAGGCAGTCGGTGATGAGTTTCAACCGGCGCCCGACATGCTCGCCGAGTACGGGGCAATCGACGCTCGGCGACTCGCGCACGAACTCGGCATCCCGTTCCTCGATCGCGGCACTTCACCACCCGTAGAACATCGGCGTGGATTACTTGACGAACTGGCATCGCACTCCAGTTCGCCGGACTTCATTGACGAGTTCAGGGACGTCCTCGAATTGTACTGGCGCGGCGACAACGAAGCCGCGGCTCGGCGTTCGGACACAGGTGAGGCTGGATCTGCAGACCGGGAGATCAGGGCATCGCAGGATCTGCTGAAGCGCCTGGGCCACTACAACAGCGCGATGCTGCACTATGGCGGTGAGTGGTTCTGGGGCGTGGATAGGCTGCATTATCTCGTCAGCCGCCTCGACGAACTGGGAGTTGCAAAAGACGGCGGGGGGAGCAAGCGCCTGGCAGCCCTGCGCCAGTCGACGCAGGTTGCATTGCCGGTCCGGCCGCCGACGGCTGCCAAAGAATTGCCGCCACTCGAATTATTTCACTCCGTTCGCAGTCCTTACTCCTACCTGTCGCTGCAACGCAGCTACGAGATTGCGGATGCGTTCGGGCTTGAACTGAAATTACGGCCCGTGCTGCCGATGGTCATGCGTGGCATGCAGGTTCCGCATTCGAAGCTGCTGTACATTGCAAAGGACACATCACGCGAAGCAGAGCGGCTCGGGATTCCCTACGGCAAGATCGCCGACCCGGTCGGTGAGGGCACCGAGCGCTGTCTCGCTGTGTTCATGTACGCTGAATCGGAACACAAGGGGCGCGAGTTCCTGTTGAACGCGGGCACGGCTATCTGGAGTGAGGCTGTCGACGTTGCGACGGATAAAGGCATGCGCATAGTCGCCAGGCGCACAGGCCTGTTCTGGCCGGACGTACTTGCGGCGATGGAGTCCGAGGACTGGCGAGCGCCGATCGAAGCCAACCGTGAGTCAATGATGGATTCCGGATCCTGGGGCGTGCCGACGCTGCGCCTGGGTGACGAAGTGTTCTGGGGGCAGGACCGGGATTGGCTGCTGATACGCCACATCGAGGAATTGTGTGACACAGGAGACGGGATACTCGTATGACGACCGTAATCTTTTCGCATGGCCAGGAAAGTGGCCCTTGGGGGACCAAGATTCGCGCAATGGCGGAGCGAGTCAGGGGGCTGGGCTACGCGGCCGACAGCATCGACTACCAGGGGATCGCCGACCCAACGGAGCGCGTGGAAAAATGCGTGCGTGAGTGCGCAAACATAGATGACGGCATCGTGCTCGTGGGCTCCAGCATGGGCGGGCATGTCGCGACGGCCGCTGCTGAAAGAATTGGCGCGCTCGGTCTCTTTGTTCTCGCGCCGGCCTATTTTATGGACGGTTACGAGGACCTGACCCCGCACCCACCCGAAATGCCGATTTGCATCGTGCATGGCTGGCATGATGATATTGTGCCCGTCGAAAACAGTATTCGTTACGCGCGCGACAGTAGTGCGACTTTACATATCGTCGATGGGGATCACCGACTAACGGCGAACATCGATGAGATTAACGAATACCTGGAATACTTTTTGAAACAGAAAGCTAACTAGATCAAGTAATTGGGAGGAAAAAGCATGAAGTACTGGATATTGGTTTTGAGCCTGTTGGTCATGGGTTGTAGCGGTGGAGAGTCTGACGATTCAGCCGCCGGTGAGGCAGCGGAAGCGGCTGTAGAAGCAGCTGAGGAAGCTGTAGAAGCAGCCGGCGAAGCGGCAGACGGTGCGGCCGAAGCAGCTGGTGACGCGATGGACGCTGCCGGTGACGCCATCGAAGATGGCGCTGAGAGCATGGGCGAGGCAGCAGCCGACGCCATGAACGAGGCGGAAGACATGGCATCCGACGTTGGCGACATGCTCGAAGAGAAGAAAGAAGAGCTCGACGAGGCGATCGACGACGCGACCGACGACTAGAGGTCCAGGCGCAGGCCTTCGCTAGCTTGGCGAAGGCCGCGCCTTTTTCAAATGTCAACGGCCTGTTGACACGTTCTTTTGGGTAGACTTGTTCGCCATGAACATCGCAGGCTTATTCTTTCGCCCGCTCTACTGGCTGGCGGGCAAGGTGTTCTCTTTCTGGGCACGCCCGGCCATTCAGCCAGAGCTCCCCGCCGAACTGATTACCGACAGCGATGCCGAGGTCTGCTACGTCCTCGAGAACGGTGGGCTGGCGGACGTGCTTGCGCTCGAGCGTGCTACTGCGTTGCATGGCATGCCATCGCCGACACAGACGTTCGAGTTTTGCGGCAACCGGGAATACAAACGCTTCATCATCCTTCGGCGGATGAAGGGGTTCTGGTATCGCCGCCCCCGCAAGGCGGGATCGCAGCGCCTGAAACGCCTGATCGAAGCGGCCGAGAACGGCGACCAGGAACTGCTCCTGATTCCCGTGGCGATCTACTGGGGACGGTCGCCCGAGAAGGAGCGCTCGGTATTGAAGCTGCTCTTCTCGGAGAACTGGGACGTGGCCGGACGGACGCGGAAGTTCTTTACCACTATTTTTCTAGGCCGCGACACGCTGCTGCGCTTTAGTCATGCATTGCCGCTGCGGGCTATCGGTGCAGAAGGCAAGCCGCACGAAATAGCCTATCGCAAAGTGTCCCGCATCCTGCGTGTGCATTTTCGGAAACGCCGTGTCGCAACCGTCGGTCCGGATCTTTCGCATCGCCGTACTTTAATCAAGGCGGTACTGCGTGCGCCGTCCGTGCGCCGCGCCATTATTGCTGAGAGTGGTGACGATTTCAGGAAGCAGGAAGTCGCCCGGCGTAAAGCTGAAAAGTACGCTCTTGAGATCGCAGCGGATATTTCTTATCCGACAATTCGCTTGCTATTGCGCTTGTTGCGCTGGTTATGGAACCGCATCTACGACGGCATCGATCTCAACCACATGGAGACACTGCACGAGGTTGCCAAGGACAAAGAGGTCATCTATGCGCCGTGTCACCGGAGTCACTTCGACTACCTGTTGCTTGGTTATGTGACCTATGAATCGGGACTGCACCTGCCGCACATCGCGGCAGGCATCAATCTCAATATGCCTGTTGTCGGCGGCATCCTGCGACGCGGTGGTGCTTTCTTCCTGCGACGCAGTTTCAAGGGCAACCGGCTGTATGCAACCGTGTTTGACTCGTACATCCAGCAGGTCCTGGGCAAGGGCTACTCGATGGAGTATTTCATCGAAGGAGGGCGTAGTCGCACCGGCCGCTTGTTGCAGCCGAAGGGCGGCATGCTCGTCATGACGATCAACTCCTACGTCAAGAACCCACAGCGTCCGATCGTTTTTGTTCCCGTCTACTTTGGTTACGAAAAACTGATCGAAGGCGATGCCTTCATTAGCGAACTTGCCGGTGCCGAAAAGAAGAAAGAGTCGGTCGGTGGCCTCGTACGTTCAATCAAGTCCCTGCGCGACCAGTTCGGCAAAGTCAGCGTGAACATCGGCGAGCCAATCGAACTGGAGCCCATACTGGATAAGGCGCATCCTGCATGGCGTGACTACGAATCCGAGAACGGCGAGCGGCCGCCCTGGCTTGCCGGAATCGTCGACGATGTCGGGCGGCGTATCATGCAGAACATCAACGCTGCCGCCGCGGTGACACCCATCAGTTTGCTGGCGTATGTATTGCTCGCGACGCCCAAGCAGGCGATCGGTGTCGAGGAACTGCGCCGCCAGCTGGAGATCAGTATCGAGCTGCTGCGCCGCTTCCGCTACTCGGACCTTGTAACGCTGCCGGACTGGACGCCGGACGAGATTATCGAGCACGGTGAGAAGCTCGATGTCATCAGCCGCAGTACGCATCCAATGGGTCAGGTCATTCACATGGAGGAACGCACAGCAGTCCTCATGACCTACTTCCGCAACAATATCCTGCACCTGTTCGCGGTACCGGCGTCTGTCGCGTGTTGCTTTATCCAGGGCCAGGAGCTGCCGCACTCTGAGTTGCAGCGCCTGATTCGCCTGATCTATCCGTTCATGAAGAAGGAGTTGTGTCTGCAGTGGGACGACAAGGACATTGATGACATCACGACCGAGGCGATCAGGTCACTCAACGATATTGGCATTCTCAGCTACGGCAGACGCAAGAAAACGCTGGTCAGGCCGCCGGCCGGTTCCGCGAGGGCGTTTCAGCTGCTCATGATGGGGCAGTCGATGGTGCCGATGTTGCAGCGTTTCTACCTCGTGATCGCCATTCTTGTCGGCAATGGCTCGGGCAAATTGTCCCGGGGACGCCTGGAGACAATGTGCCAGCAGAGCGCCGAACGCCTGTCGATGATCTACGGGTTGCACTCACCGGATTTCTTCAACAAATCCCTCTTTCATGATTTCATCAAGATGTTGCAGGAGCAGGACGTGCTCAGGCGCAACGACCAGGGCGCAATCGAGTTCGATGACGACATCACGTCGATCGGCGCCGATGCGCGTCTCGTGCTCGGCGAGGAGATCCGCCACAGTATCCTGTCCCTCACCATGACCGGTGAGGGCGACACGGCGGCCTGATTTCCCTGGAAGATCGACCCTTTTCCTTGCTTTGCGGCCACGAAAGGTCTAAAAAAACACGATGATTCACAGGTTTGCACAATATTGGGCTCTCCTCGGCCGCCGCCGGGTCAGTGCCCTGTTGCTTGCAGTCTCCCTGAATCTGGCGATCTTGCCGTGCGCCATGGCGTTCGAGGACATCGAGCCGGCACACGATTGCTGTCCATCCGAGATTCAGCTCGAGGCATCCGATTGCTGCGCGCTCGATGACGTCAGCGTCGACTCACGGGGTGGCGCGGCCAAGCTCTCCGACTCACCGGACTTCGTGGCACTCCCGGCCGTTTCGCGTCCGCAGGCTCTCGACCCGGCGTTTGCCCGGCACCTCACGGTTGTCGATCCGCCCGACCCACCCGGTAATACTCCGCCGCTTCACAAGCTCTTCTGCGTCTATCTGAGATAGCCAAACCTGTGCTGTAAACCCGTCCGGTTTTTCACGCAGGAGTTGGAATCATGTCAGTTCGACGCGGGACTTCGCCCGTCTACATCGCATTACTCACGTTCACGGCCTCGTTGCTGTGGACATCATTCGCCATGGCACAGCAGCGTGTGCCCCTGACCATTGCCGAGGCCGAGGACATCGCGCGCGCCGGCGAACCAGGGCAGCGGGCGCTCGTCGCCCAGGCTGCCGCCAGGCAGGAACAAGCTGTTGCCGCCGGGAAATTGCCGGACCCGGTGCTGCGCGTCGGTCTCGCAAACTACCCGATTAGCGGTGGAAGTTTTTCGACCGAAGGTATGACGCAGGCACAACTGGGTCTGCGACAGTCATTCCCGCGCGCACGAGCGCAGGGGACGGAACAATTCCTCGCCCAGGCTGAAGCGTTCAGCCGGGGCGCAGATGCACGCGGCCGGGATGTGCTTGCCGCGGTACGTATCGCATGGCTCGAGACGTACTATTCGCAACAGGCCTGGATGCTCGTCAGCGAGTCACGGCCTTTCTTTGCGGATCTCGTCACAATTACACGCTCGATGTACGCCGTGGGCAGGAAGACGCAGCACGACGTGCTGCGTGCCGAACTTGAGCTGAGCCGTCTCGACGATCGCCTGATCGAATCAGAACGGGCCCGGTCAGAAGCACAGGCAAGTTTGTCGCGCTGGCTTGGGCAGAATGCGTATCGGCCGGTTGCAATGAAGCTGCCTGACTGGGGCAAGCCACCGTCACTCGAAGACCTCCGGTTGAGGCTGGATACTCACCCCTCGATAGCTTCGGCAAGAGCCGGCGTGTCCGCGCAGCAGGCCGCTGTGGAGATCGCCGAAGAGAACAAGAAACCTGGTTGGGCGCTCGATGTTGGCTACGGTTATCGGGAGGGGTTCCTCCCGGACGGTTCACCACGTTCCGATTTCGTGAGCCTGTCTGTTTCCGTCGACCTGCCGTTCTTCAGCAAGAACCGGCAGGATCGCAAACTGGCGGCCGCTTTGGGGGAGCGCCGTGCCGCGCGCGAATCGCAGGCGGAGCTCGCGGCTCGCCTGTCAAGCGAACTGGATGCCGAATACGCGCGCTGGACAGACCTGACGCGGCGACTCGCACTCTACGAAACACGGATTCTCGAGCAATCGAAAGGGCAGGCCCAGGCCGCGCTGCTCGCTTATCAAAGTGACACGGGTGATTTCTCCGATGTGATGCGCGGCTATATCGACGATCTGAATACCCGGCTGGAACACATTCGGCTGCAGGTGCAGCGCGCGCAGAGCTACGCAGCGCTGACTAACCTCGGAGGGCTGGAACAATGAATTCAAAACTGACCATCGCCGCCATCGCGGCAACACTCGTCATCGGCGTATTGATCGGTCGCATGTGGTCACCACAGGCTGGTGCCGACATTGAGGACGACGCCGGACCCGAGATTCTCTACTGGGTAGCGCCGATGGATCCAAACTATCGTCGGAACGAGCCCGGCAAGTCGCCCATGGGTATGGATCTTGTGCCTGTCTATGCGGGCCAGGAGAGAGCAGGCAGCGGTGTCGTGTCGATCGACCCGACGCTGCTCAACAACCTCGGCGTGCGAACGGCCGAGGCCGAGCGAGGTACCTTGCCGCGCAAGATCGAAACGGTCGGCTACATCGGCTATGACGAGGATACCCTGCAGCACGTGCACACGCGTGTCGATGGCTGGATCGAGAAACTGGCGACGACCGCGACAGGCGATCCTGTGACCAAGGGCCAGCTGTTGTTCGAGCTGTATTCACCAACGCTCGTGAACGCGCAACAGGAATATCTCGCCGCCCTGGCGAGCAATAACACGGTGCTGCGTAACGCGTCGCACGATCGCCTGATAGCACTTGGTGTGACGAATGCGGAGATCCAGCGCCTTGAGCGGGAACGAGAGGCGAGCCAGCGCGTGCGCGTGTATGCGCAGTCGGATGGCGTCATTGCGCATTTGGGTGTGCGAGAGGGCATCTTCGTCACACCGGCAACGGAAGTCATGTCGGTTGCCAGGCTCGACCGGGTCTGGGTCCTGGCGGAGGTCTTCGAGCGGCAGTCAGCTTGGGTGGAGCCTGGCCAGGAAGCAACGGTTGAACTCGATTACCTGCCGGGCAAAGCTCTGCGCGGCACGGTCGATTACGTGTACCCGGAGCTGGACCCGCAGACCCGGACGCTCAAAGTGCGACTCCGCTTCGACAACGAGGGCGAGACGCTAAGGCCCAATATGTTCGCGCGCGTAGTCATTAACGGGGCGGCGATCGACAACATCGTGCACATCCCGCGTGAGGCGATTATTCGCGGTGGCTCGTCCAGCCGTGTCGTGGTGGATCTTGGCGACGGGAGTTTCCAGTCGCGCGAGGTACTCATCGGGATCGAGTCCGGTGATCGCGTTGCGATTCGGAACGGCCTGGAAGAAGGCGATCGTGTCGTCACATCGGCACAGTTCCTGATCGACTCCGAGTCGAACATCGACGCGGCGCTCGAGCGCATGGAGCGCGCGCAGTGATTGCCGCACTCATCCGCTGGTCTGTTGCGAACCGGGTCCTGGTAATTATTGCGGCGCTTATCATTGCTGCAGTGGGTATCTGGTCCGTCAAGGAAACGCCAGTCGACGCGCTGCCGGACCTGTCCGACGTACAGGTAATCATCAAGACCTCGTATCCCGGGCAAGCGCCGCAGGTTGTCGAGGACCAGGTGACCTATCCTTTGACGACAGCGATGCTGTCCGTGCCGAAGGCGGTCACAGTGCGCGGCTACTCGTTCTTCGGGGATTCGTACGTCTACGTGATCTTCGAAGACGGCACCGATCTCTACTGGGCGAGATCACGCGTCCTCGAATACCTGAACCAGGTATCGGCCAGCCTGCCGGCCGAAGCCAGCTCGTCGCTGGGTCCCGACGCAACGGGCGTGGGCTGGGTCTTCGAATATGCATTGGTCGACCGAAGCGGTCAGCATGATCTTGCCCAGCTTCGCAGCCTGCAGGACTGGTTCCTGAAATATGAGCTGCAAACCGTGCCGGGTGTCGCCGAGGTGGCGACGATCGGCGGCATGGTTCGCCAGTACCAGGTGGTGGTCGACCCCGACAAGCTACGTGCATTCGGCGTCACGCTGGCGAAACTCAAGCTGGCGATCCAGCAGGGAAACCAGGAGACCGGTGGTTCCGTCATCGAAATGGGCGAAGCCGAGTACATGGTCAGAGCGACAGGCTACCTGCGAGGGATCGACGACCTGGCCGCGATTCCGCTGGGCGTGAACGAACAGGGCACACCGTTGCTCCTGTCTGACGTTGCAGAGATTCGCATCGGGCCGCAGATGCGACGCGGCATCGCGGATCTCGACGGTGAAGGTGAGGTCGTCGGTGCCGTCGTGGTGATGCGTTGGGGTGAGAACGCGTCAGCGACTATTGATGCAGTGAAGGTAAGACTGGCCGAGCTCGAGAAGAGCCTGCCGGATGGAGTCGAAGTCGTTGTTACTTACGACCGCTCGGACCTGATCGAGCGGTCTGTTGATACGCTCAAGAACACGTTGTTCAAGGAATTCCTGATGGTCGCGCTGGTCTGCGCGATCTTCCTGTTCCACTTGCGCTCGTCGGCCGTGATCGTGCTGAGCTTACCGCTTGGCGTGCTGGTTGCGTTCATCATCATGCGCGCACAGGGAATCAACGCGAACATCATGTCGCTAGGCGGCATCGCAATCGCGATCGGTGCCATGGTCGATTCGGCGATCGTTATGATCGAGAATGTGCACAAGCACATCGAGAAGGAAGCGCTCACCAGCGAGAACCGCTGGAGAATCATGGCGGACGCTGCGGCTGAGGTTGGTTCGCCCCTGTTCTTCTCGCTGCTTATCATCACGTTGAGCTTCCTGCCCGTGTTTACCCTCGAGGCGCAGGAAGGGCGGTTGTTCGCGCCGCTGGCGTTTACCAAGACTTACGCGATGGCCGCCGCCGCGTGCCTGTCGATCACGCTGGTGCCTGTCCTGATGGGCTACTTCATTCGCGGCAAGGTCATTCACGAGGGCAAGAATCCCGTAAACCGGGGCCTTATTGCGGCCTATCGGCCTGTGATCAACGCCGTCATTCGTTCACCGCGAACAACATTGGCGCTGGCCGCGGTCATCCTCGTGGTCGGATTGTGGCCGGCGACGCGCCTCGGGTCGGAATTCATGCCGCCTCTCGACGAAGGCGACCTGATGTACATGCCAACGACGTATCCGGGTGTGTCCATCGACAAGGCACGGGAGATCCTGCAACACACGGACAAGATGATCAGCAAGGTGCCCGAGGTGAAGCGCGTGTTCGGGAAAATCGGGCGCGCGGAAACGGCGACGGATCCTGCGCCACTGACGATGATCGAAACAGTTATCCAACTCAAACCTCGCGATGAATGGCGCGAAGGCATGACACCTGAAAAACTGCGCGCAGAGCTTGACAGGTCCGTCCAGTACACGGGCCTGACCAATGCGTGGGTCATGCCGATCAAGACACGTATCGATATGCTCGCGACGGGTATCAAGACGCCTGTCGGTATCAAGGTGGCCGGCCCTGATCTCAACGTAATTGAAGGCATCGGCAAGCGCCTCGAACAGATCCTCGAACCGGTTCCCGGAACCGCCTCGGTGTATTCCGAACGCGTTGCAGGCGGGCGCTATGTGGATGTGGACATCGATCGAGAGCGCGCATCGCGCTTCGGACTGAATATTAATGACGTGCAGGACATCATTCGCTCTGCGGTTGGCGGAATGAACGTTACTCAGACCGTTGAGGGACTCGAACGGTACCCGGTCAATGTTCGCTACCCGCAACGTGTACGCGACTCGGTACAGCAACTTCGTCTCCTGCCGATCGTTACTCCGGCCGGCGCGCGCATCGCCCTGGCTGATGTCGCGGATGTGCAGGTGGTCGATGGACCTCCCGTGATCAAGAGTGAAAATGCCCGACTGAATGGCTGGACCTATGTGGATATCGCGGATCGCGATCTCGGCTCCTACGTTGCAGAGGCCCAGCGTGTCGTTGCCGACTCGATTGAATTGCCTCCCGGTTACTCACTGGCATGGTCGGGCCAATACGAATACATGGTGCGGGCGCGTGATCGGCTTGCCGTCGTTGGCCCCATCACGCTGGCCGTAATCCTGTTGCTGTTGTTCCTCAACTTCGGCCGCTTCGCGGAAGTCGCGATCATTATGGGTACTTTGCCGATGGCCCTGATTGGTGGTCTCTGGCTCCTGTACCTGCTTGGGTACGAGCTCTCAGTTGCCGTGGGTGTTGGTTTTATCGCGCTCGCAGGTGTCGCCGTAGAGATCGGCGTCATCATGCTCGTTTACCTGAACCAGGCGATTGAACGACGAACGATTACAACGAATGCGGATGTTCGCAAGGCCGTCGTCGAAGGTGCACTGCTGCGTATTCGCCCTGTGATCATGACCGTTGCAGCCACCATCGGTGGCTTGCTGCCGATCATGTTTGGTAGTGGTACGGGCTCTGAGGTTATGCGCCGCATCGCCGCACCGATGGTTGGTGGCATGGTCAGTGCGACATTGCTGACATTGGTCGTAATACCAGCGCTATTTGTTCTCTGGATGCAGCGACGCTTTGCGTTACGGCCGGATGATTCAGCCCCTTGATGTGTTTATGGACAAAAGGACCACGAAAGCAACGCCCGGTAAGGGCGGCGCCAAAAGCCCCGGCCGGGGCCGGGGCTCGATTATCGATCGTCCGCTAATGACTAGTATGGAAGATCGACTTTGGCGCGATACCCGTAGAATTCGCCCATCGGAATCGTGTATTCCGGCTCGCCATGGAACGGGCTCACCCACGGCCGAAAGACCTCCATTACCGCCGTGACGCGCTGATACTGGCAGTTGTCGAAAAGTTCGGTTTCGCCGGTGACCTTCGCGATGTAGACCGGGATGCCGAACTCGTCGAAGGCAAGACCCATGAAGGTATAGGCGAACCTGCTCTTGCCAACGCGTTTCCAGTCACCGCGCATGCCACTGATAGAAACCGCGGATGCGAAGGGTTCAACACCCTGGAGCTCAGGGATGTCCGGAAACGAGGGATCGAAGGTCGGGAACTCGAAATTGTTGGTGCCCATCTTCTCGGAATTGCCCGTCACAGTGACCGAATATCCGGTCAACCGCGTGTCACCGGGCGCAAAAATCCCGAACCAGGTGCCAAGGTTCGAGCAACCTCTTTCATTATCGTCTGCGAGCGCGATGCCGGGAACCGAAAATCCCAGCAGCAGGATACCGAGCATTACGCCACGAAAAGTGTCAGTGCGCATGTTTACCTCCAGGCCGCATATGCGGCTCTGCCCGGAGCCTCAAGGGTCTGAACGATTGCCCGGCATGCGGCTATCAAGCGCCTCTTCACCTGTTCAGTGAGGTCGCCCATCGGCGGGTAAGGCTCCGCAGCCGACCTCTGGGCGGGCGCGGAATTGGCCGCATGGACTGCCGTTGCCTTGCCGTGATGGCAGGCACCGCAGAAGGCACGGGCTGCCGTCCGAAACGGCCGCGCCTACGCCAGGCGCGCATAAGCTACAAATTTGCCTGGGTGCTGACAATCCGGGACAAATACTATTGACACAATTCCGGGCAACCGCATTTTCGCGTTCGCGCCGTATTCCTTGCCAACTTGCATGATGTATCGGACGTAGTGAGCACGCAGATCGCGAACGCGTTCGCGCCGGGGGTGCCGACGCGAACGCGGTTTGATCAGGCTTTAAGCTTTACTTCTTGGGAAGGTAGAAAGACTGGGTGGAATGACCGACCCGGATGCATTCGGCGCCGCCCGCTCCATCGTCCTGCCAGGAGAAAGTTATGTAGGCGTAATCACTGGTTGATCTCATCGCTTCGATCAATACTGGGTTCTGTGTAAAACAGGTTACAGAATCCCCATCAGCGTCTTCAGCCTGACAAAAGCCAAACCGGAAGGTGAATCCGAGGCCGTCATCAGTTGTTCGGCTTCCGCAGCCAATGAACTCTGTTTCGCCAGCCGATGTTCTGGCTGTGAGCTGGTCACCTTGAGCGAAGAAGTTCACCAGGTCGACGTCGACTGGTGCAGGCTGGGTCAGGCCCGCATAGGCAACGCTTGCCATAATTGTCAGTGCTGATACCGCTAAGATGTGTCTTATTTTCATTTTTCTCTCCCTTATGGTCTTGCGTCGACAAGAAGTCATAATTGGCCTTCAAGTCGCCCCGAATTGAGAGCTCGAGTCAGTTCTCTGAGCATCTCGGTTCTGCCTTTAGCGTCTAGCTTCGCCATGTCTATCTGCAGTTTTTGCATTTCGGCATCAGAAATTCTGCCGACGCTCACGTAGTACTCAAGCTGCTGTGAGATCTGCTCCCGCCGCGCTTCCATTTCCACCGGGTCTACTGGGGCGGGCTCTGCAAAGCGCGATGGCTGAGGCTGCGACAAAGATCGATTCTCGAACTGGACAACCAGTTCCTCGCGAATAATCTGCCGTAGCCGATCTTCGTTGATGACTGTGCCTGGGTCGGCTGAGTTGTCAGAAATTGTTGCACGCCCCGCCTCGTTGTCGAGAGCCGGCTGTTGCGGCGTGGCCGAAGCGTGGTCGAGTCTGTCGTCCAGAGCCGCAATCTTCGTATACAGCCAGGAGATCGCCGCCAACTGAATAATGCCTATCGCAATTAGAGTCTTCATTGATTCCTGCAGAGTATAGTTTAAATCGAATCAAGTCGGGCAGTGCCACGAATCCGGTTGTAAGCAATCTGGACAGCACCATGCTCAGAAATACAGAAAGCAGGACGCACCGCGCTGGCAATGCAGACCAGGGCCCTGATTGGAAGTCTCTGGCTGTTGGATCTGCCTGGCTTAGGTACATCCCAGAATTGACTGCGGTCGCCTGGAGAGTGGAACCTGATGTTGAGGGAAGGCTGACAGCCCCTGCCAGGAGAGTGACATGACCGAGACGAAAATTGGCACTGTGACGCACTATTTCAATCACATTCACGTGGCTGGTGTAATTCTCACAGATGGCGAGCTTCACAAGGGCGATACCATACATATCCAGGGCCACACATCCGACTTCACCCAGGAAGTAGGCACTATGGAGCTGGATCACAAGCCGATCGACACGGCTAGACCCGGCGACGATATCGGCATTTCGGTGATCGACCACGCGCGGGAACACGACACAGTGTATCTGGTGACGCCGAACTAAGAGGCCCATCCTTTGGCCTTTTGGCGTAGGATATAGAGTGTCCGCCTCAAACCGCTGGCGGGCGTGCCTCAACGTGCGCCAAAACATCAGTCGTTGGGATCGACAATGAATCACCCATCTGTCCTATGAGCAAAGCCGATCTGAAAAGACTAAGCGTCGTCAAACGCAATGATCTTACGCCACTCTGTTGTCATTGCAGCGAGGAACTGACAGAGGTGTATTCGAAAACGGAAGGCACCGGGTTCATTGTCGGAAAAGATGTCATGTATTTTTGCCCGCACTGCCTGAAAGTTCTCGGTTTCGCACAAAGTCGAATGATCTGATCGCGTCCTGACCCATAGCGGCCCTTTGGGGTCCTTCCATGTGGCTCTGAGCTACAATGAATTCTCACCGGGAACGTCGTCGGAGCTGATCATTCTCAGGAAGTACAAGAAACAGGACGCACCGCGCTGGCAGCGCAGACTGGTCATCATCCTAAGTGGTCTCTTCGCGGCCACTGTGCTGCTGTTTGTGGCGTGGGCGGTAATACTGTTCCTGGATTCGGCGTAGCATAGGTCGGGTCATGCAAGTTCATAGCCCTCTACTCCCGCAGAAGCTGGGCGTCAATCGGAAATCGAGAGTCGGAGAGGAGACGCTCCGCCCGCGCAGCCACGGCGGTTGCTTCGTCGTTGCGTCCAAGGTTTCGGAGACAATGTGCCAACCAGAAAGCCGTCACTCCGGACCAGCGGCTATCGGGATCGAGGTCGTTCCAAAAGTTGTCTGCCCGCGTCAAGTAGTCGAGTGCGGCTGACAACTCGGCATTCGACAGGGCGACACGGCCTTGTGCCACCAGAAGGTCTGCAACGGCCGGAGTATCAGCCACCAGCAAATTCGCGAATACACGTTCGGCGGATTCAAGCTGCGCCCGTGCGGCGTCCGGGTCGCCATGTGCGAGGTAGGCTAGTGCGGCCTCGACCATCGCGCTTGCTCTGTCGCCGGCCAGTGCAGGCACATCGTTTTCCGCGATCGACAACAGCAGTGGCGGCAGTGCTTCTGCCGTTCTTCCCTGCAAGCGGTAGGTGATCCCGAGATTCTTCAGCGCCTGGTACCGGCTCTTGTCCGGCTTTCCTTCGGTGGACTCAATAACGTCCTGCAACATGACTTCGGCGCGATCGAAGTCACCAGAGTACGTCAGGGCGAGAGCGAGCGAAGCACGGCCCTGCTCGCGGCCGGTCGAGAAATCTTGCTGCACCGCGATGTCGACCGCCTCCGACAGGTATTCGCGCGCCAGCGGCATGCGCCTCTGAGCAAGGAACGCGTTCCCGAGTATCCGCAGCCGGTTCTCATGGTCGAGCGTGCCGCTTTGTTTCTCCCGCAGGAAGATCTCCAGCCCACGGCGTGCATTGTCGACGGCATCGTTGAGATCGCCGCGTTCCGTCTGCGCTGCAGCCAGGCTGGTGAGGAAGTGGCCGGCGATCATGCTCTCGTCACCAAACCGCTCGATCGTCAGATCGGTGGCCCGCTTGATCATCTCGCCGCCTTCGGCGTAGTTACCGACCTGTACCAACGCACGACCGTAGGTCATGGTCGCGTCAACGACACGAGGGTGTCGCGGCTCGGACGCGTAGAATTCCAGGAACAGCTTGCGCGCGCGCCGCGCCGCTTGCAGCGCATCGGTGGCTCGGTTGAGCCGTCGATACGTCACGGCCAGCATCTGTTGCGCCATCGCCATGTCCAGCCCGGACGTATTGCCCTCGCGTTCGAGTCGCCCGGTCGCCTCCAGAAGAGCGGACAAGGCATCATTGAATTGCCCTTTGTGCAGGAACAGGGCAGCCCGTTGCAGCGGGATTTGATAGCGCAGGCCGTCCCTCTCCGATCCGAGCTCGGCAACCGTCCCTTCTGCCAGGTTGAGAACAGCGAGCGCCTCGTCATCGCGACCGACGTAGCCGTATGCCTGCGACAGCCAGAACTGTGCATCGGCCAATGTCGGGAGATCCGTGACGCCATTCTTCTCGGCAATCTGCATCGCCTTCTCAAGAACTCGAATCGCTGACGCGTTGTCCTGCAATCCTGTGTAGCTCTGGCCGAGGGTTACGAACAACTCAAAGCGCGCAGAGGGTTCCAGCGCGTCTCGGGAATTCAGGCGCTCCTCGCTTTGCCGCAGAAGATCGACAGCCGATAGTGGGGCCGAATCGTTGTTCCAGTACGGGTCCGCATCACGGAATATGGAGGTAATGAAGTCACCAATGCGCTCCGCACGATCCCGTTCGACCAGGATCTGGCGTGCTTGCCGATCCGCCGTTACTGCCGACTGGATGGCAAGGCCTGCGATGGAGATAAGCGCGACAACGGCAAAGGCGGCAAATGCCGTCCCCAGTCTGTGGCGTCCAATAAACTTTCGCGCCCGATATACGGCTGACGGCGCTTTTGCCTCGACCGGGAGGCCATCGAGATAATTGCGAATATCGTGCGCCAGGCTTTCCACGGACTCGTAGCGCTCCTCGGGCAGCCGAGCCAGCGCCTTTGCGATGATCGCATCGACATCCCCGTGCAGGCGGGGGTTGATGCTGCTCACTGGTGGCGGGTCCACGTGAGCCGCACGCTCGTACATTTCCGTCAGGCTCAACCCGTCATAACTCAGTGGCAGCCTTCCGGTAAGCAACTCGAACAGGAGCACACCAATCGAATAGACGTCGGTCGTTACGTCGACCGGCTCGCCCCGAAGCATCTCCGGGCTGGCATACGTCGGTGTGACCGGCCGTTGGGCGACCTGCGTCAGCTTCGTTCCCGACGGATCTGGCTCGAGCATCTTCGCTACTCCGAAATCGAGCAGGCGGACTTTGCCGCCCTTCGCCACGAGCACGTTGCTGGGTTTGAGGTCGCGATGAATGATGAGATTCCGGTGCGCGAACTGTACCGCACGCGCGACATCGAGGATGAGTTCCAGGCGTTCTCTGACGTCAAGGCCGCGTACTACACAATACTTGTCGATCGGCAGCCCTTCGACATAGTCCATGGCGAAATACGGCACGCCATCGTCCGTAACCCCACCGTCGAGCAGGCGCGCGATATTGCTGTGTACCAGGCGTGCGAGAATCTGCCGCTCGGTCACGAATCGCGCACGTGCCTGATCCGTGTCGAGCCCGGTCGGGAGGATCTTCAGTGCAACCTGTTGCTCGTACTGCTCGTCGGCGCGCTCCGCAAGATACACGGCACCCATGCCGCCCCGGCCAATACGTCGCCGCAGCCTCCATGGTCCGATGAGTTTGTTCGCCGGAAGTGGGGGATCGTCAGCCGCAAGCGCCCCCAGGCTGACCTTCCCCGCAAGATCTGCGAAATAGGATTCGGATTCGTTGGCGGCTGTGAGCAACGCCCGCACCTCGCGCAGCAGGACTGCATCCCCGTCGCAGCAGTCAACGACGAACTGTTCCCGGGTTTGTGGGTCAATGGTCGCTGCGTCGTGAAATATTTGCGCCGCGCGCTCGGAGATCATTACTGCGACACCGCTTTGATCTCATTCATCTCGCTGTACAGCCACGCACTAACCAATATCCAGTCTCGTTTGACGGTTGCTGCCGAAACATCAACAGCTGCCGCGGTTTCCTCAATGGTCATGCCGCCGAATACCCTGCATTCGAATACCTGGCAATGGCGTGGGTTGCTGTGTTCGAGCTTCGTAAGAAGCGTGTCGATGTGCACGAGGTCTTCAAGCGTGTTCTCGTCGCGCAGTGCCAGCCCGGAGAGCGTTACGCGTAACGGATTCTCGCCCCGTTTTGCAGCCGATACCCGTTCCGCGTAGTTCATCAGCACCTGGCGCATCGCCTTGGAGGCTGTCGCAAAAAAATGGGCGCGCCCCTCGTAGTCGGCAAGTCGACCACCAGCCAGCTTCAAATAGGCCTCATGTATCAGGGACGTGGTGTTGAGCGTGTCGTTGCCGTTCCAGTTGCGTCGTTGAGCGCGAGCGATCGAGCGCAACTGCTGATACACCGAGTCGAACAGCGCGTTCCGCGCCGCTTTGTCGCCGGCGGAGGCAAGTTGTAGCAGCTGCGTGATTTCCTGCGACTCGATCAAACGACGGCTCCACGATAGTCCTGCTTTTTCAGATTCGGCCTATTCAGTATAGCGATATTCATGCCTGCATCACCTCATACGGCAAGCGCCGCCCAGCGAAATAACCGGGATTTCCCCATAGAGAGATACCGAAAAAACACACACAACGGCTCATGGCTCGAGCCCTGTTTCGGTGACCCTCTGGCGCCTGTTTTCCGGTCTTTCTTCATGACCGAACGAGAAATGAGGTGGCCGTTGTGCCTGAAATTCGAGGAGAGTTCGACGCCCTGCGTGGCTTGCTAACGGCGATGGCGCTCGTGGCCGTCGCTGGTCCGTGCGCGGCGCAGGATGAGGAGCGCGCGCTGAGCGGCAGCTTTGCCATCGGCTCCGACCTGACGTTTCGCGGCGTGTCTCAGACCATGAGCGAATTCGCGGTCGAGGGCTCTCTCGACCTGAGCTTGCCGTCCGGCTTTTATGCCTACGCCTGGGCATCAAACGTCGATTTCGCGCCGGCAGGAGAGCCGGATGATGGAGCGACTCACGAAGTCGACCTCGCTGTCGGATATGCCAGGGACATTCGGGGAAACTGGGACATCGATGTTTCCCTGATCCGATACCTGTTTCCGGGCACGGTCAGCGATGTGGACTACGATTTCAACGAAGTCATGGCTACGTTAGGCTATGGAGGCACCTATCACGGAACGGTTGCCTACAGCAGCAACGTCGACGGCACGGGTGGTGAGAGCCTGTACTACGAATTGGGCGCTTACCTGGACTTGCGAGAAAACACAGCGCTCGAGTTGAATATCGGCCACTATGATCTGGCCGATGCCTATGATGAGGCGTATTCCTTCGCGGAGGTCGCACTAAGACACAGTTTCGCGAATTCCGAGGTGGTGCTGAGCTACACCGACACGTCGGACTCTGCGGAGGACATCTACTTCAAGCAGTCAACGGGCCGACGCTTCATCGTTTCACTGCACCTGAGCTGGTAGTAGTCTGGTTCTGCTACGGCAAGGAGGTCAGGCGTCCAGATCGGGAATCAATTCGCTTTCAAGCATCGCAATCATGTCCTTGAGCAGGAGCTTGCGTTTCTTGAGCCTGCGGATGCGGAGCTGGTCGACCATGGGGTCTTCCTGCAGGCGATCGATCAGGTAGTCGAGATCTCGGTGGCTCACCCTGAGCTCTCGTAATCGCTCTAGTTGTGCAAACGATTCGGTATCGATCTTGTCGGACATACGGTCATGCTACTCGCTGTCAGGCAGTAGTGCCAACCAGTCGCGATCGGCTGCGCCAATGACGAAAAAGAAGGGGTTGAGGATGTCCTCTTTTGCATTGTATTTCATGGGTTTGCCGTCGAGCGTGACGACGCTTCCGCCGGCCTGTTCGACGACGGCCTGGGCTGCTGCAGTGTCCCACTCGGAGGTCAGGCCGAGACGCGGATAGAGATCGGCGCCACCTTCGGCGACGACGCAGAATTTCAGCGAACTGCCCATCGGCACCATGTCGTAATCACCGACGTTTTCCAGGTACGCGTCGAGGCTCGCACCTCGATGAGAGCGACTCCCGACGATGCGCGCGGGCGAGGAACTCGCCGCGGCGACCTGGATAGCAACCGGGTCCGCATCGCCCTCACGGCGGCTCGCGCCAACGCCTTCACAGCCAACATAGGTTCGGCCAAAGACTGGTACGTGCACGACGCCCAGGACCGGTTTGTGGTTCACGATCAGGGCGATATTGACCGTGAATTCATCGTTGCGGCTGACGAACTCCTTGGTGCCATCGAGCGGGTCGATGAGCCAGTAACGTTCCCACTGGCTGCGCTCCGCGAAGTCAGGTAGCCCCTCCTCCTCCGAAATGACCGGGATATCCGGGGTTAGCGATCGCAGGCCCGCATCGATCCAGCGATGCGAGGCAAGGTCGGCCTGTGTCAGCGGTGATTCGTCATCCTTGCTTTGCACGTCAAAATCCGTCGAGTAGACTTCGAGGATCGCGCGGCCGGCATCTTCGGCGAGCGCCACGATGGGTTCAACGAGTGACTTCAATTCCATGTCTATTTCCTGCTGGCAAACCGGTCGCGCAGTATACCAATGATTATTGATCCGCAAACCGCGCTCGAACGTTGCGAGACGCTGATGCTCGATATGGATGGAACGATTCTCGACCTGGCGTTCGACAACTACATCTGGAAAGACCTCGTGCCGCGGCGGTACGCGGTGGCCAACGATTTGTCGTTCGAGGACGCGCGGGATCGCCTGTTCGAAAAGTACGCGGCAGTGCAGGGTGATCTCGAGTGGTATTGCCTCGATCACTGGAATGACCGGCTCGGCATCGACGTCGTCAAGATCCACCACGATGTCACGCACCGCATTGGCTACCTCCCGGGCGCCCTGAACTTCCTGAAAACAGTGCACCGGCAGGATATCCGCGTGCTGCTCGTGACGAACTCGCATCCGGACACGCTGGCGCTCAAGGATGCGGTCACGGGCCTGGCTGATTACTTCGACGGGCTCCACAGCTCGCACGTATACGGCCATGCCAAGGAGTCGCAGTCTTTCTGGGAAGCGCTGCAGGACGAAGTCGGGTTCGATGCCGAAACGACGCTGTTTGTCGACGATAGCGAGCCCGTACTGCAGAGTGCGGCGGACTACGGAGTGGGAATGTTGCTGCGGGTTACCCGCCCGGATACCTCGGCGCCGTCGAGCCGCGGTTCAAGCTTCCAAGGCGTCGAGAGCGTCAAGGATATGCTGCCGTAGGAGCCAGCCACGCGGGCGATCGCGCGCATGGCGCGCTCCTACGGTCACTTGTGCCGCCGTCGACCTTGCTGATGCTTGTTGTGTTCCTTGCCTCCGGGTCTGCGCCGTGGGCCGCCGCGAGGCTTGCGCGGGCGCGGCTTGGGCCTGACGATCTCCGGGAGATCCTCTGGACTGTAGTTCGCAAACGGGATCTTGTGGCCGATGTACTCCTCAATATCCGGTAGTGACATGGCATAGGTCTCGCACGCCATGCTCAGTGCATTACCCGATGCGCCGGCCCGGGCAGTTCTTCCGATACGGTGCACGTAGTCCTCCGCATCCTGCGGCAGGTCGTAGTTGATCACGTATTCGACGTCGGGAATATGTAGCCCGCGCGAGGCGACATCGGTGCCAATCAGTACCGGCAGCTCCCCGCTCTGGAACTGCATCAGCATGCGCAGGCGCTTCTTCTGCGGGACGTCACCCGAGATCGCGGCGGCATGAATACCATTGGCCTCGAGAACGTCCAGCACGCGCTCGGCTTCGCGTTTCATGTTGACGAAGATCATGATCCGGACTTCACCAATCTCCTTCACCAGGCCGACCAGGAGCGGCAGTTTGTCTTCGTTGGCAGGGTAGAAAATCGCCTGGCGCACGCGGTCGGCCGTGACCTTGTCAGGCTCGATGCGAATCAGTTCCGGCTCGTTCATATGCTCGTAGGCGAGCTCCATGACGCGCTGCGACAGGGTAGCGGAGAACAGCATGTTCAGGCGCTTGTCGGGTTCCGGCAGGCGCCTCAGCAGGTAGCGAATGTCCTTGATGAAGCCGAGATCGAACATGCGGTCCGCCTCATCGAGGATGGCAACCTGGACAAAGTCCAGTTTGAATACGCCCTGCTTGTAGTAGTCGATAATGCGACCAGGCGTCCCGATCAGCAGGTCTACGCCGTCCTGCAGTATTCTTCGCTGTTTCTCGTAGTCCGTGCCGCCGAAAGCGAGACCGATCCTGAGCCCCGTATGCTTGCCGAGCACCTCGGCATCGTTGGCGATTTGTACTGCCAGCTCGCGGGTTGGGGCCAGGGCGAACACGCGCGGTTGGCGCGTCTTGCCAGTGTCCACTTCGGTCGTCATCAGGCGCTGATAGGCGGCGATCAGGAATGCGGCAGTCTTGCCGGTCCCGGTCTGTGCCTGACCTGCAACGTCGCTGGGCCGCAGCGCGATGGGCAGGGTATCGGCCTGGATAGGTGTACAGAACTCGAAGCCGGCATCGCGAATGCCGGCCTGAATGGATTCGTGTAGCTCAAGGGAGTCGAATCTGAGGTCGCTCAGATGGTCTTCAGACATAAAATAAGAACCAGAAAATATGTGTTAAATGCTTGCAAAATGGCTCGCGAAACGGTCAAATTGGCCTTAATTCGACGCGACACTCGTCGCACCCGCCAGTTTCGCTTTCAACGATCCAGAAATAAGCCGGATAAATTACCGGAATTCATCGGCAGTAAAGCTGCGACATATTGCCTGATAGACAAGGCAGCGTCACCCGTTTTCGAAATGTTCGTTCCCAAGCCTGGCTTGTAACGGGCAATTCCATACCCAAAGTAGATATTTTTCTGAAGGAGTTAGCCGGTGAGCGACAAGATTGTGCACACCTCGGATGCGGCATTTGATGCCGATGTATTACAAAACAGCAAAGCAGTATTGCTCGACTTCTGGGCCGAATGGTGTGGCCCGTGCAAGATGATTGCACCCTTGCTCGACGAAGTTGCTGACAAATATGAAGACAAGCTTGACGTCGTCAAGCTCAATGTTGACGAGAACCCGAATGTCGCCCAGAAGTTCGGAATTCGCAGCATACCTACCTTGATCTTGTTCAAGGAAGGCGCCGTACAGGCGCAATTGATGGGCGCGATGCCAATGCGTCAGCTCGAAGAGTTTCTGGACACTAATCTGTGAGAGGGTACTTGGGTACTTCAAATAAAACACGCCCGAACAAGTCGGGCAACAAGGGAAAGGGAAATCCGAATCGCCGCAGGCGTCGTCGTCCGCAAAGTGACATTTATCCGGACGATGAAGGCAGCCTTGAGGTAATTCCGCCCGAGCAACTCGAGGCCAGCAAGAACGTGATGAACCTGACGGAACTCAAAAACCGTCCTGCCGCGAAGCTTGTTGAACTTGGTGAGTCTCTCGGCGTCGAGAACATGGCGCGTTCGCGCAAGCAGGACATCATTTTCTCGATACTGAAAGCGCATGCCGCGCTGGGTGAGGATATCTACGGCGACGGCGTTCTTGAGATTCTGCAGGACGGCTTCGGCTTCCTGCGATCTTCGGACAGCTCGTATCTCGCGGGGCCTGACGATATTTACGTCAGCCCAAGCCAGATTCGACGGTTTAACCTGCGCACCGGTGACACGGTCTCGGGCCTGATTAGACCGCCCAAGGATGGCGAGCGTTACTTTGCGTTGCTCAAGGTTGGTGAGATCAACCACGATGCACCCGAGAACGCACGCACCAAGGTTCTGTTTGAAAACCTGACGCCGCTGTTTCCGAACCAACGCCTGGTGCTGGAACAGGGCAATGGCAGTACCGAGGATCTCACGGCACGCATCATCGACATGGTTGCGCCAATCGGTAAGGGCCAACGCGGCCTGATCGTATCGCCGCCGAAAGCCGGTAAGACAATGTTGCTGCAAAACATCGCTTCCGCGATCTGTGCCAACAACCCCGAAGTCGACCTCATGGTGCTCCTCATCGATGAGCGTCCCGAGGAAGTCACCGAAATGGAGCGCACCGTGCGCGGCGAAGTCGTATCGTCGACCTTTGACGAGCCGGCCAGCCGCCACGTTCAGGTTGCCGACATGGTCATCGAAAAGGCCAAGCGACTCGTCGAGCACAAGCGCGACGTTGTTATCCTGCTCGACTCGATAACGCGCCTGGCGCGCGCCTACAATACCGTGGTACCAAGCTCTGGCAAGGTCCTCACCGGTGGTGTCGACGCCAATGCTTTGCATCGTCCGAAGCGCTTCTTCGGTGCTGCACGAAACATCGAAGAGGGCGGCAGCCTGACGATTCTCGCGACGGCGCTCGTCGATACGGGCTCCAAGATGGACGAAGTGATCTACGAGGAGTTCAAGGGTACAGGCAACATGGAAATCCACCTGGATCGCCGTATTGCCGAGAAACGTGTCTTCCCGGCGATCAATATCAATCGTTCGGGTACGCGCAAGGAAGAGCTGCTCACCGAGGACGAGGAACTGCAGAAGATGTGGATTCTCCGCAAGGTTCTGCATCCGATGGACGAACTCGCCGCGATCGAATTCCTGCTCAACAAGTTGCAGGACACCAAGACGAACGTGAAGTTTTTCGAGGCAATGAAACGCTAGATCAGGAGCTAATCACATGCGCACAACCCAGGTTTGCTTGTTACTGTTTGTCAGTCTTCTCGTTCCCCTGGGCGCGCATGCGCAGGACGCGGAGTCCATTCTCGCGAAGGCTCGGGAACTGCAGCTCGCCCGCTGGGACGGCGTAGACAATTACTCCATTGAACAGACCGTCGCTGGCTCGACCGTAACCATGGACTATGTTCGCGTGGACGAAACCTCGTTTCGTCTTGCGCCAAGGTCGGGTGTTGCCGGCATGTCAGCCAAGTCCGACGACGGGTCGATCGTCAATTTCGACGAGATGCAGGAAATCGCGCGCACGGCACAGTATCTCGGCACCGAGAGTATAGGTGGACGCCCGGGCTATCACCTGAAAGCCGATGACGTTGATTACGTGCAGGAGTCCGATGGCCAATCGATCAGCTTCGACACGTTTGAGGTCTGGCTGGACACCAGCGAATACGTGCCGCTCAAGATGGTGATTCACGGCACAGCGAGTTCTGCGGAAGGGACCCGCGAGATCGTGATGGAAAAAGTGGACACAGACTACCGCAAGGTACCCGGGAGCAACCTGTATGAGGCCTACCACCAGGTAATGACCATGAGCGGTGTCCTCGATCCCGAGCAGCAAAAACAGCTGCAGGAGGCCCAGGTGCAAATGGCCGAATTCGAGAAACAGCTCGCCAGCATGCCCGAAGGCCAGCGTCAGATGATGGAAAACATGATGCGGCCGAAGATCGAGATGATGAAGAAGATGGCCTCAGGCGGCGGCATGGAACTCATCATCGAGATTCAGGACATCAAGGTAAACAGCCTGGCGAACTAACCGCGCTTCTCCAGCCAGCGGCGTGCTTCAATCTCGTCTGTAAACAGGCGCCCGTTGACCAGTCCACGATTCAGTAGCACGGTCTCGACCAGTTGGGTCATCTCGTAAGCTGCGGGATTCAGCTGCACCCACGCGATACGGTGATCAATCGTGACGCCTGCCTCGTGAAAAATCGCCTGGTGGTCGATGGCATCGGCCAGCTTGAGAGGGCGTTCCATGTTGGTCGTGCCCAGGATGGACATGCACTCGTGTTCCTCGCAGGCGTTGATGATGTCCTTCCACATCTGCGAGACCGACTGCCGGTCCGGCAGGCCTGTGGCATGGACCTCGATAACCGAGTTGACACATTCGATCGTGTACTGAGCAACCATACAATTAGTCTAGATGCGAATTGCCCAACTGTCGAATCGGCGAGACGCTACAATTAATCTGGCTTCGACCGATTTTTCCGGTTGCAACCGTCTAATGGTCGAATACCCGGAGGGGTGCGTACATGGCGGTCTGGCTCGAGGATAAAAGGCTCGTAAAACAATTGCTTGCCGGCAACGAGCGGGCCTTTGACCAGTTCTTCAATGAGAACTTCTGCCGGCTCTACCGCTTCTGTCTCACGCGTCTCTCGGATGATCCGGATGCGGCACGCGAGGTTGCCCAGATCACGCTGACGAAGGCGGTTCGCAAACTGCACACCTACAGGGGCGAAGCCGCACTTTTCACGTGGCTGTGCTCGATCTGCCGAAACGAGACCAGCGACTGGCTGGTGAAGCAGGGCCGATACCGCGAACACATCGTCCTGACCGAGGAATTTCCCGAGGTTCGGGCGGCCGTGGATTCATTCCGCGCATCCGAGCCGCTCGGTCCGGATCAGCACTATCGCCGCGTCGAACTCGTACGCCTTATCCAGGTTGCGCTCGATGCATTGCCGCCAAAATACGGCGATGTCCTCGAGTGGAAGTACATCGAGGGATACTCGATCAAGGAAATTTCGGTGCGTATGAGTCTCGGCACTGAAGCCACCCAGTCATTGCTGGCGCGCGCCCGGCGGGCGTTCGCCGATGTCTATTCATCGTTGACCGAGGGTATGCAGGGTCAACAGAGCGAGTCCGTGAAACTATGAGTGATCCTGATAAAGACAGCCTGGAAAAATTGCTGAAACATGCTCCTCCGCGCCCCGTACCGTCGGCAAGCGATGAGGCAATGGCCCGTGCGGCTGTGCACGAAGAGTGGCGCCAGGTGACGGGCGTGCGTCGTTCCCGCCGGCGTGTCGGGCAGTTCGCGGTAGCAGCCGCCGTCCTTCTAGGCGTCTTCGCCGGGCTTAATATATTGCGCACACCGCCTGTCGAAGCCGTGCGCGTCGCGTCGATCGAAAAGAGCATCGGTTCCGTCTTTGTCCTGGGCGACGAGGCGAAACTGCATGCGGTGAATGATGAGATGCAGGTCTACGCGGGCCAGACCATAGTCACCAGGGACGACGCGGGACTGGCTCTCGCCTGGGGCAACGGTGGTTCGCTGCGCGTCGATGCGAATTCGCGTATCGAGTTCACAGACGAGGAATCCGTGTTTCTCATTGCGGGCCGCGCGTATTTCGATTCTCGACCCGGGGCAGGCGCCTCCGCCACTGATATTGGGAAGACGCCCGTGTTTACCTTGCGCACCGAACTGGGCGACGTGCATCACGTGGGTACGCAGTACATGGGTGAGGTCGTCGACGATGCGTTGACTGTCAGCGTCCGCGAAGGCGAGGTTTTCATTGACGGCAAGTTCCACGAACAGACGGTTTCGTCGGGCTACCGCGTATTGATGGCCGGCCGGCAGCAGCCGAGCGTGTCAAATTTCAGTCGCAGTGGCGAGGCCTGGGAATGGGTGCACAGGACGATGCCGCCGAGAGAGGTTAACGGACAGACGGTGTACGAATTCGTGACCTGGGTGAGCCGGGAGCTGGGCCTCGACTTTCACTTTAACGATGAGCTGGCAGAGATCGCCAGAACAGAAGAAATTCGCGGAGACTTCAGGTCAGGGCCGACCGAGGCCCTGAGACAAGGGCTCCTGTCGGCTGCGCTCGTCTGGCATATTGAAGGGGGAGTGATCTATATCACCGAAATGCAGTAACTGGCTGGGTCGCGGCATCGTCGCTGCGCTGTGCCTGCTGGCGGTCGGTACGCCAGCGGACGGGCAGGATGTGACCTACGCCGGACGACAGGTGAGCAGTGTCATCGAGGAATTCCGCGAGAATGGCGTAGAGCTCGTATACAGCACCAATGTAGTGACCGACGATCTGCACGTCGCGTTCGAGCCGGAGCCTGGTACGCCGCTCGAAGTCCTGCTGCAAATCCTCAAGCCGCACCACCTGACCATCCTTGAGGAGTCGGGCGTGTACGTGGTCGTTCGCGACGGCGAGCGGGCTGCGTCCGGGGAAAGAACCGCAGCGAGGATGCAGGTCGACCGCCCGGAGATCGAAACCGTCATCGTCGCCGCAAGCCGCTACGAGATTTCACGCGATATCACGGCGTCGTCCTACTCACTGGACCAGCGCTCTATTCAGAACATGCCCGATATCGGTGAGGACCCGATTCGGGTTACCCAGCGATTGCCGGGCACGGCAGCCAGCGGCGGTTCCGCCGTTGCGCACTTTCGTGGTGGAGAGCACAACGAGATTGGCATCGTGCTGAACGGGCAGTGGCTGTTCGACCCCTTTCACATGCGCGACTACCAGAATATTTTCAGTGCCATTGATGCGCGTGCCATTGACGGTGTCGAGGTGTACACGGGCGGCTTTCCCGTACGGTACGGCGATCGCATGAGCGGCATGGTTCTCATGGACTCGCTGGCTACCGACGAGGAGCGTCATCACGAAATCGGCATCAGCGTCTTCAACACGTCGTTCCTCACCGCGGGTCGCGAGGGCGCTCACAACTGGCTTTTCTCGGCGCGCCGCGGAAACCTGGACCTCGTCATCGATCCGAAATTTGGCCAGCCGTCGTACTTCGATGTGTTCGGCGAGTACGGATTCGAGATCTCGCCCAACATGCGCGTATCGGTCAACGCCCTGTTCGCCAATGACCAGGTCGAGCTTGTTCTCGAGACCGACCCGGCAGAGCGCGAGGCCGTCGTCAGCGACACACACAACGCACAGTTCTGGCTGCGCCTCGACAGCAACTGGTCGCCAACGCTGGCAAGCACGACGGTACTCTCGCTGGTCGACTATTCGAATCGGCGCAACGGCGAAGCGATCGATCCCGAGAAGATGATTGCTGCCGTTCAGGATTATCGAGACATCAGGCAGTTTGGCCTGCGCCAGGACTGGGTCTGGAGCGCTTCCCCGAGGCATCGTACGCAATGGGGTATCCACGCGATGTTCGGTGAAGCCGATTACGCTTACAACGGTACAGCTCGCTATTTTGGGCTACAGGAGCTGCTCGGAGTACCTGGCGTTGACCGTTCATTGTCGGCGAGCCCGGACGGTGGCAGTTACGCGCTGTATGTGTCCGATCGCTGGCGGCTTTCTGATCGCGCCATACTCGAGTGGGGCCTGCGCTGGGATGATCAGACCTACACCAACCTGGGCTCGGACTCGCAGCTGAGTCCGCGCATCAGTTATCTCTGGCACCCGCGTGAGAATCTGGAATTTCGCTTTAGCGCAGGGAGATATCACCAGTCACAAGCGATCCAGTCGCTGCAGATTGAGGACGGCGTAACGGAGTTCTGGCCGGCACAGCGCGCCGATCACGTTATTGCTGGCGTTCGTTACCTGTCGGGTGCCGGTATAGCCCTCCGTGCTGAAGTCTTTCACAAGGAAATCCGGGACCTGCGCCCACGTTTCGAAAATCTCTATGACCCATTGGGAGTGATGCCCGAACTCCAGGCAGATCGAGTCAGGCTCGATCCGACACACGGGCGGGCCCGCGGTGTCGAACTGTCTGCGGACCGTTCGAGCGGACCCTGGAATTGGTGGGGATCCTACACATGGTCGAAAGTTGACGACCGCATTGACGGCCGCGATGTCCCGCGAAGCTGGGACCAGCGACACGCAGTCCAGGGCGGGTTCGGCTGGCACAACGAGAGCTGGAACTTCTCGGCTGCGGCGAGTGTGCATTCCGGCTGGCCAACGACCGGTTTGTCCCTGGAGTCGGAGGACACTGCTGTGCCGGGCCCGCGCAATGCGCAGAGGCTACCGACCTTTGCCAGCCTGGATCTTCGCCTGAGCCGCAGGTTCGACGTTAAGCGCGGTTCACTGCTGGCATTCATCGAAATATCCAATGCCTTGAATCGGCGCAACGTGTGCTGCATCGATTGGGACATAGAGGAAGACGAGGTCGGGAATCCAGAACTCGAACACAGCCGCGACTACTGGATGCCATTGCTGCCGGCTGTGGGCATTCTCTGGGAGTTCTGATAGACGCGCAGGTGCGCATCCACTGACCCCGAGCGCTCAATCTCGGGGATAATCTCGATACGCAGCGTCGGCTCGAGATGGCGAAGGATCGACACCTCGCTGTCATCGCTACAAATTATGCGACTCGCACGCCGATAAATCGCTTGCGCCAGGGCCCCTGTGCCGCCGTCGAGATCGCCCCGGTGGGTCAGCACGAATGGCATCGAACGGGTCAGGACGAGCAGCAGTCCGGCCTGGCCGGCCGCCATGTCGTGGATATGGACGATATCCAGCTGTGGCATGTGGCAGCAGGCCATCACCGCTGATCGCACGAGCGGGCCGACGACGACATCGTCAATACAGCTGAGCCTCTCTGCCAGCGTCGCATTGCGCACCAACACGTGTTGCGTGACACCCCTCTCTTGCAGGCCTTCAACCAGGCGTACGAAGTGTTCGCCCGTGGCCTCGAACGAGCTGGAAAAGTTGATGTGCCCGATGAACAGGTCACTCTTCCTCATCTTCGTCTACCAGGCCGAGCGCCGCGACGAGCGATGCACCCTGCGGATGGTCCAGGATGAGCTGTTGGGCCTCGACACGTACTGACTCGACGGGATCCCCAAGTAGCGAGAGCGCGATATTCAGAGCCTCGGGATCGGGTACGCCGGCCAGTTCGGTGAGCCCACGTGTCCGAATCCTGGGGTCTGCGCTCTGCGTCTTGGCAAAAGCGCTATTGAGCGCTGCATTGCGAATTGCAGCCGGGGCAGCCCGCACCGGCTCGTCACCCGTTGAAAACAGATACAAGTGAGGACCGTCCGGGCCCTCGATGAGCATATAGCTCTGGTGCTTGTACTCACGATGAACACGCTCGCGCAGCGACTCATCCGCGCGGGCTACGTCGGAGAAAAACAATGCGAGGCCGAAAACGGCCCCGCATTGCAGCGTCGCATGCCACTTACTCATCGGCTTCCGTCAGGAAGCAACTTTCCATGGCGGTCTGATTCCAGCTTTCTTCGCGCGCGAGCACCTCGTACTTGAAGGAGTCGCTTTGCTCGAGAAACTCGTCCGGAATCGTCATCTCAGTGACCTCGGGGGGAAGGATGACACTGAGCACGCTGGTGAACTCTTCGCCGTCCGGCGTTTCGAGTTCCGCTTCGACAACGACCTGATAATTGACGATTGTTATGTCGGGCGAACTCTGCGGGTAGCCGAGCGACGGGTGTGTCAGAGCAACAGCAGGCCAGGCGATGACGTAATCATCGGCGTCGATGACCGGTGCATCGTAACCGGGTTCTTCGTCATCGCATTGCACGGCTGCCGCAACACCATTCACCGTCGGTGCCGGCGGTGCGGGCATGGCATGCGTGATCTCCGTTTCGCTTTCCAGTTCCTCGCCGTCGAGCGTTACGCCTTCGATTTCGTAGGTGCCCTCTGGGAATCGATTGAAGAACTGTTCTGGCGCGAGTTCATCGAATGTTGGCTCTGCACTTTCGAAGAAGATTTCGGTTACGCCCTGTCGACGCAGGCGGCCGCGTGCGTGCACATTGAAGATCGTGCGCGCGCTCGGGTCTTCGATCTGCATGCGCTTCCACGGGTCGCCGTCGACCAGCGCGTGAATGCCGAGGTCGCCATCGGTGTTGTTGAGTTCGAAGAAGACCTCTGCAACTGCCCAGGGAATCTCGTCTTCGTCGTGATCGTCGGCGAAGGCCGGCGCTATCAGCAGTGCTGCTGCGCCCGCTCCGACGCACAGATATTTCGTTTTCATGGGAATGTCTCCTGACTGTTGGGGCTACCCGATAAGACGGTCAGGAGAGGAAAAATCGGTCGTTAGCCGGCGTCCCGCGCGGTGGATTCCAACGGACTCCAGCGATCGATCTCCTGCAACTGGCCCAGTTGTTCTTCGACAAACTCGATAAACACCCTCACCTTTGCGGGCGGATTTCGATTGGGATAAATGGCATAGACGCCGTAGTCGTCAGGTGACTTGAAGTCGTCAAGCAACGTGGTCAGGTAGCCGCGTTGCAGTTCGCTCTCGATAAGTAATTTCGGGATGCGGATGATGCCGCCGCCGAGGCAGGCGATCAGTACCAGGGACAGGTCATTGTTGGACGTCGTCGTGCAATTGAGTGGCACCTCGACGGGTCCGTTCGGCCCCGCGAAACGCCAGACAACATCGCGCTTCATCAAGGTCAGGCAGGTGTGGTTCTTGAGCTCGCGCACATCCGTCGGTGTGCCACGCTGCGCAAGATAGCTGGGCGCGGCCACCAGTACTTCGGGCGTGATCGCAAGCCGACGAGCCATCAGGCTCGAGTCGCTCATTTTTTTCGCGATGCGAATTGCGATGTCGAATCCTTCGCCGATAATGTCGACAAAGCGTTCGTCCGTGTTCACGTTGAGGCATACGTCGGGCCAGTTCTTCCTGAACTCACTCATGAGAATGGGCATCAACGATGCGGCAAGACTCGTGGGCATCGTGAATGACAACACCCCGCTGGGCCGTTGGTGTGTGTCATGAATAGCTTCGGCGGCCGAGTTGATCGTGTGATCAAGTGTGATGGTGTGGTGAAAAAACTTGTGACCGGCTTCGGTCAGGCTGATGCTGCGCGGCGAACGATTGAAAAGAACGACGCCCAAATCGTTTTCCAATCGGGCAATTCTCTTGCTGACTGCGGACCTGTTCATGCCAATGATCTCACCGGCTCGCGTGAAACTTAGTGTTTCTGCCACCTTGTTAAAGACGGCAATGTCCGCAATGTTCATTTACTCGCAATCCATTGGACCTGCTCCCCAACTAAAACGGCACATTTGGCAAACGTGCAAGCCAGGTTCGGTATCGCTCTGCCATGATCGATACTCAGTTCAATATAGAACAGATGTGCAATTTGTTAAACGCAAATTGAGCATCCGGTTGCTCTAATTTCTGCAGTGAACATAATGTTTCTGTAAAACCCCGCTAATCGCGCAGGCGGTTTGGGTAGTCTCTTGCACAGGAAAAATGACGTTCGGGAGGAAAGCCAGGGATGGGCGGTTACATGAGGAGCGAGAAGTGCCCGTACTTTCGTATCCACGAAAGGGCAAGGAAGCAGAGTTTCGAGACAAAAGTCGCAGTACCGTATTGTGCACACCCGAAACACTCACCCTATGGCAAGGGCATGGTCATGCGCGGCGTGAACGGCGGGCACCTGGAATGTGGCGGTTCCCTGCGGAAATGTCCGATTGCTGTCGTCTGGCAGGACGCCGATAAGCCATCGAATTAGGGGGTGTTTTTTGCGAAGACCGGCAGGTCGTCCTGGAATCGGATCGCGCCACAGAAACACCGTCCCGTGACCTTGCTCACGAGATCAGAGGAACGTGACCACGCCGCTCGCCATGGAATATTCGGCACCGACGATCGTGAGGTCGCCTGAGGCAACAAGCTCTTCAACAATGATCGACCCGTGGCGCAGACGCTCGACAGAGCGACCCACATTTGCGATCACAGCATCGTGCAATGAAGTTTGTTCGTTCCCTTCCAGTAGTGGCTCAATGGCCGGGCGAATGCGGTCCACGATCGCTCGCAGGTTCGGCGACCGATGTGCCTTTTTCGTCTGCAATTCCCTGAGCGTCGCATCCACAGCGCCACAATTGCTATGTCCGAGGACGACCACCAGCTTTGTGCCAAGTTGCGCTGCCGCATATTCGACACTGCCGACCTGCGAGGGCGCGACAACGTTTCCGGCCACACGAATAACGAACAGGTCACCCAGACCCTGGTCGAAGACGAGCTCCACGGGCACGCGGGAGTCGGAACAGGCCAGTACTATCGCGAACGGGGTCTGGCCATCGACAAGTTCAGCGCGCTTCCGGTGCCATACGGATTTGTCGATCGCACTCTCGCCTGAAGCGAATCGACGATTGCCTTCTCGCAGGCGTTCAATGGCGTCAACTGCAGATATCATCTGCAAACATTACCACCGATGCAGGAAGACTGGGGTGCCGGCTGGAAATTGAGATTGCTCCAGCGGGAGCTCCACATACCCGTCCGTACCCGACAACGCGGTGAAATCTCCGGAGGTGTTGGTCTTGACGGGCATGGCCAGCACCTGGCCGACTGCATTGGACAGCAGGCGTACTGGCTGGAAACAAGTCAGCGCGGGACTGAAGGTCACCTCGGCTGCGAGCGATGCGAATTCGGGAGCTTGCGCCCGTGCCGCCGACGCTTTCGACAGCGCAGGGATCACGTACTGGCGACAGCATACCAACGCGGACACCGGGTTGCCCGGTAGGGCGAACACAGCCTGACCGCCTGGCGCAGAACCAAACCACATCGGTTTGCCGGGCCGCTGGCTGATCCTGTGGAAGTTCACCTCGACACCAAGGTCAGCCAGCACTTCAGGCACGTAGTCAGCCTTACCCATCGACACGCCGCCGCTCAGTATCAGTACGTCAGACTCGTCGAGATGCCTGGCGATACGTTCCCGAAGGACGGTAGGCTCGTCGACAAGGTGATCATGGTCGCACTCGGCGTAGCCATGCTGCGCGAGCAGCGCCTGGATGGCAGGGCCATTCGACAGCCGAATCTGGTGAGCTTCGATTGGCGCGCCCGCCGCGACGAGTTCATTGCCCGTGGAGATGACTCGGATGACCGGCACGCGACTGACGTCAACTCCGCTCAGCCCTGCGGACGCGATAACAGCGACATCCATTGCAGCGATGCGTTTGCCAGGCGTCAGCAGCTGGCTTGCAGCCGCATGATCGGATGCCCGTGGGTGAATAAATTGTCCCGCCCGGGCTTCGTAGCCGTCCTCGAGTGTCGCGACACCGTCACTGACGGAGATGCGCTCAACCGGGATGATGCAATCTGCGAGCACCGGGAGCGACGCACCGGTCATGATTTCTATCGCTTTTCCCGGCACCAGGTCCACGGCGGCATCGCCCGCCATCTGTGTGCATTGAATATCGAATTGGCGCTGGCCGTTTTCAAAGTCAGCATAGGTAATGGCGATCCCATCCATCATCACGCGGTCGAAGGGCGGCTGGTCGCGTTCGGCGACGACATCCTGGCGCAAAACGCGTCCATGGGCAGCGCTCAACTCGACAGCCTCGGCCGGCAGTTCCGGCATCGCCGCCAGGATCCTGTCGAGCGCCTCGGCTGTTGTCAGCACGACTTAGGGCCGGTAGACACTAGGACTGTTCCCGCGCGATCGCGCGATGCCCGATGTCGCGGCGGATATAGGCGTCTTCCCAGGCGATCTTGTCGACTGCGGCATAAGCGTCCTGCGCGGCATCGGCAACCGTGTTACCCAGTCCGACCACGCACAGGACTCGCCCGCCGCTGGTCACGATGTCGTCGCCGTCCGTCGTGGTGCCCGCATGAAAGACCTTCTGAGTATTGCTGTCAGCAACGTCCAGTCCCGAGATGACTTTGCCCTTGGCGTAGCCGGCGGGATAGCCCCCCGCAGCCATCACCACGCCGAGGGCTGCACGCGTATCCCAAATAGCTTCGCGTTCCTGCAGCTCGCCTTCGAGTGTCGAGAGGCAGATGTCGACAATGTCCGATTTGAGCCGCGCCAGGATGGGCTGCGTCTCAGGATCGCCCATGCGGCAATTGAACTCGATGACCTTGGGTGTGCCGTCCGCCATGATCATCAGTCCCGCGTACAGGAAACCGAGGTAGGGATTGCCGTCTTTCTTCATGCCATCGAGTGTCGGCCGAATGACCTCGTTCATGATGCGCGCTTCGATGTCCGGGGTGACGACGGGTGCCGGGGAGTAGGCGCCCATGCCGCCCGTATTCGGGCCGACATCGCCTTCGTCGCGTGCTTTGTGGTCCTGGGATGTCGCGAGCGGAAGGATGGTGTCGCCATCCGTAATAATAATAAAACTGGCTTCTTCGCCCTCCAGGAACTCTTCAACGACGATTCTTGCGCCGGCGTCGCCGAAACTGCCGCCGGCGAGCATGTCAGTCGCGGCCTGCTCCGCTTCTGCCAGCGTCATGGCGACGATTACGCCCTTGCCGGCCGCGAGACCGTCGGCCTTGATGACGATGGGTGCGCCCTGTTCGCGTATGTACGTGAGTGCAGGTTCGAGTGCCGAGAAGTTCTGGTAGTCGGCGGTCGGAATCTCGTGCCGTGCGAGGAAGTCCTTGGTGAACGCCTTCGATCCTTCAAGCTGCGCGGCCGCCGCTGTCGGGCCGAAGCAGGGCAGGCCCAGGTCGTTGAATCGGTCGACGATGCCGGCAACAAGGGGCGCCTCGGGTCCGACTATGGTCAGGCCGACTTTTTCTGACCGCGCGAGCGTCGCGAGCGCCTCGATATCGTCGGACGCGACATCGACATTGCGGACCTTGTCTTCACGCGCCGTGCCCGCATTGCCCGGGGCGACGAGCACTTCGTCGACCCTCGGTGATTGGGCACATTTCCAGGCCAGCGCGTGTTCGCGGCCACCCGAACCAATAATGAGGATATTCATCAGTGACGGAAGTGTCGCATGCTCGTAAAGACCATGGCCAGACCGTGCTCGTTGGCTGCTTCGATGACCTCTTCGTCGCGCATGGAGCCGCCCGGCTGGATGATCGCGGCAATGCCGGTTTCGGCTGCCGCATCGATACCATCGCGGAACGGGAAGAACGCGTCGGATGCCATGACCGAACCGCCGACCTCGAGACCCTCATCGGCCGCCTTGATGGCTGCGATCTTCGTTGAGTAGACGCGGCTCATCTGGCCCGCGCCGACACCAATCGTCATATTGTCCTTGCAGAAAATAATGGCATTGGACTTCACGTACTTGACGACCGTCCATGCGAACAGCATGTCCTGGATCTGTTCCGCGGTCGGTGCTTTCTCGGTGACAACCTTGAGATCGTCGGCCGTGATGATGCCCAGGTCGCTGGTCTGCACGAGCAGGCCACCAGAGACTTTTTTGAAGTCGAACCCGCCGGCTGCAGCATCCGACCATGGGCCGGTTTCGAGCACCCGGACGTTCTTCTTGGCCGAGCACACGTCGGCCGCGGCGGCTTCGATGGTCGGTGCGATGATGACCTCGACAAACTGCTTCTCGATGATCGCCGCCGCAGTGTTGGCATCGAGCGGTCGGTTGAAAGCGATGATCCCGCCAAATGCCGATGTTGGATCCGTCTTGAAGGCTTTCTCGTACGCTTCGAGGATGCCACCGGCTACCGCGACCCCGCAGGGGTTGGCATGTTTGACGATTACGCAGGCCGGGTTCTCGAACTGCTTGACGCATTCGAGGGCGGCGTCACTATCTGCAATGTTGTTGTAGGAGAGCGCCTTGCCCTGAACTTGCCGGGCCGACGCTAGTGAGCCCGGTGCCGCTTGCTGGTCGACGTAAAAGGCCGCTTCCTGGTGCGGGTTTTCGCCATACCTGAGTTTCTCGGTCAGTCCGCCCGAGTACAGGAAGCGCTCGCCAAGGACATCGTCGTCGAGAGATGCCGACAGGTATTTCGTGATCGCAGCGTCGTAGCTTGCGGTATGCGCATAAGCCTTGGCTGCCAGGCGCCGGCGATCTTCGAGTTCGAGCCCATTGCCCTGGAGCTTCTCGAGCACGGAGTCGTAGTCGTCGGGGCTGACGCACACGGCGACGCCGTCGTGATTCTTGCTGGCCGCGCGAATCATTGCCGGACCACCGATATCGATATTTTCAATCGCATCATTGATCGTCGCATCCTCGCGCGCGATCGTCTGTTCGAACGGATAGAGGTTCACAACGAGCAGGTCGATGGGCTCGATGCCGTGTTCGTCCATGATGGCTTCGTCGGTGCCGCGGCGACCCAGCAAGCCACCGTGAATGACGGGGTGCAGCGTCTTGACCCGGCCGTCCATGATCTCCGGAAAGCCGGTCTTTTCCGATACTTCAATGACCTCGAGGCCTGCCTCACGCAGCTGGCGGCACGTGCCGCCCGTCGACAGCACTTCGACGCCGAGCCCAGCAAGGCCCTGTACAAAAGGGACCAGTCCACGCTTGTCAGAAACACTGACCAGCGCGCGTCTTACATTGAACATGATTAATCCTGGGGGAGGGTTACTGAATAATTGAATACGTTCTGAGTTTCTTGCGCAGGGTGCCGCGGTTGATGCCGAGAATGCCGGCAGCCTGGCTCTGGTTGCCTTGCGTATAGTCCATGACGGCCTTGAAAAGCGGACGTTCTACCTCGCCGATAACGAGGTCATACAATTCGCCGGGACGGTCGCCGTTGAGTGCAGCGAAATACTGGTCGAGGGCGTCTTCAGTGTGCTTACAGAGTGGCTTCTTGCTGGAGTTCAGGTTGGTTTTTTTGTTCTTTTGTTGTGCCACTTTGGTCTATCCCCGAAAAGTACTGCTTCGTCAAACGTAGTTGTTCCGAAGCGCTGTCAACACGCACCACCCGATGCCGATATGCTTCGGCGTTGTCCAGGTTTTCGCAGTACCAGGTCAGATGTTTGCGGGCCACTCGAACGCCGGTGGTTTCCCCATAAAACCGGTGCAGTTCGTTCAGGTGGCCGAGCATAGTATCACGCAATTCATTTATTTCTAGCTGCGTAGTTTCCGCAGCAGGATCGAGGGCACTCGCCAGATCCCGGAATATCCACGGACGCCCCTGGGCACCCCGGCCGATCATCAAGCCATCTGCATTCGTTAGGCGCAAAACTTCAAGCGACTTCTTAACTGTGGAGATGTCGCCGTTGGCGATCACGGGGATCGCAACTTTCTCCTTAACGCGCGCAATCGTTTCATATTCTGCGTCGCCCTTGTAGCGATCTGCGCGCGTGCGGCCGTGAATGGCCAGTGACTGAACGCCGGCATCCTCTGCAATCTTTCCAATCTGGACCGCGTTGCGGTGCTCGCGGTCCCATCCTGTACGGAATTTCAATGTCACTGGTACATCGACAGCGCTGACGACGGTACTGAGTATCTCGGCGACGAGTCTCTCGTCCTTCAGGAGCGCAGAGCCCGCTGCTTTTTTCAGGACTTTCTTGGCCGGACAGCCCATGTTGATGTCGATGATCTGCGCGCCGCGGTCGACGCAGGCCTGCGCAGCCTTCGCGAGTTGGGCGGGCTCGGAACCGGCGATTTGCACGGCGACCGGTTCGGCATCGAGGTCGAGATCGAGCCGATGCCGGGACTTCGGTGTTTGCCACAAGCTGGTATCGGCCGTGGTCATTTCCGAGGTCGTCATGCCGGCGCCGAAGCGTCGGCAGATACGGCGAAACGGCGCATCGGTTACGCCGGCCATGGGCGCGAGCACAAAAGGGCTGGGAAGCGTGTAGGGACCTATGCGAAGCGGCTGCATTGGCGTGGGCACTTTACTTGAAGCCGTCGTCCTTGCAGCGCAACTGGTCATCCGCCGTGCGATAGCAGGCCCTGAGTCGGAAACTCGCAGCGGCGAGATCAGGCGACTCTATGGTGATGACCGCATTGAAAGTATTACCCGGCTCCACCAGCTCGCGAGGATCGAGGTCATTGGACAGGTAGTCGGCCGGGTCGAGGACACGGCTGCCGATGGTCTCTTCGAAGCGATCAGTCAGCGAAATGCCTATCAACGGGTAGGGCAGGGGCTTGTCGGACTTGTTGCCGACTCGCGAGAATATCGTCAGGTTTTCTTCACCTTCATCGGTGCTCCCCTTCGTCGCTTCGAAGCGCCAGCCGGTGATGTCCCATTCGGGTGACAGCGGTTTGCCCAGCGCGCGATACAAGGGGCCGATCACGTTATTGAACGCCGGGATTGTCGCGAGCGTATCGCGAGACTGATGCACATACTGTCCGGCGAGCACGAGCACAAGCAGGATGATTCCGCCGATGATCCCGTAGCGTGCACCGCCCTTGCTGCCTGCCTTCTGGGCCTCATGTTCCGCTGCTGCCGCGTCGGCCAGGGCCTCTACCGCCGCCGCAGAGTCGACTTCGAGTTTTTCGAAGTCGTCGGCGGACCGAAACGCCTCGCCTTCCATGATGATCGTCTCAAAGCCTGCACTCGTATCCTTGAGCCTCTCTTCGGCTTCTCGCTTCTTCGAACGTTTCTTACCCTTGAGCGCCTTCTCTTCGGCATCGGGGATGATGATGGTCGAGGCAAAACCGTCCTCGTCTTCAACCGCGAGTGCGAGCAGATCCTGGTCGATCTGCATGTTGATCGTTTGTTCCTCTTCCGTCAGCGGTGGGATGAAGTGCTCGTCGTCCGCGTCCGGCTCGTCGGCGTCCGCCGCGAGTTCTTCCTCGAGGTCCTCTTCGTCCTGAGGGTCATCTTCGTCCAGCCCGAGTTGCTCTTCTTCGTAGTCGTCCTCGTCCTCGTCTTCGTCCACGATCTCGTCCGAGTCTTCTTCGTAGTCCGCGTCTTCGTCGATCAGTTCGAGCTGGGTGATGTCCTCCGACGCTCCTTCGAGAACGTCTTCGAGATCGTCCTCGTCGACTTCCTCGACCAGGTCCTCATCAAGCAGGTCTTCGAGCTCAAGGTCTTCGCTACCGCTGCCGGCGAGTAATTCGTCGAGATCGACGTCATCCGCGACAGGGAGATCCTGCTGCCTCTCGAGTGCCTCGTGCGTCCCACTGAGATCGATGCCCATGGCTTCGGCTTGCAGTGCAAACTGCGAGTCCATATCGAGCGGCGCCTCGAAATCAGGTTTCGCGTGAGCGGCTTCCGGCACTTGGTCGAGCACCGCGGACGGTATTTCGATTTCGTCGGGCATCTCGGGAGCTTTTGGCACCTCAGGCTCGCCCAATGCGTCGAGTACCTCATCTGCCGGTGCGGCCACAGCTTCGGCAAGCTCCGCGAATTCGCCGAGTATGTCGGTCCACTCGCCGGGTTCGCTCAGATCGAGGTCTGCCTGGGGCTCCTCATCGGGTTCATCGGGCTCATCGGGAGCGGATTCCGGCTGCAAGGCCTCCGCGGCAAAATCGCCTTCTACATAGCCATCGTCATCCAGCGTGAAATCTTCGGGAAGCGGCGTGTTGTCATCGAAGCGAATCTCGTCAACCGACGTTCTCGTGTGATCGTTGGCGGCTTCCTCGAATATTTCGGGGGCATCGACTACGGGGGGCGTCTCGGTCAGGAATTGGTCGACCGGGGTAGGGGACTCGTCGAGCACTTCGTCGATAATGAGCTCATCGCCGGGTGTCGCCCCCGGGGCTTCGTCTGCGGCGGCGTCGCCAATTTCATCATCGTCGAGCACGCGCCATTCGACGCCGGTGTCTTCAATGCGAATATCCGATCCGGCGAGTTCGTCCAGCGTCTTCAACAGCGCCGCACTTTGCTCTGCCGAGATTGATGCGGGCAGCCCGTCGCCAGGCGGGGCGTCAGGTTGAAGTTCGGGTAAAGCCGCGTCGGCCTGAACAGGAACCTGTTGCTCGGGCATGTTCTCGGACAGGTAGGCGAGAGCGTTGAACGCATTGCCGCAACCGCCGCAGCGAACTTTGCCGGCGGCCTGTTTCAGTACATCCGCTGTGACGCGGAATGCGGTGCTGCAATCAGGGCATTGCGTATACATCTATTCGTCTAACCGTCTAAAACCTGTTAATCGTGACCATATCTGGCCGTCCTGCTCCCTGAACGCGGGTTCCTCGAACTCGATCCAGGGCCTGTAGGCCTGCATAACTTCGTCGGCTTGTTCACATAATACGCCCGACAACGCTAGGATACCGCCCCGCGCCAGCAGTGATGTGATGGAATCGGCAAACTTGACAAGCGGCCTGGCGAGAATATTTGCCACAACGACATCGAAATCTCCCTTGATACCCTGCGGGCTATCCGTAACGAGCAGGTTCCGGTCGACACCGTTGTGTTCAGCATTCTGCCGCGTGGCAATAACGGCCTGTGGATCAATGTCCATTCCCGTGGCCGACACGCAGCCCAGCTTGAGGGCGGCAATCGCCAGGACCCCTGAGCCGCAGCCGTAATCGAGCAGTTTTTTGCCGGCGAGATCGAGGTTGTCCAGCCACTCCAGGCACATTGCGGTGGTCGGGTGGGTGCCGGTGCCGAAGGCAAGGCCGGGATCGAGGTCCACGACGACGGCATCGTCTGCATCGTCTGCATCGACAGCGTCGCCTGTCGGGCAAATCCAGAGACGCTCGCCGAAGCGCATCGCGCCAAAGTCTTTCATCCATTCGCGCTCCCAGGCGCGATCTGCCAGTTCCTCAAGCCGATGCCGGGGAAGGACGTCGATGCCGAGCTCGGCGACGAGTGCTGCGCGGAAAGCATCCATGTCCGTTTCGTCGGAGAACAGTCCCGTGACCTGTGTATTGGCCCACAGCGGCGTTTCGCCGGGGCCGGGTTCGAGTACCGGATCATCGCCGGCGTCGGACAGGGTTACCGAGCACGCGCCAAGTCGTGAGAATGCTTCCTCAACGGTTGCCGGGTCCAGGGCGTCCAGGTCCATGATGAACTGCCGCCATTGCACCTTGTCGTGCTCCGTCAGGTCAGCCCGAGACGCTTCTCGAGGTAGTGGATGTCCGTTCCGCCAGCCTGGAACGCAGCGTGCTGGAAGATCTCCTGGTGCAACGGCACGTTCGTCTTGATGCCTTCGATGACAATTTCAGACAGCGCGTTTTTCATGCGCGCAAATGCCGCGGCACGGTCCTCGCCATGCGCGATTAGCTTGCCGATCATTGAGTCATAGTAGGGCGGTACCTTGTAGCCACTGTAAACATGACTCTCCATTCGGATGCCCGGTCCACCCGGTGAGTGCCACAAGGTGACGAGCCCCGGTGACGGCATGAAGTTCTTCGGGTCCTCTGCGTTGATACGGCATTCGATCGCATGGCCCAGGATCTTGATGTCGTCCTGCTTGATCGTCAGTTTTTCGCCGCTCGCTATGCGCAACTGCTCGCGCACGATATCGACGCCCGTGATCATCTCGGTTACGGGATGCTCGACCTGCAGGCGCGTGTTCATTTCGATGAAGTAGAACTCGCCGTCCTCGTACAGGAATTCGAACGTGCCGGCGCTGCGGTAGCCTATTTCCTTGCACGCGTTCACGCAGCGCTCGCCGATGCGTTGGCGCTGCTCCTCGGTGATGCCGGGGGCGGGTGCTTCCTCGATAACTTTCTGGTGACGCCGCTGCATCGAGCAGTCGCGCTCGCCGAGATGCACGGCGTTGCCGTGGGTGTCGGCCAGAACCTGGAACTCAACGTGGCGTGGCTTCTCGAGGAACTTCTCCATGTACACAACATCGTTGGCGAAGGCGGCACGCGCCTCGGCCTTGGTTACGGTGATTGCTGCGATAAGGGATGCTTCAGCATGCACGACGCGCATGCCACGACCGCCGCCGCCGCCCGATGCCTTGATGATGATCGGGTAGCCAATCTCGCGAGCGAGGCGCATGTTTTCGTCGGGATCGTCGCCGAGCGGACCGTCGGAACCGGGAACACAGGGGACGCCGGCTGCTTTCATTGCCCTGATCGCAGAGACCTTGTCGCCCATCAGGCGAATGGCCTCCGCCTTTGGTCCGATGAACGTGAAGCCGCTCGATTCGCAGCGTTCTGCAAAATCGGCGTTCTCTGACAGAAAGCCGTAGCCCGGGTGAATGCCGGTGGCGTCCGTGACCTCGGCCGCACTTATGATGGCAGGCATGTTGAGGTAGCTGTCGTTGGACTGCGGTGGTCCGATGCAGACCGTTTCGTCGGCGAGCAGGACGTGCTTCAGGTTGTTATCCGCAGTCGAGTGAACGGCAACGGTCTTGATGCCCATTTCCCGGCAAGCACGCAAGATACGTAACGCGATCTCGCCGCGATTGGCTATTACAATTTTTTCCAACATGTCGACGGACTCGCTTAGTCACCCTGGCGCTGGTCGATGACAAACAACGTCTGTCCGAACTCGACCGGTTCGCCATTCTGGATTCGTATCGATTTGACGACGCCAGAGACGTCGGCTTCGATCTGGTTCATCATCTTCATCGCTTCGATGATGCAAAGCGTGTCGCCTTCATTCACGCGATCACCAACCTGCACATAGGGGGCGGCGCCGGGTGACGATGAGGAGTAGTAGGTGCCGACCATCGGTGCGGTCACTTCGAATCCGTCCTCTTCGACAACCTCTGCCGGTGCCGCGGCAGGTGCTGCCACGGGCGCGGGTGCTGCGGCGGGCGCAGCCGGTGCGGCCACTGGTGCCGCGGCGACCACGGGTGCAGCGACCGGTGCGTGCGCCGAGTACCGGCTGATTCTTACCGATTCCTCACCTTCGGTAATCTCGATCTCAGCAATGCCGGACTCGTCCAGCAGTTCGATCAGTTTTTTTACTTTTCTAATGTCCATCTCTAGCCCTCGGCTTTCTTGACGTACTGACTGGCAGCCTGCACTGCCAACTCGTAGCCATATGCCCCAAACCCAAACAGGCAGCTACTCGCTATATCGCTGAAGTAGCTGTTATGCCGAAACTCCTCCCGCGCAAATGTGTTGCTCAGGTGAATTTCGATAAACGGAATCTGAACCGCGAGGAACGCGTCGCGCAGTGCGATGCTCGTATGCGTAAATGCACCCGGGTTCAGGATGATGAATGCGACGTTGTCACGTGCGGCTTGTTGCACGCGGTCGATCAGTTCGTGTTCGGCATTGCTCTGGTAACACTGCAGCGCATGCCCGAGCGAATTAGCCGCCGCAACGCAACGCGTCTCGATGTCTTCGAGGCGGTCGGCCCCGTAGACGTCGGGTTCGCGTGATCCCAACAGATTGAGGTTGGGACCGTTGATGAGCAGCAGATCGGACATCTTGTTGTCGTTTTGGCGAGTTTGCCGAAGATGGCGGCAATACTAACGCTTTTTTCCGATTTTTGTGCAAGTTTTGCACGAATCGGGTGCCGCGGGCCCTATACCGAGTCTAATGTGACGGACACCGAACTAGAGGAGGTCGAGGGCGGCGCTTGCCTGGTCGCTGGTGATCTCGGCCCGGTCGAGGCGCGACAGTATTGTAACGATGTCATCGAGGTGGCTCTGGTGCAGTTCGCCGAGGTAGGCACTCAGGAGTTCGCCATCGCGAGCGACGATCATTGTGAACGGCATGCCGATGAACTCGACGCCTGACAATTCTGCGACAGCCATTGCGTCTTGCTGCCCCGTGAGAATCGGATAGTTGAATTCGGCTTCCTCGGCGAACGGGGCCACGAGATCGGGGAAATCGACTGCGATACCGATGATCTGGAAACCAGCTTCCCCGTATTCATCCTGGAATGCCTTGAGGAGCGGTATTTCACGCCGGCACGGCGCACACCACGTAGCCCAGAAATTGATGAGCCGATGCGTGCCGTCCCATTCCGCGAATTCCCGGTCCACACCTTCTATGTCGGGCAGTGTGAATGCCGGGTGCGTGACAACTTCGAGCGTCACCGGTTGCGGCGCCTGCTCGAATGCAATCTGGGTCGGGATGCGTGCCGCATAAAACAGCGCACCGGCCATCAGTGCGACCAGGGCCGTCGCGAATACAAGCATTACTCGTGGCACAGGGTTACTCCGTCTGATCAGCCGCGGATTCTAACTGAGCGGGGAGGTCGACGCTCAGGACTTTCGATTGCGGCAGGTAGCAGATGCCGTCCTTCTTGCAGCCCTGGTAGGACAATTCGACTTCCAAAGTTCGGGTAACCGGCGATTGCTGCGTCAGGTGCGCTCCGCCGTGAGCCTCGTTGAAGAAGACCTCCTGCTCGCCGAACCATTCGTCCACGACGATCTCGCTGTGACTCCATTCCTCGTTGAAGAAGTGATCGCCGAGGCTGATCGCGTCATCCAGAGACCGGACCTGGATCTTGTCCTTATAGAGGTAATAGCCAGGGGGCATCTGGATCCGGAACAAAAGTGCACCGTCTTCGCTATGGACGTCCGGCACAAACACGCGGTCTGCGGGAAGCGGCTTGTCGGAATCCAAAGGTGAGAACACGGTCGGCGTGGACAGAGGCTCCGGTGAGACCTCGGGTTCGGGTATTTCGGGCTCGGCGCAGCCGGCAGAAACAGCCAGCAGGGCAGCCGCGGCAGCCAGCGTTTTAGAGAGTTTGGTCATCAGGTTTCTTCGATTCCGGCCCGGGTTCAAAGTTTCCTTGGGAATTGTGCTTGAAAAACCCAAGGGGATGCCTATTATTAGCACTCCTTGCGGCCGAGTGCTAACAGCATCCGGCCCGAAAGCCGACAAAATACGGTTTTAAATCAATAGTTTATAGGAGATAAGCACCATGAAGATGCGTCCGCTTCATGACCGGGTCATCGTAAAGCGCACTGAAGAAGAGCGCACGTCCCCCGGCGGAATCGTTATTCCTGACGCCGCGACGGAAAAGCCGATCAAGGGTGAAATCGTTGCTGCCGGCAACGGCAAGATCCTCGAGAACGGTGAAATTCGCGCTCTGGATGTGAAAGTTGGTGACCAGGTGTTGTTCGGCAAGTACGCCGGCACCGAAGTCAAAGTTGAAGGCGAAGAACTGCTCGTGATGAAGGAAGACGACATCATGGCAGTCATCGAAGGCTAAGAGGATTTATAGAAATGGCTGCTAAAGAAGTACGTTTCAGCGACGACGCTCGCCAGAAGATGTTTGCTGGCGTGAACGTTCTCGCCAATGCGGTGAAGGTGACGCTGGGTCCCAAGGGCCGCAACGTCGTGCTCGACAAGAGCTTTGGCGCACCGACCGTCACGAAAGACGGTGTATCGGTTGCGAAGGAAATCGAACTCGATGACAAGTTCGAGAACATGGGTGCACAGATGGTCAAGGAAGTTGCTTCCCAAACGTCTGACATCGCCGGTGACGGTACAACGACTGCTACGGTTCTCGCCCAGGCTATCCTGCGCGAAGGTCTGAAGTCGGTTGCTGCCGGCATGAACCCGATGGACCTGAAGCGCGGTATCGACAAGGCATCATCTGCCATCGTCGCCGAGTTGGAGGGCATGTCGAAGCCATGTGAAGACCAAAAGGCGATTGCCCAGGTTGGCAGCATCTCCGCGAATTCCGACACGGAAATCGGCGAGATCATCTCCGACGCCATGCAGAAGGTCGGCAAGGAAGGCGTTATCACGGTTGAAGAAGGGTCGGGTCTTGCCAACGAACTGGACGTTGTCGAAGGCATGCAGTTCGATCGCGGCTACCTGTCGCCTTACTTCATCAACGACGCCAACAGCCAGCAGGTCGAGCACGACAACCCGCTGATCCTGTTGTTCGACAAGAAGATCTCCAACATCCGCGACCTGCTGCCGATCCTCGAGGGCGTTGCCAAGGCCGGCCGTCCGCTGATGATCATCGCAGAAGACGTTGAAGGCGAAGCACTCGCCACGCTGGTTGTTAACAACATCCGCGGTATCGTCAAGGTTGTTGCGGTGAAGGCTCCGGGTTTTGGCGACCGTCGCAAAGCCATGCTGCAGGACATCGCGATTCTGACCGGCGGCCAGGTTATTTCTGAAGAAGTCGGTCTGTCGCTTGAAAAAGCTACGATCGAAGATCTCGGCGATGCCAAGAAGATCCAGATCACGAAGGACGCCACGACGATCATTGACGGCGCCGGCCAGGCTGCTGATATCAAGGGTCGCGTCGATCAGATCAACGCCGAGATCGCAGAATCTTCGTCGGACTACGACAAAGAGAAGCTGCAGGAGCGTGTTGCCAAGCTGTCTGGCGGTGTTGCCGTCATCAAGGTTGGTGCTGCGACTGAAGTTGAGATGAAGGAAAAGAAAGCACGCGTCGAAGACGCGCTGCATTCCACGCGCGCTGCCGTTGAAGAAGGCGTTGTTCCTGGTGGTGGTGTTGCCCTGATTCGTGCTGTAGCCAGCATCGCCAAGCTCAAGGGTGACAACGACGACCAGAATGTCGGTATTGGCATCCTGAAGCGTGCGGTTGAAGAACCGCTGCGCCAGATCGTGCGTAATGCAGGTGGCGACGCCAGCGTTGTGCTGAACGAAGTTGCGGAAGGCAAAGGTAACTACGGCTACAACGCCGCCACGGGTGAGTACGGCGACATGATCGAAGCCGGTATCCTGGACCCGACTAAGGTCACGCGTTACGCGCTGCAGAACGCGGCGAGCGTCTCTGGCCTGTTGCTCACAACCGAAGCAATGGTCGCTGATGCACCGCAGGATGATGCTGGTGGACCGCCGATGCCTGACATGGGCGGAATGGGCGGCATGGGAGGCATGGGCGGCATGATGTAAAGCCGCTGGCGTTCCAGCTAGAAACAAAAAGGCCCGGCAATGCCGGGCCTTTTTTATTCGCCGGTTATCCTGGCTAGTCGTGGGTCGTTGTTCTGCGCTTCGGCGGTCTCGAGTGACCGCATGAATTCGTCGAATTCAGCCCAGTGCTCGAGCGTCTCATCACGTTGCTGGAGGCGGTCTTCTTCCTGTTGTTCATAATCCGTCGTTGCCGATTCGGGTTGTAGTTGCCCCGACCGCTGCTCGGCCTCGTCGAGTGCGTCGAGGATCGAGTCGACCTCCTTTTTATACTCGCGCGCCTCTTTCTCACGCTTGCGACGGGCCTCTTCCTCATGGTCAGCGGCCGCGAGCCGATCTTTCAAGTCGGTAGTGATTTCGCAAGGCGGGAGGCAGGAATCCCACCGGTTTGCCGGGTTGTCCTCCCAGCTTCGTCGGTACTTGGCGCGTCGCTCGGGGCCGTCCAGAGCAATGTCCAGCGCCATTCCGAACAGGCCGCCCGCCACGGCGCCTGAAGCCTCCTTGACCTGGCTTGTAGTACAGCCGGTCAAGAGTGTTAGCGTGATCAGTGCTGCAATGAAGGATCCCGAATAGCGCATCCAATGACCCTAGCAAATCCCGAGGTGCGATTCACTGGCACAAGTCACGCTAGAATGGCGCCTCGGAGGTGCATTCATGCAGGTTTTTGTTGTCGCGGTGACGGTTGCGCTTGTCGTATCGTTCTTATGTTCGATATTCGAGTCAGTGCTGCTGTCGATGAACCATGCCCAGATCGAGGTGCTGGTTGAGAAAGGGAAGCCATCCGGCAGAATTCTCAAGGCGTTCAAAGAACGCATCGATATCCCGATCTCGGCAATCCTCATTACCAACACAGCGGCGCATACCATCGGAACCGCAGTCGCCGGTGCCAGTTACGCCGACGCATTCGATTCCGATTCACTGTGGATCTTTACGCTCGTTTTCACGGTCGTGGTCCTGCTGCTCACCGAAATCATCCCGAAGACGCTGGGTGTCGCCTATTCGAACCAGCTCGCAAAGCCGGTTGCATACGGAATTCGCGCGCTGACGATCCTGTTGCGGCCATTCGTTCTCGTGAGCGAGGCCATCTCGCGATCCTTGCGCAGTGACAAGGCGGCACCGGTTACTTCACTGGATGAGATTCGCTTGCTTGCCTCAATCGGTCACAGCGAAGGCGTCGTGGGCGAGCAGGCTGCCGGAATGATCGTCGGTGCGTCGCAGATCGGCAAGCTGACCGCGGCCAACGTGATAGTGCCGCGCCAGGACGTGGTGTACCTGTCGCACGACGACAGTCGCGAAGACGCGCTACGGACCGTGGCGCGCTCGGGGTTCAGCCGATTCCCTTACTCTCCGACAGGTGATCTTGACCAGGTTGTTGGCGTTGTGTTCGCCAAGGAGGTCCTGTCGCAGCTCGTCGATTCGACGTCCGACGAGATCAAATGGCAGTCGCTCGTGCATGACGCAATCGTCGTCCCCGAGACCGTGGCGCTGGATTCCCTGCTACGAACATTCCGGCAAAAACGCCGTCACATGGCGCTAATCGTTGACGAGTACGGCGACTTCCAGGGCATCGTCACGCTCGAAGACGTAATCGAGGAAGTCGTCGGCGATATTTTCGACGAGTCGGACTTGCCGCATGAGGACCTGTGGCAACACGCGAACGGCACAATCCGGGCATTCGGAACGGCGGAGCTGCATCGTGTCTGCCGGATGCTCAATGTCGAGATGCCGGATGATGTCGAGGTGGCCACGGTGGGTGGCCTGCTGTCAGAATCCCTGGGCCGCATACCCGGACCGGGAGACACGCTCGACTGGCGCGGCTATCGTCTGACTGTAATGTCGGCAAGTCGAAGAGGCGCCGAACTGGTCTCCGTTACACCACTTGAGGACGAGGGTTCGTGATGTCGAAAACCTGGTTGCTGCTTGCGCTCGCCGCAGCCTCGCCGGCACTGGCTGACGGGAGTCTCTATGCGGGCGTACCGGAAACCCCGGAGGACCGAAGCGTCGCGGCATTCTCTGATCTTGGCGCATGGTTCGGATTCACATTGCCGACGAGCGAACGCCCGGATCTGGCGGGTGCATTTGTCGGTCCGCTCCTGTTCGATGAAGGAACCTGGGTATCGGAGGCGCTACTTCGTCCCGTGGTTACGATAGACGGAGAAAAGATCGATCTCGCGGCGGCGAAGACTGTTTATGAATCACCCCCGGGGCGACTGCTCCAGATGTTCGACGTCGAAGGGATGCGGCTCGCATTTGACCTCTTCTTTGAACACGCAGCTCAAGCGACAATTCATGTGCACGCCTATAGTTCCTCGAAGAAGAGCCGGGATCTGCGCATCGAGTGGCAAGTCGATGCTGACGCTCTTGCCAGGTCGGACTTGCGGGTCTCGGCACCTGCGTTGCGCGAGCAGATCGGACCCCGGGAATCCAGGTACGCGGTCGCGGCAATCGCACTGGGAAGTCCGATTGAGAAGACCGACCGACGCGAATCTCGCAATGCGCGGCGAGATCGATGGAACGGCTACTTCAGGCGGGTTGCCACGGGCGAGCGACGCGATCATCCGCGACAGGTGCTGGCGCAGAAGGCGCTCATGACACTGGTCAGCAACTGGCGAAGCCCGAGGGGCAACCTGACACACGACGGACTGTTTCCTTCCACCGCCGTCTCTTACTTTAATGGCTTCTGGGCATGGGATTCGTGGAAGCACGCGGCAGCAATCGCCCGCTTCGATACGGAGCTCGCCAAGCAGCAGGTCCGCGCGATGTACTCGCATCAGAACGAGCGCGGCATGGTTCCCGACGTCGTCTACGTCGATCCGGCCGAAGACAACTG
>Ga0224508_10000203_pt1 | contig 61614 bp, 58 predicted proteins | sample SF_Jan12_sed_USG_4_FD_170157 | JGI IMG/M metagenome (GOLD analysis project Ga0224508, IMG submission 170157) | Sediment microbial communities from San Francisco Bay, California, United States - SF_Jan12_sed_USGS_21 | ecosystem: Environmental > Aquatic > Marine > Sediment | place: USA... | reverse complement strand
GAGCACGCTGGCGCACGTGCTAGCTGGTCGTGACAACTATGAAGTCACCGGTGGCCAGGTCACCTACAACGGCAAGAATCTCCTGGAGTTACCGCCGGAACAGCGCGCTCGCGAGGGCATCTTCCTGGCGTTTCAATATCCGGTAGAAATCCCCGGCGTAAACAATATTTACCTGCTCAAGGCCGCCATTAACGCGGTGCGCACAGAGCAAGGTTTGGCGGAGCTCGATGCTATCGATTTTCTCGCTCTCGTAAAGGAAAAGTTGAAGCTGGTCCACATGAAAGAAGAGCTTATGTACCGTTCCGTAAACGAAGGATTCTCAGGTGGCGAAAAGAAACGCAACGAGATTCTACAAATGGCGGTGCTGGAGCCGAAGCTCGCTATTTTGGATGAAACCGACTCTGGCCTAGACATCGATGCCCTCAAGGCCGTGGCCGACGGTGTCAATGCACTGCGCGATCCGAGTCGCGCCATGATTCTGGTCACCCACTATCAACGCCTCCTCAACTATATCGTCCCCGATCATATTCACGTGCTGGCTGAGGGTCGCATTGTAAAATCCGGTGATAAGACACTAGCGCACGAACTTGAGCGGCTTGGTTACAGCTGGCTCAAGGAGCAACCCGGCGCCCACCCCGCTTAGGTTCCACAGGCGCACTCCCATGAGCGATATCGCCCAAACCAACGCCTATGTCGATATGTTTGCGCATGCGAGCAAAGACCTCCCGGGGAGTGGCGAGGCTTGGATCCACCAGGCGCGGGAGAAAGCGCTAGCTCGTTTCGCGGAACAAGGTTTCCCTACGCGTCGTGATGAGGATTGGAAATATACGAATGTCGCACCGATCCAAAAGAGTGTATTCAAGTTGCCCGGCAAAGGGCTCAACGGTGTCGCACACGAACAGTTGGATGACTTTCTGTTCCGTGATCTGTTATGTCATAGACTGGTCTTCGTCAACGGACATTACTCGCAAGCGCTTACATCTTTAGGTGCATTACCAGATGGCGTCAGCGTCGACAGCTTAGCGCAGACCTTAACAAATCGCCCGGAGGTACTAAGGCCTTATCTAGGACAGTACGCAACCACTGAAAAGTATGGATTTGCGGCACTGAACACGGCTTTCCTCAGTGACGGCGCCTATGTGCACGTGCCCGCAGACATCATTGTACCGGCGCCTATTCATGTCTTGTTTGTATCCGCCGGAAATGGTGAGGAAACATTGGTGCAGCCTCGCAATCTGATCGTGGCGGAAAAGAATAGCCAGTTAACCATCATCGAAAGTTACATCTCGTTGACAGAGACGCGCTACCTCACCAATGCGGTGACCGAGGTAGTCGCAGATGAGAATTGTGCCATCGAACATTGTAAGCTGGGACAAGAGAGTTCGAAGGCCTTTCATATTGGCGGCCTTTATGTCCAGCAACAGGCGAATAGTCGTTTCGCCTCGCATAATATTACGCTTGGCGGTGCGCTGGTGCGTAACGACATCCAGGTATCCTTTGCAGCCGAAGGCGGAGAGTGTGTCCTCAACGGTCTTTACTTGGTAACCGGTCGTCAACACGTCGATAATCACACCGACATCGACCATGCGCAGCCGCGTTGTACGAGTCGTGAATTTTATAGAGGGGTGTTGGACGGGCGCGCCCGGGCCGTTTTTAATGGTCGTATCGTCGTTCGCCAAGACGCCCAACACACCGACGCGCAGCAGGAAAACAAAAATCTACTCCTGTCGCGTGACGCCGAAATTGACACCAAGCCACAGCTAGAGATCTATGCCGATGATGTGAAGTGTGCCCATGGGGCCACCGTCGGCCAGCTCGACGAAAATGCTGTCTATTATCTGCGGTCGCGAGGTATCGACGAACAAGACGCGCGCAGTGTCCTCACGTATGCGTTCGCAGACGACGTGCTGCGCCGAATTGGTATCAACCCAGTTAGAACCTACGTGGAAGAAAAGTTGGCTACACGCTTGTTGCGCGGCCGGCACTTTGAGGAACTCATATGAGTACCGTAAAACAAAGGATAACAACCACTAGCGGATTTGACGTGGAGAAGGCGCGACAGGATTTCCCGGCACTACATCAGCAGGTGCGAGGCAAACCGCTCGTCTACCTCGACAATGGCGCATCCGCGCAGAAGCCGAAAATAGTCATCGATACGATAAGCCAGCTGTACGCGCACGATTACTCAAACGTCCACCGCGGCGTGCACGCATTGGCTGAACGATCGACGAAGGCATTCGAAGGGGCGCGCGAAAAGGTACGACAGTTCATTAATGCTGCAAGTACTCGAGAGATCATATTCGTCCGCGGCACAACCGAAGCTATTAATTTGGTCGCACAGAGCTATGCCAGGAACAATGTCCAGAAGCACGATGAAATCATCATTACGCACATGGAGCACCACTCCAATATCGTGCCGTGGCAGCTGGTTTGCGAACAAACCGGCGCGCTCTTACGTGTAGTCCCGATCAACGACAGCGGTGAGCTTATTCTCGAGGAATTCGAAAAGTTGCTGGGCCCACGTACCAAATTAGTAGCACTTGTACATGTTTCCAACGCGCTTGGCACCATAAACCCGGTGCGACAGATCATAAAACTCGCACACGCACAAAATGTCCCGGTGCTATTGGACAGCGCCCAAACAGCGCCCCACCTAAAGGTCGACGTTCAGCAGCTCGACTGTGATTTTTGTGCCTTCTCAGGTCATAAGATGTATGGACCCAGTGGTATCGGTGTGCTCTATGGCAAGGAGGCCTTGCTCGATGCAATGCCGCCATACCACGGTGGTGGCGAGATGATCAAGTATGTCACCTTCGAGAAGACCGAATACAACGAATTGCCCCATAAGTTTGAAGCGGGGACACCCAACATCGCGGGAACCATAGGCCTCGGGGCCGCGATAGATTACCTCACCGGTCTTGATCTCGATGCCATCGCCGCCTATGAGCATGATCTTCTGGGCTATGCGGCAAAAGCAGCGAGCGAGGTCCCCGGCCTCAGAATCATTGGTACTGCCCGAGAAAAAGCCAGTATTCTGTCGTTCCTACTCGAAGGTGTGCACGCACACGACATCGGAACAATCCTCGATCACGAAGGCATCGCGGTTCGCGCTGGCCATCATTGTACAATGCCGTTGATGCGCCGTTTTGGGGTTGCTGCTACTGCGCGGGCGTCATTCGGTTTATACAATACCCGGGAAGAGGTCGACGCACTGATCGCCGGCCTTCACAAGGTGAAAGAGGTAATTTGTTGATGTCCGATCTGCGCGATCTGTACGAGGAGGTAATTCTCGACCACAATCGCAACCCGCGAAATTTCCTCAATAAACCCGATGGTACAAACCGAAAGGCCCATGGGTTTAACCCACTGTGTGGTGATGAATTTGCGCTTCACCTCGTGGTTGAAGACGGGATCATTAAGGATGTCGGTTTTGAGGGCACGGGCTGTGCAATTTCTACTGCCTCGGCATCGTTGATGACGGAGGCGATAAAAGGAAAGACCGAAGAAGAGGCCTACGCGCTTTTTGACAAAATCCACAAACTACTTCTGCAAGAGGACCGTTCGGCTGACGTTGGCAAACTGGCCGTGCTCGCCGGCGTACACGCCTACCCGACACGCGTAAAATGTGCCACTCTCGCGTGGCATACCTTGCATGCTGCGCTTGAAAGTGAGAACAAGACCGTTACAACCGAGTAAGCGATGAGCACTGAACAGAAACCTGACAGCACAGAAGACGGCGACAAGAGCCTACAGCAGCATTTGCTGGAGGAACAGATTATCGAGGCCTTACGCGGTGTGTACGACCCGGAGATTCCAGTCAATATCTACGATCTTGGACTCGTCTACAAGCTTGATGTAGATCGGACCGGGATGGTCAAGTTGGAGATGACACTGACGGCGCCGGGTTGCCCATTTGCACAAACGTTTCCAGGCACGGTCGAATGTGCCGTAAAGTGTGTGCCCGGCGTCACCGATGTCCACGTCGAATTGGTCTGGGATCCACCGTGGAGCAAGGATCGCATGTCGGAAGCAGCCATGTTGCAGCTTGGCCTACTCTGACCTACTTACTCAGCCTCACGTCTTACTCATAACAGCTACTCAATAACAGCTACTCAGAGCGAAACCTGTGTCAGATTGGGTTGACGTCACCACAGCGGCAGAACTATCCCCTGGCGCTTCGTGCGTGGTTGAAGTCGATGGCGTCATGATTGCCGTCTTCAATCTGGACGGCGAATACTACGCCATCGAAGACATATGCACCCACGACGCCGGCGAATTGGCCAGTGGTGAATTGGCCGGTGAAGAGATCGTTTGTCCGCGCCATGGTGCCCGCTTTAACATCAAGACTGGCGAGGTCACCGCCCCACCCGCCTATGAGGACGTGCCTACATTCCCGGTGCGGGTGCACGAAGGAAAGATCCAAGTCAGAGATGATCGCTGGGACTAACGTGCCGCTGGTGCCGTAACCCCTAGTCCTTTTTGTTAAGACTCCACAGAGGAGCGACGACAATATTCAGACAGGCATGCGCCTCCCGTAATGCGGCCTCTGCCTGGGCCGGCGTCGGCGCGCGAGCGAAGATAAATCCCAGATAGCTTGATCCTTCTGGCCACGGCACGAGTTCATAGCCCTCGCGTACTTGAATGCTGACCTCATCCACGAACGGCACGCGTTGAGCGGCGGTTAACCCTTCGACCCGTCGCAGGATGCCCGCCTTAGGGGTCGGGATCATCAGCACACCCGCCCCACCCCTGCTATCGGAAGTGGGTGCCAGCGGACGACCCATGCCATGTGACAACACCAACTCCTCCAAGCTACGACCCGTCCCGAGATCAAGCAACCGACCGCAAAGCCCGCCGATCGTACGGGCCGCTACTTCTAGTATCCATACCCCATCATCGTTTATGCGGCATTCTGCGTGTATCGCGCCATCGCGCAAGCCGTAGGCGCGGCAGGCGTCACCGACGACTTCTCGAACTAGCGCCTGCGTTGCCGCATCGAGACGCGACGGCGTAACGTAATAGGTCTCCTCGAAGTAAGGGCCATCCAAGGGGTCAGGCTTGTCGAAAATCGATAGTACCGTTAATTCACTTTGAGTTAGCATCCCCTCCAACGCCACTTCGACGCCAGGAATAAAGTCCTCCGCCAGCAACTGGTAGGGTACTGATACGCCCTCGGTTTCCAGCAATCGCTGAATGCGTGCACAGGCACGCAGTAATTCTCCTAGGTCATTAGCGCGGATCACACCGCGGCTGGCGGATAACGTCAACGGCTTTAGCACACAAGGAAAATGCAGATGCTCTGCCTGCGCCGCCAACGGCTGTCGCAAATCAATACGACAATGTTTCGGCACCGGTATACCCTGGTCGGCAAGAATGCCGCGCGCGAGGTCTTTACGGCTGGCCGTTCTTACCGCGCCTGGCGGATTATGTGGCAATCCTAGCTTGTGTGCGACGCGGGCCGCGAGCTCGATGGTCAGATCGTCAGTACCTATTACACCGGCGAACGGTCGTTCACTGGCATCGTTAAGGATTGTCTGCAGTGCGCCTTCCACATCATTGAGGTCAATATGCACACCAGCGGCATAGGCAGCGACTACCGAGTGCTTACCCTCAGACGCTATCACAACCTCGATATCGAGCCTTTCGCCGGCATCGAGGAACGCCCGCGTCCGGTAACTACTGTGTGGGGCAATGACCAACACTCGCTTGCGATCCGAGCGCTGTAGCGGGTTCGCAGAATGCTTAGATTGATGCGCCGCTGAGTGACGCAAGGGGAACTGATCTCTCTATAAAACGATTCGGGCGGTGTGAAACGCTAGAAGCCTGCACCACCGCCGCAGCCACCGCACATGCCGCTACCGCCAACGGCTTTAAAAACATTGTTAAATAGGAAGCTGTCCTGGGCAAAATCGATCTCGCAGCCGCTTAAGAAATTCAACGCAACCGCATCAACAATAATCTTGTAACCATCCCCTTCGAGGGCACTATCGTACTCGGTGACTTCCTCAGCGTAGGTCATGCCATACGTCATGCCACCACAACCACCACCCGAAACAAACACCCGAATTCCGGCGATGTCGGATTCGGCATTCGCTAACAGCTCGGCCATCTTGACTTCGGCGGCTGGGCTCAGTCTTAGCTCGCCGTCCGCAACCGGTGTCACATTGGAACTGGGTTCTGCCTCAGACATGTTTTCACTCCTCTACTAGTCCAGCTATGATACGCTTGTTCACGCATCTAAAGAAACGCCAATCCCATAGAGAGGGTAAGTGAATGGCGCGCACGGTATTTTGTCAGGTGTTGAAACGGGAGGCTGAGGGCCTAGAAAGACCCCCGCACCCGGGCTCTCTGGGCCAACGGGTTTACCAGAGTGTCTCCCAGGAAGGCTGGCAGCAATGGCTAGAACGACTGACAACAATTATGAACGAAAACCGTCTGAGCACGGCAGACCCTACGAGCATCGAACTGATCGAGCAGCACATGGTTGGCTTTCTCTTCGGTGAGGGGCATTTAGGCAAGCTTCCCCCTGGGTTCTCGCCGGCCGGACAAAAGAAATAATCGCCTAAACACGATCTATAGGCTGGTAGGTGTTCGGCCCCCCCCGAGCCGCGCTACCGTTATATCTCAAAATCACCACCCCGGCGCTAGGCCCTGAACCAGCGCCGACAAGGAAGGCAACAGATGAAGTTCGTTATTGCAATCATTAAGCCTTTTAAGCTCGACGACGTTCGCACGGCGCTGTCTGAGATCGGCGTACAGGGTATGACGGTGACCGAAGTTAAGGGTTTCGGCAGGCAGAAAGGCCATACCGAGCTCTACCGTGGGGCCGAGTACATGGTCGACTTCTTGCCGAAAGTTAAGATCGAAGTGGCAGTTGATGACAGCATCCTCGATCAAGTGATTGAGGCGATCGTAGACTCAGCTAAGACCGGAAAAATAGGAGATGGCAAAATCTTCGTTTACGATCTCAGCCTCGTGACCCGAATTCGCACCGGCGAAACCGGCCCGCAAGCACTGTAGTTCCTCGCCGGTCGACTGGGTGGCCACAAGAATGACATCGCCAACGCCCCCTTCCGCACCTAAAAGAAACAAAACGCTTACCGAACACGGCCGATCTCGCGAAGATCCCTGGTTCTGGCTGCGCGACAAAGATGATCCAGCCGTGATGGAATACCTAACGGCAGAGAACACCTACACCGACGCAGTCATGAAGCCCACCGAGGAACTACAGGCCGCGCTGTACCAGGAAATGCGTGCGCGGATCAAGGAAGATGATAGCAGTGTGCCACAAAAGGAAGGTGCTTACTTCTATTACTCTCGATACGAGAAAGGAGGCCAGTATCCGATAGAGTGTCGCAAGCACGATTCGCTAGACAACCCTGAAGAGATCTTACTCGATGTAAATAAGCTTGCTAAGGAGCAATCTTTCTTACAAATCGGTGTTTGTGAAAACAGTCCAGACCATCGATACCTAGCCTACTCGGTGGACGTTGATGGATCTGAGGAATACACGGTCCACATTAAAGATCTGACCACCGGCGACGTGTTGGAAGACCGTATTGCCCGCACCTACGATTCGCTCGAATGGGCCAATGATAGCCAAACTTTTTTCTATACATTGTTAGACGAGCATCAACGACCTCGACAAGTCTACAAACACCGCGTCGATAGCGATTCACAGCAAGATGAATTGGTGTATGAGGAAAAAGACCCGCGTTTTTTTGTGTCGCTTTCTAAATCGGAAAGCGGACAGTTTATATACATTGCATGCGAAGGCAACAATATGTCCGAGTGGCACTACTTTGATGCAAATAATCCCGACGGAACCCTGAAGTTAATTGAGCCACGCCAAAAGGATCACGAATATGATGTATCTGACCACGATGAGCGGTTCCTTATTCGTACTAACATTGATGGTGCTAAAGACTTCAAAATCGTGGAAACCGCCATTAGCACACCGACCTCAGAGAGATGGAAAGATCTTATCGAGCACAAGCCCGGGCGCCTTATAACGGACTTTCTCGTCTTCAAAGACTATTTGGCGGTCGAAGAAACACATGCTGGCCTACCGCAGATACGTGTGCTTGCTCTCGACACTAACGAGAACCGCTATATCAAGTTCGATGATGAGGTCTACGATGCGGTGCTGGTACCAGGCCGCGAGTTCGATACGAGTACGCTTCGCTTTGCCTACGAGTCGTTGGCAGTACCGACGCAGATCTATGACTACGACATGCCGAGCGGGCAACGTGTCCTGCGCAAAGAGCAAGAAGTCTTGGGAGATTTCCATCGCGGGGATTATATATCACGGCGTCTTTTCGCCAAGTCGAGCGACGGTGTCGATGTTCCGATATCGATTCTCCATCGAAAAGAAACGCCCCGAGATGGCACTGCCCCACTGCTGCTCTATGGTTATGGCTCTTATGGCACCAGTATACCGGCCAGCTTCAGTTCTACCCGCTTCAGTTATGTTAACCGTGGCTTTGTATACGCCATCGCCCATATTCGTGGTGGTATGGAGCTAGGCTACGATTGGTACGAGGGCGGCAAGTTGATGCAGAAGAAGAACACCTTCAACGACTATATCGCCTGCGCAGAAACTCTGATCCAGGAAAATTTCACAGGGAAGAATAATATTCTGGCGGTTGGGGGTAGTGCCGGGGGAATGTTGATGGGGGCGGTAGCCAATATGCGCCCCGACTTATTCAAGGCCATCATCGCCCATGTGCCATTTGTGGACGTGATAAATACCATGCTCGACAACACGTTGCCGTTAACCACCATGGAATATAATGAGTGGGGTAATCCCAAGAATGAGGAATATTTTGGCTACATGTTGTCGTACTCACCTTACGACAACGTGACAGCGCAGGATTATCCACACATCTTGATAGTTTGCGGCCTTAACGACCCTCGGGTCACTTACTGGGAACCTGCAAAATGGGCCGCTAAGCTTCGTTTCATGAAAACCGACGGCAATCTACTCCTCCTGAAGGTGCATATGGACTCCGGCCACGCCGGCGCCTCCGGCCGCTTCGACTTCCTCAAGGAGGTGGCACTTGATGTGGCGTTCGCTCTAAAGGTTTTCAAGAAGTAATTGCTGTTAGCCGCCACGCTCTGCCAGGCGCAGCTGCTCCAGTAAGAAACCATTATCCATCTCGACCAGCGGACATGGTTTGGCAATGGCATATCCCTGTGCATAATCGACGCCGATTTCTCTCAGCTTCCAGAGAATCGCCTCCTTCTCCACAAATTCCGCGACGGTCTCTTTACCCATGACATGGCCCATCTCGTTGATCGATTTCACCATCGCATAGTCAATTGGATCATCGGCAATATCCTTCACGAATATCCCATCAATCTTCAGGTAGTCCACGGGAAGGTTCTTCAAGTATGCAAAAGAGGACATGCCTGAGCCAAAATCATCAAGCGAGAAACGACAGCCCAAATCTCTGAGAATGGACATAAACCGGGTTGCCTTCATCAGGTTGCCGATGGCGGCCGTCTCCGTAACTTCAAAACAGATCTTTTCCAGCGGGACGGGAGATCGATTGAGTTCCTCGATGATAAATTGCATAAAATCTGCGTCACCCATGGAATGCCCGGAAAGATTGATCGTGCACAGCTTCAAGTGACCAAGTTGTTCCGGGTGCGACTGTAGCCACTGAAGAGCGGTTCGCGTTACCCAGCGGTCTAGACCCAACATTAAATTGTAGCGCTCGGCCGCATGCAGGAACGCTCGTGGCGCAATAATGTTATCGTCACCGTCGTCCATGCGAAGTAGGAACTCAAAATGTATGCCCTCTTCCTCCCCGCTAACCGGGACGATGAGTTGATAGTAAAGATGAAAGTGGCCCCCCTGGATCGCTTCCGTGATACGAGACACCCACTGCATTTCGCCGTATCGTCTAACGAGTGTGCTGTCATCGTCATGATAGACATGAATGCGATTTCGCCCTGCATCCTTAGCAGCATAACAAGCTGCATCGGCAGTACTCAGAACCTTCGACAAGCTTCCACTATACTCGGTGATGGGTACCAGGCCGACGCTGGCTCCTAGCGTAAAACTCTTCCCTTCCCAGACAAATCGGAAGTCCTGTATGGTTTCCAGCAATTCGTTAGCGATCCGGGCTGCCTGTTCGGGCGGACAGTGTTCAAGCAATACGCCAAATTCATCTCCCCCTAGGCGGGCCAATGTATCATGCTTGCGTACTTTTCTATGCAGCTCGGCACCGAGTTGTCGAAGAAATTCATCGCCCGCGGTATGACCGCATGTGTCGTTCACAACCTTAAACTGGTCTAAATCCATGTAAAGTAATGCGTGTTCGGAAAGCTCGCTTCGAGTGACGTTGAGCACAACCTCCAACCGTCGTTCGAACTCACGTCGATTGACAAGCCCCGTTAGTGGATCGTGGGTAGCCTGAAAGGATAGATCAGACTGATAACGCTGAATCGCATCCCGCATCGACGTAAACGTGCTGACTAATGCGCCCATTTCATCGGCGCCAGGCTCTGGTAATGGTGTTTCGAAGTTGCCCTTCGCAAGTCGCGCCGATGCCGTAGAAAGCGCTTTGATCGGCCGTCTAATGACCAACTCGAAAATGACCGCAATAGTCACCGTTAGTATTAATAACATTACTAGAAACACCCAGATGGAATATTGCTGCAACTCGTGAACAGCACGAAGTCGCTCGGTCGTGTCCACGGTAACGAGAAGCGCACCTAACAGCTTGCCGGCATGCGTCACCGGTTGTCGTAATGTGTATACAGCGTCGCTCTGCGGCAGTCTTTTTGTTTTCGTTTCCCTTCGATATAATTGCTTACCGTTTGTATCGACCAATCGAACTCCGCGCCACTCGGAATTGTCAAGCAACAACTTACCCAAGCGATCATACACACTTCGTCGTTCGCCTTTGGCAAGCAATGATGCCATGTTCCGCCCGATAGCATCTATGCGCTCGATGAGCTGCTGTTTGTGCCTCGCTTCAGCAAAGTCGGTGAATTGCGGCAACCAACTTATGTTGACATAAGTGATTATCAGCATACTGATGACGATTAGCGGTAGAAACAGTTTGACTCGCAAGCTCATATCAATTGCTCGACCTCTTTTTTGGAACCGCCTCGATGTACTCATTCAGTGGGGTCGGCTCTGTGATTTCAAACCCTTGCGCATAATCCACACCAAGTTCCTTCAGCTTCACGAGAACACTCTTCTGCTCTACCGACTCGGCAATCGTTAGGATATTCATGACATGGCCAATCTGATTGATTATCTCGACCATCGCGTAATCAATAGGCTCGTTGGTGGTGTCCTTAATAAAACTACCGTCAATTTTCAGGAAATCGACCTGTAAGCTCTTGAGGTAGGCAAATGAGCTAACTCCACTACCAAAATCGTCAAGCGCGAAAAGGCAGCCTATGTCCCTTAGCGCAGAAATAAACCGCATGGCGCGAGTCAGATTGGCGATCGCTGCCCTCTCGGAAATCTCAAAGCAAATATTCTCCGGCGCGATCGAATTTTGGCGAAGCTGGTCAACCACGAAATCTAGAAAGCGTTCGTCCGAGAGCGACTGACCAGAGAGATTGATGGCATAGAGACCTGCGTCGGTCCGCGAGATCCCCTGCGTACCTCGCATGAATGTGCAGAAGGTTCGGAGCACCCAGCGATCGATCGTAGACATCAGGTTGTAACGGTGCGCCGCTGGCAGAAACGCCGCCGTTGGTACGGGTTCTGAATTCTTGTCCAGCATGCGGATGAGGATCTCGGCATATTCTCGTCCCTCAGCCTTGCCAGAAAGTGGCATGGCCTTCTGTTGATAAAGCATAAATCGGTTTTCTCCCAAGGCCTCGCCGATACGCGCTACCCACCGTCTTTCGCCATGTCGACGGGCCAGCATCGTGTCATCTGGTTCGTAAACATGAATGCGGTCGCGCCCATGATCTTTGGCCACGTAACAGGCGGAGTCCGCTGCACTCAGTACTTCGGTGAGGCTTCCACTGTCAGATGTAATAGGAACAAGACCGATACTAACCCCCACCTCAAATACTCTCTCTTGCCAAGCGAATCGAAAGTCCCGAACAATCTGACGAAGCCCTTCGGCAATCGTCCTTGCTTTATCCATCGGACAACCTTGCAACAACACCCCAAACTCATCGCCACCTAGGCGCCCAAGGCTGTCAGTCTCGCGTACGCCAGTCTGTAGTTGCGTCGCAAGTTGTCGCAGTAGTTCGTCACCAGCGACATGTCCGCACATGTCATTGACAATCTTGAACTGATCTAAATCTAGGTAGCACATGGCATGTTTACGGTCGTCGTTACGTGCACTTTCCAGTGCATCCGTCAAGCGCAACTCAAACTCGTGTCGATTGATTAGGCCGGTCAAGGCGTCGTGGCTCGCTTGGTATGACATCCTCCTAGCCATACCGCGCATTTCCGTCACATCATGAAACACCAGAACTGTACCTACGCCCTGCAGGTCACGGTCGCGAATAGGCCCCACCGTTATTTCAATGGAAAATTCTCGGTCCTCGTTACGATGTACTAGCAAAGTATGGCCGGGTAGCCGGACATTAGTACCCTCGTTCAGACAGAGGCTAACGGGATCAGGTATAGCTTGGCGCGTAGTCTCATCAATGAGCTTAAGCACCTTAGTCAACGGCTGTCCGCGTGCGTCGGCGTTGAGCCACCCGGTAAGCTGTTCGGCCACCGGATTGAGATACTCAACCATAGCGTCTAAGTGTGTAGTGATAACGCCATCACCGATCGATTCCAATGTTACTTGTGCAAGTTCCTTTTCCCGGTGGAGCGCGATTTGATCTTGTTTGTGTTCCTTTATTTCTGCTTGAAGTTTTACATTAGCCCGCTCAACATCAGTTTTCGCATTAGAGGTCTGATCGATCAACTCCAGATTTTCGAACCTTAGTTGCAATGAGCGGGTAATGGTTGCATGCATTGCCTTAGCGGTGGCCACCATGGCTGATGCAAATACAAGCACCATGATGCCCATAAAAGGATACACGTTACCCCCCTTGACAATGAGCAGCACTGCAAACGGTAGTAATGTCGGAAGCGAGAAGGCGATGTAGGCGCTGATCACCGACGCCAAGTATGGAGCTGCTCCCGCTGCGATCCCCCCCAACAGAAATGTCAAAAACACCTGATGAAATACCGAGTCTTCTGGAAAGAAGACTGTTCCCGCCAATCCCCAAGCAACGCCGGACACGGCGGCACCAACGACGAATAGTGCGCGCCAACGGTTTATATCTTCCACCACACGCGTAGCGCACCGGTACTTTCGAATTAACAGGTAACGGCCGAAGGTGACAAAAGTAATAAACGAGAACCAGCCAAGTAATAATTCGCGTGTGACCACATCCCACAACACAACCACCACCACGATGGAGCACGAGAGTGTCACAAGGAAACCGCTGGTCGCCTGTGAATACAGCAAGCCCACCTGTTCCACAAAAACACTTAGCGCCCGGTCGGCTACGCGATCAGGATCACGAGTCTTTGTTATCGTCGTAGCTGACAATTCAGTTGCTCTCGTCATTCAAGTTATTGCTTGTGGGACCTATCTCAGGCAACAGCCGCCGAAGGCTCGACGACGGCGTGCACCAACGACTTGTAGAGCACGCAACGGTGCCCTGAGCGTCCTGGCTGGGGGATCTCGTCTAGCTCGAGGGGTTGCTGGCGTATCGCAACCTTGGACAGAATAAGTCAATGAATATCAGATACTTATACCAGTATCTGTAATACCAACACGCTTTCACCATCCCGGCAGACCCGTATTTCCCATCGTCCAACTCTAGTATAGTACGCCCCGGCTTCGATGGGGCTGGCGGCCAGGCACGGCCAATTCATCTTCTGGACCCCGGTCGATAGCAGCTCTGAGCGACGGTTTGGGCGGCCCTGTCGGACAAGGGCCTGTGTTATTATGTCAATCAACCGAGGCCGGCGAGGCATTCATGGCGAAAAAGCGCATCTACAGAGTCATCTTCGTTAACCAAGGAACGATCTATGAGATCTATGCGCGAGACGTGCATCAAGAGGGCTTGTACGGATTCGTCGACGTGGAAGGACTGATCTTCGGAGAAAAGTCGTCGGTAGTAATCGACCCGTCCGAGGAACGACTAAAGACCGAGTTCACCGGTGTTCAAAAAACGTTCATTCCCATGCATTCTATAATTCGAATCGATGAAGTGGAAAAGAAAGGTGTGGCCAAAATCACCCCTGTATCGGGAAAAGGCAACAACATTACAGCATTCCCGATGCCGATCTACACACCAACCGATGGGTCCAGTAAGTCCTAAGGTATCAGCGGACTAGGTATTAGACGCTGCACACAGCTGTTCGTAATCTACGTAGCCGGGAAAGGTAACGCCCTCACCACAATAAGAACACTCAGGGTTGGCGTCGAGTTTGAATTCGGTGAACTGTGCGCGTAGCGCATCATAGTACAGCATCCTACCGACCAATGGATCGCCGGTAGCGAGCACAATTTTGATAGTCTCCACCGCCTGCAGCAGTCCAATCACACCCGGCAATATCCCAAGCACACCCGCCTCGGCACAAGAAGGTGCCATTTCAGCTGGCGGCGGTTCAGGGTACAGGCAGCGGTAACAAGGCCCACGTCGTTCCTTCCAGGCTGGCCAAAATACAGACACTTGTCCTTCGAACCGATAAACGGCGCCGTGGACATTGGGGATGTTGAGCTTCACACAGGCATCATTGACGAGATAGCGCGTCGGAAAGTTGTCTGAACCATCTACTACCACGTCGTAGCCGGTGAAAATCTCATCCACGTTACTGCTGTCCAAGCGTGTCTTATACCCGACAACGTTGACCGCCGGATTGAGTGCCTCCAGCGTTTCGCGGGCAGATGCGACCTTCGACCTCCCTACACGTGCCTCTGTATGTAGAATTTGACGCTGCAGATTACTACGATCAACGACGTCATCATCTACGACACCCAAGGTGCCGATCCCGGCTGCCGCTAGATAGAACCCGGCCGGCGATCCCAAGCCACCAGCACCAATCAGAAGTACTTTACTGTCCATCAATTCCAGCTGCCCACGTTCCCCTACCTCGGGCATCAGTAGATGGCGCGAGTATCGTTCGCGTGCACTGGCATCGAGGATTCGAGGGATCTCGAATGGCTGACCATCGTTCTTCCATCGGCTAAAGCCGCCAGACACTGACCGGACGTCCTTGTACCCAAGTCTCATTATCGCCTCCGCCGCAAACAATGATCGTGCCCCACCACCACACATGACCAACACGGTCCGACGCGTATCGGGGATCGCGTCTTCCACACGCAATTCCAGATAGCTGCGACCTAAGCGACATGCCTCGACCGGGCTTCCTTGCGAAATCTCGTCGACCTCACGTACATCGAGCACGACAGCGCCCTGCTGCTGCAGCTTCACCGCTTCTGCTGGCGTCACTTCCGGGATTATGGCTTTGAGCTCAGCCAAGCGATTGTCCTTGGCTGCCCCACCTGCCACCGCTGGCACGATCGACACGACATCATTGTCCGACACAGTAGTCGATAGACCATTGAGCACACGCACATTTTCGCTACCAAGATAGATATTGACGAAGTTACGAAGCTCACCCTGCGGACTGATCACACGTTCTAACAGACCAGCATGCGCTGCCCCCAGCGTCTTCAGAACCTCATCAATCGTTTCGCCTTCGACGCGGACTGCATCGGCACCTCCCGTGAAGGGGCGCAGGGGTGTAGGAATTCGCACCGTTACTGTGGACATGGTTCTATAGATTCTTCAACGAAGTGCCCGCTAACCAGGCGCCAAGAGCGCATATCATGGACACCGTCATGTTTAACCGCCAGTATGAGATATGACCATCCCTCCCACGCAGACTCGCGATCAACTTCCGATGGCCGGGCCGCATGGTCTGGATGTGAATGCCACACACCGACGATCTCCAAGCCGGCCTTCTGCGCTTCGGTGTCGGCCGCGATGAAATCCTGTGGTGCCAACTCATAGCGATCGTGGGCCCGCTCTTTGTTCAGATTCTGCGCCTGCACAACGCCACTGACTCGGATATGATCGTTCGATTGCTGTCCTACAAGCAATCCACAAGTCTCTAACGGGTAATCCGCATGGACCATGCTCTCCAGCTCTCTACGAGCCGATTGTGGCAGATACAGCGTCGTCATACCGCAAAAACTATACTGAAAGGGTGCGAATTATTCCAGAGTAGAAAAGTAGGGTATTAGCCTTTTGAAGCATATTTCCCCGCGAACGCCCCGAGGGCGGCTGTGTCCGATGGCTTGGTTGCTTCAGACACCGCAAGCGGCTAGCTTTCGGTAAAACCTGCGCAAAAGACGATGCCAGCCTTCGTCACAACCTTAATGAAAACAACCTCTGGATAAACAATTATATGACCATAACCGTCCTCGTCACCGGCGGAGCTGGCTACATTGGCTCGCACACCTGCCGCCAACTCATCGATGCGGGCTACCGCGTTGTCGTGCTCGATAACTTCTACTCTGGGCATCGCTGGGCGGTTCCGAAAGAAGCCACTTTGGTTGAAGGCGACGTTGGTAATGCGGCGCTGGTACGCGAGACCCTGACACAATATGGGATAGATGCAGTCGTACACTTTGCCGGTCACATTGTGGTGCCTGAGTCCGTAGAAAACCCACTCAAATACTACCGCAACAACACCATTGCCTCTTGCAATCTTATCCAGGCATGTGTCGACGTCGGCGTCGACAAGTTCATATTCTCCTCAACCGCGGCCGTATATGGTATCCCCGCCGTATTGCCTGTTAGCGAAGATGCCGCCGCGGCCCCAATTAACCCATATGGTATGTCCAAGCTAGCCACCGAGTGGATCCTGCGTGACGTGGCCGCAAGCCTAGACGGGCAACGGGGCAAAGGCGGCTTTCATTATATGGCGCTGCGATATTTTAATGTGGCAGGCGCACGGCTGGATGGAACCCTAGGACAAGCCACCCCCGAAGCCACCCACCTGATTAAAGTGGCGGCCGAAGCTGCTTGTGGCTTGCGGGACAGTATCACGATTTTTGGGACCGACTACCCGACCGAAGATGGCACGTGTGTGCGTGATTATATCCATGTCGATGACTTAGCGATGGCACACCTAGCTGCCCTCACCTATTTGACAGATGGGGGCCAATCACAAACATTAAACTGCGGCTATGGCTTAGGTTTTAGCGTACGCCAAATATTAGACGCAATGCAGGACGTGAGTAACATTAAGCTCAGTATCAAAAAGGGTCCACGGCGTTCTGGCGATCCACCGAGCTTGATTGCCAATGCACAACGTATGCGAGACATCTTAGGCTGGAGGCCGCAACATCAAGACATCAGTGTAATCTGCGGCTCTGCCTACAATTGGGAGAAAAGCTATAACAACATGCCCACCCGACGCTGATAGGGCGTCTGTCACCATGAGCTGTACTCAACACGGTAACTGCTAACAATAACGCGTTTAGGATACTGAGTCTTATGCGTCTTTTCTCCAAGCTCTACGATCGGGCCTTGCGCTGGGCAGCCCATCGCTATGCACCTCACTATCTGGCGGCGCTTAGTTTTGCCGAATCATCGTTTTTCCCTATCCCTCCCGACGTAATGCTAGCCCCCATGTCATTGGCTAAGCCACAGTGTGCCTGGTATTACGCCGCGTTGACGACGGCGGCATCGGTGCTTGGTGGCGTCCTGGGCTACGGAATCGGTCTGTTGGCATTCGACGCCATCCAACCGACACTCGAAATGCTGGGTTATTGGGACGAGTACGAATTGGCAAAGCAATGGTTCGCCGAGTGGGGATTCTGGGTCGTACTCATGGCCGGCTTTTCGCCCATCCCGTACAAGGTCTTCACTATCACCGCCGGCGCAGTTGTGCTCTCGTTCCCGCTGTTCGTCATTGCATCGTTTATTGGTCGCGGTGCCCGCTTCTTTCTGGTCGCGGGCATAATCGCCTGGGGCGGTGAAAGAATGGAGCGCGCGTTACGATCTCATGTTGACACGGCAGGATGGTTGGCGCTGATAGTGCTCGTGGTCGCATACCTTTTGCTGCGGAAATAGCTATCGGGCCGAGATGAACAAAACTGAACACCCAGATCCCATTGTCCTCTTTCGCAGCTGGCTTGAGGAAGCCGAACGAAGCGAACCAGAGGATCCTTCGGCCACCGCACTCGCAACTGCCGATGCCGCCGGCACACCCTCGGTGCGTATGGTGCTATTGCGCGGTTTGAGCGAGCGCGGGTTCGTGTTCTTCACGCACCTCGAGAGTCGCAAATCAAAGGAGCTGTTAGCAAATCCACAGGCGGCGTTGTGCTTTCATTGGAAATCGTTAAACCGCCAGGTACGGGTTGAGGGCTCAGTCGAGTTGGTTAGTGATGAGGAAGCAGATACCTATTTCGCATCACGCGAACGTACCTCGCAGATCGGTGCCTGGGCGTCACGACAGTCGCAAACCCTGTCCGGACGGTTCGAGCTCGAGAAACGTGTTGCGAAGTACACGGCCAAGTTCGGTGTTGGCAAAGTACCGCGCCCCGCTTTCTGGTCTGGTTTCCGGCTGCATCCAAAGCACATCGAATTTTGGCAGAAACGTCAATTCCGTTTACACGAAAGAGTTGTTTACAGTCGCAATGACGATGGTTGGACGACGGAAATATTATTCCCGTAGTCTCGTAAGGCCCGCATTCTCACGCCAAAACCGGCGCAGGTCATGATCCCCGTGTCGCGTTTCATTCTACCGCTGGCATTGATAGTCGCTTTCTTGCCAACAGCCAGCTACGCCGACAAATATGCACCACCCGGACTCTACGACGTGGAGTACCTGACTCTAAACAACGACTTTGGAGTCGTGCTCAAACACCGCCAGCATGCACACAATGTGGCAGTCCGTTTAGTGGTCGATGTCGGGCACCGACATTTTCCATGCAAGAAACGCGAAACTGCACACTTTCTCGAACATTTACTGTTCACCGGCACATCAACCCACACGGAGACGGAACTCGACAGATTGATCGAGGATAACGGGGGTACGTGGAACGCGGTCACCAGCCAATCCAACACCGAGTATCAGATAGACATCTTCGATGAAAACCTAACCCTGGCTATCGATACGCTTTTCGAGATCATCACTGATTCCTTACTTACACCGGAAAAAGTCGAGCGCACACGGCAGATCATACACAAGGAACTCGGTGGCAAGACCTCGACGCTGCGGCGCTGGCTATACAAACGTGGCATCGGCAAGCCGGCAGCTGCCAAGTCACAAGAGTTGTTATTCCCGGGCACAGGAGTCGTCTGCCCAGGGTTAGATACGCCGGAAGGAATCACGGCGGCTGACATCGAACAGGCCTACCAGCGATACTACACCCCGAATCGTATGACTCTGATAGTTGTGGGCAATTTCGATGAAGCTCGCTTGCGCGCGCAGATCGATAATACCTTCGGTCAACTCAAACCCGCACATGCCAACGCCAGTGAGCTACGCAAGCCACCTTATCCGAGCGACACGGCTGAAGTGACAGGCACTTTGGCACCATTGTTAGGCTCCAATGGCAGCGTCAGTCTCGCCTATCGTACTGACGGCAGCAACTCATCGGACATCTACGCCCTATGGGTGTTGAACGTCTTCCTTGATAGAGTGTTGTACGAAAAAATTCGCGTACTCGAGGGGCTGTCATATAGTCCCGAAGCATACTACATCTGGGATGTTGGTTACGGACTGTTTGCTGCAACGGCCGACAGCGAACTCGATAGATTGGATTTGGTAAGGACTATGATCGATGAAGAACTCGCGCAGCTAAGAACTCGATCACCCAATGCAGAAGATATAGAGACGGCCAAGCAGCGGATACTATTGTCGCGGGCTCAAGGTTATGAATCAAACGCTCAAGTCGCGAACTACTATGTCAAGAATCTCCATGAGTTGAAGAGTCTTGGTCAGCTAACAAACCACGAACAAGCAGTAGAAAAACTAACGCCGAAGGATATTCACGAGGTAGTTAACAAATACCTGCGTGCCGACCGACAGGTAACCCTCTGGTCGATACCAACGCTAACCTACACGCAGTTCTTCGCTTTCTTCGCTGCTGCCCTAGTAGTTCTACTAATGGTCGTGGTCTATGCATATTGGCGTATCAGGCGACGGCATACGCCGACCTAGGTAAGGTCATAGCTCTCTCGCTCCTAACTGTCTATAAAGATTAACGGTCGTTTATCGTGCACCTTGTAGTTTCTTGTCCGGAAACTCAGTAATGACCTCGCAATACAGCTTGAACAAAACGGATTCCGCGCCATTTTCCCGGGGGCATAATGCCGGTTCCTGCAAATTAATCGCTTATCCGCGGGGGCGGCGCCAAACAGCATTCATCCGGCAATGGATAATCTTGCCATGGGCGCGCCGCTTTCCCGGCCGATAGTGGATGGCCGCGCGTCAAGCACCCGGCGCTGCCCCCGACATGCGTCGGTGCTCGCCAATGCAGGGAAACGGCTGAAGGCTGGGGCGTGCCTCAGGCGCGCTCGCCGGTCAGGCGAAAACTCTTCACCGCACGCTCGAATATCGATAGGTCTCGTTTGAAATAATGCAGACTCGGCGCCTGATACCTTAGCCGATAAAATCCATCCGCATCGACAAAACCATATACCACGGCTTCGTAGGCTAGACCCTGAGAATTTTTCATCTGCACGTGCAAGCGAAAGCCGGTCGTCCCGGCGATGGTAGCGGGCGCGTTGTTCACTACCTCTAGATCCGATACGCCCGGCTGCGATTTAAGCTGGGCGATGGCCAACTCGGCTAACTCTGTCGGTAGCATGTCCGCCCGGGTCTCCTCCTTTAAATCTGAAAAGGCCTTCTTATGAGTGCGTTTCATAGCCTCGATAAACTGGACCCCGGTACCGTCGCGCGTAACGAGTACACGGTCGGTGGCGAGGCCAGCGCGTATCCAGCCTACCGGTAGCTCCAGCTGGAAGGCCTTGTCGGGACCATCGACCAGCGGTTCATCGATCCGTGCCCAAACGGCACAGCCAGCTGCCAAAACTGCAATCAGCAGCAGGCATGTAAGTTGTATGATTCGATTCATGGTCGCAACGTCTCTAGAGCTATGGCTTATTTAGATAGTGTTCTACGTAGGCACGATCGGCTGCGTTCGGTGCCAGCTGCAGATATTTTTCAAACAGCGGTCGAGACTTGTCTGTTTCCTTTTTTTTCAAATAAAGAAGGCCTAGCGCACGGTAGCTCGGGGCAAAATCGTCCCGAACTTCTATAGCCTTTTTATATGCGGCCTCCGCCCGTTTCGCGTCTCCCTCTTCATCCCTCAGCCGATAGGCCTCGCCTAGGTAGTAATGTCTATGATAGGGCTCATAGCGCTCAACTGACATCTCGTTTTCTAGTACCAGGATCACACTCTTATAGCGATTCATCGACAAGTCAGTCTGCAAGCTCGTGAGCCTGACGTCTCGCATATGCTGCATGTAGACGTCCTTGCCGATACGTCCCTGCGCCTGGCCCGACACTTCGATGAGCGAGTTGAAACTATCGATACGTTCCTTGAGCTTAGGGTGAGATGAAAAGAAGACTGGCTGTTTCACATCCAGGGCCTTGGCTTCGGCGTACAGATGTTCAAACACCTTAACCGACTCTCGAACGTCATAGCCTGCTGCCCGCAGCCGCTCGTAGCCGATGGCGTCTGCCTCCCTTTCTAAATCGCGTGAAAAACCATAGATGGAAGAGATTGCTATCAAGTCCGCCAACGGCACACCGACGATAGCCGTTCCCATTGCAAAAGCAGTCCGAGATTTTATGACCCGACGTTGTTGCAGACCGTGCTTGTTAACAAAATGTGCGCCCTCATGGGCCAGCACGGTAGCGAGCTGCGCCTCGTTATCTGCGCGTGCGAGAAGACCAAGATTAAAGTAGATGCTGCCATTGGGTAGGGCGAAGGCATTTAATATCGGCGAGTCGATAACTCTTACTCGGACCGTACCCTTGAACTCCGGGTAGAGCTGGTCCATGACTTGTTGCACATACTGCTGGACGACCTCATCACGGTAGATCTGGCCACTTTTGCGGATCATCGCATCCACATCGCGTGCCTGGACCCAAAGCCGGGATTCCTCTTCCGAGATCGTCGCGACCTGCTCGGACCCTGCGAAAGGCTTTACCGGTCCCGGGGCGGCACAACCGCCAAGCGTCATTACTATCGATGTGACGGCTAACCACCGCACCACCATCCGGTATCGGTCCAGCGATAATGGATCTAGTCCAGAGCATTGCGGAGATATTTGTTTCATCATCACTGTCGTGCTTTCCGGTTTACGGAGGGTAAGATGTCTTGTGATACACGCTATCCTAACTAGGGCAGATAGTCTTTCATCCTTCACTGGATCGGCGCTTTTTGTAAGCCTCAACACCCGGAAATTCGTCCAATAGACGTTTGACGATGGCGCCGGCGTCTTCGACCTGCTGCATATCCTTACCGCTCGCCCCGGTGGTGTAGTTGAACCAGAGAATATCTCCAGTCTTGAAATCTACCAGCCCTAGCGTCAGAAAGTTCCGGCTAGTTGCGACGTAGGCCCCCGCGAACAGCGCCGCCAACACTGACGCCGCTACCCGCCCGCCAGTCGCAATCTGGTGTCTGCCGAGAACCAGCAGACCGGCATCGGCGTTGGTACGCTCCTTGAGAAAGGCGAGTCCGCTGCCCAACGTATAGTCAAAGTGGTCAACCTTATGTTTCCAGGCCGATCCGCCGGTGGTGGTCATCTGGAAGGCGGTTCCGGCGACAACATCGTACAACGCCAAATGTTCATTAACGATAGCTACTTCGTTCTCGGCGATTTCCGGGAACGCAAAAATCTCCAGGTTGCCTTTCGTCGCCGCGTAGGCATTGATTCCCCGTTTGAGGTTGGCGATGGCCTTCTCGGTCCACGCCGGCACTTCTTCTACCACGCCCCCCGCCGATACTTCACTGACCTCAATGTTTGGCGGCAACAAAACGATCGTCGTGGGCGCCGCGCGGACCGGCTCCTCGTGCAGCGAATAATGCACCCGGTAGGCGGTCGGCGTGCCACCAGTCGCACAGCCACCAACAACCAGCGCCAATAGCGCCAGCGCGACCAGGTCAAAGCGAGAACCAGCGGCATGCATAGTGACCTCCTTTACCACGAGCGTGGCGGGGCTCAGACCATACTTTTGTAGCGCCATCTGATGATATTATCAAGCGTGTGCTTTCTATATGGGCTTTCCCAACTAAAGATCGATGCCCCCGAGTTAGGCCGCGTTTGTTAACGGCCTTGACGGTTGGGTCGCCGAGCAGTGTCTTAGTCCTCGCATGCCTGGCGCTTCGCAAAAACGATCGCCTTTGCGTACTGCGACCATAGTGCATTATATGCGTTTCGACAATATGCTAGGACGCTGACCTCAGGAACAGGCGTCATTTCCGGTTTAGGGCCCGATCCCCAAACTCTGCGAAGGACATGCCAATGAGCCAAGACATTAAGCGACCGATGGTTCCCGTTCTACTACCTTTGGCTGCGTTTGTGGTCATTGTTGCTGGCATGCGTGCAGCGCAACCATTGTTGATACCGTTTTTGTTGGCTGCATTTATCGCCGTCATCAGTGCGCCACCCCTATTTTGGTTACAGCGCAAGCGTGTTCCCACCATATTAGCGATATTAATTGTCTTGCTAGCCGTTATCGTTATCGGTTTTATAATGGCGACCCTCGTTGGCACGTCACTAAACGATTTCTCTCAATCATTGCCAGCTTATGAAACACGCGTGCGAGCGCAAGCGGCGTCGATCCTCGCGTGGCTTACAGGCTTGGGTGTGAAAGTCTCTGAGCAAGAGCTGCTTGAGGCATTCAATCCGGCCGCGGCCATGAATCTAGTCGCTAGTATGTTCAACGGCTTGCGGGGCGTGCTTACTAATTCGTTCCTTATACTGCTCACGGTCATTTTCATCTTGCTGGAGGCATCCAGTTTTCCAGCCAAGTTACATGCCGTCTCTGACAGCGTGCAGGCATCGCTAGCCGGCTTCGATAAGTTCACCGAGAATGTTAAACGCTATATGGCAATCAAGACCGTCGTCAGCCTGGCGACCGGGGTAGCGATCGCCATATGGCTTGCTGTCATTGGGGTCGACTATCCGCTGTTGTGGGGACTGCTGGCATTTCTGTTCAACTACGTCCCTAATGTCGGATCAATTCTCGCCGCATTCCCAGCCATCCTGTTGGCGTCGATCCAGCTCGGGGTAGGCGCGGCCCTATGGTCTGGCCTCGGGTACTTAGTGGTAAACATCGTGATGGGACAAGTGATCGAACCACGCTTTATGGGGCGTGGATTGGGATTGTCCACTTTGGTGGTGTTCGTCTCACTGGTTTTTTGGGGCTGGGTGTTGGGCCCGGTTGGTATGTTCCTGTCAGTACCGTTGACGATGACGGTAAAAATTGCCCTAGAAAGCAGCAATGAAACCCGTTGGATCGCTATTTTATTGGGCCCAGACGCACCGCCCTCGGTGGCGCACAATAATATCGCAGAGGACGCAGGCACCGAGACGTCTACACCTACCGACGAAACGTCATAATCCACGACAAAAGGCTTGTCGCCGGCTTAATATGGTCCTAAGCTCTGTAGTGCCGGATTGGGGGCCTGGCTGGAGAACGTTGGCCAGTGGCATAGAGTGTCTGATTATGCCGGCACCACCAAGAAAAAACTCGAAATAGCCCTATACCCATCGGGGAATCCGACAACAACAGCAGAGCATAATGTCATGGACCGGGAAGGCCGCAAGTCATATCGCGTCCCGCTGGGCGATGAGTACAGCCTCGACGTCGTAGTGAAAACCGCGAGCGGCGAGACGTTCCCCGGCGAACTCCTCGATATCACGGCCGAAGGGGCGGGAACACGATTCAAACGTGAAGTGGGTCCCACCCTGGCCGTCGGTGAGCCCACCACCCTAACCTTTACCTCCGCCCGTTTACGCAACCCCATCAAGGTATGTGCCAAGGTCAGGTCGCGAACGGAGTCGGGCTCCTTCCGTAGCTACCGCTATGGTTTTGAGTTCGACGAGTGGCAGGAATTGCAAAGACGGTTGTCTGGCGAGATTCACCGCCTGTTCAACCAGCGGAGCCTTTACCGAGTAGAACCTGACCCGGCCGAGCCGGTAGACGTCCAGATACGAGTAGTTGCACCGGAATCTTTCCCTGACTTACCACAGCCATTCGAAGTCAATGGCCGCGTCAAGAATATCTCCCCCGTCGGTATCGCTATCCTTGTCGACCACGAAGTCGAGACAAAGCTAGCCGCCATCGACCAAGTCATAACCGCCTTCCAATTGCCGGCCAGCGATCGAATGCTCGAAATCGTAAGCTGGATTCGTAACCGCCGGCTGCAGGACGACCGGGTCTGCTATGGGTTGGAATTTGACGAAGATCGTTCGAAGGATTTCGGTAAGCAGAATAGCGAAATCGTTAAGTACGTCAGACGGCGCCAGCTCGAAGAACCGCCAAGTGAACTTTAGCGTTATTGGCGCACCTACGTCACTAGCTCAACTAGCGATATCTCGCCTCAACGAAACCGGGTTTTCCACATAGCTGTGCATGTGGATCACCGATAGATCTTGGTCCAATAACACGACGTTGTATCCCGGATCACCATCTGAATAAATGATACGTGAGGCCTCGAAATCCATGGCGACTTGATGGTTGGTGCTGACGATGGCTGAGAAGGGAATACCATGCCAACTACCACTTACCGGTCGATGCACGTGGCCAAAAAACAGATGTTTGATATTACTGTAATCGGTGATCAGCTCCGCAAAACTTTCAGGTTCCGTCAGCCTAATAGCATCAAGACCACGTATGCCGATATCGAATGGTGGATGGCGCATGAATAGATAGACAGGTCGCCCGTCCGACTCCTGAACCCGCTACCGTAACCACGCGCGGCGGCGCTCACAATAGAGGCCACTGCGCTTACCCTGATCCAGGGTATCCAGAAAAAGAAATCACCCACCGCGGTACGCCGTGCGTATTGCACAAAACCGCTACTGTCTTGTTCAGATTCGGCAAACACTTCCAAGAATCGACCACGATCATCATGATTGCCAAGCAGAAGATAGAAGGGTATGCGGAGCTGTGCCAGCGCTTCACGTAGTGCCCGATAGGCGTCGATCTCGCCCCGATCGGTCAGGTCACCGGTGATAACACAACACTCGGCATCCGACTGGTTGGCATTGATATCCGCAATACAAGCGCTGCAGCGGATCTAGTTCATAGATTTTCTCGCCGGGCGCGATGATATGAAGGTCGGAGATTTGGATAAGCTTCATTGGCCTTCTCTTCGCAAGACTACGCGGCAGTGTCTGCGAATAGCCGCTTGGCAAAGGCCGGATAAGTGCGGCCGATAACATCGGCGACCGGTCCACGGATCAAATCAAGTGTCTCACGGTCGGGTATAGCAGTCTCACCGATAGTCCCCGACATTTCGAAATCAAAACCGGTTTGTTCCACAATCTCTTGAACCGTGTGGCCTGGGTGAATACTCGACAGCCGAAAACATCGAGAAACCGATTCAAAGGTAAACACGCACCGACTTGTGACCAAAGCATGGGGACCACCGGGTCGATAGACGTTGTGTGCACTTGTACCAGGGGCGCTCACGAAATCAACTTTGGGCACGAGGACACGCGGCGTGTGCTCTTCTCGAAACAAGATCACACGTGGGATCAGAAAGTATAGGTAGGCGGAGCCAAAAGATCCGGGAAAACGCACTCGGCTTTGTGGATAGCCACCAACACCCACCAAGTTGATATTGGCAGCGCCATCGATCTGCCCACCGCCAAGAAAGAACGCGTCGATGCGTCCTTGCGCGGCACAATCGAACAGTTCGCGACCGCCGTCAGTGAAGAAGTTGTCATGCTCACTACCCAGCACGGATACTCGCATTTGCCCACCGGATCGCGTCCGCGCTAAGAGTGCTGCCGCCCCCGGAATAGGTGATGACGCGCCAACCGCAACGTGCCCAAGCCCGTCTAGCATACGGGCGATAGCCGCTATCAGTAACTCTTGCACACGCCAGTGCCGATTCATGCCGTCACTGGCTCGGCCTCAACGTGCGTTCTAAGATAGCCGCGAAACCCGTCTTCGGTAGCCGCCATTTCACAGTACTGCCGCAAGTGGTCTGCATCCGGCGGGTAACAGTTCCGCAAACCGACCGGCCACGCACCATACTTTGCTTCGGCAAGCGCCGATACGTATAGGGCGGGAATTGTCCCGGCCGCGGTCCGATCGTCGGCCAGCAGGTCATTATCGGTGAATGCCTCAACGCTAACTAGGGTAGTGCGTGCAGCGTGGGCCATAAGCATAAGCTCGCGCTGTACTCCAATCCAGACATTGCCATTTCGATCAGCGAGCGTGGCATGAAAAAGTGCAAAGTCGGGACGAATGGCTGGTAGTAACACGATCGGGTCACCATCGCCGTTCACATAGGGGTTGTTGATTACGCGCCAGTCATCTCGGTATACCAGCAGGTCCGAGCCCAGGATACCGCGTAGTGGCATGAATGGTATCCCTTTCTCGGCTGCCTGCAGGCCGGCATGAATCGCAGGACAGGTCGAATCTCTCAGCTCCAACTTCCCCGTTTTCACAGCGGCCGAAAACCGAGGGGCGGGACCGTATTCGCCAAGTGTTACCGCCGCGGCTTCGAGTATCGCCACACAATCCGCGCCCACCAACATATCGCCTTGAAATCCAACCTGCGGCACCCCGATGAGATGCAGATGTTTGATACGACGCCGAATCAACGCACGAATGACGTCCATTGCGCACCCGGAATAATCAGGTGCTACCACCATACTGACACCATCTGGGATTCGCGCCGCGAGCCCTTCTATCGATTCGATATCAATTGAGGTCGATTTCAGCATTTGCAAAGAGTTTGCATGCCGGCTGGGTCTGATGCAACCAATCATTGTGTGTTCCCGGCATAGCGATAGGGACATTCGATTACGATCGACGACCAACATCAGTCCACATGGCATAATCACACAGAGTCGATGCAAGGGTGCCACCATGAAGGTGTTCGCAGGTACCAGCGGGTATAGCTACAAGGAATGGAAAGGGAATTTCTACCCTGAACGTCTTCCGAGCACGAAGATGTTGCAATTCTATGCCGAGCGACTGCCCACGGTGGAAATCAACAACACCTTCTACCGCCTGCCCAAGGTAAACGTTCTGGAATCTTGGCGTAAGCAAGTACCCGATGAATTCCGTTTTGTCCTAAAAGCATCACGGCGCATCACGCACGATAAGCGCCTAAAACAGGCTGATGAACCCACGGAATACTTGCTGCGCACGGTTCAAACACTAGGAACCCAGCTGGGGGTCATTCTCTTCCAGCTCCCCCCTTATCTACGCAAGGATGTATCGCGTCTACATCGCTTCTTGAACTTGCTGCCAGATTCTCCGCTGGCCGCATTCGAATTTCGACACGAGTCATGGTTCGATGAGGAAGTCTTCGAACTGTTACGCGCTCGAAACTTTGCACTATGCGTGGCCGACACGAACGATCAGACACACGCCGCGCTTGTGAACACGGCAGACTGGGGTTATGTGCGACTGCGTCGTGCCGATTATCCCGACCGAGCACTCGCTGATTGGGCTAAACGGCTACAAATGCCAGGCTGGAAGCAGGTATACGTATTCTTTAAACATGAGGACGAAGGTGCAGGGCCAAGGTTTGCAACGCGTTTTCTTGAACTGACATCCCCCTCCCCTCGTGGGAGCGAGTTAGGGGGAGGGGGTGGAGGAGTTTGTTAGCGCTTTGTAACGAGATAGATGCCTAATGGCAGCCGCCTTGTCGCCCATTTTTTCGTACAAGCGCGCTAGATTGTAATGGGCATCGACAAAGTCGGCATCCGCTGCAATCACTTGCTCGTAGGCCGCGATAGCTGCTTCAGGCCTGCTCAGGTCTTCCAGAGCGACGCCTAAGTTAAAGGCGGCAGTGGCGTTGCCTGGGGCCGCCGCTACCGCCTGCCGGTAGTGAAACGCGGCATCACCAACGCTTCCTTCCGCATGAAGTAAGCGACCGAGGTTCACGTGCGCATCGGCATGGTGGGGATCGAGTTGGGTCGCCCGTCGATAGGCCCCCTTTGCATGGTCAAGCGCTGCCACAACTTCGAAGTCAAGACCAAGCCCATACCAGTCATCCGCAGTTTCATTGGCGGTGTCTCGAGTCGCCTTCGCGGCCCTATGTACAACCGGTGCCGCTCTGCCCGTTATTTCAGAAACCGAGAAGTCAAATGTCACCTGGCCGGACTCTGGGTGCCATGAAGTTTTCTGATCGCGCACCACCACATGATCACCGTCTGCAGCTATACGCACCGCTGTCAACGGCTGTCCATTGGGGAGTTGCGCTTTTAGTAAGCGTAGTGCGCGTAATACCTTACGAGGGTGGACACGTGCGTTTACAAGCTCGTTAGCGGTACGTAGCAGTACGACATCTTGGAAGGAAAAACGATATTCGCCGCGAGCCCCACGCTTTGCGGATAGAAAACCAGCTCTTGCAAGTGACCGCACTTTTGCAGCCGGCATGTCGAGCAATTCGGCCACGTCTCTGGTGGTGTACGCGCTCATTGCCGTGAACAGATACTACAAGTCAGATCGAAGATTGCCTATTTTGCGGCTGCCGTCTTCTTGGTGGTTTTTCTTGTCGCGCGCTTGGCAGGCTTGCGCTTGCCATTCTCTCCCCGTTCACCCGCCGCAATACTGGCCTTAAGCGCTTCCATAATGTCAATGATCTTATGTTCGGGTTCGTCGGTCGGTGTTACCGTGATATCTTCACCATCGACCTTTCGCTGGATCATTTCAAGCATACGGTCACGCACCTCGTCCTTATAATTTTCTGGACAAAACTTATCGGAGGCGGCCTGCTCGACGAGCTGAACCGCGAGCTTTAGTTCTTCCTGCTTTATGTTGGCCTCATCAAGGGGCACTTCAGAAAATGGGCGGATCTCATCCGCATAATGTAGCTGTTCCATCGCCAGACCATCCCCCATGGGGCGCACCATTACCAAATATCCTTTCCCGCGCGCCGAGTACTTGGCAAGCGCTGCTCTACCCGTCTCGCGCATTGCGCGGGATAGTAGCTGGTAGGCACGCGCACCCCCCTTGTCGGGGCCGAGATAGTAAACCTTCTCCAGATAAATACGGTCGACCTGGTCAGCCGGCACAAATTCTGCGATATCGATGGTGTGGGTCGCCTTTTCTTCGATGGCCTTTAGCTCTTCCGGTGTAAACAAAACATACTGCCCCTTGGCAAACTCGTAGCCTTTGACAATTTCATCTTTGGAGACTGGCTCACCGTCTTTCGCGCACACCAGTTGTTGTTTGAGGCGTGCGCCGTCTTTCTTATGAATCTGGTTGAATCTGATGGTGCTCGATGACTCAGCGGACGAGTAGAGTTTCACTGGTATGGATACCAGCCCAAAGGACACGGTTGCCGACGCCAATGCTCGCATGGCCATGTTACTGATGATATAACCGAGTCCTAATGGCCGCAACAAAATCTGACCCACTTAGCACCTACCGTGCAAAAAGGTCAGCCGACCGTACGCCCGAACCCTTTGGCGGCATCGGCGCAACAGGCGGCTCGTCATTCGTTGTCCAACACCATGCGGCGCGAAATCTGCATTACGACCTCCGCCTCGAAATGCAGGGAGTGTTGCGGTCTTGGGCAGTCCCTAAAGGCCCCTCTCCCAATCCCAGCGATAAACGGCTAGCGGTGCGGGTAGAAGACCATCCGCTCGAATACGCCGGCTTCGAAGGACACATCCCCGAAAACAATTACGGTGCCGGCGCCGTCATCGTCTGGGATCGCGGCGTATGGATACCGATCGGTGATGCGGAGGAAGGGCTGGAGAAAGGCAAGCTACTGTTCGAACTGAAGGGTTATAAGCTACGTGGTAAATGGACGCTTATAAAGACAAAGCGTGGCCCCAAAGACTGGTTGCTAATCAAAGAAAGAGATAACTGGGTATCTGACAAAGGAACCGACTCGCTGCCCGCGGATTCAATTCTTTCCGGATTGACAGTGCAAGCCCTCAAGGAAGGTTCAACACCCGAAAAATCGATTTTGAACAAACTGAAACGGCTAAAAGCACCAAAAGGACACGTCCAAGCCAACCGCTTACCAGCCATGTTGGCGCAAACGGGTTTGCCATTTTCGAAACCAGGTTGGTTATTTGAAATAAAATATGACGGCTACCGGCTCATAGTTAGTCATGAGCGTGACAAGGCCCAGTTATTTTCTCGCACCGGTAACGATTTGACGTCAATTTTTCCCGAGATCGCCGATGCCGTCCGCGCACTACCATTTCAATACGTCGTCATGGATGGTGAAGCCATTGTGCACGATTCGCAGGGTTTGCCGAGTTTTAGCCAATTACAGAAACGTGGTCGACTTACTCGACGTGCCGACGTTCAGCGCGCCGCTATCGAGCTGCCGGCGACGCTCTATGTGTTTGACTTGATCGCCTTCAATAATCATGACCTACGAGGGCTTCCGTTGCATACGAGAAAAATGCTGCTCAAGGGACTATTGCCATCGGTAGGGCCAGTTCGTTATACGGACCATATCGAAGAACACGGCGAGGCCATGTACACACAGGTGCAAACGCTGGGGCTCGAAGGCATGGTCGCAAAGAAAGCCGATTCGCGCTACCAAGGCGGCCGCTCCTCCGCCTGGATAAAGGTCAGTGTAGAACATACGGACGATTTCGCCGTCGTCGGCTACACCAACCCCAAAGGTTCGCAACCTGGCTTCGGCGCGCTCTTGTTGGCGCAGTGTGTCGATGATGAATTTATCTATGCCGGTCGCGCCGGTAGCGGTTTTAGCAAACAAGATTTGACCGAAATTACTGCACAACTCAGTACCGCCAGCAAGGCCAGCCCACCGCGTAACGCACCCGAAGAAAGCGATACGCATTGGGTTAAACCCGAGCTCGTTGCAGAGATCAAATTCAAGCAGCGGACACGCGATGGCGTGCTTCGACAGCCGGTGTTTTTACGACTGCGGGAAGACAAACCCATCCGTGAATGCGTGTGGCAATCCAAGCAGGTGCTGCCCGAGCCCACGACCATCACGGCACCCGCCACCGCCGACAAGGTGGTCAACTTTACCAACAAGGACAAACTCTTTTGGCCTGACGACGGCTACACCAAGGGCGACCTCATTACATACTACGAGGGCATCTCCGAATGGTTACTGCCCTATCTCAAAGACCGCCCAGTCGTGCTGACACGCTACCCAGACGGCATCGACAGCAAATCCTTCTTCCAGAAGGATGCACCGAGTTTTGTCCCGGGTTGGATTCGCATTGAGCGTATGTGGAGCGAACAGACACAGCGAGAAGTACGTTATTTCGTGGTCGAGGATCTGGAGTCACTACTCTATATCGTCAATATGGGGACCATTCCTCTACATATCTGGTCAAGCCGTACAACCGCACTTGAAAAGCCCGATTGGTGCATTCTAGATCTAGACCCAAAGGGTGCGCCGTTTGGGCACGTGGTTAAAATAGCAAAAAAGATTCGTACACTTTGCGAACAAATCGAACTGCCGTGTTTCGTTAAGACCAGCGGCTCCACCGGGCTGCATGTACTTGTACCCCTTGGGCACCGCTACACCTACGACCAGTCGAGATCTCTAGGTGAATTGCTGGCCCGGGTAGTCGTAGCCAATCTATCAGAAATTGCCACCGTTACGCGGGCGGTGTCAGAGCGTGGCGGGCGTGTGTACATCGATTATCTGCAAAACGGACGTGGTCGCTTACTGGCGTCACCGTTCAGCGTGCGCCCGTTGCCCAAGGCGCCGGTATCCATGCCGCTTAGGTGGTCAGAAGTCACATCGAGACTCGATATTCGCCGCTACACAATAAAGAATGCCGCCAAACGTATGCGGTCCTTGAAAGAAGACCCATTGCGCAAAGTAATGGGTCTGAGCCCAAATCTAACCGCCGCCCTCGAGCGCCTTGGCCAGAAGTGCTTGTGATAAAACGATTGCACCCAAGCTAGGAAGGACGCAGTGATGATCGACACAAGAAAGTATAAGACGCTTTGGTTTTACCTGCTGATCGGCAGTCTGAGCATATTGCCAACGCCCGGGCACGCGAGTCCGGGCCTGACTGGCACCGACTTGTTGGAGTTATGCGTGTCACGATTGACCATCCCAGAAACACAATGCCTCGCATTCATCAGCGGCGTTACGGCGGGACATGCTCTATCGGTCGGCGCCGGCAAAACATTTTATTGCTTTCCCGAAAACGCCGACATCGCACAAGCAAAGCGAATTATCGTGAAATATCTGAAGAAAAATGCGAGTTCGCTAGATAAAGATGCGGCGGAGCTAATATTCCGAGCCCTGGCCGACGCTTGGCCTTGTGGAAACTAATTGCTATACCGACAGGGCCGCCAGGTTTTGTCATATACGGCGTGCTTCAGCGCCAGCACCTTTTTCTGAAATTCGACGCCCTCGGGTACTAAGCAGTGCATGTTGCCGTGTTCGGCCTCCGCTCTTTCCAATCTCCTACGGTGTTGTCGTGCTTGTTCCATCGACATAATTGTCAACGGGAAGATACAGCCAGTACGCTCGTAATCTTGGAATTGACGCCCTGAAAGATGTTTGCCCACTCGTAGCGCCGCTCAGCTAGTGGAATCGCAAGCCGAAGATACTCGCTAGCAAGGCGATGTCAATAAGTTCGCGGTCGACTTAGCCTGTGTACCCCAGCACTGGATCGACACGTGGGGGCGGGGCTGGCTCCGGTCGGTCTTGCACCAATGGGATCGTAACATTGGTACCGGGAACCACCGTACTGAAGTCTAGATCAGGATTGTATTGGCGTAATAGCCAGATCGGAAGATTATAAGTACGCTTCGACAGGATCCACAACGAGTCCCCGCGCTGCACCGTGTGTGCTTGTGTGCCCGCTATTCGAAACTGCGCAAAGAACTCATCCTGCAAAGCGCGATGATAACCGAGACGGCGTTGTTCAAAGGTCTCGATGTGTACGCGAGAAAAGTCGAGCCGTAGCTGCTGGCCGATCACCACCGGTTCCCGGTAGTGCATATCATTGATTACACGCAACCGGCTCGCGCGAATACCTAGCCACTCCGCATAATGACCAAGTGTTTCCGCTGCCTGAACCTCAATGGTCTGGCCGTCCGAAACCGCATAATCACTTGGATCGGCCGCCAGCGTTACCTGCGCTTGCGCCACTAGGAAGGCACCGGTTTCCTCGGCCATGGTAACCTCGGTCGACTCAGACATGATTTGGCTACCAGCGCCAGTCTCTACCTCAGTGGCAACCTCAGTGATAGCCTCAGTGGTAACCTCAGTGATAGCCTCAGTGGTAACCTCAGTGATAGCCTCACTGACAGTCGCGGCTGGTTCCACACTAGCGACTGCGCTCTCGGTCAACCTCAGGACCTGTCCAGGATAGATACGATGTTTGTTACTAAGTTGATTCAAGCGTACCAACTGCTGTTCATCGATCGCGAACCGACCAGCTATCAAGGACAACGTATCGCCCGACTGTACCCTGTAGAGACCATCGGCGGGTGTTGATAAAGCCACCCCGGACGGTGGACGTGCAGACGCTAGTGTGATCTTAGATTTTGTGTCGGGCCCGGGTAAGCGTAGGACCTGCCCTCGCCGGATGCGATGACGATTCCTCAGATTGTTTGCGGCCATCAGATCGTCAACACTGACTCCAAAACGCGCTGCGATACCAGCCAGTGTATTGCCACTGCGCACCTTATAGAAGCGGTCGCGCATCTGAGCCTGATACTGATCGTTTGGCGTGATGGCCGCCAGTGCCGCTTCTGCGGAATCCGGGGTTTGGTTACTCGGAATTCGTAGTTCGTAACCACGGGGAACGTATTTGTTACCGTTCCAAACGGCAGGCCGCAATGCGAGATTGTGCGCCCGTAACGTCGCATGATCGATGCCGAGTATCCGTGATAGCGTAGCCACAGTTACATACGCAGGTACTTTAACGGTTTCACTCTTTACTGGCTGATCGCGTTCGAGTGTGCCGAAATACTTCTCGGCATTGTAATGGACATCGATCGCCGCCAAGAATGCAACATAAAAGTTACGCGAGGCGAAGCCAAAAGTACGGCTCCGGTGACGCCGCACAACCGTAACGATATCGCTGGTACCAAGTCTACGTGCGGCGCGGCGCATCCCGGCAGCGCCGTGATTGTAGGCGGTCATCGCCAACGGCCAACTGCCAGTCACCGCTCGATTGTGCTCGAGTAAGCGCGCGGCGGCGACGGTTGCCTTGAAGGGATCCATGCGCTCGTCGACAGCACTATTAATACGCAGATACCGACGGCCGGTAGAACGCGTGAATTGCCAAAGTCCGGCCGCACCGACGTGTGAGTACGCGGCAGGATTATAGGAAGATTCTACATGTGGGAGCGCTATGATCTCGGCCGGCAGATCAAACTCGGCTAGCGTATTCTCTATGTGATTCGCCCAAACCCCCGATCGAATCAGTCCAGCCCGAAACTTATCTGACTGCCCCAGCTGGAAGCGCAGTCGGTGCGCGGCTGAACGTAAAGTACGTTTATCGACATCCGTTGGCCACAACGCCAGCACCCGTTGTTCTTCTGCGCTTAGATCTTCACTTTCTCCCCGGGCGAGCTTACGAAGAATGTGCCGATAGCGTCGCTTGGCCTCTTTGATAACTTGCTCACGTGCGCGCCGGCTGGCGTTATCTCGAAAGCGAACAACTTCGTAGACCACGTTGAGATGGCGCGCGTCGTGGATTAGACCACCGCCAGTATCGACCTCCGTATAGACGCGGATCCAAAATCGGATGTCTGGTTCCAGTTCGGGTGGACGCGGAAAGGAATTTTGCTGTTCCGCTGCGACATTAGCGGTCGCCGTAACGAACGCGATTACGAACAAAAATACTTGCTTCACTGGCATCATTTGACCGCTTGCCCCCTTTCAGTCTTCACACTGTACCGTGGCAAATACCTCAACGACAGCAACTTTTTTCTTTTGCACAACAAATACATACCGATAACCAATAGGCAATTGTCAGGGCTCAGTCAAGCGATGTCGGCCGGCGCGCCGGCCCCAGAATAAAGGTAAAATGGTGTCAGCCCTGCCGCTGGAGTGTTTTGTGGCCTTTGCCTATTACAAGAGCCTATCTGCCGCCAAGAAACGCGTCTATCGCCGCAGCGATCAAATCCACTTAATCCGATTGCCACAGACAGCTCCGCTTCGCCCGCTTGCCGTCAAACTCGAGAGGGCCCTGAAGATGGAGAACAAACAGCTCACGCGATCATTATGTCAGCGTATCGCCGACGGTATGACCAGCGATCTAAAAGTACCGAAGGTGCGCGTCGACGTGCTTGCGGTACGACCCCACGATCAGGCGAGTGAATTACACGGGCTATACACTCGAGAAGAGGGGCGACAAGCAAACATCCGCCTATGGATACGTACGGCGGAGCGCAAGAAAATCGTTGCCTTCAGAACTTTCCTCCGCACTTTGTTGCACGAGCTCTGCCATCATTTCGACTATGAGCTGCTAAAGTTTCCCGATTCGCTTCATACAGAAGGCTTCTACAAACGACTATCTAGTCTGTTTAATCAACTCGTTCCGCCGAAACATTGAGGGAAGATTCGGCCAGTTGTATATAGTGAAATATAATATGAAAGTCGACGTCCAGAGATGAACGTGATGTCAGACAAGAACCAAACTACGTTCTGTCGTACCCTTATCAACCACCAACGATATCCGATCGACGATCCGAAACGTCTTGAGCGTCGTCGGACTATCGAGGAGTGTCGTAAGGCACTAGCTGGCGACGGCTGCGCCGTGTTAAATGGCTTTATTAGTCCCTATGGTCTCGAGTGCCTGTTGACCGAAGTCGAAGAACGAAAGCCGCTTGCCTATTTCTCTAAGAGCAAAAAGACAAACATCTATTTCTCCAGCGACGACCCCGCCCTACCTCCAGATCATCCCCGGCGTATCTTTTTGGAGCGTACCAACGGTTTCGTCACTAGCGATCACTTTGATGACAATACGGCCGCCAGGCGACTCTGTTACTGGCCGCCGCTCAGCCGATTTATCGCTGATTGTCTAGGCAAGGAAACCCTTTACATCTACGATGATCCTGTATCGAACATGATCGTGAACGTAGGCAAGCCTGGTACCTGTTTCAACTGGCACTTCGACACCAACGAGTTCACGATCACGCTGCTCCTCAAGCCCGCTGCCTCGGGGGGTCATTTCGAGTACGTACCCAATCTTCGTTCGGCTGAGGATGAAAACTATGAGACGGTTAGACGTGTATTGAAGGGAGATCGCCGCCGCGTCGTCAGGCTCGATCTCAAACCTGGAGACCTGCGACTGTTTCTCGGCCGTTTTTCACTGCATCGGGTCACGCAAAATACCGGCGACACTGACCGCCTGCTCTTGGTTATGTCATTTGCCGAAAGACCGGGCATGATTGGTAGTCAGCACCGTATCCAGGAACTCTACGGTAGAGTGACTGATGCGCATATCGAAGCCGAGCGCGATCGCGTTCGCAACGATGGGTTGATGGATTGAGGTAAGATGCCCGAGTTGTTTGCTATTCTCGCCCAAGCTTGACGGCACGCCCAAGCCGGCCCGGCCCTTTCAGGGCACAATCGTGGGTGGCGATGATCGCACCACTGAACGCTCCACATTGGCAGTGCAGATCTGCCGTCAAATCACAAACTTCTTGTTTATCCAATTCGCCAAATGCCTAAGCTGCGGGCTCTAAATCGAGTAGCTTGCAATTTAATTCAATAATTTGAAAAACACAAAAATAAATCGCCCATCTAATTGCCCAAGCTTGAACACTCCGTATACTTAGCAAGACACAAGAAACAATGTTACAGCACTCTTGAAGAGCATATCTCGCTACCTAAACGAGGCGAAACGCCAACGCAGTCTCGCCACCGATGCTGCGCTCAGCCAAGAGCTTGGCGTTCCACCGAATCATATCTTCAATTGGTATAACGATGTTAGTCATCTCAATGATGAGGCAGCGATTAAACTTGCACGCGTACTAAAAATAGACCCTTTGGAACTAATCGCATGTGCCAACTATCATAAGGTCGCGAAATCCACCAAGCGCAGACAAAATCCGCAGAAAAACGCGGCCCAAAGGAAATTTTGGCGTCAGGTCTACAATAAGGCGGCTCGGAAAAAATGAGGAGCGCAGAACATAAACCTAACCCTTTACGCAGACCAGCCGACACAGCGCGTGCACAACCTCGACCAGATCACGCTGTGCTTGCATGACTAGATCGATAGATTTGTAGGCCGCTGGCGTCTCATCGATCACTTCCGCATCCTTGCGATACTTCACCCCTTGGATTACCGCAATATGGCCATCCCCGGTAGACCGGCGGCGCGCCTCGGTGCGTGACATCGCGTGGCCAACCCGCAGTAAATCGGCTTTCAGATTACAGACGGGAGCGGCTAATTGGTAGTGGGTGGGCCTATGCCGGTCCGAAAGTGTCTTCCCAATCCGGAAAGGCGGCCTCCAATAATTGCAGCATGTCGCGCTGTCCGGATTCTAGCCTTTTACTTCATTTGGCATTTGATAGATCCACTTGGCCGCAAGATAGCGGGCTTCGGCAACGAGTAACCATCATGGCCGGTGACGCCCTCAGTCCAATTGCTGATCGGGTACGGAGTCACGGCGCGCCCATCACGCCATTTGATTAGGTCTGTTGTTACAGCCCAGGGTAGAAGCATGAGTTCAAGCTCCGGTTCAGCCCATTTAGCACTCGCTCTTGTGCTCGATCTAAATGAGCGCCGGGCGGTGATTGACGAAACTAACAGAAACAGAGAGTATCGGCGGTCGGGCGTTGATTCGGTTAGCCTGAACAGAGATAGGGTTTGGCGCTTGCGCTCTCGACGCAAGCAGGAGGATAGAATGACAACCATCGTAACCGATAATTGTAAACGCTGCCGTTTCACCGACTGTGTCATGGTCTGCCCGGTCGCCTGTTTTCATGGCGATGACGAGATGCTCTATATCGACCCTGAAGTGTGTATTGATTGCAGTGCTTGCATACCTACGTGCCCGGTGGAGGCAATTTACGAAGACCCGATCCCGGAGGACAAGCAGCAATGGATTCAAATCAACGAAGAACGCGCACCCGAGCTGCCACTGGTAACTGAGAAAGAAGACGCCTATCCAGGTGCGGAAGAGAGACAAAAGGAATTGGGTTTTTAGAAAGAAGGGCTCCCCTTTGACTTCGCATTCCCTTTGCTTCCCGGATACAAGAAACGGAGCAGCGTGAGCGACCTCGGTACAGAGCAGAGCCCGCTGCGAGCAGCTATCGTTGGCAGTGGGCCAAGCGGCTTCTACGCCGCCGAGGCGTTGCTCAAATCGAAGCCGGTAGTCTTAGTCGACATGTTTGAAAGGCTTCCCTCGCCTTTTGGACTCGTACGCAGTGGCGTTGCACCGGACCACCCGAAGCTCAAGGAACCCATTCTCGTCTATCAGCGGATTGCCGAGTCTCCACAATTTCAACTACTGGGCAATGTCATGGTTGGCCATGACATCAGTGTGGAGGAACTGAAGAATTTCTACCACGCGGTTGTGTTTACGTGCGGTGCGGAAACGGACCGATCGCTAGCGATTCCGGGGGAGAATCTTTTGGGTAGTCATACGGCTACCGAGTTCGTCGGCTGGTACAACGGCCACCCCGACTATCGCGATCAAGTGTTCGATCTGTCGCATGACACCGCGGTGATTATCGGCCAAGGGAATGTAGCTGTCGATGTCTGCCGAATCCTCGCCAAGACAGTGGATGAACTAAAACATACGGATATCGCCAAGCACGCGTTGGAGGTTTTGGCTCAGAGCAAGATTCGCGACATTCACATGATCGGACGCCGCGGTCCGGCGCAAGCGAAGTTCACTCATTCAGAGCTGAGAGAGCTTGGTGAATTGGCGGACTGCGACCCAGTCGTGGATCCGAACGATCTGGAGTTGGGCTCGGCGAGCCGCGAGGAGTTTGCGGACAGACGCAATCGCGCGAATATGAAAAGTTATGAAGTGATGCAGGGCTTCGCTTCGCGACCGTCACCGACACGACACCGCCGCTGCCACTTGCGGTTCCTCAGAAGCCCGGTAGAGCTCAAGGGCGAGGAAAGGCTCGAGCGCGTCGTGCTGATGAAAAATCGCTTAGAGGGCGAACCGTCGCAACAGGTGGCGCGGGCGACTGGTGAGCTGGAGGAACTCGCATGCGGTGTGTTGTTTCGCAGCATCGGCTATCGCGGTGTCGCAATTGCCGGTGTGCCTTTCGACGAGCGCGGCGGCGTTTTCCCTAACCAGGAAGGACGCATTATCGATGGGGAAAACGTCGTTCCGGGTTTGTATGTGGCAGGCTGGATCAAGCGTGGCCCGACCGGAATCATTGGCACCAATCGCGCCGACAGTGTGGCCACAGTGAAATTGCTGCTAGAAGACCTGCCAAATCTTGACGCTGGTAGCAAGCCGGGCGCAGATGAAGTGAGGAAGCTATTGAAAGATCGCGACATTCGTGTGGTCAGCTACGCAGACTGGCAGCGGATCGACGCGGCGGAGATGCAACGCGGCGAAACTGCCGGAAAACCGAGGGAAAAGTTCGCTCGCGTCGAAGAGATGTTGGCGATGCTCGACGCCTCCGGCTAGGCAGGCTGTCGATCGGCGGCTATTCAGGCCCCAAGGCAGCGCCGAAAACCAGAGGTTGATCTGATGTTACGTGACGCATCACGTTCTTGCAGGGTCGCCAGTGGTTGCCTGTAATGCGTTAAGGTTGGTATGCTCGGCCGCTCACAGGGTGTATACAAGATACCAACAGGAGGCATGGGCTATGAGTACCGGTTCTGTAGAGGTCGTGTACCGCGGCATTTTTCAAAAGACTCTAGCCAAGAACATCTGCCGGGGAATTGTCTTTGCCGCCAAAAACGAAGGCAAGATCGGCATCGCGTTCGGACGCTACAGTGACTCACCTGAACGTAACGGTATCCCCGCCAAGCAGTTCGCCGTAGTGGCTGACACCGAAGAGGAGATGGAAGAGCACCTGTCGCGGTACGAGCCCGACAATAATGATGTGACCATTGCTGCCGACGACACCTTGTGTAAGGGTGTCGAGTCCTGGGCCTGGTATGGTCTGCAACCGATCAACAAGCTGCTCACGGAGGGCGGCACGCTGTTGGTTGCCTCGACCCGCTCGGCCGATAAACTGATCGGGGAGATCCATCGCAAGGGCAAGCCTTACAATCTTGCCACCGTCAAAGGTACAGCGAGTTTCTCGGGGCTATGGGTGTACAAGGACGACCACACCGACGTACGCCTGCTCGGGGCGCTGGCCAAGGTCGCCCCACACCTAGTGAGCCTGGACTCCATCGTGGCGACGATCAGCGATCCCCTGAAGGTGACTTCTGCCAAGAAGGCCTACGACTTGGTCGAGTCGGTTTCGGTTAACACCGATCAGGGCAACGATGAGGTGCCCTTCGAGTTCGAAATGCCGGGCTGGACCAAGATGGAAGAGGGTCTGGTGATTCGTGGCATGGCCGGACAGCAAGAGGTTCCCGGCCGCGATGGCGGCTACGTCCCCACACGCAACCCCACTTTCAAGAAGTTCTCGACGCGCACCATGCGGCCGGTGGTCAACTTCGACACCTGTACCCAGTGCAAGATCTGTTGGCTACAGTGCCCGGACTCTTGCTTCGACATCACGCCCGACGGCTTCTACGACGCCAACATGGAAGCTTGCTGTGGTTGTGGCGTGTGCGAGGCCGTCTGCCCGGTAAGCCAGTGTATCACCATGGTCAACGAGGAAGCCTTCACCGATAACGCGGGCCAGTGGGAAATGTGGACCAAGGACAAGGAAAGTTACTCGGGGTGGCTGTCCGAGAAGATTTCGCAACCACCCGCCCGTACGCACGGATTTCACCACCTGGGCCAATACGCCGAGGAGATAGCTAATGACCCCTCCTAAGACAGCTACTGCTAAGAAAGTTGATATCGCAACCGCCCGCGCACCGCGCGCTGGATCGGAGGAGTTGATCAGCGGCAGCGAAGCAGTCGCGCATGCGGTCCGACTCGCCGACGTCGACGTGATCACGGCGTACCCGATCCGACCCTACGACACGGTCATGCAATACGTATCGCAACTGATCGCCAACGGGGAATTCGACTGCGAATATATCGTTGCCGAGAGCGAGCACTCACAGTTCGAGATCGTCAAGCACGCTTCGGCGGTGGGGGCCCGCGTTTTTTGTGGCTCTAGTGGTGTCGGTTGGCTCTACGCCTTCGAGGCGCTGGCGGTCACCGCCGGCTTACGTTTGCCGATGGTTGCCATGGTTGGCAATAGGGCGCTCGACGATCCCGGCGCCTTCGGGGTTGAACACAACGATGCGCTCGCGGTGCGAGACTTAGGCTGGATGCTCGCCTGGGTGGCAACGGCGCAGGAGGCGTTGGACACGGCGCTGATCGCCTACCGCGTGGCCGAAGACAAACGTGTCTTCCTTCCCTGTGCGATCAGCTGTGACGGTGCTTTTCTCACTCATTCACAGTCGATCGTCAACGTTCCCACCCAGGACATGGTCAACAGCTTCCTGCCGCCCTATGACCGGGCGGAAAAGCAGTTGCATCCGGACAACCCGATCACCATCGCCCCCCAGGCGAACGAGGATTGGGTGATGGAGATCCGCCGGCAGAGCGACATGGCGGCGCGTCGTGCCCGTGACGTCATTATCGAGGCGTACGACGATTTCAACGCCCAGTTCGGGCGCGGCGGCGAGCCCTTTATAGAGCGTTACATGATGGAGGACGCCGAGGTCGCCCTCGTGGGAATGGGCACCCTAGCGATGCCGGTGAAAGTCGCGGTCCGCAAAATGCGAGAGCGAGGCAAGAAGGTCGGCTTTGTTCGCGTCAGGTGGTTCCGCCCGTTCCCGACCATCGAGCTGCAGGATGCGTTGTCCGGGGTGCAGGCGGTAGGCGTGATCGATCGCGATTATAGTTTCGGCGCCAGCTTCTTCGGCGGCGTGCTGGCCAACGAGCTGCGCTGCGCCCTGTACCCAATGGCGAACCGGCCCGCGATCGTTTCATTCATCGCCGGTCTGGGCGGACGTGAGGTAAGTACCGACAATGTTATCGATATCACCAGCAAGGTGTTGGACGCCGCCAACGGCGGCGACATTGACGATCAAGATACTCACTGGATCGGAGTGAGGGAGTAGCCATCATGCAAGAAACTACCATAGCTTTAAGTGACTTCATTTCAACCCAGGTCCTCGAACCCTGGAAGGGCATCAAGAAAGTCGCCCGCGAGGAGTATTTCACCTCGGGTCACCGCACCTGTCAGGGGTGCGAGTCGGCGCTCGTCATGAAGCTCATGGCCAAGGCGGCCGGCCCACGCTCGATCATCCTCGGCGCCACCGGCTGCATGTACGTGGCCAACACGACGTATTATTCCACCCCGTGGGTGGTGCCCTGGATGCACACGCAGCTCGGGTCCGCGGGCTCCGCTGCCACCGGCACCGTCGCCGCTCTGAGGGCAATGATGCGCAAGGGTAAGATGGAGGAGGAGCCGATCAACGTCATCTCCTTTTGCGGCGATGGCGGCGGCGCCGACATGGGGCTGTCAGCCATTTCGGCCGCACTGCAGCACACCCATTACAATTTGTTGATCTTCATGTACGACAACGAGTCATACGCCAACACCGACATCCAGGTGTCGGGATCATCGCCGTACGGCGCGAACTCCACCTTCAGCCCGCCGGGCAAGGTGCATCGCATCATGCACCGGCGCTGGAAGAAGAACACGGCGGCGATGTTGGCGGCCGGCCATCCCGACTGTAAGTATGTCGCCACCGTTACCGCCGGAAACGCTATCGACACGATGAATAAAGTGCGCCGGGCATTGACCATCGGCGGGCCGACGTTCATCCACTCGCTCGATCCGTGCCCCAAAGGCTGGGATTACGATCCGAAGTACTCCCATGAGCTCGGTGAGCTTGCGACCGAGACCGGCATCTGGCCCCTCTACGAGGTCGAAGAGGGCAAAGTCAAGATGTACGGCAAGAGCAAGCATATCGCTAGCGGAGCGTTCAAGCGTAAGCCGGTTCGCGAATACTTGCTAAGGCAGGGTCGCTTCGCTCACTTTGTCGAAGAAGACATCGACTACTTCCAGGCAAAGGTTGACGAGATGTGGGAGAAGTGGCTCGTACCAGGGGTGATTCCGTTCGCTCAGGCGTAGCCATGTCAGATAGCTAAGTCGCACGCCACGTGTGCGCTTAGCGTCAACGCGACGCACCACAACGCCAATTGCGATGAGTGCTGCTGGAACGTTGAGGTCAGATACCTTCTGTGTTAATCGGAGGTCGAAGTTATAACTCCTTTGAATCGTTATTGCGACGAGATCTTAAACATCTGCGAACCGACCTGATATTGTGTCGATCTCGAACGCTCTTCCTTCAAGGCCTCGGCGATCAAAAACGCAAGCTCCAGTCCCTGAGAAGCGTTGAGGCGCGGATCACACAAAGTATGATAACGATCGCCTAACCGCTCTTCAGTGATAGCATGGGCACCGCCCACACACTCAGTGACGTTCTGACCAGTCATCTCGATATGAATACCACCGGCATGCGTTCCCTCGCTCGCATGAGCGGCGAAAAACTTGTGCACTTCGATAAGGATGCGATCGAAATTCCTAGTTTTATACCCCGCCTTCGATCGCACCGTATTCGCGTGCATGGGGTCGCAGGACCATATTACTGTTCGTCCTTCATGCTGCACCCGGCGGATCAGCGGCGGTAATTCTTGCTCAACGTGATCTGCCCCCATCCTGGTTATGAGTGTAACGCGTCCGGGGTCGTTATCCGGGTTGAGTATGTCGAGCAACTGGATGAGCTCGTCGGGCGCAAGCCTGGGACCGCATTTCACCCCAATCGGGTTGTTAACGCCGCGGGCGAATTCCACATGCGCACCGTCCGGCTGTCGTGTTCGGTCGCCGATCCACAACATATCGGCGGACCCGTCGTACCATTCACCCGATTCTGCATCCATTCGTGTCAGCGACTCTTCATAGGGCAATAGCAGGGCTTCGTGTGAAGTGAAGAACTCTATCTCGCGGATTTGCGGCGTGGTTTCGGACGTGAGGCCACAGGCAGCCATAAATTCCAGCGTGTCTGTGATACGGTCGGCCAATTCACGATAGCGTTGGCTCTGAGGGCTTCCTGCTACGAAGTCTAGATTCCAGCGGTGGACTTGGTGAAGACCTGCAAACCCACCCTGGGCAAACTTGCGTAGCAACGCCAACGTCTCCGACGCCTGACGGTAAGCGGTCAACATGCGTTCAGCCTTCGGTCGTCGTGCCGCCGCATCGAACTCAGACCCGTTGATAATATCCCCGCGGTAACTTTCCAGCTCCTGGCCATCGCGGATTTCAGTTTGCTGCGAGCGAGGCTTAGCGAACTGTCCCGCTAACCGCCCTACCTTAACGACCGGACACGCTGCCCCGAATGTCAAAACCACGGCCATTTGCAGCAATATGCAAAACGTATCGCGTATATTATTGGCACTGAAATCGGCAAAGCTTTCAGCGCAATCACCGCCTTGCAGCAAGAACCCGTAGCCGTTGGCCACACCCGCCAACGCCCGTTTAAGCCGGCGCGCCTGGTCGGCCAATACCAGCGGTGCATAACCGCGTAGCGTAGCCTGCACACGTTCCAGCTCGGCCTTGTCCGAATACTCGGGCAGCTGCGTCGCTGGCAAACTACGCCAACTGGCCGGTGACCATGTGTTTTTCATGACAAAAATAGCTCAATCAAATGGCGGGCCTTATGCGGTAACCGGCGCGCCCGGAGGACTCGAAACCGCGACCACCTGGTTCGAAACCGGCACGTCGAATCAACGTAAGCATTTATATTAACACAACAACTACTGTGACGTTCTGCCCTAGAAACGTCCCAAACATGCTTAAGGCGTGCGAATAATCGAGATGTTTGGATGATACTATGGGAGACATTAGAGATAGGCCTGAAGGGCCCGCTTTCTGGTCTTGGCCCTACTCCGTGGACCACTCAGTTAAGTCCCCGCGGTCTGTGTTATTGATGTCAGACTGGAGCGCTCTCGGCCGATTTAATCCAGCGAGACTCGACCATCTTTAGAATTGCCTTGAGCAGGAGACGGTTGGCGCGATCGGCACGCGAAAAGACGATGCCCGCGCCCTTCGGGCCGAGCTCGGAGCCCGGCCTGATGTAGGTAACGCGACCCTTAGTGTGGAAGGGCTCGAAGTCGTCATACCGCAGCTCGACCTCGAAGCGGTCCTTGGTCGTGATGTTCCGGTCATCGGCCAACTTGATGAAACAACCGCCCATCGAGAGGTTGACGCCCTCACCCGTGACCACATCGCCCGATTCGTTGCGTAGAGTGACCCGAAACGTTGCACCGTAACGGCTGTGTTGTCGTTCCCACCAGCGCAGCGCCGGATTGTGAAACGGGGATCTCACGCTCTTGCGTAAAAAAAACCAGAGGAAAAACAGCAGCAGCAGATTGAACTGGATGAACAACTGATCAAAAAAGTAACCAAACTTTACGGTGAGTACGACATTGATAATGAGCAGCGAGAGAGTATGGCCGATGACGAGGTACCAGCCCCAGCGCCTCACTTTGAAAATGCCATAGGCAGCAACAGGGAAGAGCACAAGAAAGAGCACGTCGTGTGGATAAATGGACCGGCCCTGGCTATAGATCTGGACGATGTTCAGCACCATTACGCCCAGATACCCGGCCGCGACCAGGTTCAGCGTCAGGGGTTTTCTCAAGGGCTTGGTATCCGCGATGGCCATCGTCCCTTAAAAGTAGCACGAATTTTCACTGACGGAGGCCGGCCCAAAAGTGGCGTAGATCGGCGCCTAGCATTATCAAACTACCGGTTAATTCGGGACGTGCGTAGCCTTGGGCGGCGCCGTCTAGCCAACCACTTTTCGATATAAGACACTGAATATTAAAGCTTTTCTCAGAAGACCGGTTGTTACGGCAGCAGTTCGGCATGGTTATTGCCATACCTTCGGTAGAGACATACTAGAGATTGCATTAGGCGGTTTAGTAATGCGTTTTACCAGTAGTACCCACAAATCCAGCGCAGGGTTTACGCTTATCGAATTGATGATCGTGCTCGCTATCGCCGGTATCCTCGCAGCGATTGCGATACCGAGTTATTGGAATTACGTCATCGAGACCCGCCTCACGGGTCACGCCCAATTCCTGGCTGAATCGTTCAAGATCGCGCGCACCGAAGCAGTGACGCGCAGCACCTTAGTGAGTGTGTGCGCTAGCAACGACGGCGTTGCCTGCACTGGCTCGCCTTGGGGGGAGGGGTGGATCATTTTTACTGATGAGGATACACCGGGCGTAGTCGATTTGCTCGATGAAGTGCTGCGTGCCAAGTCGGCCTACGACCATGGGACCACGGTCGAGGTTTCCGGGCAGGGCGATTATGTCCAGTTTGATCCCGCTGTCATTCAGTTCGTGAAGTGTGAGGACTGCTTCGATGTTGGCGGTCCTCATAACCCGCCCAGCTACGCTGGCGCTATTGCGGGTTGGGCAGGTCGCACCGTCTTGGCGGTGTGGGGAATAAACGACGCCATGGCGCAAGGTGGTGGTAACGGTGGTGGTAACGGTGGTGGTAACGGTGGTGGTAACGGTGGTAATGATAATGGCGGTTACCAAAGCGGTTGTTCCAACCAAACCTCATCCAACAGCCCAAATTCCGCGCATTGCAACAAGCCTCTGGCCGTGTTTGAGGTGTGCGCTAGCACCCACCAGGGCGAGCGAGGACGCGCCATCAGGATCATGCGTACGGGCATAACCGAAATAACAAAGATAAGGTGCGACTGACGGCATTTTTCGGTGACCACAAGAAATGGCCTGACGCGCTCAACGTCGTCATCAGCCACCATCCCACCTGGGCCTCACACCAAGACGCTTCCAGTGCACTGAGGGGGACAACCCAAGAAAGCAACCCGCGTACGGAGCCGGCGCCCCGTTAATGCATCGTCGTCGAAGGCGACATCCTACCTGAGACATTGGCGCACCCGGAGAGACCGGAGGATCAACGCGTTGGCCTCGGTGTTCGCATATAGAGATCGCGTGAACAGATTTGCTCACTCCGGGCGCCCTGCCTTACGTAACAGTTCAGCGTGGCGATCTATCCATGAAAGATCTTCGTACGCAGATTTTTTTTCCTTTTGGCCCAGTTCTCAAAGCAGTAATTAGGGTCTTGCTCGTGAAATTTTTCGGCCTCGGCCGGTGCTTCTGCCGCGCGTCCCAATTCCACGTAACTAATGATTATCGAATGTCGGGTGCTCTTGATGGTTCCCAGTCCCGAGACCGACAGGTTACTGCTTGTGACATTCTCCCATGGAAAGTCACGAACATACCTAAAGACTTGCGAACAATCGAGATGTTTGGGTGATCTATGGGAGAAATTGAAGGGCGGGTTTGGGCCGCTGAGTTGAGAAACCGGTCGATGTTCTTAATAGAGATAATGCGCTGAATAGTCATGATGCTGCTTCATCCGCTCCTTATTTCAGACCAAAAGGATTAAATTCACCACCCTTGATGGCAGCGGATAGTTTACGATCTGGTGACCCTCATATGCGACCTATTGTCTCGTCGGGAATTCAAATCCTCCTTTCGCGAACATGCCAAAAGAAAAAGCCCACGCAAGGTGGACTTTATCTTTGGCGCACCCGGAGAAATTCGAACTCTCGACCACCTGGTTTATAGTTAAATCCGCAGGCTCTTGCGTTTTGTTTCCCGTACACCTTAGCGTGGGCCCGGAGGGACTACACCTTATTTTCTTGCAAACGCAAAAAGTGCTCCAGGCGTTACTCTACCTCGGCAGGCGGGGTACAACTCTAGCGCCCTAATTACCCGGCGTCATATCCCAGTTCAGGGGCAACCCTTGGGCGCTCATAATGAAGTGATCCAGGCCATAGAAGAATGCCAAGGTTACCGCCAGCACTAAAATCCAACGGACTGTTGCCTTTCGAGTATCCAAACTCACTCGTCGCCTCCACGCGGTTGCTACTTGTTTCTTTGCCCCTGGCTGGTCCCCACCGTTGCAATCAGCCTGTTAAAGCTTGAGAACAGCGTCCATTTTCGTGGTTTCCCCCGCCTTGATCACCACCTGTTGTTCGGACTCTCCCAATTTTTCATGCCAGATCTTGACCGTATAGGTTCCGGGAGGTACATCCGAAATAGAAAAATTTCCATCCTTGTCAGACAAGACCGTATAGGGGGTTTTGGCCACGATCCAATATCCCCCCATCCAGGAATGGATGTCACATTTCGCGCGGATTTTACCTGATCTTCTGATCTTGTTTTTGGCCACGACCAGCTTAGAGCCGGGCTGGATTTTCTTGTTGATATTATAGATTCCCTTGCTTATCGTGTGGAAGTTGTGTCCCACACTGTCACTGTTCACCACCACCCCTGCCGTCTTTGGTCTGATTAGCAAAATACGCGGAACGAATGTGCACTTCTTTTGATCAAAGGTGAATTCTTCCGCGAAATCCCAATCCTTTCCCGATTTAACGTTCTCAATGCTGAGTACGACATTCTTAATCCCGCCACTTCCGTTAACGACAAGCTGGTTCGAAGGTCGGTCGCCACCGCACGCTTCGACATCTTCGTCGACCTTTAATATCTCAGGAGGACGCGCGGGCCCATCCAAGGTGATCCGACCACTCACCATTCCAGCGTTTTTAACGCCGCCCTCCAGCGCCTTATACTGGGCGGCTGCCAAATTTGCTCCGAAGACAAACAAACAACTCAGAGCAAGAATAATCCATCGCACTTCTTTCATGTCAATTTCTCCACGGTTGTAGTCCTTGCAGATCGTGATCCTGACTGCGATTCGTTTCGATTCTTCGTGGCATCTTGCGCACCGGGAACGGAAACATGTCTTGGTTTAGTCTCTTAAGGATCGGGCATGGCAACCACGTCTCCTGATTAACCGGGCATTCGCACCTACTCTAGGTTATTCTTAACATGCCTCAGTGACACTCCGGTGACACAGGGCGATAAATCAGTCCTGAGTCCGGCGCCCTGCCAGGCTCTTTCGGCGCTGGCCCCGGACCAGCATGAGACCTGCCAGAAAGGCAACAACTGTTGTGCCGACTGGCGCGCCATAGACCAGGGTGTAGTCTGTATCGGGTGGCAGCAACAGCCAAAACCACGGGGTCAAGGTATGCTTGGAGCCCACCTCACCGTTGTTCCCATCCCAATTCGCAAACGACACAGGAATGAACTGTCCTTTGCGGAAGATGAGATCTGGTGCGCCCGTGGCCTCGCCCGCAAGCGACTCTTCCGTGGTATCGGCGCGGATTCCACGTGGGCGTTTCATGAGCACGCGCCAGCGACCGTGCTGCCACTCGCCATGAGCCACAAGGTCATGGCCACTCACGCGCTTGATCAACTCCGCATCGGGACCACTGGCATCGAGCAACGTTAGACGCGGCTCGACGGGAGGCTCAACTGAGCCGGCGTTCCAATACCAGATAATAGTGGGATGGGCCGCATCCCCATGACGGTATAGAGGTTTCTCGACCGGCGCTGTCGAATATGCCCCCTCTTTCGGAAATTGAATCGCGATGGCGTCGGAATACATCGTCTCGTCTTTATCGGGAAGCTGCGAGGCCACCGGTCCACCGGGACGACTGTCGGTGCGGTCGTTCACTTCCAACAAAAAGGCGATCTCGCGGTCATTGTAAAGCGCGCGTACGGTAATTGCGTTGTTGAGCGGCGTGAACAGGCGTTTCTCCTTGACGACATTAGGTACCAGTCTGAAGGTGCTGGCTGGCGCCTTCTCCCACGCCTCATCATCTACCCTGCTCGGTAATTCGTTCGCCACTTCCACCGCCTCGATGACCGTACGTCTACCGGGTGGCGGGGTGTCGGTGCGCAATGAATAAGCGTAGTTGGCGACGTGCCAGCGATCCTCCAGCTTGATCGCATCTTCTTCTCCCACTTCTACCGCTCGATGCGCAGGCATCGGTGTGCCGGGTATGCCGACGGAGAGACGCGTGTAGATGTTACGGATCGTTTCGTCACGGCTCGTCTCGCCGTTTGCGGTTTTACTGCTTTCAGTCGAGGCCTCAGTCACGCGCCAGGTCCAGGGCTTAGTCAGATCACGAGCCCATATGCGGTAGCCCCAGTCGTCCTCCATAAACTCGCCAGAGGTTATATTGCCGCGGCCCTCCTCCCCATGACATTTCTTGCACTCCTCCAGAAAGACCTCTCTACCCCGGGCAATGGATTCAGCCGAGTAAGGGATCTGGCCATCCGCAGGCTCCTGCTCGGTGATTACCCGAAAATCGGTCTTCAGATAGCGGCCTCCATCGTCGAAGTCTTTGTCTTCGGCATCCTCCGGTGCCCAGGTTGCCGAGGTATCGAACTGTTTAATGACTGTGATTAAATCGTTGATTTGTTTGTCAGTAAGCAGGGCCGACCAGCCGGGCATGCTGGTGTCCGTCAGACCGTATTTGATCACCTCGAACAGATCCTCATCCCGCGGTGGCAGATCTGCGTTTGAACTCTTGAATTTCAGTAATCCTTGAGTGAAATCCCGTGGCCTCGGGTAGAGGAACTCCGCCGCCGGTCCGTCGCCCGCTCCGTTCTCACCGTGGCAGGGGGCGCAACGGAACTGGTAGATATCCTCACCGCTCATCTTCGTACGTTGCGAAACAATCTTGTCCTTCATACCGGTGACTGCCTTGGAGATATCTTGGTCCCACATGCGTGGCACTTGCTCAACAATGTCGTAGAGAAAAGTGATCACGTTCCAAACCTCCTCCTCGCTCAGCATCTCGTGCCAAACTGGCATGGCCGATTTCCAGGGCATGCCACTCCTGGGCAATCCGGGGCCACCGGTAACAATACGCCAGAATAGGAAAGACTCCTGCAACTGAGCGATCGTGCCCACATCCCGGAAGTTAGTGGGGAGAGGATCAAGGCCCTTGGCGAAATGACCCTTGCCTCCCACCAGATCGCCATGGCAATAAAAGCAATTGCGGAAGTAGACCAAGCTTCCGGCACGTACCGCCTCTCGGTAAGTCTGCCACGCGGTATCCGGATCGCTCTTCAGTTGCTCTAGTACTTCCGCACGCACCGGATTTTCCAGTGTGGCCAAGTCATAGGTTTTGTCATACGCCTTCAAAACCGCGGGTGGGGCAGGGTGAACCTGACGTAACTCAGAAGGGGTCTCGAGCGAGGGTTTTATCGCATCGTATACCGTATAGCCCAGCAGAAGCGGTATGAAAATCAGTAAGACCCAGCGTAGCGCCCATTTGTTTTCGTCTTGCAATGTCGCAATGATCGGCGCCTTGAATTCTGTCCAACGCTGTTCATCACCGGAAAAGTAAAGCATTACGCCGATGACGGTGATGATCATGTAAGTGATCATCACCGACCGCGGCATAAAAGGCGGAAATGCCCAATTGAATATCAACCAGGCGCCAGCAAGCGCTATGGCTGCTTGCCAGAAAGCTGAAACCCGAAAATTCATGATTGAGTATCGGTCTGCGCGGCCAGGAACCGCACGATCATTTCCAGTTCTGTTATGGTCATTGCGGGAAAATCGGGCATGATGGGCGGGTAACCCTCAGCGATCACGGCTTTTGGGGCGATAATGCTCTGCCGGATCTGGCCTATGCTCAGCCGCTCACCGACGTCATTCAGATTGGGCCCTATGGGCGACTCGGTCTCCAGGATGGAATGACAGGCGGCACAACCGAATTTTACGATGGCATCCTGTGGGCTTTTCGCAAGCACGGGGTTTGCTGGTCTGCGTTCATCTTTGCCCTGAGCCGTTGGCGCGCCCGCTTTTACCGGCAGAGCCACCGTCACCGGATTGCCATCTTTGTTCTGCAAGTAGGCGATAACCGCGCTAATCTCTACATCAGACAGCTGGATCGGAGGTTTATCGATAGCAGGCATGGGAGACTCGGTATCATTGGAGCCCTTCTTGCCAAAACCCTCTACAACGTACATGCTCGGCCGCACCATCGATTCGCGCAGGTAGCCCTCCGCATCCTTGACCTCGCCCTGGTATCGAGAGTCCGCAATTCGCTCCAGTGCGACTTTTGCAACGTCGAACGCAAGCAGGTCGGGCGCCCGGCCCAGCTTGTTGTGGCACAGCGTGCAGGTCCCCTTCCCCCCGTATAACTCTTCACCCATGGCAGTGAAGGAATCCATAGTCAATGCCCCCACGTCCACCTCTTTCTCTTCGGGCGCTTCACCCTTCATCTGGGGGAGAACGTAAGTCACGCCGGCAAATATCAGAATCAGTGCGACACTGAAGGCTAGGATTTTTGTCAATACAATCATGCCGCACTTTCTGCCGGTGCCGGTTTACCATCTGTCGCCAGGGGTACTTGTTTAGTGCCGCTTAGATTAGCAATCCAAAAAATGAAAAGCAGAAAGATCAAAAACAACAGCGTCACCAAGGTGACCATATTGCCGACAGTTTGCAGCGTAGGAATAAAATTATCCGGGGAGTTGTCCTTCATGACCGCGTACACGTGCCAGTGTGTGCGCACGGAGGAGCGGATGTAGCCCATCAGCGCCATCAACCACGTAAAGGCGACGGGCAGGGCAAACAGGGCATATTGCGCACGGTCGGGGACCTTGCCCCAGGAGACTCGTAACGTCTTGGCCCCCTTGAACATTAAAGTGTCGATCACCACGCCGGAGACAATCACAACCGCGGTGGACCCCACCTGTATCACGCTGGAGCCCACCTTATAGACGGTGTTGGTGAAGTAACCGTAGTAGACGCCAGCAAAAATCACATTTGCGCTCGCCACTATGTAAATGGCAATCATCAACGTGTTACCCCAATGTTGCCAAGACACGGTGATGACTTTATCGGCGCGCCGATAGAGCTGAAAGGAGAGAAACGTGAAGATAAGCATTAGAAACACGGCGATATTCTTTGCCGGCATAATGCCCAATGGCCCCAGTACGGGATGATTACCGCCGCCCAGTCTGGCGATCTCGCTAGCACTATAGATCACGTTGTGCGGTGTCACCCACACGAGAAAACCAACCACCAGCACTACCGCGATATATTTGATAAGCCATCGGTAACGCGCGCTGCCCTCAGTGCGCGCCATGCCGGTCCACAGATAATAATTGCCGGCCAGCAGGATGGTACAAATAAGCACTGCCTGGATAACGAACAGCCATGCCAGGATACCGCCCATCGCCAGGATCCCCATCTGCTGAGAGTAAGCGTAGACTTCGGCCATCATCCAGTAACCGGCAAATGGCAGCGGCAGAAAGGCGAGGATCGCAGTAAAGTTCGAGGTATAGCCCATCCAGTCATAGTGGGCCTTTTCAGCCGGTGTCTGTGCGGCGAGGAACTTGAAGGCGGCATACGCCCCTACTACCGCGCCGCCAAAAGCGATATTGGCGAGAAAGCGATGCAGATTCAGCGGGTTCCACAAGGGGCCCTTCATGATCTCCCAGATATTGCCAGTCACGGCACCAGTTGCCGGATCGACGCCAGAAGGTGCCATCATGAATGTCGACCAGGAGTTTGCGACCACCAATAGCGTGGTGCCAACGGCATTGAGGAGCAGGCCCAGTGTCAGGTGGACCCATTTGCGATTACCGTAGCGCAGGGCATTCCATCCATAGTAATAGATATACAGCAGCATGCTCTCGAGGAAGAACAGAACCGCATAGATCAATAACTGTGATTCGAACACGCGCGTCATATAGATCATGAAGTCTGGATAGAGCAAGAACAGGGACAGTGCCAGAGCACCACCAAACAACGCCGTTATGGCGTAGGCGGTAAGACTGACCTTCATAAACTCGTGCGCCATGTCATCGTAACGATCATCGTTAGTCTTAAACCCGATGAGTTCGATAACCAGCACGAAAATCGGAACCGCCAGCACCAAGGCGCCAAAAAACAGGTGCAACTGCGCGATAGCCCATACAACACCACGGCTGCTTACGCCTATACTCGGATAATCCGAGCGTTTTGGTCTCGCTGCAGGACGTAGCGATGTGGACTCATCCGTGACTTCATCGCTGCCAACAGAAGCAATCTGCTGTTCCGCTCCATGGCTAGCAGCCGAAGCATCTGTTACGAACTCACCGGCACTTAGTCCGATCGCTACCACGAGTACGGCGATTAGCGCACGACACCAAGTCGATGGTACGGGACAATAAGCGAGCCAATTCATTGTTCTTGCCTGATCAGGTTAACCGTGATGTCCCGTAACGCCGCCGGAATAGATCAGTAGCCACCAGAAGAACACCAGTACCGCGAACAGAATGGCAAAGAAGAGCTTGGCGCCCCAATTCGAGCGCGCCTGCGTACTAGTTGGACTACGTTCTCTCACACCGTGTTCAAGTGCCATCGTTGGGCCTCGCTTCATTGCTTCTCAGTTAGCAGCGCCGCTTGTCTTTGTTTGACACCACCCGCTAGCAGTAGACTTTCGTCAGTTGTTCCGTCGTTTGTCTGGTTTCCTCTTTTTGCTTGCGACCGCGCTGCGCTTCGGGATCGCAATTTTTTTTCCTGGGTCCGCCACAAACCCCGGCCCGGATATCCCGCTCACTTGCTCCAGGAACTCGCCTACCTCGGCCAGGTCTTGAAAGTAGATCTCTTCTTGTCCCTGGATGTGTTGGATGTGTCCCCGCCATTTCGGATCCCCATTCGCGCCGCGTTCCAGCCAAATGCGGGCCACGAAAGACTGAATAATTTGTGATCTTTGCACCATTACTGACTCGGTCGAACCTGCTGAATCCCTGTTGCGATTGCTTTAGTTAGCATGCGCCGGTGACACTCTAGTGACATGCGCACAGCACATGGATGTGTAGCAAAAGAATTGAGACGGTAGATCGAGCCGGCTGGGTGCGAGGGGCAGCCTCGCACCGCGCCAGCATTCAGCGATGCGCGACGTCTGTGTAGTTACGGGCAGATAGGGAAGCCTTATGCAGTGAGCGTGCCCCGGCCTTCCTCTCCTCGAGTATTTGCCGATACAAGCGTTGCGTCTCGGGCATGGGTTCGACGCCAAACTCCCGGGCGAGAACGGTCTGACAGTGACGGAACTGGGCCACTGCCCGATCCGGACGGCCGAGACGGGCGAGATACGTCATCAGGGCGCAATGGAAGCTTTCGCGACACGGGTCCTGAACCAGGGCCTTGCGGCACACTTGTACGGCTTCAACGTACTGGCCGAACTCTGCATGACACTCCGCCTTGCGGATCAGCATCTCCAGACAGATTTCGCTCAACCGCTCGCGCTCCTCGGCACACCAGTCGGCAAAAACATCTTGCTCGAGGTAATCTCCCCGGTAAATAAACTGCGCTTCATCGTAGCAACGCAGCGCTTCGTCCCAGCGCCCTTGACTTTGCAGCGCACGACCCTCGGCGACAAGCTTTTCGAAGCTCTCTGCGTCCACCCAAACCGCATCGCGTCTGAGCAGGTAGGCATCTCCGACCGTCTGCACGACATCCTCGCCAACGCCGGTGGCGCGTAACTGGCTCCGCAAGTAGTACATTGTCACTTTGAGCCGGCCCCAGCCACGGTCTTCGTCGACGTCGGGCCATAGGCAACCGAGTATACGCTCGCGGTGTACGGGACGGTCGAGCTGGGTGACGAGGTATTTCAGCAGCGTCACGGCCTGCTTGCGTTTCCATTTTTCGACAGCAACCCCACGCCCGTCTGCCGCGAGACCGAATCTGCCGAACGCGAAGACTTGCAGGGCTCCATGCGGCAGCGCCTGAACATGTCCTGCTTCCTTCTCCCGCAGGAACACGACGGCGACGATGGTAGCGTTACCCGTTGGTTGCGTTTGTCTCGGCATCACCAGCGATGAATAGCTGACCGTAACCCAATTGCCATTCTTGCTGCGGATGCGGCAGGTGGGTACGCCGCGTGGATGGCAGTTCCGATAACACCGGAAGATTTCACAATCGGGCATACATAAGGGCTCGCCGCCGGGCAAAATGGCCTGAAGGACGTCTGCACAGCGCCGACCGATCACCTCGTCCGGTGTATAGCCGAGAAGCTGTTCCGCACCGCGGTTCCAGGCAGCCACTTGGTGCCGATCGTCGATAGCGAGGGCAGCATCGGAGGCAAATTCGACCAACTCCGAGACGGCAGTCATGCCACTCTCGCGTGTTGGCTTTCCATCTATTGGCTGGAACATCATTACTCTCCGTTTGTGGTCGTTCTAGAAGAACAAGTGCAACTCAAGAAAGTATTCATTCGCATTCGATGCATCGTTTTGGGGTATGCCTTTGTTGTCGCGGATACCGGTGCGAAACTGGGTAAACTGGTTCACGAAGGGCTCGTACACCAGGCTGAAGCGCTCGCGCGCATTTTCGGAAATCGAGTCGTCTGGATCGTGATATTCATAGGAAAACTTGAGATTATGCCCCCTGGAAAGCAGGATGTTGGTTTCCAAAATGGAGACACGCTGCTCAACCGTGTCGTCGTCGATGAAATCTGCTTCGGCCAGAATACCGACGCGCCCGAACTGCGCGCCGCCATAAACACCGTAAATTTCAGTTTCGACATCTGCCGCATTCTTATTACTAGAGTAGGAACCTCCAACGCGGAAGGTCTTGTGCACGAAGGCGACTGAGGTTGTAAGCCGCTTGGAGCGGTTGGTTTCCAAGGAAGAGCCGGTGCCGTTGGTCACCGCGATGTGTACGGCCCAGGGACCCGGCTCGAAGCCAAACTCCAGGCCCACGTCCGCGACTCCGTAGGTGAACCCCGTGACGGCGCGCGTGAAGGCAGTATCGTCCTGCAGGCGCAGGCCGTAGGGGAGGAAAAACTCGCCGAACTTGAGGTAAAATGGTTTCCCCTTCAGCTCCCTCTTCAGCAGCCCGAAGATTTCCCGGGCATCGCCGCCATCGGACAGCGTTAGATAGAAGGTTGTGCGATCGGGGATCAGGTTGGCTTCGAGGTAGACGTTCTGCTTCCGCTGGTTGAATTCCTCCTCCGTGGGATTATTGGGCGTCTCGACTTTGTTGGAGAGCCATCGGAAATCGGCGCCGATGGCAATGTAATCGTTCAGCCGACCGGAGAAAAAGCTGCTCCTCGAATCGGTCTTTAACGGGTTTTCCTCGTCCACGTCCTCCTTCGGCTTCGGCAGGACGCGCCTCCAGTTGACGAACTTGTGCGCCAGGCGAGTCTGGACGTATATGTTGCCAAAGTCAGTACGTTTGCCGCCACCGGTCATGTTGACGTGGCATTTGGAACATTTGTAACCCTCCTGGATCGCTAGATAAGGCTCAGCCCTGGCACTCGATGCTCCCCAATGCACCAATCCGACGATGCAGATCACCAAAACAGTGAGCAGATTTCGCGAGCGAGATAACCTCTTTTTTCTTTTTCGCTTCATGACTTCGATTACCGATGCTCATTGATAACGTTATTAGTTTGCGCGCATAAGAAAGGCCTCCCCGGCAAGACGCGCTTCGTTGCGAGAGCGCGTTGCGACATGCTAACAAGCGACGGCTTGACGATTGTCGCCGTTGGCAATCAACAGCCGAGGGCACCATCGGCGATCCAGTCCCGCATGTTCTGGATCGTAGCCGCCGCAAGGGGGGGGTTCTGGGCTGGCATTTGCTCGCCAACGATGGTTTCGCCGTTCGGGCCTGCACCTTCGACTTTCCAGATCACGTAGCTCCCCGCCGTATTACCCGATTCGATCTCCACCAACCCCGGGAGCTCGACGCTGATTCGCCCGACGTTGGCACAGCTATTCGTCTCCGAACTCCAATTCACGCCCAGCGGCGCCCCTGCTCCCGTGTGGCACTGACTACAAACGCCGCCAAAGACGTTGGTCTGAAGCCAGGCCAACGTGGCATCGGGGTTGCCGCTGGCTCCGCCGCCCCCGCCGCCGCTTCCTCCCCCGCCCGGCCCCGTTAACAGATTGCCGTCCGCGTCGAGACCTTGACCGCTACCCTCCCCACAGCCCGCCGACAGCAGAAAGGCGGCCAGACTGGCGAGAAGCAGGGCAAATAGAGTATGAGATGTTTTCGGCGATTGTTTCATCAATCGACTCCTGTGTCAGATGGGCGCGAGTGTCATGCTCCCGACTCGTCGGTCTTCTCCTCGGGGTCGGGGTGTCGCACCTGGTTCGGGTTTTCCTTAAACAGCGAGTAGAACCATCCCTTTTGCTCCAAAGACTTGATGTAATCCACGAGTTGCCAGCGCTGCTCTTCGGTCAGCTCGTCGAAGGCCGGCATTGGCGTGCCATTTAGCGCGGTGGTGAAAACACGAAAGATATCCCGATCCTGTTTGCCGTTCTTGAAGTGGCGCAAGGTCAGGTTGGCCGGTCGGATGGGGACGTCCCAGTCGTCCACCAGCTCGTCGGCCTCCACACCGTCCCCCTCTCCGTTTTCGCCATGACATTTCACGCAGTCCTGGTCGATGAAGAGTCGCCGCCCCGCGGCAATGGATGCCGAGCTCGGTTCGAACGGCCGACTCTCGGGAATTTCCAGGATATCCTCCGGCAGCGGCAGCGAATCCGGGTCTTCGAAAAACGGAGAAAAGGTCTTGACGTATTGCGCCACCGCCTTGATATCGTGCTCCGAAAGCACGTCCTTCCAGCGCGGCATCTCCGTTCCCGGGACGCCCTCGCGGATGGTGCGCTCCAGATCCTTGTCGAGCGGCAGGGCGCCACTGACCGTGGTGCGGAATTTATAGACGCCCCGGCGGAAGTTTCGCGGGGGGGGATCGAAGCCCTTCGCGGCCGGGCCCTCGCCGTCACCCCGGATGCCGTGACAGGGTGAACAGGCCCGGGAGTAAACGGTTCTGCCGCGCTCCAACTGCACCTTGCGGGTCAGACTGTCCACCTTGGCCTGCAGGGCCTCGACGGTCTCCGCTATCGACTCGCCCTGGGAACGCCCGGCCGTCGGCATCAGCAGCACAACGATCAGCCCGGCAAGGACAAGCCGCCAGTAGCCTAAGGTCAAAGCTTTCTTATCCATCCGTTTCATGAATCTCTCTTCACAAATCGGTTGTGCTGGTGTTCGTTGTCGGACCCACTCGCCATTGCAGCTCGCTCTCCCCCATCACGCATCAGCTTTGGCCGGTGGTGCGGCAGTGTAAGGAGGATCGGCACTCCTATAACTGTTGTTCTTTCGAACTGGCATCGGGCCAGCCTTGGCGCCGATAACTCACGGACTTTGACAGGGCGATGCGTCAAAAGCACACGCGCTGCCTGCCGCCACACCACGGTCCTTTGACCTAGGCCGCCCTATGGGCAGACCTCGCCCGCCGGGCAGAACGGGGCGCCATCCATGATCCAGTCACGAATGATGCCCAGTTGCCGCTGGGACAAGGGATCTAAGCCAAACGGCATGCGCTTGTCGGGATCATTTTCGGTGACCCGTTCCCACAGTTTGCTGTTGTCCGGTCGGAACGGCCGCACGATGGAATCGTCCACCACGCCGGTATAGTTGTCCGCGGTGAGCACCACGCCCTTGGGGGGGCATGCGAAGTCGACCCCGCAGCGCGCGCTCGACGGTGTGAGGCTGTGACAGAGCGAGCAGATCTGCAACGCTTCGGTCCACACATACATCCAAGAGCCCACTGGAAAAGTCGGGTCACTTGTGCCGGGATCGCCACCACCGCCGGGATCGCCGCGCGGCGCGCCAGCATCGATCCACGCGGTGATACGGTCAATATCCGCTTGGGCCAGGAACGGAGGTCCTGACGCCGGCATGCGCACACCTACGATGGCTTCCCCGCTGGGCCCCTGGCCGTTGATCTTCCAGACCATGTAACTGGCCGCGCTATTGCCCGGTTCGATGATCCTCATGGGGGGTACCTCGCCGCTTATACGCCCGGCCGTGACCACTATGTCGTACTGATCCGCTTCCCACGAAAGGCCCATTGGCGCATTGGGCGAGTTGTTGTGACAGAGCACACAACGCACCTGGAGAATATCGGCCTGGATCGTCGCCCAGGTATCCGGCGGTGGCGGTGATCCCGGCGGTGGCGGTGGTGGTGGCGGTTCCGGCGGTGGCGGGCCTGTACCGCCGCAACCGGGGGTACCATCGGCGATCCAGTCCCGCATGTTCTGGATCGTAGCCGCCGTCAGCGGGGGGTTAAAGAGTGGCATTTGGCCGTCGACGATGGCTTCGCCGCTTGGGCCCGCGCCCTCGACTTTCCAGATCACGTAGCTCCCCGCCGTATTACCCGATTCGATCTCCATCAACGTAGGTATTTCGCCACTGGCTCGCCCCACGTTGGCACAGGTGCCCGACTCCGAGCTCCAATCTACGCCCATCGGCGCCCCTGCTCCCGTGTGGCACTGACTACAAACGCCGCCAAAGACGTTGGTCTGAAGCCAGGTCAACGTGGCATTGGGGTTGCCGCTGGGCGGTGGCGGTGATCCCGGCGGTGGCGGTGGTGGTGGCGGTTCCGGCGGTGGCGGGCCTGTACCGCCGCAACCGGGGGTACCATCGGCGATCCAGTCCCGCATGTTCTGGATCGTAGCCGCCGTCA
>Ga0224508_10000202_pt1 | contig 61697 bp, 59 predicted proteins | sample SF_Jan12_sed_USG_4_FD_170157 | JGI IMG/M metagenome (GOLD analysis project Ga0224508, IMG submission 170157) | Sediment microbial communities from San Francisco Bay, California, United States - SF_Jan12_sed_USGS_21 | ecosystem: Environmental > Aquatic > Marine > Sediment | place: USA... | reverse complement strand
CGCCACCATGATCGGCAAGGTGTTGTCATTTTTTCCGCTCTCATGATTCATGTGCCGCAGAATAGCTAAATTATAAGGTTTTTGACCTTAATAACATATTATCGACGAGCTGCTGGGCGTCCGCTTATGGCCGAAGATTGACTCCTGGCCCAGCCAATTGAGCGTCTCCTTACGAGAAAGCTGCCATTGAAATCATATACACCAGCAGCCGAGTTCGACCCAATATAGGCACCTAACACCACCTCGTAGCGGGAACTTTGTCCGACTGCATGAGCCTACTTAGTGTCCTATTCTCCATAGGCTCTTGACTCTACTGTCTCATAGTGTGACGAGACTTGATCCCAGCGCTTGAGCACTTTCTGCGCCTCGTCGGGGACATAGCAACGCGTGTAATCTTCTCCCTGAAAGTCGATAACATTCTGAATCGATTCAAATGTCATGATAGTTATAAATTCAACTTCATCATCGTGCTCTCGACGAAGTAATTCAATTCCTAAATAGCCAGGAATATTTTTTGCTTCGATACCAGGGAATACCTGATCGTGAAGAAGCATCCTATATTTATCGGCATTTTCTGGGGTGGTCCAGCCATGCCAAATCCGCTTAATTGCCATGCTCAATTCCCGCTTGGGTCAGACATCTAAAAGCATAATTATAAGGCTTTTGACTTGATACAATATTATTGCTTTGTTGCTGGGAGTCCGTTACTGGCCGAAGATTGCCTCCCACACTAGGCTTTTGAGGGTCTCCTTTGGAGAAAGCTGGCCTTCAAAACTAAAATATCAGCAGCAGAGTCCGACCCAGAACGGACCCTACGGCCAGAGTGCAATTGGCTAAGAGAAACCGGTCTATTGATTACAGGGTAACTAATTTCTAGTAAACAACACTATTGAAGTACGAGTGTTGGTGCCTGACCTGCCTTCCATAGCGGTACACTGGCCGTGCCATTCGGATGCTGCGCCCAGGAGTCTTGTGTCGCCGCCGCCCATCCGTAAGGGTCAACGGTTATCCATGCATTGTGTGATGGCGACCAGCGATAAACCTGAAAATGTAGGTGCGGCGCGGTTGAACAACCCGTGTTTCCCGAGGTCGCGAGGTTTTGACCTGAGTTGACCATGTCGCCAACCGTAACGGCAATGGTATCAACGTGAGTATATCGGCTGAGATAGAAATCGCCGTTCGATGCGGTATGTTCGACCCTCACATCTTTCTGATTTACAACGGGTGACCCCGGTAATGCCGGGCAGACGAACATCTCAATGCCAGCGAAGACAACCTCCCCGTCGGCGACCGACTTCAGTGCTGTGCCTGTCGGTAGTAGCCAGTCATGCCCGGAGTGTCCATCAACGTACGCCCCCGGGACACCGATGTTGCGCTGAATACCGTTATGATCGACGGTGTACCCATTGATGTCGACAAATTGTAATGGAACGTCGTGATCGAATAGATTGGATACGGGGAAATTGGCGTCGAATGGCTTATCGAAGAATGGCACCGCAGAACCGGCAGCTTCATCATCATCGCCCCCACTGCCTCCGCCACCGCAGGCACTGAGCAAAATCAGTGCGGATACTATACAGATTTTTTTTACTATTTTATTACGGGATAAATATGGCCAATTGATGATAAACATTTACGCCCTCCTATCTCAGGGTACTCTTATGTTCATCTCCGGGCCAATCAATTAAAAATATTTACCTGGTAAGACGATAGTATTATTTGATCTTCGTATATTGAGAAAAATCCGGTAATTTATAGCTATAAACAAACGCATCAGGCGTCCGCTCCTGGTCGATCTCAGTCTTTGGAGACGCTAATCTGAGCGTCCGCTATCGGGGACAAATGTTATCCTGCCTGGGGTATTGCTGAACTGTTTAGTCGTTTGCCGGTCCTTTCCCGTAGCATCCCGCAGACGATGGAAGTCGCCCACGTTGGGATCGACGCATTTGAATGAGCGTATTTAACTAAAGAACTCTAATCGTCTGTCGATACCCTGCCTAGGACCAGTTTACACAAACAGGTAGTCATGGATATTTCAGGTATTTATACGTCAGTGAGTGCGAGTAGATTCGCCTCGTCATCAACGGCAGGCACCGACTTTCATCGCTCAGAGCGAATGGAGGGGACTCGGGACCCGCGACACGACCACGAAAATGGTCACCACGGCAAAAGTCGGAAAGGACTCGCGCTCGGCGTATTCAAGCAAGAACTCCACATAGTGCTCAAAGCGCATTTCCATGCGAAGTTCTCTGTAATGCAACAGAGCTACGCCCGTCAGCAGGAACCGGTTACGTCCGATGATGTCGCAGAAGAAACCCTGGGCACAGCGAAGCAGCTTGTAGCAGAGGAGCCGACAAAGGCTGCGAAATCACTGATCTCGTTCCGCGCGAAGGTAGAAGAGACGGCGAGTTACGTGCGAGAGACGGTCGGTGATTATGATGACGTTGCGGAAGTCGATGATGCCGTGGCCAAGGTCGACCAGGGTCTCTCAAAACTGGAGGACGAAGTCGCTGCCAATCGCGAATCCTCAGCATCCGTACTGGCGGTGGATACACGCAGCAAGCAGCGCTCGACAATCCAGATCCGCACCCAGGAAGGCGATATCGTCAGACTTAGCCTGAAGCGCATTGACAGCACTTCTGCTTCTGACGTTGCCTACTCCAACAATGAGATATCGCTTACTTCGACTGAAGTCGCCGTGTCGAGCCGATCACGCATGATGTTAAAAGTCGAGGGCGACTTGAACGAATCTGAGTTGGCTGCGATCCAGAACGTCTTCGCCCAGGCAGAGTCGATCGCCGATGAGTTCTTTAGTGGCGAAATCGGCGCTGCCTTCAATATCGCGCAGGGTTTCGAGTTCGATACCGGGCAGTTGGCCCGCGTGAAAATAGGATTCAGGATGAGCCAGGTTTCGAACGTCTCTTATGCAGAGGCAACCCGTCCAACCGCGCTTACGCCGACTCTTGAACCAGCTGTAGAACAAGTACCATCAGCGCCGGTGGCGCCGGCAACCGCAGCGCTTGAACCCGTCACGACGCCCACAACTGCTGCAGCGCCGGTCGTAGAACAACCCGTGACATTCGACGGGGAGAATGTTGCTGAAACAATCACACCGGCCGAATCAGTCGAAACTGCCGCGCCATTTGCTGATGCACTTTCCATCTTCTTTGAGCAACTGACTGCTTTCATACGCACAGTCGGTGAGGGGTTTGCGGTTGGATCTACCAGCGCATCGTACAGCTATCACTATTCCGAGTCTTTCAAGTTCAATTTGCTGAAAGCCGTGATGCATACGGTAGCGCCCAGCGATGCAGGGAATGCGGCTGAAAACGTAGAGGCTGTCATCGACCAAATTAGTGAGGATACCGGTCTAGAAAACGCCTAAAACCTGGGAAAAAAGGGGCAGTGTCGATTGATCCCATCTAGTAACTGAACGTCCGATTGGCCGCAAATCGAAACTCGCAACCGTGAGGTGGGTGTCTGCTTTAGAGAGTCTAGGTCTCAGTAGTGAGAAATCATGTAATCGATACCGTAGCGCAGTACGGAACGCCAGGCCTGCTCGACTTCTGCATCAAACTCGTCGTCGCATTCGCGCACGGTATCGATTAAGGCCTCGAGCCAAAGATCATATAGATCGGGCTCGATATTCAAATGATGGCGATCGTGTCGCTTGGCGATATATTCAAGATACAGGTCCGCTGCATCGCTCTCTACGCTGGCCATTGCCATCATGCGCAACGATAACCGCAGCGCTTCTTTTTGCCGTTCGAAGTTGGTGTCAGCAAATTTTTTCCCCACACGCGGTGACGAGGCGAGAAAATGCTCGTAGAATCGAGCTAGAAACTTCTCGTTCTCCTCACATTTGTGAAGACTGTGTTTGAAGATGTCTTCGATAGAAAATTCTCCTTTGTGACAGAAATATCTGCATACCAACGATAACAGACTAACACTATTATTGATCAAGCCTCAAGCCTCAAGCCTCAAGCCTCAAGCCTCAAGCCTCAAGCCTCAAGCCTCAAGCCTCAAGCCTCAAGCAAGAGCAGACTAAATTCCCTCTGCGGCCTTGCAGCCCTTCATTCAGTCATGCGCCGGTTTGTTGTCATCGACTGCGGTATTTTGCGAATGTCTGCAAATGGCCGAAGATTGCCTCCTGCCAAGGCTTTACAGGGGTCCGCTATTGAGAAAGCTGCCACTCAAATTGGATGCTTGCGCTAGTGATATCAGGTTGGAGAGGTTGCTTCTTAACCTGTTAGATTTTGGAACACTTTCCCGCCATGATTGTCATCACAATACCCTGCTCAGGGTCGTCATTTTTCCCCGTATAATAAAGCATCCTAAATGTCCCATAATCATGGCGGGTAAAGAATCCGACGTCAGGATCGTTTGGGACTCTGCATGTCATTACAGTCGTAGATTCAATGCATTCTCTAAATACGCTCACTTCACTGCCAAATCGATATAATCGCCATTCCCCGGTTCTATTTGACAATATATATTTCTGATTAGACATATCGTATTCCGTGCTCGATATAGTAATGCCGTTTCCAAAATTAACCCCCGCACCTTTCTCACCAATACAAAGATAAGATTCCGCAAAAAGCGAACCTGAAAAGGCTAGTAATAGAATGGCGATTAACGGTCTTTTAGGTATATCAATACCCACGGTTGGTGCGATCCTCTGAATAAACATTGACTGTAAACTGTACATCTGTAGCCCAAGGATATTTTTTAAGCATTTTTGGTATATTTTCTCGAAACCTATTCGCAAGTTGGACTGCTCGTTTTTCGTCTTGTGTCGAGAGGTCGTAATAGATGCCAACACTCACTGAGTCTTCAAAAGTGAGGACTGATGTTTCAAACTCCTTGAAGCCGTGAATATAATTGCCAACGATAAGAGTTAAGTAATCCTTTTTTTCAAGCTCGATTCCATGCACAACCGAAGCCTATGAAATAAATGCAGCCAATAGAAGTAGGGTAATGTATTTCTTAAATCCTCTTTGATCCCTGAATCTTGTCATTATTCTTAGCTTGAGCATCTTGTTAGGCGAGTATTACTTATTAACTTTTCTGATCGATCCATATCGTACGGTTGCTTCATTTTCTTCAAGAATACTTGAGTATGCGAACTCAGACATATAAAACTTCCCCGTGGCTTTCAGTATATGGATGACACTCGTCCCACTAAAAAGGACTGGATTATTTAAAACAAGTATAATTGGTCCGCTTTTACAATACCTAACTCCCTAACAGTGCCACTTTCTGGGTTCTTTCCATACCACTTTTTATCCTGAAAGAATATTAAAGCTCTTTCTTCTGTGCTTTTCTTGCACTTGAAATCGAGAGTATTTCCCGTTGCTGTACATTCCTGTTCAAATTCCAGAAAGAAGTCTGCCGCATTGACAGCCGATGAGAACGTTATGAAGGCTAGTAATAGAATGGCGATGTATTTGTTCATTGTTCATTCTCCATATTAGCCATGTTGCAATCATTTCCTTGAAACAGCAAAAGGTAGTGGGCGGTTTAGTGACCGAGGTCAATTGCTTACTCGTCCTCGATACCCTTTTGGTCGAGAGTGATGCTCGTCTCGGAATGCGCCCATCAACCAATTTGATACAATTCAATCACCGCTAATTTATGGTTACTTGCAAGCGGCCTATAAAATGGCGATTTATCAAAAGGATAAGCGGAATTGGATTAGACCGGCCGGAAGCGAGAAAATACTGGAGTGCTGGATTCGAGTACTGCAAGGGCCGGGTGGGATTATTCAAGATGTCACCTTCGGCACCTGTACAGGTAGCACCGCTAGTTATCGCGCTTGTTGTATTCGACTTTGACTTTTTGACCAGCAACATATTTAGCTAGATTCTGAGTTGACTTCATTCCGAAATCCTGCTTCCGTTCAGGTGCGTCTATCCCTTGTAATCGGACTTTATGAAGTGTTTTGGTTTGGTCGAGGACGTTAACGGTATCACCGTCAGTTACCTTGACGACTTTACAGGGGCAGTTGAGGTAATCGGCAAGTGAGAGTCCTGGGATAAGGTAGAGGAAAAGTGACCTTCCCCCCGAAGGGTACCCACTTTCAGTGAGAGGAAAACAAATACATAAATTAATCGATTCATTACTTTTTCCTAGATTCATTCAAGCCCGAATCTATTTAGATATTCAATAAATATAGGCTACCTAAAGTATTTTTTTGCAGTTTCGGAAGTTCAAACGCAGTATATTGACTTCAATCAACGGACAAGGAGCAGCAGGATGCTACAAGTCACCCGAAAGCAACACGAATCCATCATTATCGGTGACGATATTAAAATCACAGTTCTGAATGACCCCCAACGGCCAAGTCAGGCTAGGGATTGAAGCACCTGATGATGTCGAGATATGGCGGGAGGAGATTTATGAACAGATTTGGGAACCAGAATAAATATATCGTCATTCTATTACTAGCACCGTCAAGGGAGGCAGGGTAGAACGTTAATTTATTATTGAATGTGTCTACGGCATAAAGGGGCGCTATTAGGCCACAGATGAAAACGGAGGCGTACTTATTGAAGCGCCTAAAGCTAGTCCAATATCCAAGCACATGTCGGTTTTATTCAGTGTATATAAATGAAAATGTTCGACACCTTCCTGGCTGAGGCGTTGACACAATTCCACTGACAAATCCAGTGATAGTTGATATTGCGCCTCTGGCTTATTTTTAAAACTTGCGAACAGTGCATCATAGGAAGGAGGCACCGATGCCCCACAACGCTGGCTGAAATTTTTCACCATTTCCAAATCGTGTATCGGCAATATTCCAGGGATAATAGGTTTGTCGATACCTATTCGCTGCGCATTATCTCGAAATCTCAAAAATTTATCGGCATCGAAAAAATACTGGGTAATGGCTCGTTCCGCACCAGCATCGAGTTTTCTTTTCAAATGCAATAAGTCGGATTTTGCACTTGTTGCCTGTGGATGCACCTCTGGATATGCAGCCACGCTTATATCGAAATCACCAATTTTTAACAATGAGCCAACCAGTTCTGCCGCCGAAGGGTAACCGTACATAGCACTTCCCGAAGCATTGGATTCGACGGCATCACCCCGTAGAGCGACGATGCGCCTTATCCCAGCATCATAAAAACCTTGCGCGACCAAATCGATTTCTTTGGCCGTTGCGTTGGCACACGTTAAATGTGCGGCGACCGCAACCGGTGATTCCTGATGCATCGATATTGCCGACTCAATACTAATTTGTTGTGCGCTGCCAAGCGCACCATAGGTCATAGAAAAGAACCTTGCATTAAGGCGTTCTAGCTGTCCAATCGATCTCCACAAACGTCGTTCCATTTTTTTAGAGCGAGGTGGGAAGAACTCATAGGAGAAACTTAAAGGTTGTGAAGCTGACACCGGCACCTCGTAAAATTACTTATAGGTCAACTTCTAAGTTGACTAGCCTCGACAAGGCTAAATCCATACTATTTCGAGTGATAGGCGTGGTCTGTGAAGTTCGTTGCATAGTTAATCTTTTCTCTCGTTTCCTACAGGTATAATTTCATCGCGTAGCCGTGCAAACGGGCCTTCTGCCTCATTGTCATCGAGTAGCTCCTCTAAAACGGGTACCAAATTTAGTCCACCAAGGGGCAGTAAATCCCAACAAACAGCAACATAACAACATTACTTGGTTGCCTGTAAGTTAATGATTTTTAGCTAGTTGCGTGTTGTGGTGCGTTGAAGGCCTGTGACTTGTAATCAGTAGGTCCCGCGTTCGATTCGTGGTGCCGGCACCAATTCAAAGCCCCTGACGAAGGGGCTTTTCTTTCTCTACCTCAGCTATACCCAGACTACCGGCGGCTCGGTCAGGTATCGGCCTGTTCGCGGTCGGAGGGCTCAGCGAACTGCTGCGAATAGAGTTCCAGAACTTTACGCACGTAACTTTGCGTTTCGGCAAACGGTGGAACTCGGTTACCGAATTTTTCGACCGCGTTTTCACCCGCATTGTAGCCGGCGAGCGCCAGCTCGAGATTGCTATCAAAACGTAACAACAGGTCTTTGAGATAACGTATGCCGCCAGTCAGATTCGCAGATGGGTCTCGCCGGTTGGCGACCCCGTAGCGTTTGGCTGTTGCCGGCATCAGCTGCATCAGTCCAACCGCGCCGGCACGAGATACCGCGTTTGGGTCGTAGGCGGACTCGACGGTGATAACCGCATGAATCAGCTCCTCCGGGACCCTGTATTGTCTCGCAACCTCGGCAATCTTACCGGCGAAGCGTTTCCGGTTAGCGTCTTTGTCCCGGAAATTGATCCGCGGCATGCGTAACTTTTTTCCGACATTCTGCATCAATCGGTATCCGTTGTGCGGCGGCCTGTCGGTCAGGTGAACCCGGCCCTTGCTGTCAACGTACCTGTAGATCTCGACAGCCTCACTCGGCTCGCTAGCCACGCAGCCAATCGACAACATAAGGGCAAACGCCAATGTTTGACGGGAACATATTCGCATTTAATAAGGTTAGACCATTATTTCCGTTATTGCCCCGGCAATAAAGGTAAATAGGGTTGTGATAGCATTTGGATAATAACTATCAAACTGGACTACCCATGACCATTTTTCTCAATGGTACGCTTGCACTGATTTTTATCGGCTGGCAATCAGGCTTGATCGCTGCTGAAAATGCGAAAGTTCCGTTAACCGAGGCGACACCGGAATCGCAAAACCTGGACAGTACCCACTTCAAGCGGGTGGTTGCGAAAATCGATGAAGGGGAATACGGCGACATGAATGCGCTGCTGGTGCTGCGTAACAATTATCTGGTGCTCGAACACTACACTTCACCCCTGTATCACGGTCGTGACTACCGCCATCCGGCCAAGTCCATCACCAAAAGCGTAACGTCAGCACTGGTGGGCATTGCGCGCGGCCAGGGTAAGATGCCCGATCTGGATAGCAATCTGCTTGGGCTCTTCCCGCAGTATCCGGACATTGCCAACATGGATTCGCGCAAACAGCAAATTACGCTGGACCACGTTTTGTCGATGACGGCGGGCTTTGAATGGGATGAATTTGTTGTCGGCGATACTAGTGAGTTCAAGATGATGCGCAGCAAGGACTGGCTCAAATTCACCCTGGATCAGCCGATGAGCCATACGCCTGGCGAGAAATGGATCTACAACGGTGGCTGCTCGATTTTGTTATCCGATATCCTGAAAAACGCTACTGGATCTGAAGTGGACGATTACGCCAGGAAGTATCTGCTTGACCCGATTGGCATCGAAAACTGGAACTGGTCGCTTATCATTGGGAACGTGACCAACACCGTTAGCGGACTCAAGATGAGTCGACGCGACATGGCACGCTTCGGCGTTTTGTTTTTGAATGACGGCCGCTGGCAGGGCAAGCAAATCGTGCCGGAAGAATGGGTCAGGAAATCAACCAGCGTACAAGTGCTCGGTAAAGGCGACTACTTCCCCTACGCCTATGGTTATCAATGGTGGCGCCTGCAGAACCAGGAGCCCACCGTGGGCATGCTTGCGGTTAACGATGCCTACTTCGCCCTGGGACTGGGAGGCCAGTTTATATTTGTAGTACCTCACCTTAATATGGTTGTGGTATCAACCGCAGCCAATTTCGGTTCTGACGAAGCCCTTTTTTTTAAGCTGCTGCGCGAACATATTTTCCCCGCAGTTTTGAATTAGCTGTCCCCCGCCCATTAGTAATGGCTGCCTTGACAAGGATAAGTAATGAGCAGATCCTGGTTTTGTATTTCGCTTGACCTGAATGTTAACGTCTATCCCTGGTGTTTGAATCTTTGGGCAATGGGGAAGTCCGGATTGAACAGGACCAGAACTCTATGTAACATTTGGTGAATAACTATTATAACGATTCGGAGAGCAGTGATGAACGAGCCAGTAAAGCGCCTGGAAGCGCTTGTGCAAAAACAACGGGAACTAATCAAGGAATTTGAAAGCGAGAACCGGCGTCTAAAAACAATCGTACAAGCCTTGAGAGGTCGAATACAAGACCTGGAACAGCAACACATCGTGATTGACAGGGAGATTGCCGAGATACCAATTGGCTTTGATTTAATTCCCGAGGAAGATCTGAATAGACACTAATTCGGAGAATGTGAAGGATATCCGGATAAAGGTTTAAAGTTATTAAAATCCGAACGGGTCATCAGACAGCAGAATACTGACATAAGGTGCGTAGGTTAAAACGGCGCCTTGCCGTGGTCCCAGGTCGTCGAATGCCTTTACCAGCTGAGCAAAACACGACTCGTTTTCGGGTTCCGCTTTTAATGCTTCCAGGGCAGTGAGCAAAGGTTTGATCTCTTCAGCATCCAGGTGTCGCTCTAACATCTGAATTGCAATGTCGATATCCGCGACTCTAACCGGTTTTACCTTTGTTTCAATTCGAACTTGCTCAGATTCATCAAATTCCGGCGGCCCTTCAAAGACATTGGCAGCCATGCCCTCGGGCAGAGAGCCGGCCTTGAGCCCGGCAAACGAATTGTATTCCTGACGGGCTCGCCGCTTGAGTTCCTCTACAAAGGCATTGAATTCTTGCGCATTGGGTTTGTCTATCAACAACGACAGTAACGGGCCGCATTTAACACGGCTGTGAAACTCGAGGAACGGCTCATTCACCGAGGGTTCGGGATTGAGTATTGACAGGTCCACGGTCATTTTTTCTTCTTTTAATGGTGATTTGATTCGAAAATTAACCACGTCATCTTCAATTTCGAATTCCCTGCTGCCTTTTAAAAATTGTTTTTGTACGAGTTTCATGGTTCCCGGGGCTTTACATTTGGTTTCGGCGGTCAGACATAATGCACTGATCGGAAATCCCATTCAATACGATGTTCAGTGCATAAAGAGGACTGATGGGATTTCTAAGCTGTTATTGATATAATGCCAGCCCTTAGAAAGCTTATTATTGATCCTGGATAGATTGTGAATTAGCAAAATTCAGTGCTGACCATCCTGGATGAATTTCAACGTTATAGATTTATAAAGGTGATTTGTGAGCGAACAAAAGAAAGAGAGACCCAAGGTTCCAGATGGCAAGGCACGCTATCTCGTTACCCGCCAGATGGAAGCCAATGAAAAGGGCTTCGTCGGTTATGAAACCATCTGGGAGCCATTTCATAAAGAGGTCAAATACGAAAAGCCTAAACGCCCTTGATTCTACCCGGTCGTGCTAACCCGCAAGGTTGAGTGCAATCCGGTAAGTAAAGGAAGAGTTTCACCAAAACCGGTGAGGAATAAATTCTCACCGGTTTTTTTTGGCCTGCTGCGATTGCGGCGTTGGAATCATTTGGCGAACCGCTCTCGTACTGTCTTTGTTCAGACAGGGCTTAACTCGCGAGACCCGGTTGACTAGTTAATCGGCACCTGGGTGACGCCTTCGAGATCAGGCCCTTCTTCCACCTTGCCGCCATATTGAATTTCTTCATCCGTCGCGTCACGAACCAGTAATATCTCCAAGCGGAAAATGACTTCACGTCCGCACAGTGGATTGTTGCCGTCGATAGTCACCGACCTTTTATCGACGCGGGTAACCAGGAAAGTTTTGGTCTGTCCGTTCTCGTTTTCCATCAGGATAGACATGCCAACCTGATGATATTCTTCAGGAACATCTTGGATGCGTTCGGTAATCACCAGGGATTCGTCACGCGGTCCATATAGCTGGTTGCAGTCGATGGGTACTTCAATCACTTCACCGGCTGATTTGCCTTCCAGTTCCACCATGACTGCCGGCGCCAGCACCTCGTTGGTGCCGTGTACGTATCCCAGGGGGTATTCCACCTGTGTCAGTACCCCGCCGGATTTCTGGTCGATGACCTTGTAGGTCAACTCGACATACTTGCCGTCTGCAATTGTCTCGTTACTCATATTCGCCGTACCTTCAGAAAATGGAAGCCGCAAAAATCTTGATATCGCCTCTTTCATAGCCAATGACCATACGTCCCAGCCATTCACCTTCTTTCTTGGTACTGCGCACCCGGAACAGGCAGGTCACGTGTTCACCTCTGCGGATAAAGCCAAGAAAATCGTATTCCGGCATAAGGTTTCGAGTCAGTTCGCTTTTGGCAAATTGTTTGCCCAACTCAACTTCATTCAGACCGAGCAGCAGGTCATAGGAAAAGTTCAAAATGAATTTTCCGTACTGCCCCTTGTTGGAGTACTTGATCAGGTCATCCCACATGGGAAAAGCGACTGCTTCAAGCTCTTCATCGGTCTTGTCAATAATATTCATACAAACTCTCTACAACAAACTACCGTCAGTTGCCGATATCCCTGCCTCCCGGGAGAAGGGATTTTACTAGACAGCAATGCTACAAACAAAAAAGATCAACAGCATGTTGATCTTTTTTTCGCTCGGGGAGAAGTCGATGACCCCGCCCCGGGTGACTTAGCGCGAATATTGCTTTAGGCCCAGCCTGGCGTTTAGCCAGACTGTCCCGGTGCTATCACACGGGATGCTTATGCAACCTCTGCGTCGGAAGATTTCTCGTCCTGCGCGTTAGCGGATAGCTCCTCCTCGCCCACGAGGTGGTAGCAAGGCGCTTTTTCCATGGTGTATTCGCCAGTCTTTGGATCACGACGCGAAACGGTCAGTACGTGCCAGTTTTCGTCATCCAGTTTCATGGCATCGCCACGGTAGTAGTAACCCGGCCAGCGGGTTTCCTTGCGGAACAGCGTGTGCTGCACCACGGACTCGGAAGCAAGCGTACGATGCTTCAGTTCCCATGCGCGCAGCAGTTCGTGAATGTCCTTTGCAGCAATCTTCTCGAGGTCCTCTTCCAGCAGCTTCAGTTTCTTCAGCCCGATACTCAAAAGCTTGTCGTTGGTCATGTAGTTAACCGTTGAACCACCGGCATACTCATCCATCAGCTTTTGCAAGCGATCCAGGCCCTGGCGTGGGTTGATGTAACTGGGGTTAACATCACCGGCAACGATTTCATTGCGGTAAACCTTGTAATGTTCCATCGGCTTGAAGATCTCTGCCTTGCGGCCCTCGATCTGTTCCTCTGAAACACGAATACCGTCGGCCTTGCCATCGTCGATGTATTTGCAGGCGGCCTTGGCAGCCAGGCGCCCTTCGGTAAACGAACCTGAAGAGAAAGCATGCGGCGTGCCGCCGACAGCGTCACCGGCGCCGAACAGGCCTTCGACCGTGGTCATACGGTTGTAGCCCCAGAAGTACTCGTCAGGAGATACATCTTCGGGCCCGGAACACCAGGCACCACTACCGGTTGCATGCGAACCCATGACATAGGGCTCGGAGGTTGTCAATTCCGGGTTCTCGTACTTCGGATTGACATCGGTTGCCGCCCACAATACGGCCTGGCCAACGGTCATGCCGAGGAAGTTGTGCCAGCCGATCTCTTCCAGGTGCGGATCCTGGAAGGCTTCCATGGTAACCATGTGGATAGGACCGCGACCGGCATTCACCTCGTTGATCAGCGCGTGGTTGCGCAGACAGGTCGGGATGGGTCGGTGGGTCGCATGTGAAAGTTCCGGATCCAGGTATTCCTTGCCGACCATTTTCTGCAGGTCAGGGAACCATTTTGACTCGTACTCTTCGCCATTACAGTTCTGAGTGTAAGTCTTAAGGTGCAGGAAGTAGGCGCCGACCGGGCCGTAACCGTCCTTGAATCGGGCCAGTACGATACGGTTTTCCATCTGGGTCATCTTCGCGCCAGCATTGATCATCAGGCCATAGGCTGAACCCGATGACCACGGCGCATACCAGACACGCCCCGCCCCTTCACCAACCGAGTTCGGCCTGAAGATGTTGGACGCGCCACCGGCTGCTACGATAACGGTTTTAGATTTGAACACGTGGTAGTCACCGGTACGCACGCTGAAACCGACGGCACCGGCGACGCGGTTTTCCTTGGAATCGTCCATCAGCAGATGGGTGACGCAGATACGGTTGAATACCTGGTCAGCCGATTTCTTTGCGGCTTCGGCCACGATAGGCTTGTAGGACTCACCGTGAATCATGATCTGCCAGCGTCCCTCGCGCAAATAGGAGCCGGACTTGGGGTCACGCATAATCGGCAGACCCCATTCTTCAAACTGGTGCACCGTCGAGTCGACGTGACGCGCCATATCGAACAACAGGTCCTCGCGCACCATGCCCATCAGGTCGATACGCGCATAACGGACGTGATCCTCGGGATTGTTTTCACCGAAACGGGTTCCCATGTAGCAGTTGATTGCGTACAGCCCCTGTGCCACGGCGCCGGAACGGTCGATGTTGGCTTTTTCAGCGATAATGATCTTCTTGTTCTTGCCCCAGTAGCGCGCTTCGAAAGCAGCACCGGTTCCACCGAGCCCGGCACCTGCCACCAGGATATCGATATTGTCTTCTACGATAGTTTTAGGCATTAGTAGTACACCCCTGATTTCATGGTAAGTCCGTTGGATTCCAGGGTATGAATACCACCGTCATCCATGCGGATATACTTCGGCTCGCTATATAACAATTGACTGTCGCGCATTTCCTGGGAGGGCTCAGTTGCGTCAGCCAGTTGGGGAATGGCCGTACCCCATGGTTTTGTGGTGATAGGCGCCAGCAGATTCATATCGGTTTCACCGTTGCGGGATTTGATCCGCCACGCAATGACGCCTTTTTCCTCGTCACGGATTACCCGTACCGAGTGGCCGAGCGGGGCGAAATCTGCATAACCGCGAACGTCAATCGCATTGTGCGGGCAGGCCTTAACGCAGGAGTAACATTCCCAGCACATGTTTGGCTCGATGTTGTATGCGCGGCGCAGGGTAGGGTCGATGTGCATGATGTCCGAAGGGCAGATATCAACGCAATGTCCACAACCATCGCAGCGAGTCATGTATACAAATGTAGGCATAATATTTCTCTCTACTTAATATTCGGTTAATACGGTTCTAAAAATGGTTCGGAGATTCACGCTTGATACCAAGCCCCATGTAGGCTGGCTTGTCACCCATGTATTCCGGGATATCCGGATACCTGGCCTGAACATCAGGGTCAGTCAACTCGCCCACATCGGGCAGATTTTCTTGCGAACCATCTGCCATGATGATTTTTTTCTGGAAAGCCGCCGCCGGCTTGAAGAACATGTGGGCAAACTTGGACCAAAGCACGGTGCAAAACAGGGTAGTGGAGGCCGCGATAAAAATTAAGAAGAACAGGATGTTCAATGCGCCGGCGCCACGCGTGACCGACCAGATCAGGGCGAAGGTGGTGGTCATCAGCAGCGACAGGATGAACAGGTCGGCGCGCACCAGGCGATACCAGGGGTTGCCTTCGGAGTTCACATCGCAACGGATGAAGAACCAGAACCAGTAACCGCCGCCACAGACCATCAGGGCACCGATATGCCACAGGGCCACGAGCAGCCCGGGAGCGCCTTCTGCAGGTGTCGGGTACCCGAAAATCAGCATCGCCGTGGTGACGATGAAAATGATAAAACCGTACATCGTCAACAGGTGTGATATACGACGTTGTGGATTGGCGAACTCGGAAGAAGTTAAAATCTCGTTGGCCACGAGAGAAACAGCCAGTGACATCTTTTCACCGCCAGAAACAGTACGTGTGGCGGATTTTTGCGCCTTTTGCGAGTTTTCAAAGAAGTATTGCGCACTCTTTTTATGAATCACGTCGATGATCACCCCGGCAATCACTGCCACGACCATGGCAATGACATAAAACTGCATGACGGCAGGTGTCAGGAATCCCGACAAATCGTAAAACGGGTTGGTAAACATGGCAGCTCCGGTATGTTTAACTTCAGCGGGCCTATGCTAATGATGCGCGCTAGAATAACAAATCAAATTTTTTCCTTGGGTGATTAATCAATTTAATCACTAAAAAATTTTTTTTATGGACAGTTTTTACTGAATCGATACCAGGGCATGCAAAAATAATCGCTTGAATACCCGACAAATACCCACGAAACGGGCCAAAATACCCAGTAACGTCAGGCTATTCGGAAAACAATTCGCTTCTTCCAAACACCAGGTTCAATTGCCGAATGCGCCCACTGCGCAGAAAAATCTCCGCGCTCTGTTCCGCGGGCAATGCCAGACCAGACAGGCTTTGCAGTGTGCCATCGTCTAGCGTGATAGTTACCGACGGCTCGGCAGTATCATCCAGCGTGTAAACCAACGGCACCTGGCACCAGGTAAATGCCAGGCCCGCTGCGGGAACGGATAACTCCTGCCATTGGTCGTCCACGTCCAGGTAGCGGAAGTTTCGGGGTTCTGCCACGAACTCGCGTTCGCGTAATAATCGCGGCACGAAATTTACTGCGCCGGCGTTAACGCATATGCCCAACTCTCGAAAACGTGTTAACACCTCTTCCTTGACCTGGCCGGTCATGCCGGGCTGCTGAGCGCCGGCATGACCCGGTGTATGCGAGTAGGGATCTGTCGGGAAGGCACCGAATTCGTCCGGGGTTTTGTTAAAGCCGATGCCTTTGCGAACGCGATAATAGAGATTGCCCAGTTGCTGAATCACGTCCGCATCCGCATCCTGTTGCAGCGCTGCAAAGAAGTTCTCTTCGACCGCCAGCAGTAGCTTGGACACCATGTGCCAGTAGATACAACCCAGCCCCTCGAAGCCGAACATGCCACCGGAGCGGCCGGTAAACGCCTGGTGGTTGAACACCTGCTCGAAAAGCACGTTTAGCGATTGTCGCGCTTGCTCGAATTCGGCTTCACCCTGTTCTTTGTACTCCGCGGCAATGGCGTCCAGTTGTGCGTTCAGGTCGCCAACATTGGTGAACCTGCTGTTGAAGCGATAGCAGCCATCGGCGTCGCGTTCGACAATGCGTCGGTCACCTCGCTCCAGTTGCAACTTGAGCAGCGGGTTCGCCTCGACTTGTTCGGCAGGGATGCGGTTCTTATCGAGAAAGCCTGGTAATTCACGATCTGGATAGAGCATAAAACTGTGCTGATCGGGACGGTACACATCGCTTGCAAACAGGGCCTCGAGGACCACGATTACGTTTTCAGGTCCTATGGCGCCGGCGCTGAGTGCGGCAACCTGGCCTTCCAGCATGGGATACAGCGTATTAACCTCTGCGCCCCCGGAGGACAGGGCCAAGAGATTATAGGCATGGTAGAGGCCGTCTTCTCGCTGGTTGGTGGAAATGCAATGGTCGATTGCCGCCTGGGCGTCGTCGAGCATGCCGAGAATCGGGTCCAGATCCTGCGACACCGTGCCGGTGAAGGTCCCTTGTTGATACACGGTGTCGCGATAGCGACTTGCCGCCTGTCCAAGGGCTTCGAGCAATTGAAAGCGGAGCCCGGCGCTTACCGGGCCAGTACCCAGGTCCGGGCGCACCTGTTTCAACGGCGCCGCCGTTTCGACGAGCCAGCGGCTGACTTCCGCGGAAATGTTTATCGTGCCGGACTCCTGTGCCAGCAATTGCTGCAGGAAAGCGATATAACGGCGCATGTAATAAAGCGTCACCATGGACAGTCCCTGGCCGACCAGCGCGTTGTTGGCATCGTTCCATTCGGGGCGCTGGGTATTGAGCCAGATGCCGCCGTCGAGAACCAGGTTTCCCAGTTTGGACAATAACGGCACCAGCAGTTTTTCCAGCAACGTGACCTGGTATACCTGGCCTTCGCTGTCCTGGAGCAATTTGCCGTCGGCACCGAGGTGCTCAACTCGCTGCTCGATCTGTTTCGCGAGTACCTCGTCATAGATCACGGTACTTTTTGCATCCTCCAGCAGGGCAGCGAACGGTTTGATCTTATAGGGCACGTTGGCATAGGAGAAAATCGGTTGGTGCAGCAGCTCGCCGAGCCTGTCGGGATGGAATTGCCGGGATATTTCCAGCAACTTGAGCAGATAGATAATCTGGTGATCGCCCCAGTAGCCGATGAAACTCCACGGATCGTCCGGCTCTTCTACTTCCCAGTCGATCCCTTCCTTGGTTATCCGGTAGGGATTGTAGCCATCCAGCGTCGATGCATTGACGAACTTGGTAATAATATTCTCGATGAACTCCGGATAGCTCATTGCCAGTGCCTCCCAGTTCTGGAAAATATCGCGCCAGTTGCCCTCGTAGGAGAGCAAGCGGTTGCCGTAGGCATCCCTCAGCTTGATCGTGAACTGGTTCCAGGGTCGGCTCGGGTCGCCGTGGCGACGCCCGAAGGTGATCGGCAGGTATTCGTAGCCAAGCCGCTCGAGCTGGCGGTCGTCCTGGCCCTTGATGGCCGACAGGAGTCGGGTTAACTCTACCTGCTGCGGTAATGATTCGAGCATTTCCCGGTTGTGCTGAAAGACGTCGCGGTTGAACATCTTGACGGTATTTGAAAAATCCCGCGAGGACACCTGGTACTGGTTGTCAAACGCACCACCGCGCAGGATATTGAACAGCACGTTAGCGTAATGGTGAACCGAAACCGTTTCCTCGGCACTGGCCTGGAAGCCATCTCCACGCGCCATGATACGGCCGAGTTCATCCGATCCCTGGTCAATCGACAGGGCTATCGATGCAGTCACAGCGGCAGGATCTTGCAGCTGTTTGCGCAGGTCGACGGCCTGGCTCTGGCTGCGTTCTATGTCTGCTATTAGCTGCCATTCCCGGGTTGCCTCTGGCGCTAACTCGAGCGCGACATTTACCAGGTAGGCTCCGCGGATACCACGCGTGTGGATTTCCCGGGTCAGCGGTTTGCCCAGGCGGAATTGTTCCAGCTGCTCGGACGAAAGTAACACCCTGGAATCGTCGAGGCCCAGTGCAAATACAGTGGTTGCCTTCAGCGATTCGCACGGCTCAGCGCGATCGCTGATGCCGGAAAACAACGTGAAGAAGGCGAGCCCCGTGGCTTCATCCAGTTCGCTCCACTTGTAGGCGTCCACCAGGTTGCTTTTGGTGGTCTGTGCCAGCAGCGGGGTGCCGGCGGGCAGAATATTCTGTAAACCGTCCACCAGTTCGACCCGAACGCTGCGCCCGGCGAGGTTCGATAGTTTGCATTGCCGCACAAAACCGTAAGTTTCACTGGTTGCCCAGGTATAGATGAACCCCAACTGTAAGTCGTGGTTGATCTCTTCGAAGCACAGCTTGTTGCCCAGGGTGTTCTTGTACAGATTACGACTGGTCCGATAGCGACCGTCATGCTCCTGGTTGAACGGCTCCCATTCGTGACTCTCAGCGTCGACCTCGACGCGTAGCAGCGTTTTGCTGCCGGTATGCGTGCCGCTTCCATGGATCTTGTCAACGGTGAGGTAAGGGAAGAGCGCGGTTTCTGGCGAAACCCGGCCGGCAGTCAGCCCGCCGGTCGATGATACGAACAGCCAGTGATCACTATTGGACACCACGCTGATAAAAAACGGCGCCATTTCGTCAACGTTGCGTATTGCGTAATAACGCTCGCCGGCCAGGTTGATAAATTCACCCGATACAGTATGAAAATTTTCGATGGCAGAATTCATATTCAATTCCGGTTAAAAACCGGTTACACAAATACCAGGGATGGCGATAACGCCAGTGGGTCACGACGACCTGGCGAAGCATAAGCGCTTGTTTTCATCATTTATTCGGTTGTTTCTTAATTCTTATCACGATCCGGTTTGATGTTCTTTGTCATATCACTCGGACTGCTATATAGCATACACGGCTCGTCACTGTCGTCTACTGTTTTTTTACAGGTACTATGGTCACAATATTCCCAGCAAACGTCCGTATGCGAGTATGCAATTGATCGGTCCCCGAGCAGAAATTGTCCTTAAGATGTTTGTCTTGTGAATTAATCAAGTACCCGTTATATCGGCCGATGTAAGTATCATGTCGCCATCATTTCAGTGAATCATGATTTGCATTCCAATTTTTCATCGCTCCCCCATTTCACCCGCGATACCGGTTGCAAAGGCATTGCCAATTGATAGTTATTATTTAATAGCTTTTTCTTTGATTTGTATTAGAAAAGGTCTACCAAGCGGATTTGTAGGCCAAATGTTTCGACAGTTATTATAATTTTATGGATTCAATCGATTTTCAGACAACATTCGATACTGACGAATACATATTCAATGAGGGCGACCCCGGGAACTGCGCTTATATCATTGATTCCGGAATGGTCGAAGTAGCGCTCGACAAGGATGGACGCAAACTCGTCGTGGCGACGCTCACCAAGGGAGAAATACTCGGTGAGATGGCGATCATCGACCGGCTTCCGCGCTCGGCCTCGGCACGCGCGGTCGTCCCCACCGAGGTAACGGCGATTCCGCTCGACTACGTCAGTCAGAAAATCGAACAGTCCGATCCCACGGTGCGTATGTTCCTGCGACTTGCCATGGCGCGTTACCGCGATCTGAATTCTCGCCTGGGACAGGTTTTCGAAGGTCTTTCCCTGGGCCAGGGCGACGCATCGAGCGATGCATGCGAATCTACTATGGAACTGAAAAACGTAGTCTCGCAGTTTGCGGAAATGCAAAAGCGCATTGATTCTGCCGTTACAAAATCTACGCCCGCCGAGGTCGGTTCATTATTCGGTGAAGAAACACTGGAGATTACGAAACTGCTGGTCACCGAGGAAAAGTTGCTCAAAGCAGCCATGACGAAAAAGGAATTCCGCCTGCATTACCAGCCGATTGTCGATCTGGCGAACAATCGGATTGTCGGTTGCGAGGCGCTGGTGCGCTGGAATCATCCATCCGGTGAGCAGTTACTGCCTTCTCGTTTTATCAACCAGGTTGAAGACAGCGGCTTGATCATAGACCTGGGATACTGGATAGCAGAGGAGGCCTGCAGTTTTCAAAGTCGCCTTTTCAATGATTTCCAGCATGATCTGTTTGTTGCCATCAACCTGTCCGGCAAGCAATTCGAAGATCAATTCCTGATCCCGAGCCTGGCCGACATCATGGACAGGACGGGCGCCAGGCGCGAGCAGATCAAATTCGAAATCACCGAGAGTCTGTTGATCGATAATCCGGAACTTGCGACCCAGTCGCTACACCAGTTGAAGGAGACCGGCGCAAAACTGGCCATCGACGATTTTGGCACTGGCTATTCGAGCTTTAGTTACCTGCACCGTTTCCCCTTCGATACCCTGAAAATAGACCGGGTATTCGTTAGCGCGATGTCGCGCAGTGAGAAGAGTAATCGCATCGTCAAGTCCCTGGTTAACCTGTCGCACGACCTGGGTATGGACGTGGTCGCCGAGGGTATCGAAACCGAGCAGGAGGCTCAACTGATGCGTAATTTCAAGGCCGCATTAGGGCAGGGTTTTTATTTTTCCCGACCCGTCAATGAAACAGAGTTCGTGAAGCTGCTGCGACAGTCGAAAATAGAACTTGCGGGTTAGCTGGTATCAGGAGTCGGGCCGCAGGTTCGCGCATACCTGATCGATCGCTACCACTTCGCTGTGGATCGCTAACTAAAATATCTGAATTTCGATAACTGCTTGTTTCGTATGCAGAATTTTTTCGAAGATAGCGTGTTTACGCTGTGGAATCGCAGTCAAAGTGAGAACTAGGTCTCAATAGAATACCCCGATTTTTGAACTACACTCCAACGACGATGCTGAATTGACGGATCGATATGCTCGATTACATTGCCCTCGGAATCCTTATTTTTATCGCGACAAGCCTGCTATTTGGCGCTATCGCGATCCTGGGAATTCCCCATAAAATTGCCGTAGACCGCAATCATCCCCACCAGGATGCAATCTATTATGCTGGATGGGTTAGCCTGTTCACGCTGCACGCGATCTGGCCTCTGTTGTGGATCTGGTCCGCGGGTTATCGTGAAGAACCTGGATTGAGGTTCAGTCAGATTAACGAAGATACCGCAATCAATGACAAAGAGGTTGCAAAGTCGAGCGACGCAGATTCAGATGCCGGGCAGCCGGATGAGGATATTACCGACTCGGTTACCTTACTGCGGCACAGGCTCGAAGCGCTCGACGACAGAATCAAGCGTATAGAAAGGGCAATCCTGGGGGCAACCGAAGCGGCCTAGCCGCTGAGGTTGAAACAGGCTCATGGAATTGTTGCTGATCTCGGGCTACACCGCCATCTGTATTGCGGTTTTTACGATATTGAGAATTCCCCTCAACCGATGGACCGTCCCCACGGCTTCAGTCGGAGGGTTGGTGCTGACCTTCGCATTGATCCAGTTGTTGAATTACTACCATCCTTACTCGGATACGAGTCGTCCATATGTGACCAGCGCGCCGACCGCACCCAGTATTACCGAGTTGGTGGCAGAAGTGCCGATGACGGCCGAGGAACATAACCTGGTTGCCTGGTTTCACCAGAACAACCTGTTACGTCTCAATAATGGTAGCTTGGTCGAGGTGACTTTCGATAGTATTCCAGGCCAGGTTTTCTCAGGCAGCGTGCGCAAGGTGATGCCGACATCGAATGATGGTCAGGCCCTGGCCCAGAGTAGCATCTTCGATCCGCCCCCTGAAGCCAGCCAGCCTCGTATTCCAGTGCTGATTAATATTACCGATCCCCGTTACTCATCCTACTCATCGCAGGTTCCAGGTGGTTCCCCCGCACAGGCCACTATTTACGGCGAAGAGTTCCAACACCTTGCGGTGGTGCGCAAGACCCTGTTGCGTATGTCTGCCTGGATGAATTACCTTTCTCTGTTCTCCTAGAGCCGCGTTTAAAACAATCAAAAAATATCTGGCTGAGGTATTAGCCGGGATTCCTTCGTTCACTTTATATGTACCGGGTATCCCGATTCAGAAATCACCATGCTGATTTCGACTGGCCGGCAACCCTTTGACCTGCTCGGGGAAAATTGGCTAGAATCCGCGCTTTCGTTTTACCCAGTGTTCGGATTCTGACCTGACTGTTTGTCGAGACGTATTTTTTGACGGGATCAAAGAGATATGCAACAAGCCAATATCCATGAAGACGAGCGGACAACATCGAGTTACCAACCGGGTTGCCTGTTCTGTGAACTGCCGGCAGATAAATTCGAAGTGCTCGACGAAAATGAGCTGTGTATGACCTTACAGGACAGTTATCCTGTTTCCGAAGGCCACTGCCTGATTGTCACGAGACGACACGCGCGCGATTATTTCGATATGAACCCGGCAGAAATCGAAGCCGCCAATGGGCTCATGCATCGTGCGCGCAAGCGCTTGCAGGCCGATGACCCGAGCATCACCGGATTTAACATCGGCACCAATGCCGGCAAAAGCGCCGGTCAATCGGTGTTCCATGCGCATATACATTTCATTCCACGACGCGATGGCGACCAGCAAGATCCGCAGGGCGGCGTGCGTAAAATTTTTCCAGACAAAGCGAAATACCGCAGGTGAATGCATCCAGGTCGGTGCTAGCGCTTGATTGCGAACATCCTTTAACGGGTTGAATGAACTATCGAGATGATTCGATATTCAGGTGCCGCAAAAGGTCTGCTGTACGATTTGATCGGGCCTTGGTGGGGTTGCGAGATACTCGTCGGCAGGGGAATATTCGAAAGGCTGCGACAGCCGCTCGGTCAACTGATGAAATAGCGAGAAATCTTTGTCATAGGCCTGTGCAATGGCCGCTTCGACCAGGTGGTTGCGCGGGATCAGTGCCGGGTTAGTGGTCATCATTTGATCATGCCGTTCTGCCTCGCTGATCGGCTCCTGTGCACAACGTTCCCGCCAGCGCGTTAACCAGTCTGTGAATGACTCGGGAAAATCGAACAGCGGCTGAATGATCGCGGCGTTAGCGGCTAGTTCACTAAGGCGGCGGAAGGCCAGGGTAAAATCGCAACGATTGCTTTCGAGTAAATCGAGAAAATCCTGTACCAGGGTTTCGTCATCCGGCTGGGATGTCGCAAACCCAAGCTTGGCGCCCAGCGCGGCAAAATATTCCTGCAGGAATAGGTCTGGAAAAGTGTCCAGCGCCTGCTGTGCAATCTCGCTTGCACTGTCTTCATCGGTTGCAAACAGCGGCATCAGCGTCTGCGCGAGGCAGGCCAGGTTCCAGTGCGCTACGGCGGGTTGATTACGATAAGAGTAGCGTCCACCATGGTCGATGGAGCTATAGACGGCGGCGGAATCATAGCTGTCCATGAAAGCGCAAGGGCCGTAGTCGATGGTCTCCCCGGAAAGCAGCATATTATCGGTATTCATGACACCGTGGATAAAGCCCACACCCTGCCAGCGGGCAACCAGCGATGCCTGGCCGCGAATGACCTGTTCCAGCAGGGATAACGCGGGATTCTCCGAGCCTATTTGATCCGGGTAATGTCGGGCGATGACATGATCAACCAGCAGCTTCAAGCCGTCCATATCGTTTACCGAGGCAAAGAACTGCAGCGTACCGATGCGGATATGGCTCCTGGCAACGCGGGCCAGGACGCCACCGTCGAGTTTTTGTTCGCGGTAAACGAATTCACCGGTGGTAACGGCCGCCAGCGTTCGACTGGTTGGAATGCCGAGCGCGGCCATCGCTTCGCTGACGATGTATTCTCGCAATATGGGACCCAGCGGTGCCCTGCCATCCCCACCGCGTGAGAAAGGGGTCAGGCCGGATCCCTTGAGTTGAATATCGTAACGTTCGCCATCCTCGCCGATTACCTCTCCCAGCAATATTGCGCGCCCGTCACCGAGGCGGGGATTCCAGCTGCCAAACTGGTGTCCCGCGTAAACGGTGGCGATGGGGTCGGCGCCGTCAGGCACCTGGTTACCGGCGATCACGTGAACGCCCGTCTCGGACTCCAGCCAGGCGGGATCGATTCCGAGGAACCCGGCCAACGCCTGGTTAACCCTGACCAGCCCGGGATCGGCGACCGGAACGGGAGCCTGCCGCACGTAAAAGCGTTCCGGCAACCTGGCGAACGAATTGTCGAATTTCAATGGTATGTCTCGATAGCAACGGTCATACGATCAATAAACCTTTATATGGGGCAGTTTATCGGAATAGCCACCCCGGCGTGCAAATCAAATTCATAGCAATCGTAGCCCAGGCACCACGGGCATTGGGGTTAGTTCCCTGGTGCCGGCGGCTTTATTCTCAGCAGCTAATTCCGACTAGTTATATCGAATGATGTCTGCATGGATTTCGATAACTGACCCCGAGTAAGGTCCTGGATTACTCATCGTCGAAAAAAACACGGTCGTATTTCATGCGATTGTCGGGATCTACCTCGGTGTCGAGTTCGCGCGCGTAACGATGGCCAGAGAACACGGCCCCGGCAATGATGGTTGGCGTCAGGCAGTCTCCGATCCGGGTCAGCGAGTCCGGTTTATAGCCGGTTCCGGCTTCGAGGCCCTGTTGCAGTTCGTGAAACAGTGTGTCGTTGGGGGAGCGGATGGTCACGGTCACCACCGCACCGACGTCGATATTGCTGCGATTACCGGTGTAAGTGCATTCTAGTTCAGCTGTGTTGCCGTTGAAGGCAACCAGGGCATGCGAGGTGATAATATCGACCTCCAGTTCCATCATGCGTCGCTGTATGCGGCCCTGTTCACCGGTGTAATCGCCCCAGTTTGATACCATGACCTCCGGTGTCACCAGCGTCACCGGAATACCCCTCGAGCGCAGTAACTCGGCGATCACGTTGCCCATGTAGTAATGATCGTCGTCGTAAATCAGGGTAGGGCTCTCGGGCAATCGTCCGGCCATGATGTCGTCCGGCGTAAATACCTGTTCGGCCGGTCCCAGTTCATCGAGCGGCGTCTGGTTGTACAAACCGCGCCCATTCGCAAGCCAGCTGGCACCGGTGGCGATGACAATATGATTTGCCTCGACCGCGAGTACATGCTCGGCATCCATCAGGTTATCGAAGTAGACATCGACGTTATGCATATTCTGGATTTCGTGTACCCGGTAGTTGCGCACGCGCGCCCATTCGCCAAGCCCGGGAAGTTCGGATTCCTGATTGACCCGCCCACCGAGAGTATGTTGAGCCTCGGCCAGCATCACATGGTAACCCCGGCGCCCGAGTGCCCGCGTTGCTTCGAGCCCGGCGGGGCCGCCGCCGATGACCAGAACATTTGAATCTGAACCCTTTGGTGCGATTTTTTCAGGGTGCCAGCCGCGCCGCCACTCCTCGCTGATGGTGGGATTCTGGGTGCAGCGGATCGGCGTGGAGGTGCCATCGCCGGTGTAACAGATGTTGCAGCCGATGCATTCGCGGATTTCATCGATGCGACCTTCCTCTATTTTCTTCGGCAGGAAAGGATCGGCGATGGATGGCCGGGCGGCGCCGATAAAATCGACGATACCGCGCTTGACCTGTGACACCATGGTGTCGGGCGAGGTGAAGCGGCCCACTGTCACCACGGGTTTGCTGGTGATCGATTTAACGTATGACATGTAGGCTTCCAGCGAGCCTTCCTTGATGAAGCGCGATACCCCCATTTCGCGGGAATAGTCGTTGATATTGATGTCCCATAGATCCGGCAGTTCGGCCAGCATTTCGATCATGTCGCGGTGCTCACCGATTACTGGATCGCCATCGTCGTCACCGCCCTCGTCGGCAGAAAAGCGCACCGCAACCGCGCAGCGATCACCGACGGCATCTTTTGTTTCCTCGATCAACTCGCGCACCAATCGCACCCGGTTTTCAAGTGATCCCCCGTACTCGTCGCTACGGGTGTTGGTTTTCGACGACAGGAAATGCGACAGCAGGTAGCCATGGGTGGCATAGACGTAGACGATATCGAAGCCGGCATCGCGCGCACGCAGTGCGGCGTTTCGGTGCCAGCGCCTGAGTTCACGGATATCGGATTTGTCCATTGCGCGTGCCTGGTAAGGTATGCCGATGGCGTTCGGCAGGTTAGCCACGTCCATCGCGACTTCGTTGCTAAACAGGTTGGTGGTACGCGAGCCACCGAACCAGAGTTCTGCGCCCGCGAGCGAGCCGTGCTCATGCACTTGCTCGGTCATGATCGAGTGCGCCCTGATATCGCCCTGGTCCCAGAGCGACGCGTAAGGGTGGGGCAGGTCGTCCGACGCGGGATGGATCGAGCAGAATTCGGTGCAAACCACGCCCCAACCGCCCTCGGCCTTCATGCCGCGTAAGGCGGCGACCATGCGTGGTCGGAGCCAGCCCAGGCCGGTGCAGTGAGGGACCTGGTAGAAACGGTTTCTAGCGGTTACGGGCCCGATTTTAACCGGCTCGAACAGTACGTCGTAACGGGGATCTCGTGACATGTGAAGACTCCTGATTCTAGCCGCTAGACTATCACTCATACCTCACAAAAAGCGACGACTAGCGGGAAGTGACTATGCTTAGCCCTAACTAATTCAACTTGATGATAGTGACTTTGTCGTTACAATCTCGATCGAGGGTTTCTCATTCAAGTGCCAATTGTATGCCTCTAAAGGCGGCACTGGCTAAATTTGTCGATAACCAGGGTGGCTTAGTAAATGAAGGACACTTATACCTTTGGTCGTAAACCGGCACAGCGAAACTACACCATCGACGACCTGCGTGCGCTGAAGGGTTCAGGCAGACGATTGACCATGTGTAATCCCGGTAACGAGGTTGAAATCAGGGCCTGCGTTGATGCAGGTATCGATTTGCTGACCGTTTGGGACAGCCAGATGGAGGTTGCTCGCGAGCTTGCGCCGACTCATTTCATGGGAACCGCGATGACCTGGTCGCAGTATGCAACCCCCGATGAAATTCTGCGCGCAGCGATTCGCTGCATGGAGCAGGGTGCTGACATGTACTACACCCTGCGCAGTTACGATATCGTCGAGATGCTGGCCAAAGAGGGCATTCCGGTGCAGGGCCACATGGGGCTGGTGCCAACCTTTAGCGTCTGGTCGGGTGGACTGCGGGCCTACGGGCGCACCGCTGAAGAAGCGATGCAGATTTATCGAACTTTCAAACGCTACGAGGATGCCGGGTGCTTCGCGGTTGAAATCGAATGTGTTGCCGAGGAGACGCTGCGACATTTGAATGAGAAAACATCGATCGTTACCTTCTCGCTGGGCTCCGGCAATGCCGGCGATGCCATTTTTCTTTTCATGTCGGATATTTGCGGCGAGTCCGAATCCCCACCCAAACACGCGCATGCGTTTGGTGATCTAACGCCGCTGCACCAGAAACTATACGACGAACGCGTGGCGGCATTGAAAAAGTTTCACGCCGAATCGACCGCGATGCGCTTTCCCTATCCCGAGCAATCGATCATGATGCACGCGGGTGAGGAAGAGAAATTACTCGAAGCGCTCGACAAGCTCTAGTCCCTGCAAGTTTTTAGCTGACCAGAACGGAGAACTAAATTTTGACCGAATTTTCGTACGAATTTACTCGTGCCATCACCCGGCTGCCCGCACACAGTATTGTCAATGGTTTAAGGGCGGAGGATCTTGGCAACCCGGATCATGCTCAAATGCTCAGGGATCACGCGCACTATGTTGCGACTCTGAAAGAGGCAGGTGCCAGTGTGACTGAATTGCCCGCAGTCGAGGCCTATCCGGATTCCGTTTTTGTCGAGGACGTCGCGCTTTGCCTGCCTGAAGTCGCCATCCTGATGCGCCCGGGCGCACTGTCTCGCCTCGGGGAAGTCGGCGAAATAGCCCCGGTATTGCGCGATGTGTACGACCAGGTGCTTGAAATTAAAGGGCCCGGTTTTATCGAAGGGGGTGATATTCTCACCACTTCAACAGAAATCCTGGTGGGGCGCTCTGCCCGAACCGATAAAGCCGGCGTCACGGAGCTTGCGGAAATTGTCGGTCAGTTCGGTTACCAGCTGCGCGAAGTGATGACGCCCGAGGGTGTGTTGCATTTCAAAACGGATTGCTCGCTGCTGGATGCGGAAACGATTCTGTCGACCAGGCGCCTGGATGCCTCAGGCTGCTTTGAGAATTATCATGTGATCCATACCTGTGAAGGCGAGGAAGCCGCCGCAAATACGATCCGCTACAACCGTCTTGTGCTGATGCCGGCCGGGTTCACCGGAACTCGAGATCGTCTGCTTGAGGCGGGTTACGAGGTGCGCGAAATAAACAATAGCGAGTGCGCCAGGCTGGATGGCGGGATGTCGTGCCTTTCCCTGAGATTCTAGCCCAGCGAACCTAAGCTCTCCGAGCATAGTTTCATTAGGAAACGTGAAGAGGTTTGAAGAGTGGCCACGTCCAATTTCCAGAATTCTCAGGGTGCGCCAATAGACTCGGCAACCAGTTTCGCGTAATGCTGCTGCACCGGATCCCAGTAAGGGGACAGTACGCCGCCGTCAAATCCTTCAGAGCGGCGGCCTTTTTGCATGCGCTCGATAATGCCGATGTCTTCGTGGTTGAGATCATTCCAGTTGTTGACGACGTGTGCCCGGGCAGCACTGTATTTGTCGGCCGTCGCAGCTTCGCCGACAAAATATAGCGCGATCGTCTCGCGGCATTTTTCAGCTGCCTGCGGCCAGGCAATAAACACGTCAACCTGATCCGGGAATATTTCGAAGGCAAAGTTCGGGAACAGCACGAACCAGTCGCCACGATTTTGCTTCTCGGCGGGCAGGTTCGGAAACCAGGGTAATTCGCCGCCGCGGGCGGGATCGGTATTTTGAAACTGGTAACCGCATAACAACACTTTTTTATCGAAAGTCGGTGCCTCGCGCTCATCCATACCGACGAAATCGTTTAACCAGGGGTGACAGGAGAATACGTGGTAGGGCTCGATGAAATTCTCGATCGGTAGTTTCCAGTTGGCATTGATTTCAAACTCCAGTGATTCACTGAAAACCATGTCACTCAGGTCATAGCCTTCGAGTTTTCGGGTGATGGGTTCGATACGGGTAGCAAAATCGCCTGCATCGCCACTCAAGTTGACAAAAACCCAGTCATGCCAGGTAACGCACCGAATTTCGACCAGGTCGGCGCGGTGACATTCCGACTTATTGATATCGTGCTGTTCGCCGCCGAGAAAATGCGGGCGCGCGATCAACTTGCCGCAAAGACTGTAACTCCAGGAGTGATTAGGGCATACAAATTTCTTGCTGTTACGGGTTTCGGTAACCAGCTTGGCGCCGCGATGACGACAGACGTTATGAAAAGCGAGAATACCGTTGTCCTCGGTCATCACCAGCACCACCGGTTGCCCGGCGACCTCGACCGGCAGCATATCGCCAACCCGGGCAAGCTGGTGTGCGAACCCGGCAAATACCCAGTTATCGCGAAACACGGTCTGTTGTTCCAGTGCGTAGAAGTCAGGGCAGGTATAGGCGAGGTTGGGCAATCCCGAGCCTTCGGCGACCGATTTGTCGAGGCGCCCATCGTGCACCTGTTGCAGAAAATTGTTCTGAACCTGTTGTTGCGCGGCGCTCAATCTGGGCATAGAAGTGAAAAATATAAGCAGTAATTTTGCATCTATGAAAATTTAATGATAATTTTTCATTTTATCAAGCGTTTTCTACCCGAACCGGTTTATGTACGAGCAACTGCTGCAGCCGCTGGACCTGGGCCCGATCCGGGTTCGCAACCGAATTTTCAACCCGCCTCATGGGACCTCGTTGAGTCACCAGGGTGTCGTTACCGATGACCTGATTGCCTACCACAGGAGTCGCGCGCGTGGTGGCGTCGGGTTGATCATTATGGAAGGGATGACGGTGCATCCGAGTTATGGATTTGAAGAGTCGTTTCTTTATGCCGGCAGCGATCGAATCATCGAAGGATTGAACCGACTTGCGCAGAGTTGCCGCGCCGAAGGAACACCGGTATTCGGGCAACTGTTCCATGCCGGGCGAGGAGTTCGACTCAGCCATGATGGCTCGAGACCCCTGAGTTATTCGGCCTCCGATGTGCCCGACGAACGCTACCGCGTGGTGCCGGTGCCGATGTCCAACGAAATGGTGTGGGAATTTATCGAGAGTTATGCCGATGCCGCCGAACGTCTTGCTCAGGCAGACCTGGACGGAGTCGAGATACTCGCCAGCATGGGTTACCTGATTCCGCAATTTCTTAATCCCGAGACCAATCGCCGCGACGATGAATTCGGCGGCGATGCCGAGGGTCGCATGCGATTTCTACGTGAGATCATTTCCCATAGCCGTGCCCGAATCGGCCCGGGCAAGACACTGGGGGTGCGCGTAACCCTCGATGAGAAAACTGACAAGGGGTTGCCCGCCCTGGATATGATCGAGATTTGTCAAATCCTGGAAGCCGATGGGCATGTCGATTATTTCAGCGTGATATCCGGTTCATCCGCCGCACCCGATGGCTGGATTCACGTATTCCCGCCGATGTCCGTGGCGCAGGGATTTGTCGCCGACGACGCTGCTCAACTGAAACAGGCGGTAACCAAACCGGTACTGGTGGCTGGCAGGATTAACCAGCCTCAACTGGCCGATGAAGTTCTAACCACGGGCAAGGCGGACATGGTCGGCCTCGCGCGGGCCTTAATCGCCGATCCCGAATTCGTCAACAAGATGGCAACCGGCAATGCCGACGACATCCGTGCCTGCGTCGGCTGTAACCAGGCCTGTGTGGGCCATCGCCTGGCGCATTTCCCGGTGTCCTGTATCCAGAATCCGGTGAGCGGTCGTGAACGGAAACTGGGGGAAATGGAGCAGGCTGGGGTTACCAAAAAAATTCTCGTGATCGGTGGTGGCCCGGCAGGTATGAAAGCTGCAGTGACTGCGGCCGAGCGCGGCCACCAGGTCGAGCTGCATGAAAAAAACGCGCGCCTGGGCGGGCAGGTAAACCTCGCCGAGGCTTTACCCGGTCGTGCCGAGTTCGGCGGTGTCACCACCAACCTGGAGCAGGAGCTCAGGCAAGCGAGAGTTAGTGTGGTATTGAATTCGCAGATCGATGATTCCGCGCTACGTGACATCGCGCCGGATCATGTCGTTATTGCGACCGGCGCCGATACCCGGTTACCCGAGGTCGAAGTGGAGGGCATCGAAATTATCGACGCCTGGTCGGTCATTCGCGGGGACGTGAAACCCGGCAATAACGTGGTAATCGCGGACTGGTCCTGTGACTGGGCAGGGCTCGGCGTCGCAGAAAAACTCGCGCGTGCGGGGCATTACGTACGCCTGCTATCGAGTGGCTGTGTTGCTGGTGAATCGATCCAAGCGATCGTGCGTGATCAGTGGATCGGCGTATTACACCAGCTCGGAGTAGAGATGATCCCCTATGCGCGATTTTATGGTGGCGTAGACGGCAGCGTTTTTTTCCAGCATATGACCGGCGGCGAAGCCATCGTCTGCGAGGGTGTCGATACGATCGTCAGTTGTTATGCGTCACAGGCCAACCGCGACTGTGACTGGATTGAAGCAATCGAGGGTTTGACGGTATGGCGTGTTGGTGACGCGGTCTCACCGCGCACCGTTGAAGAGGCCGTACTCGAAGGCCTGCAACTGGGATGGAGCATTTAAATGGCGGCAAATAAGGCACTTACGCAGGACCATGTTTTATCAGACCTCGGTAGTGAAATCAGGCAGTTACGTAAAGTACGCGGCATTACGCTGCAGCAACTGGCGCTGGCAACCGGCAAATCAGTTGGATTTCTGAGCCAGGTCGAGCGCAACCTGACCAAACCATCGGTAGCGGCCCTGCAAGACATTTCCGAAGCTTTGTCGATCCATATCGGCTGGTTTTTCCCGGATGATCCAGCGGGTTCTTCGAAAGAGCGGGAATATATCGTGCGTCAGCAGAACCGGCGTCGGCTAACCTATTCGGAAATCAGTGGTACCGAGTATCTCGGCCTGCATGACTCGTTGCTATCGGCCAATCTGAACGGCGAGCTTGCGCTTGGTATATCGCGCTACGAACCTGGTGCATCGACCGGCGATGACAGCTATGATCATGACGGTGAAGAAGCTGGGCTAGTGTTGTCCGGCACGCTCGAACTCACCATTGACCGCCAGCAGTTTCTGCTCGATGCCGGGGACAGCTTCTCTTTCAAAAGCAATCTACAGCATCGTTATGCCAATCCTTCGTCGACCGAAGAAGCCGTGGTGGTCTGGGCGAACACGCCGATCACACTGCGCAAATAGCCACAGGGAAAACAGGGAGTGATCACCCGAAATGAGTTTCGATCTCTCGCCAAAGTAACGCTCTAGTATCCTCATTCAAAGCTTTTTCTAGCCCGGATTACCCAGTGTGCCCGGTGCCTTTCGCTTTGGCCAGGTACCGGCAGCTCCTGTTTGTGTACCATCGAAATCAAATCAAAGTCCTGCATTAATCGTCTGGCCTCGGCTTCATCGACGTAATAGTGAGCAATGCCTTTCTCGAGACCCGAGGTCGGTGCCCAGGTGAATGGTGCCAGCTGTTCCCCATAGCCGCATTGAGCGTCCAGGATTGATTTGAAAGTGATGAAAATTAGCCCCCCTGGACTCAGTACTCGATTGATCTGTTCGAGTACGGTTTCGACTTCAGCTCGCTGTGCGTGATAGACGATATTAAACGCGACCACCGCATCGAATTGCCCATCGTTAAATGGCCACTCGGTCATGTCGATCTGATACAGGGTTGCATCAGTTCCCGTCTGTTGCAGGTTTAAACGCGTTTTTTCGATCGCGCTGGGTGAAACATCGGCAGCGCTAACCGCGAACCCCTGTTGCGCCAGAAATACACTGTGTCGTCCTGCGCCGCATCCGAGATCGAAAACCGAATGGCAACCGCCATTGCGCATTTCACGACTGAACGAGAAAAGTTCGTCCGCCACCTGCGTCCATCGCCCGGGCATCTCCTGCAATGCCTTGTCCCAGTCCCAGCCTCCTGTTGTACTCATTCTTTGTTCCGTTGCCGCAACAATCAAATCGATTCGATAGTTTTTATCATACGCATTCTTGTTGCCTCGTCGGGCAGGCGCCCGTATCCCGCAGCCATGTTGTCGGCCATGTGCTTGAGTTTCGAGGTGGCCGGAATAACGCAGCTAACGTCGGGATGCGAGACTATAAATTTCAGGAAAAACTGGCCCCAACTGGCGCAATCGAACTCGGATGCCCACTCGGGTAAGGATTTACCACGAACTTTACGGAACAGCCCGCCGCGTTGATAAGGACGGTTGATCAGGGTTGCGATTCCCTTTTCAGAGGCAATCGGCAGCAAACGCTTTTCGACTTCCCGATCCAGTATGTTGTAACTGAATTGAACAAAATCGAGCGGTAACTGCTGCAAGACCTGTTCAAGTTCATTGTGGTCACGACCATGGGAGGTCGTAATGCCGATATAGCGTATCTTGCCTTCGGCTTTCCATTCGATCAATGTTTCGATGTGGGTTTTCCAGTCGCGCAGGTTGTGTATCTGCATCAGGTCAATTCTATCGACGCCCAGTCGCCGCATCGACTGCTCCATCTGGTCGATGCCCTCGCGTTTACCGTTGGTCCATACCTTGGTCGCGGTGAAGAGGTTCTGCTTATTGCTTATCCGATCTAACAACGCGCCGGTTACCGCTTCGGCACTGCCATACATCGGCGACGAATCAATTAATTGGCCGTCGTTGTCGAAAAACGCCTGCATGACCTCGAGCAGGGGTGAATTCGCAGCAGTACTGCTGTCAACGTTAAAGGTACGCGAAGTTCCCACGCCGATCACGGATAAAGGTTCGCCGGTGGACGGGATCGTTTTCTTGATGACATCGGAATCTGCGGCGACAAGGTATCCGGGTACGAGCGAGCACAGCAGCGATGCGGCGCCGGTTGATTTTAGAAAATGGCGGCGAGTTAAGCCGTGTTTGATTTTACTCATTTGATGTCTCCACAAGCACTTCGTCCAAAGGCTCCGTGCTGTTACTTTTTCTTTCAAAACGGGTACCGAGAAAAATCGCAACCAGGGTCCAGCACAGAGCTATCAGGGCGGCGATGAATGCGATTGCGCCGAGGCCAAGCCCGATACCCTGGGCGAGTCCGGTATAAGTCCATCCGGCCAACACGTCGCCACCTCGATAGACCACGATATCAATCACCGGTTTGGTCTTAAAACGGGTTTCGCGGCCTACCCCGGTGAATAACATTTCCCGCCCCGGCCGCGTAACTGCATAATTACCAGCGCGGCGGACGATCTGCAAGCCGATTAATAGTGCCAGTCCCGGGGCGATTGCGACCGCAATCCAGCCAAAAATCATGATAACCGGCACCAGCGCCAGGGTTACGGCCAGCCCGAATTTGGTCGCCAGGCGGCTGGTGGCGAACAGGGCGGTTAATATGGCCAGCGAGTTGACAGCAAGGTCCATCATTCCCCAGTACTGCGAGCGGGTTGCGCGATCGTACTCGACCATGACGTTCTTCAACTCGAAGTAGACGAAACTGCTCATCATCGTATACAGCAGGATAAACAGCCCGATCCCGAGCAGGAAGCGATGATTGAGAAAATCGACGAAGCCGCCCAGGAAATCTTCACCGATTGATTTAACCGGGACCGTGTCAGCGACCTTATTGCGATGCTCAGCGTTCCTCGTTTTATCAAGCAACAAAACGATTGGAACTATCAGCAAAAGTATCAGTGCGGCGATGAATAACAGGTTATAAACGCCAACGATATCACCCAGCAGAACGGGAATAGACGGGCCCACTACCGCGCCGATACTTGCGCCCGCGCCGAAAAAACCGAACAGCCTTTTCGATTGCGACCTGGAATAGATATCGGACATGAAGCTCCAGAAAACCGAGACATGAAACAGGGCGAAAAAACTGACCCATATGTAGAAGGCTTTGTCGATTAATCCGGTGTCATCAAACCATCGGGTACCGAGATAGAACAGCAGGAAAGATCCGGCAAAAAAGATGTAAACACCCGGTACCAGCCGCTTCAGGTTGACCCTTGATACGACAAATCCATATAACAACACGGCACCGGCGCTAATGAAAAAGTTCAGCGTCCACAGCCAGCTCAACTCGGCATCGGTCCAGTCGCTTGACATCGCGTCACGTACTGGTCTTAGCACGTAGTAAGCAGTCATTAACATGAAAACAAACAGGAACGACAGCGCCGCCGAACGGATTTCTTCGGGCTCAACCTTGAGTAACCGGTTAACGAGGATTTGAAATGGCCCGGACATCAATTCAGTAGCAGCTTATAAAATGTCGAAAGTATAACCGAAGCTTATGGCAGGCCTCTGATTCGGGTTGTATATTTTTTGCTAGGAGGCATCTTCCGCCGGCTTGAATGAATCCCGCCTTGCGAGCGCTGCGACTACTTCGGCCGCCGGTTGCAGCAGCAAAACCTGCGGGTCGACCTTGAGCTTCGAACTGCGGTTGCCACCACCAAGCACGACATATTCACATTGCATCACCGCGTCATCGATCCAGATCGGCAGGTCGGCGGGGAGGCATAACGGGGTTACACCACCGATTTCCATGCCGGTCATCTCGCGGGTTTCGTCGGTCGAGGCAAAGGACACCTTGCGCGCGCCAATTTTTTTACGCACCGTGTGATTGGTGTTCAGGCGATCGGTGGCGAGCAGTACGCAAACCACGAATTTTTTATCCCCGGTTTTGGAGCGCACCAGGATGGCATTGGCGGAATTTTCAAGTGCCACGCCGTAGTGCTCGCAAAACACGGCCGTATCGGCAAGCTCCGGATCGCAGGGCAAGACCTCGAATGGGTAGCCGGCCTGTTCGAGAAAGGCCCGTATTTTTGGAAGGGTATCACTCAATGTATAAGTGCCAGTTTCGCTAGCCGATCGGGAGCATATTATTTAACATAGTCGCTGTTTTATGTGAAAGAAATTTTACCGCTGAATCAAGTGAGACCTGCGAGAAAACTGGAGCAACCATGAAGTTAACCGATTTTAAAATGCTGACTTTCGATACCTACGGTACCTTGATCGACTGGGAAAGCGGAATTTACAATGCGCTCGAGCCCCTGCTCGATAAATTGCCGCTCAGGTTGAGTCGTGATGAAGTGCTGGAACTGTTTGCAGAGTGCGAAATGCAGCAGCAAGCCAGTAACCCAACCCAGGTTTACAGTTCGCTGCTCGATGAGGTGAGCCGCGCGATCGCAAAAAAATGGCAGATCAAGATCAGCGATGAAGAAGCCGTGACTTTTGGTCGTTCGGTAAAGCACTGGCCCGAATTTGAAGATTCGGCTGCAAGCCTGAATTATTTACGTCAGCATTACCTGATGGCGACCTTGACCAATTGTGATCGCATCAGTTACATGGGCAGTAATGCACGATTAGCAATCGAATGGGATGCAATTTACACCGCACAGGATGTCGGCTGTTACAAGCCCAACCTGCGTAACTTCGATTATATGTTTGAACAGGCCAGGCGCGATCTCGGAATTCTGCCACACCAGATCCTGCACGTTGCACAATCGCTGACCCACGACATGGTGCCCGCTACCAGCATGGGCATGACCAAGGTCTGGATCAACCGTCGCCATGATGCAGAGGGTTACGGCGCGACAGCGCCGCCCGAGGGTGAATACACGATCGAGTGGGAGTTCAACAGCATGGCCGATTTCGTCAAAGCGCACCAACAGGAGTTGGCATAGGCCGTCATGCCGCGTATTTCCATGGAGTTGACAAGCAGTGCACTCAACTCTGTGCTCGTATTGTCGCTCGGCTTATTGCTATTAGTCATCAGACCTGTAACGGCCGCGACTCCGACCCTGTTAACCGATCTTGCGTTGGTCGAGGCGTTGCGCAACGGGGGATACAATATTTACTTCCGACATGTCTCTACTGACTGGTCACAATCCGATGGCTTGCATCAGGTTGACGACTGGTTGAGCTGTGACCCGGCGCAGATGCGTCAACTCTCGGAACCGGGGCGTGCCGATGCGGTGGCAATTGGTGACGCCATTCGCACTCTCGAAATACCGGTCGGTGAAATCCTGGCGAGTCCCTATTGCCGCACCGTCGAAACCGCTCGTTTGATGAAACTCGGCGAGGTTACTACTTCGACCGCGGTAATGAATCTGCGTGCCGCGGAATATTTCGGTGGCCGCGCGGCCATTGTCGCCACGGCACGGGCGCTGCTTGCTACGTCACCCAGGCCCGGTACCAACCGTGTAATCGTTGCGCACGGTAACGTGGCGAGTGCGGCCACGCCAGCTTATCCGGCCGAAGGTGAAGGACTTGTTTTCAAACCTGAAGACGACGGCAGTTTTATTCTGGTTGGTCGTGTCGAGCCCGGGCAGTGGGCAGAATTGCTGGCCACGGTCGCTGATTGAATCAAACGAGGAGGGCATTCCATGACGGGCAAATTAATAGAAATTCTGGTGATGGAGGGGATAGCGATTTTGCTGTTTGTATTTGCGTATCAAATCGGTATCAAGGGCAAAATGGAATTAATCGCAGGCTACAACAAACACAGCGCTGACCGGGTTACGGACAAGGACGGACTCAGACGCCTGATTGCGCGTACCTGCCTGCTAGTCGGCATCGGCTCGGCAGTGATGCCGATCTTGACCCATATTACGGCAGGTTACGATCACGGGATGGCGCATGCTATCGGCGCTTACGGAGGATTCATCGTTGGTATCATCGGCATGGTGATGCTGCAGGCACGCGACTATACCAGGTGATGCCTTTGCCGCGCCGCCAGGCCCATGATCATAGCGACCAAGCGTGCCGCGACTAGAGCGCCACGACCACCGACATCGGCGCTCGGCATCAATTCGACCAGGTTAAAGCCTGCAATCCGTGCGCGTTTTGTTACGGCCTCAAAAATTTCGAGAATTTGCCAGTATGAAAATCCACCTGGCGCCGGACCGATTACCGCGGGCACTACCGCAGGATCCATAACATCGATATCGAGTGCGATATAGAGATTCGAATTTTCAGGAATCGAATCGATGATGGCGTCGATTCCGTTCTGTACCACGTCACGCATCGGAAAAAACTGTACTCCCCAGTCGAGCGCGTCCTGCCGGTCCTGCGGGCGAGCGCTACCGATACCGCGTGCGCCGACCTGGATGATATTCTCGATCCAGTCCATCTCGGAGGCGCGACGCATATTACTCGATAGCCCCATGGTTTCACCGTTGACATCATCCCGCCAATCGATATGCGCATCAAGCTGCAAAATGGTCAGCGGGCCGTGTTCGCGGTATGCCTCGAGCACCGGAATAGGAACCGAATCGTCTCCACCCAGAACCAGTGGTATCGCCTTTGCGGCGAGAATCTTGCTGACGCAATCGCGAATCGTAGCGCGATTGGCGGCGAAGTCAGTTTCGCTGTAGTCGAGATTTCCCCAGTCGATGGCCCTGATACCATCAGGCAGCAGATAACCGTCGATGTCGAAATCATGATGTCCCAGCACCCCGGGCCAGCCGAAGGCGCCGCGAATCGCATCCGCAGCCTCGGCGCAGTAATTGCCGACACTTGCATAGGGGGTTGCGGCAGGTGCACCCAACAGGACGATATCGGCATCCCCGGTATCGCCGGGACTTTGCAGCGGCAGATCAAAAAATCCGCCACTCGGAGTGCCGCCAAACATGGATTTCATCCTGGGTGACTGCTTACTCATGGCTGCGACCTGGATTTAATTTTAGTGGTGTCCGAGTCGATAGTGTAAAGATCGATCGATTGGGTCTGACCCCTCGCCGTGGCTTCACCGATCCTGGACAACTCGACATCATCGATCGAGGCGGCGCTCGACTCCGAGATCATTAAACGGGTTCCGTATTCCTTGTTCAACGCCTCGAGGCGGGCTGCAAGATTAACCGCGTCGCCGTGAACCGTGTAGTTCAGGCGTCCTTTAGCGCCGATGGCACCGGCAACCACCTTGCCGGTATTGATGCCGATACGAATGTTTAACTTTTCGCCTTCATACTCGTTGGTGGCTACCGTGTTCAACATTTCCAGTGCGGCGTGAACCGCGTTGCGGGCATGGTTGTCGTCGGCAATCGGGACGTTGAAAGTCGCCAGGATCGCGTCACCCTGGAACTGGGTGACCACGCCTCCCTTTTGTTCGAGTATCTCGACCATGGCCGAAAAATAAGCGTTGAGAACATCGACTATTTTGACTGGCCCCAGCACTTCGGTGAGCCGGGTGAAGGATTCGATATCGCAAAACAGGATCGTGGCCTCGGTTTGCTGCACCGGAATCGCGCCGCCGCCGGCCAGTAGTGAACTGGCCACCTTTTCCGGCACGAAACGTCCCAGCGTATCGCGAATCACCTGGCGCTCGCGTAACCCCTTGACCATGTTGTTGAAGGCCCTGCTGGCATCGTCGAGTTCCCGGATACGGCTGCCCTCAAGCGGCTCGACGTCGTCGAGACTGCCCGCGTCGACTGTATTCGCGGCGTTTACAATTTCCTTGACCGGCCTGCTCACCTGGTGGCCGACGATGACCGATGCAATGATCCCGAGCAGCAGAACCGCGAGGCCGGCGACCAGCGACCTGAGTATATTGGTTCTCTGGTCACCGCTGCGCAGACTGGTGTTCAGATAGACGCCGATGGTCCAGGGAGCAGGGCCGTAACGCTTGATATCGCGATAAAGATAAAGAATGAAGGCATCGCCCCAGAATATGCCGCTGGCCTCGGTGTCCTCGAGCGCGGCCGAGATAAATGATGCTTCCTCATCGGGCGACCAGATGCGTTTTAATATCAGGTCACCCAATTCTTCGAGCTGCGGCAGCGGCTGTTGTTCGCTGCCGCTAATAATGGATGGATGAGCAAGAACGTAGTCACGGTTATACAGCACGAACGGGGTTACACCCGTATCGGTATGATCCCGCGCGAGAATAGCGGAGAGTTCCTGTACGGTAACGATCTGCGCAAAAATACCGATGAATTCGCCATCGATGTTATACAGGGGGATGTCGTGCAACAGGGTCGACGAGTCGATCGTATCGGTAAAAATCGGTTCTCGCCAGGCAGCCGAACCTGCCGCTTTTACCTGGTCCAGGTAATCCTGGAACCAGGGCTTTTGCGACCAGTCTCCGGTTATCGCTACCCGCTCCTCGCGATGCCAGCGTCGTCCCTTGCCATTAACCAGGATAAGTGCAACTCCCGCCACCTGTGGCGTTGCCGCGAGCGAACCGTAAATATAGTCATCGAAGGAAGACAGATCTTGCAGATCCTTGACGTCACGGGCAACCCAGCGCGCCTGCTCGGCAATCGGCTTAAGGCGTTGATCCAGGGTTTGCTCCATCGTGTCGATCAGCGTTTTACCCTGGTCGGCCCACAGCTGGCGAGTGCTTTCCGCGGCCTGGCTGAAGCCGAGATAAAGCACGATACCCACGCTCAGCGCAAGCAGGATGCTGGCGCCGAACACGGTGATCGCGGTGATCGGAATTCGATATCCTGCTGTCATCGTTGTGGGCTGGTAACTGCTGAATCCGGAAAGGCTCCAAGTTAGAGCTTTTCACACTGGTGAGTCAAGGACTGAAGATTTATTACAGTGGTGTTACAAATGCTTGCGAAATGCATAAGTTGTAGGCTTAATACGCACCTTTCAGGGCTAACGTGGTGCCTTTCATACATGATTAAGAAGATTCTGGTTGCTACTGACGCGTCCGCCGCGTCGAGTCGCGCGGTCAGTTTCGCCGCTCGATTATCGGTACAACACGAAGCAGAAATGCTGATTTTGAACGTGATTCGCGAAATGCAATTACCGGAAGAACTCAAGGAGGCACCCGAGTTCGAAGACTTCCTCAATGCTCGCGATGGCCTGATGCGCCAGGCGGCGGACCAAATCCTCAAGAACGCCAAACAAAAAGCTAAAAAGGACGGCGCCAAAAACATTCAAACCGCCATCGGCAGCGGCGATCCGGCCACCAGCGTGGCCGGATTTGCCAGGCGTCGCAATGTCGATTTGATCGTCGTCGGTACTCGCGGTCTCAGTAAAATAAAGGCCGCTTCTATGGGTAGCGTATCACGAAAATTACTGGATCTTACCGACGTCAACTGCCTGGTTATAAGGTAAACCTTCCTGGTTACAGGCCATCATCCCGTTAACACACTGTCATCCCGCGGCTTGATCGGGCCGCGTAGGTCGCGGGATCCAGCACTAATTGATATCAATCTGTCACAATGGATCCCGTGGTCAAGCCACGGGATGACAAGCTGAAATACCACGGGATGATGATTCAAAATGTCCTTCGAAGCTTTGCGAGAACCTGCTTCTGAGTTATTCAGGCGGAGGGACGTCGCGCACCCTGGACTTGGTCGGGTCATAGAACGGAAAGCCAACCACTTTTGCAGGCAAACGCTTCTGCTTACCATCGAGCTTACCGACTTCGACCTCGGTGCCGAGTTCGCTGTGTTCCACCTGCATTCGACACAAGGCGAAGTTTTTACGCAGGATCGGTGAACGCACCGCGCTGGTGATTTCGCCAACCTGGTTACGCCCGATATTGACGCAATCGCCATTGGCTGCCAGTTCATCGCCGCTGAGTTCAAGCCCGACCAGTACACGCTGTGGATTTTCCTTGCGCTTGATTAGCGATGCCTTGCCGATGAAATCGTCTTGCTTGGTTTTCAGCGGCACGGTAAAAGGAATTCCAGCTTCAAACGGATCGGTCTGATCGCTGAATTCGTAACCGGCAAAAATGAGCCCCGCTTCCACGCGCAGCATGTCGAGGGCTTCGAGCCCGAGCGGCGTCAGGTCATGGGCTTTTCCTGCTTCCCAGATCGCGTCCCATACGGCAGGCGCGTCCTTCGGATGGCAAAACACTTCGTAGCCGAGCTCCCCGGTATACCCGGTGCGCGAAACCACTAACGGAATGCCGTGTTCATCGCCAATGCGCGCAATCGAGAAGCGAAACCATTCGAGCTCTTCGAGCGTGGCCTGGTCCGGTCGGGTCCAGATAATCTGTTTTAAAACATCACGGCTTTTGGGCCCTTGTACCTGCAGGTTATGCAGTTGATCGGTCGAGTTACGCACCCAGGCTTCGAGGCCGAGTTTCTGCGCCTGTTCGCGCAACCAGATGCCGCTCTCGTCGCTACCGCCGATCCAGCGGAAATTATCCTGGCCGAGGCGGAACACGGTGCCGTCATCGATCATGCCGCCGTTTTCGTAACACATGGCGGTGTAAACTACCTGTCCGACCGCGAGGCGGCGGATGTTGCGGGTGACGCAGGTTTGCATCAGCAGCTCGGCGTCGGGTCCGAGCACCTCGTATTTGCGCAACGGCGACAGGTCAATGACCACCGCACCCTCGCGGCAGGCCCAGTATTCGTCAATGGCGCCATACTTTGTGTAACTGTTGGCGAGCCAGTAGCCCGCATACTCGGTGAAATTGCGGGTATGTTCCAGGGTTCGTGAATGAAACCCGGTTTCTTTGGTGAGTTGTTTCTCTGCGTCAGTAGTCATTCTGTAAGCCATCGCTTTGGTAAATGTATTGGTATCCGGGTAAATGCGCATGTGGATATCGGTCGGGTTCCAACCGTTGGCGGGATCGACATCGCAGGGACAGGCGGATGTTACGCATATCATATCCTTGAGCGCGCGCATTAGAACGTAGTCACCGGGACGTGACCAGGGTTCATCGAAATACATCTGGTTGGTGTCATCGATGTTGGTGTTAAAAAACAGGTTGATCGCCATCCAGCCGGGCCGCGGCTGAATGCCGAATGGTGCGAGTCCACGGTTGAAGTTGTCCGAGCAATTGACATGTCCGGGGTAGCCGAGATCTTCGTAGTACTTCGCAGTGCAGGCGGTACCGAAACTGTCGTGACGCCCACAGGTATCACGCACCAGTTCAATCATCGGTTCAAAATCCTGGGTGTAAAACTTGGCCAGCAATCCCGGTGCCGGGTAGGATGCGCCGACCACATGACGGGTACTGGTGGCGTCGATGCAACGCTCAAGCCCCTTGTCCAGCGCAGCGATATCGAAACACTGAAAATCGGAACACTCGCGGCCCTCGACGTCAATGATCTGGATATATTGACCCGCCTTGACTTCGTAGGCGTACGCGGTGCGAGCCTCGATGCGTTGATCCTGCAAAGGATCGGCAAGCGGATCCGGCAGGTGGACCCGGCGTTCCGCGGAATCGAGTGCCTGGCGGTGAACGAATATGGTCAAGTCGGTAATGGTGTCTTGTTGGTCGACCAGCATCGGTTCACCGGGTGCGGCGACGATACAGGTCACGGCTTCGTTTGCGGTGAAGCTGATCGAATCACCCGCGCGTGACTCCTTGCTGAAGATGCTGGTGCTGTGCGCGCCGTCGAGCGAGATACCGCGAAACTTCAGGGTGCGGGCGAGTTTGATTGCACTTGCATCGCTACCGCCCAGGATAGTCTTGAAACCCCCGGCCTTACCATCGGCTTGCGCACCGATCAACTGCATATCGCTGTTACCGCGAGCGTCGAAGATCGTGATCTCGCCAAGCTGCATACCTTCGGGATTGACCACCTCGATGCGGTCGCCGCCGAATAGTTCGAGGGCGGTGATCCCGCCCGCCCTGACAACGTAGCGTTCGGTATCGGGGGGCAGGGTGTTCAACCCGGGTTCCAGAACGCGAACCGGGGAGACGAATGAAGGTGCGTTCATAGATTAAACCTTAATCAGTTGCGAGCAGGTCGTCGTGGACACCGTATAGATGTTGCTTGATGAGTTTTGTCGCCGCGGGGGTATCGCGCGCCGCGATTGCTTCGTACAGAGCGCGATGCTGGCTGTTGTAGTAATTAATGCGATCGGGGGTTAACAGTTTCGCCTTCATCGTGCGCCATTGCGAATTTCGTCGTACCTCGCTGATCCGCTCGTAAAGCCAATACATCAGCTTGTTCCTGGAGCAATGCGCCAACGCCATGTGAAATGCGGTATCCGCACGCGCAAATTTCTCCGGGTCCCCACCGCAATCTTCGCAAAGTCGCAGCGCATTACGTAATTCCTCGAGGTCCTGGGAACTGGCGTTGGCAATTGCCAGCCTGACCATCTGTGGCTCGATTGCAATCCGGACTTCGTTCATTTCCACGGGGCTGGTTAGCTTGGAGATTTCCTGCTGATTGGTGGTTTCCTTATGCGATACATAGGTTCCGCTGCCAATCTGGCGCGTGACCAGGTGCTGTTCTTCGAGTATCTGCAGGACCGAGCGAATCGTGCCGCGTGACACGCCAAATTCCTCGGCAAGGTTACGTTCCGCCGGCAGACGTTCCTCGTAAGCAAATTCGCCCTCGAGAATGCGGCGTCGAAGCTGGGCGGCGACACCGCTGGTGGTAACGCCAATGCGATTGCTGCCCATTTTACGGGATGGCCCGGAATCGAGATCCGTTGCGATTTGCATGCTGTTGTCGACCGATTTCACGTCCCGTGGCTCCTCAAGACCCAGTAATTTTATGGTACTCTAAATTGGTACAATAATGCTCCAAATAAAGGCCTAAATCAAGCGCTATTTGGGCCTTGAATTGATCATACTTAGGGTTGGGATGCCAAAATTGGCCCCAAACATGATAAGTCCCGTTAGCGCCCGCATCGATATAGAATAAGCCAGGATTTATAATACAGTTTAATTATAACTAATTGAATTAATTAAGTTAAATTAATAATGTAAATAAAATTTTTACTTGTTGCTCGTGGTTTGAAGAACTGATTTCTATTACCAATTTAGACCTATACAATCAAATTGGTCCACTCATTTCACTATTTCTTTCAGGAATTGTCCAAAAAAACGTACTTTGGGTCTTGTTTTGTGCAACCTGATGGGTATAACATGACGGCCTGTTTGTTGCGCCCAAATCGCAGGCTGGGCAACGCTACGATGCGTTTTCCGATGAAAAACATAGTTATAAAAGTCGGATTAATCCATCTGTAGAACCGAAGAATTGAAGCGTTTAAGTCTTTAACCGTTGGAGGGTAATATGACCGATTTACAAGCACACGTGGAAGCGCCGGGACGCGCGGAACTGGTAAAGCAGGTAAGCGAAAAAATCAAGGAAACTGGTGTCGACTACATTTACTACCAGTTTATTTCTGTAACCGGACGGATTGTCGGTAAGGGTATTCCCGCCATGCACTGGGAACGCCTCGCCGAGAAAGGTTTCCAGCTGGTATACGGTTCGACGGCTAACCTGTTCGTCGACCGACACGGTGATTATATCGGATACGGCCCTGAATCATCGGAACTGGTTGGCATCCCCGATCCCGAGACTTTTTGCCAATTGCCCTGGGACAAACGCATTGGTCGCGTATTCTGCACCCTGTTCCGTAATCGCGAAGAACGCGAGAATCCGGGTGGTGCGTTGACGTCAGATTGCCGCGGTAATCTGCGCCGTATCCACAATGAATTCCAGGACAAACACGGCCTCGACATGCGCTGTGGCACCGAGCCGGAAATGATGTGGTTGAAGCGCGGTGAAGACGGCAAGATGAGCGGTGGTGTTACCAAGCCAAACTGCTACCATATTGACCAGTTCGAAGAACTGCGCCCTTCATTCATGAAAGTTATCGAGTACTCCATTCAAATGGGTCTCGATATCATCCAGGGTGACCATGAGGACGCACCCGGTCAGCTCGAGCTGAATACCCAGTTCGACGATGTATTGCGTAATGCGGATCGTTTGACCACCTATCGCCAGATCTGCGCCCAGGTCGCGCGCGAAGACAACCTCATTGCCTGCTTCATGTCCAAGCCATTCATGGGCGTATCAGCATCAGGCTGTCACCACAACATGTCGCTGTGGCGTGGTGGTGAAGACGTGGTTAATAAACTTGGTATGGAATCCCTGGCCGGAATGGACGGCGCTTTCAGCTACCGGGTCGGTGGTGAAAATACTTTCATGCCTGATCCCTCGATCGATGAGCGTGCACCGGGTCCAATCGGGTTGCAATCTATCGGTGGTGTTATCAAGCATCTCGGGGCGTTAACCTCAATCGGTTCGTCCACGGTTAACTCTTATCGCCGCTTGTGGGATACCGGTTTCTGGGCGCCGATCTTCGCCGACTGGGGGTACCAGAACCGTACCTGCGCGCTGCGTGTCTCGGCACCGGGTCGCTTCGAGTACCGTTCGGTCGATTCGATGGTGAATCCTTACCTGATGGGTTCAGCGCTATTGAAAGCTTTCGACGATGGTATCGACAATAACCTCGATCCGGGCGAAGCCGAAGAGCGTAATATTTACGAAGCGATCGATGCGGGTAAGGATGTCAAGAAGTTACCGATGTCGCTGGGCGAAGCACTCGATGAGCTGCGCGCCGATGAAGTTATCAAGTCGGCCATGCCGGGTGAGATGTTCAAAGTTTTCGAGCATTACAAACGCGACGAGTGGGAGCGATTTAATCATACCGTTACGGATTGGGACGTCGAAACCTACCTCGACTGCTTACCCTAACAAAGCTTGTTCCTGCCCGGCGTCGGCATTGCCCGCGCCGGGTTTCGGCACAAATTTCTGCTGCTCTGGCAGCTAGTTTTAATTTCGAGAGGATAATCTTATGTGTGGTATTGCTGGACTAATCTGGAAAGGTGGTGTCACCAGCGATATCGGTAGCGAGATGACCCAGATGCTTCAGGCGTTGAAGCACCGCGGGCCGGACTCTACCGGTTTTGCACTCTATGGCAAGGGTGATGAAGGCGTGCACGTGTTGCGCTTTAAAGTTGCCGAGCAGGAAGAAATGAAAACGGGTTTCGATATTCATCGCCTGGTGGTAGAACGCAAGGCCGCGGTTGATGTTCGCCTGGCGGAAATGGGCGCCGAGGTCATCGAGAGAGAAGATGCTACCGAGTATGCGTTTCGTTATCACTTTAAATTCGACGGTGATCTGAAACGCTTGATCGATTTCATCGAAGACCTCGATGGTGTTGAAATCCTGTCCGTCGGAAAAGCACTGGAATTGATCAAGGACCTCGGCGATGCGACCGTGGTTTCCGATCAGTACGGCTTGAAAGGCTTTGTCGGTACCCATGCGATCGGTCACACCCGGATGGCAACCGAGTCGGACGTCGATATTCGTTCCGCGCACCCTTACTGGGCTTATCCCTTCAACGATGTGTCGGTGGTTCACAATGGTCAGTTGACCAATTACTGGACCATGCGCCGCGATCTCGAACGTCGTGGCCATCGTTTCATGTCGAACTGTGACTCGGAACTGATCGCGGTTTATATCGCCGATCAAATCGACCGTGGTGATGAGCTCGAAGGTGCGATGCAGAGGACGATTGATGTCATCGACGGCGTGTTCACCTACCTGGTGGCAACCGGTAACCAGCTGGGTATGGCCAAGGATGTGATGGGTGCCAAACCCATGGTGCTCTACGAGAGCGATGAATTTGTCGGGCTGGCTTCGGAAGAAGTCGCTATCCGCAGTATTTTCCCACGTGAAATCGACACCTGGGATCCTTATCAAGGGGAGGTCAAAGTATGGGCAGCGTAACCACATCCCATGACATGGGGCTGCATGAAGAGCAGCTCGCGGGTCGTACCCAGCAAATGTTCTTCTCGGCGACCGAGGAAGAGAATTTCACCTATCCATGGGGCTACGAAGTTGATTTTGAAAAATCGGCCGAGTTCGACGCCGCAGATATGGAAATTGCCGAAATCAATATCGCGATTCGTGACTTGATGAAATCTGGGCACGGTACGATCACCGTGAAAAATCCGCGCGCCAAACACTCTCTCGGAGTAGGGATTCTGAATCGTTTGAATCTGAATTTCGAAGGCAGTCTCGGCTACTTTGGCTGCGGTCTGATCGATGGTCCCAATATCCACATCAGTGGTCGAGTCGGTTGGTCATGTGCAGAAAACATGATGGCGGGCAAGGTGGTGATCGAAAAAAATGCGGGTTCGCTGTTCGGCGCCGCGATTCGCGGTGGCGACCTGGTTTGTAAGGGGCAGGCAGGTGCGCGTGTCGGTATCGATCAAAAGGGTGGCACCATTATTGTGGGTGACAGCGTTGGAGCCTTTACCGGCTTCATGATGCAACGTGGTCGCATGATTATCCTCGGTGACGCCGGCGATAATCTCGGCGATTCGATGTATGACGGTACCATTTACGTGGGTGGCAAGATTGCCAGCCTGGGTGTGGATTGCGTCGAGACCGAAATGACCGACCTCGACAAGCGTTACCTCGAAGGCAAGCTGTCTCAATATGACATGTCGGCGCCAAACGGCATCGACAGCATGATCAAACTGACTTCCGGCAAGCAATTGTGGAACTACGATAACCTCGAACCTACAGAGAAGAAACTGGTGCTCTAGGCACGAGCTTTATCTTGGAGAAATGTAAGATGTCTGATAAAAAAATAGATCCATACCACCTGGGGAACAGTTTCATCTTCCCACCCGAGGTGATGAATGATATTCACATCAAGGCTGAGCTCGGTCGTTACCGCATGCGCGGTTTTTCGCTGTTCAAGAAGATTCCGACCTGGGACGACCTGACTTTCATGCCGGGTACCCTGACGCGTTTCGTTATCGAGGGTTATCGTGAAAAGTGCCTGACCAAAACCGTCATTGGTCCCAATGCCAAGGTTCCGCTGGAGCTTGATATTCCGGTTTATATCACCGGGATGTCTTTTGGTGCCTTGAGCTACGAGGCCAAGACCGCGTTGGCACGCGGTGCCACCATGGCGGGCACCGCGACCTGTTCCGGTGAAGGCGGCATGATTCCCGACGAGCGTCGTTACTCGTCCAAGTGGTTTTACCAGTGTATCCAGTCGCGTTACGGCTTTAACCCAAATCACTTGCGCCTTGCTGATGCAGTCGAGTTCTTTATTGGTCAAGGCTGTAAGGTGGGTCTCGGCGGACACCTGATGGGTCAGAAAGTAACCGACCAGGTGGCCGAAATGCGTTCACTCCCTGCTGGTATCGATCAGCGTTCGCCGGCGCGTCATCCTGACTGGATGGGACCGGATGACCTGGCACTGAAGATCCAGGAAGTTCGCGAAGCCACCGATGGGCAGATTCCGATTCAGTTGAAGCTGGGTGCGGCACGCGTCTATGACGACGTGCGCATGGCCGCCAAGACCGGACCCGATTCGATCTACATCGACGGTATGGAAGGGGGTACCGGTGCCGGACCTCACCTTGCAACCGAAGATACCGGTGTTCCCGGCATCGCGGCGATTCGCCAGGCGCGCCAGGCCCTCGACGATGTCGGCATGTCGGGTGAAATTACGCTGGTTTACGCTGGCGGAATCCGTAATGGCGCTGACCTGGCAAAAGCGATTGCGCTGGGTGCAGACGCGGTTGCAATCGGTCACTCTGCGCTGATCGCGTTGAACTGTAACAAGGATATTCCGGAAGCTGATTTTCCGAACGAGATGGGTGTCGAAGCCGGCTACTGCTATCACTGCCACACCGGTCGTTGCCCTGTCGGCGTTGCTACCCAGGATCCGATCCTGCGTCAGCGTCTCGATCCTGATTCAGCGGCGGAGCGGGTTTACAACTTTCTGCATACGCTCACCATCGAGGCGCAGTTGTTCGCGCGCGCTTGTGGCAAGACCAACATCCATTCGCTCGAGCCGGAAGACCTGGCGGCGCTGACCATGGAAGCCTCGGCCTGTGCGCAGGTACCGATGGCGGGTACTCAACACACTGTCGGTCGTCCCGACATGACACGTTTCTAGGAGGAACCAGTAATGGCTGAACAAGATATTAACCAATTCCTCGAAGGCGACGGCGTTGATACCGAGCGTGAGAAGATCATCGGTCAACACATCGGCTATCGTTACGATGTAAACCTGGTGCCCGATATGGAGCGCTGCACGCCGTTTTTGCATAAGTATATGGAAGTCATGGGCTGGAGCGATCTGAACTGGCTTGAAGACGTGCACATGGGCTACGAGGAAGGCAATCCCGCGGTATTCGATCGCAACATCAACGGCTGGGTCACCATTCCCGACGATATCGAATTGCCGGATAACCAGCAGGACCGGGACATGATCGCGCGTGAGCTACTGGTAAAATTCCAGATGGCAAGCGGTCACCCGATGGTTGATCTTCGCAAAGCGTACGAAAAATTCACCTGAAGAGGGTACGAGCAATTAGCGGGCGAAAAGTATTATCTGGAGTTACCGATGATCCTTTTCGCTATTTTGATCACGAAGTCTTTATATGTTATTTATACGGATCTTTAATAAATATAAAGGGTGGGGGTTTTCATTCGAGTAGTTAAATTTTCCTGTGAGTGAGCAGGCTGTTTGAAAATCATTGCGTGGTATGCCAGCAGGATGCCGGTTTAAATTTAACAATTCTCATAACTATAAGGGGGAGAAAAATGGATAACGAGCTAACCGCGCTCGGGATAATATTTACCGAGTTTTATTATTGGGTCACCGTCGTGTTCATGTTCCTGATTCACGTCGGTTTCTGCGTTTATGAGGTTGGCGCCTCACGCTACAAGAACCACACGCACACCCTGATGAAGAACACCATGGTTATCCCGCTGGTAACTGTCACCTTCTTTTTCTTCGGCTGGTGGATTTATTTTGCCTTTGTCAATGGTCCGTGGATCATCGGTCCCCTGGTAGACGCGCCCTTTGCGACGCCGTGGAGCGAGCTGATGGGCACGCATATGGGTGGTGCACCGCAAGAAGGCGGTGTCCTGACCGCGGACGATACCGCCTTCTGGGCGCGTATTAACGGCGTGTTCTGGGCTGCTTTCCTGCTGTTCTCCTGGACTGCCGCTTCCATCGTCTCCGGTGCGGTCATCGAGCGTATCCGCCCCAGCGCTTTCTGGGTACTGGCTGTGGTCATCGGTTCCTTTACCTGGATCATCGACGCTTCCTGGGGCTGGTCCTGGAATGGCTGGATGGTGCAAAAACTGGGTTATCACGATGCCTACGCGTCCGGTGTAATCCACGCGATAGCCGGCGGTTTCGCGCTGGGCGTACTACTGGTGCTGGGTCCACGTATCGGTAAATTCGCTGCTGACGGTACGCCACGGAATATTAATCCGCATAATCCCTGGCTGGTAACGATTGGGCTGTTCCTCATCTATACCGGTTTCTGGGGCTTCTACGTGGCCTGTAATATCCCGATTATCGATGTCTATGGTCCCGCGATGCTGGATGTGCCGGACAAGACCTTCTTCAGTGCCACCAACATATATCTGCAGCCAACCACTCTGTCAGCGATTACCTTTAACTTCCTGATGTCGCTATCGGGCGGTCTGATGGCGGCCTACCTGATTTCGGATGGTGACGCGTTCTGGACCTACTCCGGTGGTCTGGCGGGTATCATCGGCGCCTCGTCGGGTAACGACCTGTACCACCCGATCCAGGCCATGCTGATTGGTGCCGGCGGTGCAATTCTCGCTTACAAGATGCATTTCTGGGTAGAGCGCAAGTTCAAGATCGACGACGCCGTCGGTGCGGTTGCGGTGCATGGTTATGCCGGTTTTTACGGTATTGTCGTGGCTGGTTTCATGCTGTGGGGTTATCCGTCCTCTCCGTTCGAAGGCTATGCACCCATTTCCCCATGGGGCAACTTCCTGGGTGCCTTGATCATGTTCTTCGTACTGGGTTTCTTTCCGGCACTGATTGTGTCGAAGATCCTGCACGGCATGGGCAAGCTGCGTATCCCGCGTGAAATCGAAATGGTTGGTCTGGATATCAACTTCGAAACGCAGAGAGCAGAGGATGCCGCGGAAGTAGCGCGCGCGATTCGTGAAGAAGCCGGGTAACGGCTGCCGATTCCATACGTCGTTAACTGAATTACATTTGGAGAAAATATTATGTCTACAGGTCTAGTTGATAACTGGCTCAATCTTGATACCTTCGGTGCGATCTATCCTTTCGTTGGATCAGAAGGATTTCTGACAATCCTGGGATTGATTTTCTGGTTTGGCTGGCACGTCTGGCAACACCAGAAGGAATCCACCGAATTCAAGGGTGATATCGAAAACATCAATAAGCAGGGAGGCCCCGGAAAGGTCCTCGATGATGAAGGAAGCAGGGAAGCGAAGGATTCTATCGGGCGCTAATTGCCGGTAGTATTCATGGCAGGATGTTGTGGAAACCCCTTCGATTCCTGATCGAAGGGGTTTTTCATTGCTACCGCCGAATGTGCGTATGCCGACGATTTCCGACAGGAGTTTGCGATGATTAAAAATGCACTCTCGGTTATGCCGACACGGCCGATCGTGTATATCGTGCCCGCGATCGTGATACTGGTGATGTCGTTTTACTACGGAGATTTGTACGCCAAATGCCAGGGCAACAAGCAGTTTCGCACCTCACTAAACGAGTTATTGGCTACAACGGATGCTTCCGGGAAATTTCGGTTGACCGATGTTACGGATTTTGGCTGGGACAGGGTCAGAGTGGTCACCGAATTCAAACCCGAGGCGAGCGGCAGCGAATGTCCCTTCGACTGGAACTGGCCTAGCGGTGAACGCGATTCGCTGATCGCTTCCGGACTATTGACGGTACTGGTATTTGTGCGCAGGGGTGCGATTGTCAATTACCTCGAATTGCGTCATGACGAAGTCGCATTTCACGGCGCGGATTCCAGTTTATCCCCGCATGCTGCAGTGTTTGGTATCGGTGCGAATCCCGACCATAGCGGTGGTGTTAAGCTGACTTTGAACAATCCGGAATAGTCGAGTATGGGGATGCGGTAAATCAATCGCATCCGTAACGATGGTTCACCCGGGACTTGCGACTGGTCCTGGCGAGCGGGTAAATGGGTGTCGTATTACTGATATATCGCAGTCCGGTTATTTGTAAAATGTCGTAATTTGGGTAAACCAGCCACGACCTCCGGGGGAGCGGCCGGTCTTGTTAACACAGTGTTGAGGGTATATATAACGTGGCCACGATAATTGATGGTAAGGCGTTTTCGGCGAACCTGCGCGGAGAAATCGCACGCAAGGTCGAAATTATAAAACAGAATCATTCCCTGACACCGGGGCTTGCCGTGGTGCTGGTGGGCGAGGATCCTGCGAGCCAGGTATACGTGCGTAGCAAGGGCAAGCAAACCCAGGAAGCGGGCATGAATTCCTACGAGCATAAACTCGACGCGAGTACCAGCCAGGATGACTTGCTGGCACTGATCGACCAGTTAAATAATGATCCCGATGTTCACGGTATCCTGGTGCAATTGCCCTTGCCGGATCACATCGACGAAGAAGCGGTGATCAACTCTATTTCGGTCGATAAGGACGTCGATGGTTTTCACCTGTCCAATGTCGGTCGCCTCTCGATCGGTGCTGACGGTATCGTACCCTGCACACCGCTGGGTTCACTGATGATGCTCAAGGATCAGCTCGGCGATCTTTCCGGTATGAAAGCCATCGTAGTCGGACGTTCTAATATTGTTGGCAAGCCGATGGCTGCACTGCTACTCAAGGAGAGTTGCACCGTTACTATCGCGCATTCGCGCACCCGCGACCTGCCGGGTGAATGCCGCCAGGCGGATATCGTGGTCGCGGCGGTAGGGCGCCCTGAAATGGTCAAGGGCGACTGGATCAAGCCGGGCGCCACCGTCATCGATGTCGGTATTAATCGTATTGAGAATGAAGATGGCACCACGCGACTGGTGGGCGATGTTGAATTTGGTACCGCGGCCGACGTGGCCGGTGCCATCACACCGGTGCCGGGAGGCGTAGGGCCGATGACAATCGCTTGCCTGTTGCATAACACCTTGCAGCAAGCCTGTCGCCTTAACCATGTCGAGATTCCGGAATAAAGCGGGTTACACCCATTCGAGTTTGTTTGAGGTGGTGAACGTGATAATTTCGTCGCCTGTCTGACTCGAGCCAGGCCGATTATGTCCTTGATTCTGCGACGAAGCCTGATATTTATCACCCTGTTGGCGGCCGGGTTGTTAATTTATACGCTGTGGTTCGGCATGAAAGCGGATCGTTACGACGATACCGCTATTCCCTATCTGGAATCGACCCTGCCGATCTTGACCAGCTGGCAATTCGAGCAGCTCAAGCCATTGTTATCGCCTACAGCGCGGCTCGAATTTGAAAACGAAAAGGTCCAGCAGGCCTACCAGTCTTTCAGTCGACTCGGGCACTTGAAATCGACCGGCAAACCAACATATCTGTGGGATCGTTCCGACACCAGCAAGTCCTTGGGAGATATCGAGATTATCGGTTACCAGGTGCCGTTGGAATTCGATTCTGGTCCCGCGACTATCAAGATAAATCTCGTTGCCGACGGAAGGTCATACTATATCCAGCATTTCGGTATTCACTCCGAAGTTTTCGCCGACTGACAGACAACCAATTAAAGCCGTCCAAAGTCGTTAAAATCCGGGCTAACCAGTTTCCACGGTGGCCGGGGTATTAGCGGGCTTGATCAAGATTTATCGATCAACTGATATCGAGTAGTATTGCATTGATTTATATAGCAATTATCACGAAATTCAGGCTTATAAAGTCAACGGCTAACTTCGTTTCAATGGCCCGATAACCACGGTAAGTCGCCGTGGTAACCTTCAAGAGGCACCAGGCTGGTGCAAAATTTCTAAAAAAACAGGAACATAGATATCGTTTTAGAGATTCGTTATGATGACGTCAGTTTTGTCCGTTTGCGGATGAAATCAAATAATAAAAACGCGAACCAGGGACTAACCGCGGTTCCCAAAAACATGGGATTGAGTCAAGGAAACAGAATCACAATGGCAGGGATGCAGTTGAAAATACTGTTGGAGAAACAGGCGTTTTATAACTAACTCAAAGGGGGAGGTCAATAATGTCACCTGAAGAACTACAAGCCGCAATTGCGGTGGCCAATGAGATAAACCTCGAGGTTTATTACTATTGGTGTACGGCTGTTATGATCCTGATTCATGCAGGCTTCATGATGTATGAAATGGGGGCTTCACGAGTCAAGCATACGCTTGCGGCGGGAACCAAAAATATCCTCGCATTTGCCTATATGATTCCTACCTTCTGGATGTTCGGATGGTGGATCTACCTGGCGATGACCAACGGCTTTGTTCCTGATTTCGAAGCGGGTGCCGCCGGTGTACCCTGGGGCGAAAATATGGGACCGAACATGCAGGATAACGCGTCCGGCGTATTCTGGGGCGCATTCACGCTGTTTGCCTGTACCACGGCGTCGATCATGTCCGGTGCGGTAATCGAGCGCATTCGCATGACCGCGTTTATTATTCTCGCCGTGATTCTGGGTTCAGTAGTTTGGATTCTGGCCGCTTCTTGGAGTTGGCATTATGCCGGTTGGATGGTTACCGAGTGGGGTTACCATGATTTTGGCGCCTCCGGGTTGGTACATATGGTCTCTGGCTTTTTTGCACTCGGCGTACTAATTCATCTCGGGCCGCGGATCGGCAAGTTTAATGCGGATGGTTCCGCCAACGTGATTCGCGGGCACAGCCTGCCGATGACCATGGTCGGTCTGATGCTGATTGTTGTTGGCTTCTTTGGCTTCCTCGGCGGCTGTCTTATCTTTCCGGGAACCAGCGTAAGCTGGTATGCAACCGAATGGGCCAATATTTACGGCATGCCGACAACGCTATCGACGATTTGTTTCAACACGTTGATGGGCGTGGCTGGCGGTATGATCGGCGCCTACATGAAGACCCGCGATCCGTTCTGGATGATGTCCGGCGCGCTTTGCGGCATTATTTCGGTGGCTTCGGGTATGGACCTGTACTATCCGGGTCTGACCTTCGTTCTGGCATTCGTCGGTGGTATTGTCGGCCCAATTTCGGCCCAGTTATTCGAAAAGTTTGGCATCGACGACGCGGTTGGCGCGGTTTCGGTACATGGCACCTGCGGTATTCTCGGCGTGCTGTTTGCCGGAATCTTCCTTGGCGGGTACCCGCAGTTTTCGGACAGCATTCCGACAATAACCTTCGGTGGCCAGTTCAAGGGTATGATCGTAATGTTCTTGCTCGGCTTCGTGCCCGGTTTTGTCTTCGGCTGGCTGTTCAAGGTGCTCGGAATACTGCGCGCCAGCGATGGCGTACAGGAGGTTGGCATGGACGTCGAGGTCGAAGCCATGGCTTATCCTGAAGACATCAAGACTAATTGAGGAGTATCAATATGTTTAATTCAAGTCCAATCGATAGTTGGGAAGGCGCGGGCGTTATTTACTCCTTTGCCGGTTCGGGCATAACCGATTTCTGGTTCTGGATTGCGGTCATATGCTGCATCGTGCCACTGTACTTTGCGTTGCGAACCGAAAACCATCACGAAAATCAGCACAAGTTCAGGAGTGACGATAGCGACAGCACCCACGGCGTCGAAAGATAGCGCGAGCGGGTAGTAGCGTTACGGCTCCACCTGGAAACAGGTGGAGCTTTTTTTTGCAAGAATCCGAATTGTCGCACCACCGCTTTCGCGCAACTCCGCATCCGCGGGGGTGTCGTCAGGGTTTAAGTTCGTCTGCGGACAGTGGACGGTTGTTACCCCGCAGCATGACCAGCAGAACACAGCCGTTTGGCGTATGTGAACTGTGTTTCGAGCCCGGTAGCAGGCGCACGAAATCACCGTTTCGGTAAACGCTCCCGTCGCAGTCGATCAGCTCGCCTTCCATGACCAGGAATTCTTCGAAGCCCATGTGCTCATGCGGCCTGGATTGCGCACCGGGGTCCATGCGCAGCAGGAAACACTCGAACTCGCCATTTAACAAGTCACCGCTCAGTGCAATCCATGACATTCCGGGGATCGGCTCGCCGTAACGGTCGTATGGCTTGAATTCATCATCTCGTGTGCTGATGATTTTTCGCAGGCTGGTATCTAACATGGTGTTTTGGTATCCCGGAATATGAAAAAGCGCGGCCCCGATGGACCACGCTTCGGTTTTACTCGACTTCGCAAAGAGTATCGTCAGGTTTGCAGGTATGCTTCCAGCGAATCGTCGAGTGCATCGCGCCACGGCGTGTGATGTTCCGGAGCCATGGTGCCGGTTAGTGCAGACTTGTAACCGTGGTTACGGAAGGTCATGATGTTTTCCTTCTTGTGCTTCTTCCACTGGAAAAAAGCCTCGTTCGCACCGGCACAATCAAACTCGGGATAATCGGTTAGCGCCATCAGGTCCATGGTGTACTTGCCCTGGAATTCGATACAGGCGTAATCGTCGGGAAGGTTATCTTCTTCCTCGCGCCATTTATCGATATCCGCGTGCATTTCGGCCTGAGACGGAACGTCTAGTCGGCCCAGGATTACGTCGCGCGCGTACCAGGCCTGGGCGTCGAACATGTTAAAGGTGTACCACTGATCCTGCATGCCGAGGTACATCAGCTTGGGGTTGTGCTCCCAGACCACGCCGTTGTACAAGTTAACCGGGTACAGGCGGTTGTTGGTCTTGAGCTTAAGATTTTCAGCCATGAATGGAAAGTGGTGCAGATAGCCGGTACAGAGGATGATCGCGTCGACATCCTTGGTGGAGCCGTCCTTAAAGGTGGCGGTATTGCCCTCGACCTTTTCCAGCAGCGGAACTTCTTTCCAGTTGTCCGGCCACTTGTATCCCATCGGTGCAGTGCGGTGGGAAACGGTGACGGATTTACAGCCATACTTCCAGCACTGCGAGCCGATGTCCTCGGCTGAGTAAGAGGTGCCGATGATCAGAATATCCTTGGCGTAAAATTCCATCGCGTCACGAAAATCATGGGCGTGCAAAACACGTCCCTTGAAGGTGTCGAAGCCGGGATATTCCGGTACGTTTGGAGTTGAAAAGTGACCGCTAGCAACGATAACGTGATCGAATTCCTCGGTGTACTCGACGTCTTTTTCATGGTCCTGCGCGGTGACATGAAACATGCCTTCATGTTCGTCGTAATGCACGTGACGCACGGATGAGTTGAATCTAATCCAGTCTCGTACGCCGGCCTGTTTGACGCGTCCCTCGATATAATCGAACAACACGGCACGTGGTGGGTAAGATGCGATGGGACGACCGAAATGTTCTTCGAATGAATAGTCGGCAAATTCCAGGCCTTCTTTCGGGCCGTTAGACCAGAGGTATCGGTACATGCTGCCGTGAACCGGTTCGCCATGCTGATCGAGGCCGGTACGCCAGGTGTAATTCCACAATCCACCCCAGTTCTCCTGCTTCTCAAAACAGACGATATCGGGGATTTCCGCACCCTTTTCCTTAGCCGACTGAAAGGCTCTCAACTGTGCCAGACCGCTGGGGCCGGCTCCAATTACTGCGACACGCTTGCTCATCATATCCTCCAACTAACTGATTTTGATCGGTATTTTTATTTGAAAATGGTTTTAATTGTGAGCCGTCAAGGTTAGGGAATATCACCGCGATGGTCAACCACATGGCCCGGTATCTGTATATATTTTTACCGGGTTCCGGTAAAAGCAGATTTGCAATCGAAAGCGCGCTGAGGTTTGATAGGCCACCAGTCAAAGACCGCAACAAGTGCCGATGCCCGATCCTGATAACCAGCCAGCCGATAACGATTTGATGTCCCAACAGCATAGCGTGGAGGCGCTCGAAATCGCGATTGGCAAGCAGGTGCGTACGTCACGCAAGCGCCTGAATTTGACCGTCGCCGCGCTTGCCAAGCAGGCGCAGTTGTCGACCGGCATGTTGTCGAAAATCGAGAACGGGCAGACTTCGCCATCACTGGCGACGCTAACCTCGCTCGCAAATGCATTGCAGGTTCCGGTGACATCATTTTTTCGCGGCTACGAGGAACAACGTGACGTCACCTATATCAAGGCGGGTGAGGGGTTGCCGATAGAGCGCCGCGGTTCGGGTGCCGGGCATCAATACCAGTTACTTGGGCACACCATTGGTAAGCCGTATAATATCGAACCCTACCTGATCACGATCGACGATCAGTCCGAAGTGTTTCCTGTGTTTCAACATGCGGGTACCGAGCTGATTTATATGCTGGAAGGACGCGTGACTTACCGACACGCAAACAAAACCTATACCCTGGAGCCGGGTGACACACTTTTCTTCGATGCCGATGCGTCGCATGGCCCGGACGAAATACAAAAACTGCCCTGTCGTTACCTTTCGATCATCATTTCAGAGGCAACAACCTCTTAGATTGTTTCCTGTAAGGAAACAAAATTTCACTTCAGTTGACAGTGAATTTTGTCTGTACTACGCTGCGCGGACTTAACGAACTGTGTAGAGGTCGCTATGTGCGGAATCGTCGGATTGTTTATTAAAAACCCGGAAATGGAGAAAGACCTGGGAAAGCACCTGTCGGGTATGCTCATCGAAATGTCGGAACGCGGCCCCGACAGCGCCGGAGTAGCGATCTATCATGATCCAGTGCCGGCAGGCAGTGCAAAACTGACAGTTCTGGCGCCCGATGAAGACTATTCCTGGCACGAGCTGCACGATGGATTGAAGCATGTCTTCGGTGATGACGCCGAAGTCATCCACCATCGTGACCAGGCCGTCATCAAGGTTGCCGCCAGTCCGGCATTGGCACAGAACTGGATCCAGGAAAGCCATCCCGAACTGCGCGTCAATGGTGCGGGCGAAGTAATTGAAATTTTTAAGGACAAGGGTTCACCGGCTGATTTTATCGACAACTTCGGTCTCGAGGACTATAGCGGTACGCATGCGCTCGGCCACACCCGCATGGCGACCGAGTCGGCAATCACCACCGAACATTCACACCCGTTTTCTACCGGGCTCGACCTGTGCCTTGTCCACAACGGTTCCCTGTCCAATCACAACCGTTTGCGCCAGGAGCTTCGTAAGAAGGGTATCAGCTTTGAAACTGATAATGACAGCGAAGTGGCCGCGGGTTACCTGGCCTGGAGAATGCAGGAAGGAGACAGCCTCGATGAAGCCCTGCAAAATGGCCTCAAAGATCTGGACGGCTTTTATACCTTTGCCGTCGGTACGGACGATGGTTTCGCGGTAGTTGTCGATCCCATCGGATGTAAACCTGCGGTTATGGCTGAAACCGATGACTGGGCAGCGATGGCTTCGGAGTTTCGCGCGATAGCAACATTACCAGGAGTCGAGAATGCACGCATCTGGGAGCCTGTGCCGACCCGGATCTATAGCTGGCATCGGGGGTAAGTGATGACAAATTTCGATCTCAAAGACAACACCGTGCGCGACCTGAACCAGGCACTGCACCAGGATTCAGCGGACAAGGCCGAATTCGTCGTAAGTAATTCGAACGGCAAACACTCGATTGCGGTGGGCGCAATGTATGACTCGACCGTGACGGTTGACGGTCATGCAGGCTATTACTGTGGTGGCATGAATCAGAATGCCAACATCACCATTAACGGCAACGCCGGCTCGGGTTGCGCCGAAAATATCATGTCCGGCACCGTGCGGGTCAAGGGCAATGCTTCGCAGTATTGCGCGGCGACCGGCCAGGGTGGCCTTGTCATAGTCGAGGGTGACACCTCCTCACGTTGCGGTATTTCCATGAAAGGTGTCGACATCGTGGTTGGCGGATCCATCGGTAATCTAAGCGCATTCATGGCGCAAAGCGGTTGCCTGGTTGTTTGCGGCGACGCCGGCGAAGCACTCGGCGACTCGGCTTACGAGGCTCGTTTCTATGTTGGTGGCAAGGTCGCCAGCCTGGGTGCGGATTGCATCGAAAAACCCATGGAAGACGAGCATCGGGCGCAACTAAAAGAGTTGCTGGAAGCCGCGGGGATGGGCGATGTCGATACCTCCGGATTCAAGCGTTATGGTTCGGCGCGCAGGCTTTATAACTTCAATATTGACAATGCGGGAGAATACTAGTCATGTCCGATCAAGACGATTTCAAAAAACGCCTGCGTCCGTCACACACCTTTCCGCCCCACGTCGTCGCCGAAATTCAAAGAGCCGCGGCAGAGGGTATTTATGACATTCGTGGCGGTGGCGCCAAGCGTGTCATTCCGACTTTCGACGACCTGCTGTTCCTGGGTGCGAGCGTGTCACGTTATGCGCTCGAGGGGTATCGTGAAAAGTGTGAGACCAGCGTAACCCTTGGCACCCGATTCGCGAAGAAGCCGATCGAGCTTAAAATCCCGATCACCATTGCTGGCATGAGCTTCGGCGCACTGTCCGCACAAGCCAAGGAATCGCTGGGCCGCGGTGCGACCATCAT
>Ga0224508_10000201_pt1 | contig 62434 bp, 62 predicted proteins | sample SF_Jan12_sed_USG_4_FD_170157 | JGI IMG/M metagenome (GOLD analysis project Ga0224508, IMG submission 170157) | Sediment microbial communities from San Francisco Bay, California, United States - SF_Jan12_sed_USGS_21 | ecosystem: Environmental > Aquatic > Marine > Sediment | place: USA... | reverse complement strand
GCGACCGACCGGGGTCACCAACAATCGATCCCGGTCGTCGTGCCAACTTCAGCTGAACGAAGCTGGTCACCTTGAAATTGGGGTGGACGATGGGACTCGAACCCACGACGACCGGGATCACAACCCGGGGCTCTACCAACTGAGCTACGCCCACCATTGAACGATCTTGTCTATTTTACTCCGTCTTGCATATTGGCGCGCCCGGCAGGACTCGAACCTGCAACATTCGGCTTAGCTTACCAACTACCGCTTTCGCGGCCCTGCCACAGCAGGTTTGTGGTCTGGACTATCTCTTCACCGTCTCAGGTGCCGCACGTATAGTCTCTACGGAACCCCACGAAAGTCAGAGGCAAAATTCACATTTGTCCTCTGAATATTCTTGGGAATCTCTACCCTCAGCGATACATTCGAGCCAAATTTTTATGCCACCAATTCGAACAGACAATGTTCGGTCAGCGGAACAAAAATCGTGAATCCTTGCTCGAACAGATTAATCTGAGCCTTCAAGACGCCCAGGTCACCCTTGTCCTTGGTGTGATGTGACTCCATCGCCACACCCTACAACACCACATACGTCGGATGTCCACAGGTTTCCACGGGATTGCCATCAGCTCTACCTGTTAAGGTTTCCCCGTTACAGTGCAGTCCACTGTACCGATTTACTTTCCCGGCACAGGCTCCTCACTCAAAGGCCGATGCTCTATCCGGTTGAGCTACGGGCGCTTCTTGTCCAAATACGCAATTTTCTCCATTTACACAACAGAAATTTGGTCGGGGCAGAGGGATTTGAACCCCCGACCCTCTGCTCCCAAAGCAGATGCGCTACCAGGCTGCGCCATGCCCCGATGCCAGATATTCTGCCACACGCTGTCCTGGCCGGGGCCGGACCTCGCGGGGGCACGATAATACGGGCGGGGTCCTGACCAGTCAACGACATAGGTCAACCGCTGGGGCGGGCTCCAACAATTTGGTATCGTATGTGCTGAAACAACCCGTCATCGCTTGAGGCAGCTATGCGCAAGACCCTGATCGCCCTGATTCTCGGGCTCTCCTGCTCGTTGACTTTTGCCACCGACAAGGTCCCGGCGCACCCTTACGTCCAAATCGAAACGACCGAGGGCAGCATCGTTCTCGAACTTGATGGCAAACAGGCGCCAATCACGGTCGGTCATTTTCTCGAGCTTGTCGACAGTGGTTTCTATGACGGTCTGATTTTTCACCGCGTCATGCCGGGATTCATGATCCAGGGTGGCGGCTACACGCCCGGTCTCAAGCTTAAAGAGACCGACGATATGATCCCGAACGAGTCAGGCAACGGCATGAGCAACATCCGCAGCACAATAGCGATGGCGCGCACAGGCGACCCGCACTCGGCGAATTCTCAGTTTTTCATCAACGTCGGCAACAACGATCGCCTCGACCCAAAGAAGAGCACTGTGCGTGGATCCTGGGGCTACACGGTGTTCGGTTTCGTGATTCAGGGGATGGAGGTCGTCGACAAGATCGCCGCGGTGCAAACAGGCCCGCAAGGACCTTTGAAGTCGGACGTACCGATGGTACCGATCGTCATCAAAAAAATATCGCGATACACGTTCGAGTAGCCAAACATGACGACATTGTTTATTTCCGATCTACACCTCGAAGCCGACCGTCCCGATATTGGCGAGCAGTTCCTGAAATTTCTCAAGACAGATGCGAGTGAAGCTGACGATCTGTACATTCTGGGCGACCTTTTTGAGGCCTGGGTCGGAGACGACGATCCAAACACGCATTACTTCACTATCAAACGTGCGCTGCGAAAGCTCGTTGACGGTGGCATTCCCGTGTATTTCATGCATGGCAATCGTGACTTCATGATCGGCGGCGGATTTGCGAATGAAACCGGCGTCAAAATTCTCAAAGATCCCTGCAAAGTATCGATGTACGGCCAAAAAGTCTTGCTTAGCCACGGTGACAAACTCTGCACGGATGATGTGCAATACCAGAAGATTCGCAAAATGACGCGCGACCCGGAATGGCAAGCGACGATGCGCGCCAAGCCACTCAAAGACAGACTGCGGATGGCCGCGGAAGCGCGTCGGCAAAGCCTCGAGCAGACCCTCAACCTCAGCATGAACATCATGGACGTCAACCAAAAGGCCGTTGCAGAAGTTATCCGCAAGAACAACGTGGACGTTTTGCTGCACGGCCATACGCATCGCCCAGGTGTGCACACTGTCGATCTCGGCAATCGCAAGGCAAAGCGAATAGTGCTCGGTGACTGGTACACGCAGGGCAGTGTTGTCCGGTGGGATTCGCGCGGCCCGAAGCTGGAGAAGATACCGCGCTAGAAATATGGGGACATTCCTCTTTTTCAGTGTCTCCTGAAAAAGAGGAATGTCCCCATATTTCTACAAAGGCGTACCGGAGTGGAAGCGGAACTGCGGATCCGGATCTGAAATCAGCGTCGCTTCGACTGCTTTGAGTTCTTCAAGTCGCGCATCGATTTCTTCCTTATCGATGCCACACTCCGATCTCGCAAATGCGATGTAGTGCTCGAAATGCCGCGCCTCCGAGGCAAGCAGTCCACGGTAGAATCTGCCAAGCCTTTCCGGCAAGTGCGGCGCCAGCGTTGCAAAGCGCTCGCACGATCGCGCCTCAATCAGGGCCCCCACAAGCAACAGGTCCAACAATTTGTAGGGCTCCTGGTCTCGCACAGCATCGCGCAGACCGCCCGCGTAGCGTGACGCCGTCAGACGCTCGAATGGAATGTCCATATCCTCCATGATCGATGTCACTTGCTCGAAGTGCCGCAGCTCCTCGCGCGCCAGTCGCGACATGCGTTGCGCGAACCTGGTTCGATCGGGGTACCGATACAGAAACCCAAGTGCAGTGGACGCCGCCTTGAGTTCACAGTTGGCATGATCGCGCAGCACCTCGGGTAAGCGTCCACTCGCCTCGACAATCCACTCTCTCGGTGTCGCGGTTCCAAGAAACTCCGCGATCGGCTTGGGTACTAGAGCCACTCTTCGATCTCGGTCGCCAATTGCAGTCGATCGTCCGGGTCCTTCGCCAACATCATGTTGATCAGAGCCTGATATTTCGCGAATCGCGGCGATAACAACGGGATGGGCGCCTGCGCATGCAAGTAAATGATTCCCATCGCGGTATCCGCCCGGTACGGCTTCCGGCCAGTCAGCATTTCGAAAAAGATAACGCCAAGGCTGTAAATATCGCTGCGATGATCGACGCCGTTACCGTGGCCCTGCTCCGGACTCATGTAATACGGCGTACCGAAAATCTCACCCTCGTCCGTAAGTTCCATACGAAGTCGCAAGCGCTTTGCCAGACCAAAATCGATCAGCGCGATCGAATCGTCGCTACGCAACATGATGTTGCCGGGCTTGAGGTCGCGATGCAGGATCCCGGCGTCATGGATTCTCGCCAGAGCGCTCCCGATCTGACGAAGGTAACTAACGGCGTCCGGTTCGTTTATGCCGGCCGAAATACGTCGTTTGAGGTCCCCGGCGTCGATGTACTCCATCGCGATGTGTGCATGATCATCACCCACACCGAGGTCGTAAATCTTGACGATATTCGGATGGTCAATCTCGGCGATCAGTTCGTATTCCTGCAAGAATCGGTCGAACGCGCCAATGCTGTCCGCAACATCCGGTAGCTGTTGCAACACCTTGAGCACGACTTTTAGCTCGTTCGACTCTCTTTCCGCCAGGTAAATCGAGGAGTGCGAGGTCGCACTCAGTTTCTCGATGAAACGATAGCCGCGGATCAGCGGATGAATACCTGTCTTTGAATCACCGACGAAAAGCGAACCTGTCGACGAAACAGGTCGCCGCGATGCGAGGATGTCGCTCAACTGTACCGTGAGTGCATCATGCCGAATCTCGTCGAACACAAAAAAAGCATCGGCACCCACCCTAAGAGCAGAGCCTTCCTCGCTGCTTTTGCCGAAGTAGACCACGGCCGGGAATCCCGGAGTCTTACAGAACTGCTTGAGAATGGCCAATCCCTCTCGATCCCCGACTTCACTGCCCAGCAACACAATATCGTTGCCTGCACCGGAGAATTCATCTGGCAAGTAGCCAGCTTCGCTCGGGTCGTAGGCCGACATGATGGCGTCGGGCCAGTGCGTCGTGACGTGATGCATCAGCAGGCTGCGAAAATCGGCCCGCGCGTCAATGATCATCATCTTAACGCTCATTGGACTGCATCCGTTACGAATACCCGACTACATGCCGACAGCAGCGTCTGTGCTTTCTGCAGCAGGTCCGTCAATGGCGGCCCGGTCCTTGCGTTTGCCCTTACGTTTGCCTTTGCGTCGTTGCTTCTCAGCATCGTTTCTGCGTTGCTCAATCTCATGCAGGTATTCGTCAGTGACATCACCGGTCACATATTCGCCGGAGAAGCACGAAGTATCAAACTCTGTGATCGATGAATTGTCGTGCCGTACCGAGCGAATCAATCCATGCAGATCCTGATAGATCAGTCGGTCGGCGCCGATCAGTTTCTCAATTTCCTCGACCGACCGGCCATTCGCGATCAGTTCCGTCACGGCGGGCATATCGATGCCGTAGACATTCGGATGCCGCACCGGCGGTGCCGCCGATGCGAAGTACACCCTGCGCGCGCCAGCTTCGCGGGCGAGTTTGATGATCTGTCGCGAGGTCGTGCCGCGCACGATTGAATCGTCGACGAGCAGCACGTTCTTGCCACGAAATTCGAGGTCAATCGCATTGAGTTTGTAGCGGACCGACTTCGCACGCTCCGCCTGACCCGGCATGATGAAGGTGCGTCCGATGTAACGGTTCTTAATGAAACCTTCGCGATATTTGACGCCGAGGTGATAGGCGACCTGGGCCGCCGATGTGCGACTCGTGTCCGGAATCGGGATAACCACATCGATATCGTGGTCGGGAAAGTCGCGAACAATTTTGCCTGCTAGTTGTTCGCCCATGCGCAACCGCGTTTTGTACACCGACAAATCGTCGAGAATTGAATCGGGTCGCGCGAAATACACGAACTCGAAAATACAGGGCGTGTGGCGCGTCTCGCCGCGATATTCGCGACTATGAAGAACACCTTTGTTCTCAATGAAGACCGTCTCGCCCGGCCGCACATCGCGCAAGCGCTCAAACTGCAGGACGTCCAGCGCTACACTTTCCGAGGCCACGATGTAATCAGTGCCCTCACCGGCCTGGCGCTCGCCAAGCACCAGTGGGCGAATGCCGTGCGGGTCCCGAAACGCGACAACGCCGATTCCTACCATCAGCGCAACGACGGCATAGCCACCTTTACAGCGCCGATGCACAGCTTCGACAGCATCGAATATCTGTTCCGCCGTAGGGTTCCCATTTGCGCGCGTCTGCAACTCATGTGCAAAGACATTAAGTAGAACTTCGGAATCTGATCCCGTATTGAGGTGTCGGCGATCTTCCTTCGTCAACATTTCGGCAAGTTCGTCGTAGTTCGTCAGGTTACCGTTGTGCCCAAGGCAAATTCCGTACGGCGAATTGACGTAAAAGGGTTGGGCCTCGGCCGCCCTTGAATCGCCGGCCGTCGGATAACGAATGTGGCCGATACCGACATTGCCCGTCAGACGCAGCATGTGTCGATGCCGAAACACGTCTCGCACCAGCCCGTTGCTCTTGCGCTGGCGGAGTCCGTCCTCGCCCCAGGTGACAATGCCGGCGGCATCCTGGCCGCGATGTTGCAGCACCGTGAGTGCATCATAAATGGCCTGATTAACCGGCCGCTGGCTAACAATTCCGACAACGCCGCACATAGCTCAGATCTCTACCTCATTCGGCATTATTAATTCATAGCCCTGGGGCGCCATGACTTTTATCCATTCTGCAACAACTTCAAGCCGCGGGATCAGGATCGATCCCTTCCACCAGTCGTCGTTGTCGAATCCCGCGAACTGGCCGCCAAGAACGAATACTGCTGCAAGCAGGACGCCGCGAAACGCACCAAACACGGCGCCCGCCAACCTGTCCATGCCACTTAGAATAGACAAGCGCACGAGTTTGGAGATGCCCCAGCCAAGCAAACCACCAATCGACAGGATAACCGCGAAGACCAGGATGCGACCGAACCACATCTGCAACTCTTCGGAACTGATCCAGCTGTCGGAAATATCGCCGACGCCCGGGCCAAAATACAACGCGGCCCAAATCGCGATCAAGAGCGCCGCCATTGATATCGCTTCTTTTACAAATCCGCGAACGATGCCCACGATCACGGATATAGCGATGGCTACGGCAATGAGAATATCGATGATCGGCATCAGAGATGTCGGCTCGGCTCAATGTGATCGGGGAGAATGGATGGGGATTCTAACAGATTAGGGATGCGGTACTACTTGTCCTTGGTGGCCGGCTTTTAGCAGCCGGTTGGCTATCGCCTCTGCGCTCTCGCGGTCTTTTTGTGGTCCGATGCGAACACGGTGGAGCTGCCCCGAACTCGTCGACAACTGACTCAGGAATGCGGCGAAACCCTGCTTGCGGAGATCCGCGGCAAGCCGTTCGGCATTCTCCTGACTGCCGAAGCTGCCCAATTGCACAGCCCACATGCCCGTCGTTGACGCAGCCGCAGTAGCCGTCGCAGCCTCCTCGGGGACCGGGTCAGGCACAACCGGCTTCGGTGTGGGTTTTTTCGTAACGGGCGCTGGACTGGTGTCCTGTTGCCTGACCGTCCGTTGTGGCTGTTGCGGCGACTGTACAGGTTCGTTGCCGCCATTGGCTGGCACAGGATCTTTCCGGTCCCGATCCAACACAACGGTCTGCGACTTCTGCTCCGCCTGGCCCGGCAGCGGCACGCGCGCACTGACAATTTCATCCCCGCCTGGCGGCCCGTCGAGAAATACGGGCACAACGAGGACGACGACCAGTACGAGGACGGCAGCGCCGATAATGCGTTCTTTCAAAGCTCGATCCATCATGATTAGCGACGCGAGTATAGCTCAGTGAGGACCGGGCCGACGAGATAGAAAGATCCGGTGACGAGGATTCTGTCAGCACCTGTCGTGAGTTCTCGCGCGTGACGGATCGCCGCCTCAAGCGACTCCGCCACGAGGCAGGCCGCGTTTGTCGCATTTGCGACCCGACGCGCCAGCTCTCCCGCAGCAATCGCCCGCGGATTATCAGCCGTCACCGCAATCCAGTGGTCGACGTGGTCCGCCAACGCGGCCACAACGCCGGTAACATCCTTGTCGTCGAGCATCGCGAATATTGCTACTGTCTGACCTGCATGCGCTCGCGCATGCAGAGCCTCTGCCAGCGCCTTTGCCGCGGCCGGATTGTGCGCGACATCGAGCAGCCAGTGCACATCCTCGTCGATTTCTTGCATACGGCCGTCGAGACGCAGCTGTGCGAAACATGCGTTCACGACCTCCACGCAGAGCAGATCGCCTCGTCCTGCAGCTTCGACCAATGCAAGCACCGCGGCGGCGTTCCCGATCTGATGTCTACCTTGCAGGGACGGCACGGCGAGACCTTCAAGCTGATGCGTCAAACCCTGCCAGGACCAGCGTTCCCCATCACAAGACCAGTCGTAGTCCCGGCCGGCGACGATAAGCTGCGCGCCGACATCGGCGGCCTTTGCGTCGATCGAATCTGGCACCGCGCGCGAACCGAAGATGATCGGCTTGTCCCTGCGCATGATGCCGGCTTTCTCCGCCGCGATCGATTCGACGTTATCGCCAAGCCAGTCACAGTGATCCAGCGCAATGTTTGTAATCAGACCGGCATCGGGTTCGATCGCATTGACAGCGTCCAGGCGCCCTCCCATGCCGACCTCGAGAATCGCGGTATCGATGCCCGTATCGGCGAACACAACCATTGCCGCAAGCGTGCCATACTCGAAGTACGTGAGCGGCTCATTGTCACGCACGGCCTCGATCCGTTCGAAGGCTGCGACGATCTGTTCGTCGCTGGCCTCGCTGCCGTCTATGCGAATGCGTTCGTTGTAGCGATGAATGTGTGGCGACGTGTAGCTGCCGACATGAGCGCCGGACTTCTGCAGTAAGCATTCCAGCATCGCGACGCTCGATCCCTTTCCATTGGTGCCCGCGACATGAAAAACAGTATCAGGAGGCGCAAGTGCGAGCCGGTCGCGTACGCGTTCGACACGCTCCAGACCCAGATCGATTTCCTGCGGCGACAGGGTCTCGAGCCGCAACAGCCAATCAGAAAGAGGCGTACCGACTACGTTCACGAAAAGGAACTACTTGGCGACTGGACTTGGGCGTTGTTCGAACTTGGCCAACAAGTCCGCAATCTGTGCGCGCATCTCACGACGATCCATGATCATATCGATCGCCCCATGGTCGAGCAGGAATTCACTGCGCTGGAAGCCCTCGGGCAATTTTTCCCGGACCGTTTGCTCGATAACACGTGGCCCGGCGAAACCGATCAATGCATTCGGCTCGGCGATATTGACGTCGCCGAGCATCGCAAGACTCGCCGATACACCGCCCGTCGTCGGGTCGGTCAGCACGGACACGTAGGGCACCCCCTTACTGCCGAGATCGGCGAGGGCCGCTGACGTTTTGGCCATCTGCAGCAAGGAAAACAGCGCCTCCTGCATGCGGGCACCGCCGCTCGCTGCAAACGAGATCAACGGCATGTTGTTTTCTGCCGCGTAGTTGGCCGCGCGAGCAAAGCGCTCACCGACCACCGAGCCCATCGAACCGCCCATGAACCCAAACTCGAACGCACAGACGACAACGGCACGACCAAGCAACGTGCCGCTGACCGAGACAATAGCGTCTTTTTCGCCGGTCATTTTCTGTGCCTGGACGAGTCGATCGCGATAGCGCTTGCTATCGCGAAACTTGAGTGGATCCTGTGGTTCGAGTTGCGACGACAGCTCGTGCTGCGAGTCCGGATCGAGAAAAAAGTCGAGGCGCTGGCGTGCGCCGATCCGCATGTGATGATCACACTTCGGACACACCTGCAAATTGCGTTCGAGTTCGTTGCGATACAACTGTGCATCGCACTTCGGACACTTGATCCAGACGCCTTCGGGCACCGAACGCGTGCGCTTCTCGGTGCTGATGCGCGACGGCATCAGTTTCTCGAACCAACTCATTCGCGCATCCTATCTCAATTCTGAGTGCTGTAGGAGTCCGCCTGCAGGAGCGGCTACAGACGTTCGTTTGGGTTGGGTGGCAAATCGAACTCGGTCGGATACTCGACATTGACGAGCGTAAGCCCCTGCGGTGGTGCCGCAACACCACCAGCACTGCGATCCCGGCTGTCCAATACCGTAGCCACCCGGTCTTCAGGCTCGTCGCCGCGCCCGATCGCAACCAGCGTGCCCGTAATATTGCGCACCATATGCTGCAGGAAAGCATTGGCCGTCACGTGGAGCAAGATCCAGACGTCATTGCGGCTGACTGCAATCGCAGTTATCTCCCGAACCGGCGTCGAGGCCTGGCATGCCGCCGCTCGATACGCCGAGAAGTCGTGTCGCCCAAGCAACGCCTGTGCAGCGACGTGCATGCGTTCAGCATCAAGTGGGTCGTAAACCCACCAGGCCCGATGCCGGTACAACGCCGAGCGTTCGAGGCGGTTGAGGATCAGGTATCGATAGCTGCGTGCGGTTGCCGAGAATCGTGCGTGAAAGCTGTCATCGACCCGCTGTGCCCATGTCACGCTGATGTCGTCGGGAAGGTTACTGTTGGCTCCGAGCAGCCAGCCGCGACTGGGACGCTCGCTGGACGTATCGAAATGTACGACCTGACCCGATGCGTGCACGCCTGTGTCGGTTCTGCCGGCACAGATGACGTCTATGGTCTCGTCAGCGACTATGGAAAGGGCTTCCTCAACGCGCTGCTGCACGCCCTGACCGGTGCGCTGACGTTGCCAGCCGTTATACGCGGTGCCGTCGTATTCAAGACCTAAGGCAATGCGCACTAACTGGGTAGCTGATCCAAAAGTTGCTGGGCTTGCTGTCTCTGACCATCGTCGCCTTCGTCGAGAACCTCCTCGAGAATCGAACGAGCACCAGCGGGGTCGCCCATGTCGACGTAGGCGCGTGCCAGATCGAGTTTCGTACCGACCTCGGTCATCGTGCGAGCATCGGACAGATCGTCACTTATCTCGTCTGGCGCTAGTGCAACCGTGGCTGCCGCTTCGTCGCTCACTTGCGGACGCGGTTGCTCTACGGTGGCATCATCGCGCATCTGTTCAACCGTGTCGCCAGCCTCGCTAACCTTGAGTGCGGCCGTCAGGTCGTCGAGATCGAGGTCCACATCGGTGCTGGCGACCGCAGGCAACTCGCCCGTCTCATCAAGACTGGCGTCACCGATGAAGGCTTCCTTAGGCAGCGCCTCGGTCTTCGCAAAGTCAAAATCACCTTCGTCATCATCATCCAGGCTTGCCAACAATGTCTCCGCATCGTCGGCCAGTGTTCCCACCGTGTCGTCACCGTATCCGGATGCCAACAGGGTTGCATCGTCATCGGACAACTCAGCGCCAACGTCGGACGCGGTTTCAACCGCCAGATCTTCGGGAAGCACCTGTGTCAGACCGGTCGCATCGAGCAAACTCTCGTCGATGCCGACATCTGTCGAAACCTCGGGCATTTCGGAGGTTGCAGCCAGTGCATCGTCGACATCGAGCGCCGCACTGATTCCAGTGTCATCAGTACCCAAGGCTACTTGCACGCCCGTCGCATTGGGATCGATCTCGGGATTCCTGCCGGTCACGGCGGCAGAGTCTTCGAGCGCCTCGTTGATCCCGGTGTCATCGAGCACTTCAGTCTCGCTCGTCGCATCAAACTCATCGAGCGACGCCAGCTCGGTCGCGGCGAGTCCGTCGACATCAAGCCCGAGATCATCGAGATTGATCTCTGCTGTTTCGTCGTCAGACTGACCACTGTCCGCAATTGCCGCTCCTGCCGTCTCATCAAGTGACGGCAGTTCAGCCGTACCGCTGAGCACGTCAAATTGCTGCTCGATCGTCGGCGTTTCAACTGTCGAATCCAGCGGCGGCATTTCCGCTGTCTCCTCGGCCGATGGCATCTCTTTGGTCACATCGAAGTCCGGCGTCTCGATGGTCGGACTGTCTGTTGTCTCATCAACATCAAGGCTTGCGACTTCGGTTTCTGCGGTATCGCTGTCGACGAAGAAATCGATTTCCGCATCAGCATCTGCTGCTACCGACGCATCACCAGCTCCCAGATCAACGATGTCGCCGGAATCTCCGGCATCGGAAACAAGTTCCATGTCGAGTGCAGCACTATCATCCATGCCAGCCTCGAACGACAGGTCGACCTCTTTCGTCGCCCCAGCCGCAGTGGCACCAACAAACAGGTCATCGTCCGCGGCAATCTGCTGGCCCATGATGACAATCTTGTCCCAGTCAGCGCTGTCTGCATCACCGACCACCGCCTTCAGGCGGCCCGCTGCGTCGATAAAGGCGTCGCGATTTCCCCAAACGAAGTAGATCTCGCACAGTTTGGTGAGCAAATCGGGGCGTTGTGGCTCGACGGACAATGCGCCATCAATAAGGTCGGCCGCCTGATCGTACAAGCCATAGGCCATGTGGAAATCGGCCTCGGCGATCGGATCAGTCTGGTCGAGATTGATCGCCGTATCGCTGCTGAAGGTGTCTTCGAGCGAATCGAATTGCCCGGTTGCTTCCGCGGCGGGAGCAAACGTTTCGATCGCTGGTGGAGGCGTTTCGACTGTAGCGTCCTCGGACGGGTGCATTGTCGATTCCTGTTCGACAACGACAATCGATTCGTCGTCTCGCATCGGCGCCCTGAGGCTCTCCGTCCCGGACAACGTATCATCGCCAATTTCATCCGAATCGAGCGGCTGCCAGGAGTCCACATCATCGTCATCGCCGCCGCGACGCATAAACCAGAACAACAGGCCACCTACGACAATAACCACGCCGGCGATCAGTGCGTAAATGCTCGTCAGAGCCGCAATGGCCTTGTCGACCAGACCAGGTTCGGAAGGCGTCGACACGCGAATCGCGTCTGCAGGCGCAGCATCGTCAGCCGTCACGTCCTCATCGGCCGGCCCCTCGTCGTCGACACCGACGTCATCGGCGCCGTCCTCGACCATGATGTCGTCGTAATCGGCGAACGGACCACCGTCCATGTCCTCAGCGCCGACCTCATCGTCCAGTTCATCGACAAACGTTTCGTCTCCAGGCGGCTCGTATATTTCGCCGCGTATACGGGCGAGTTCTTCGCGCAGCGCTGCCAACTCGTTGTCGCGAATCTCGATCAACGACTGTTGCTGCGGGACGTCGGCAGCCTCGAGGTCACCAATACGCTGCTCAATCTCCTCCTCTCGTGACAGAGGTTCAGTATCAAAGTCTGCGCCAGTGCCAAGCGTATCGTCGGCAATGTCATCGTCGGGTGGCACGAGCGTCAGGCTCGGCCGCGAAGACGTGTCATCAACTGGCACTACGGTACCGCCTGACCATGCCGCGTTTTGCCGTTGTGCTTCTGCCAGCGCTTCGCCACGGCTGATGCGGAAAATCTCGTCCGCACTCGGAATACGCAGTGACGCGCCGGCCCGGAGAATATTTATGTTGCCGCCGAAAGCGTCGGGATTCGCCTCGAAGATCGCCAGCATGGTCTGATTCATCGACAGACGACTGTCAGGTCGCACGCGCGATGCGATGCCCCAGAGTGTTTCGCCGCGCGGCACGTTGTAATCGCCGCCTGTCGCGGTGTCATACGGCGTATCGTCGGCTACCGGTTGCGGCTTCGCTTGTGCCGGTCTTGCCTGACGGGTCGGTGCTGGAGCGGGAGCCGGGCTTGTTTGCGCAGGTGCGGGCCGCTCGATACGGCCGCTGTCAGCCGGCGCGGCGCGACTCGGAGCCTGTACAGCCGGCGCGGAATCAGCAGTTGGTGGTGCAAAAGTCGGTGGATCGAGGAACACCGTGTACTCGCGCAACAATCTGCCGCGCGACCACGATGCTTCAACGAGGAACGTCAGGAACGGCTCAGCCATCGGCGAGCCTGAACGAAGCTCTACGTAGTTGCCATCAACGCGGCCGCTGCGAACGATATTGAACTGGATGTCCTGCAGGTAGAAAGGACGATCGAGGCTGTAACGCTCAAACGTATCGGCGGATGCCATGTCGATGGTCAGGTTGTCGAGTTCATCCGGCGTTGCCGACAACAGCTCGATACGCGCACTCAACGGCTCGTTGAGTGCTGAATTCATTCGAATATCTCCCAGCCCAAGGGCCCAAACCTCGCTCGACAACAAGATGACAAGCGCTAGCGAGATTCGAGAGAGTCGTCTCGACATAGTTTTATTCTCCAGCTCCCCAAGAGCCGCTAAGATGACGCCCGCAAGGGGCAACATTACAGCAGGCGGACCGCTTTAACATATGGTCCCGAACTATAGCTTATAAATGGTTTTTCGCCAATATTTCAGCAATTTGGACGCTATTTAGAGCCGCGCCCTTACGTATGTTATCGGACACGACCCACAGGTCGATGCCGCGTGGATGGGAAATGTCTTCACGCACGCGACCCACGTAAACCGCGTCCGAACCCGAGCTTTCGGTGACCGCGGTCGGATATTCTCCGGTTTTAACGCCGTCGAGCAGGGTCACACCCGGTGCATTCCTGAGTAAATCGCACACCTTCTCGGCCGAGATCTTCTCCCGGGTTTCGATGTGTACCGCCTCGGAATGGCCGTAAAACGCGGGTATGCGCACCGCAGTCGGATTGACGAGAATGCTGTCATCAGCAAAGATTTTGCGCGTCTCCCACACCATTTTCATTTCTTCTTTAGTGTAGCGATTGTCCTGAAAGTCGTCGATATGCGGCACCGCGTTGAATGCAATCTGTTTTGCGTCCCCCTCGATGTCGAGAGGACGACCGTTCAATAGCATGGCTGTCTGCCGCACGAGTTCCTCAACCGCACTTCTCCCGGCACCCGACACAGCCTGATACGTCGCAACATTGATACGTTCGATACCGGCCGCATCGTAAATCGGTTTCAGCGCGACGACCATTTGAATCGTTGAACAATTCGGATTCGCAATGATGCCGCGCTCCTTGTAGTCAGCGATAGCGTCCGCGTTAACCTCGGGCACGACGAGAGGAATGTCATCGTCGTAACGAAAGTGCGACGTATTATCGATGACGACACAGCCCGCGGCCGCAGCCTTTGGAGCGAACTCAGCCGATATCGATCCGCCGGCGGAAAACAGTCCGATCTGCACCTGCGAGAAGTCGAAGTCAGCGAGATTGCTCACCACTAGCTCCCGATTGCCGAATGCCACGATCTTGCCGACCGAACGCTCGCTGGCGAGCGCGTGCACGGTGCCCATCGGGAACTTGCGCTCCACAAGTATCTGCAGCATCGCTTCGCCGACGACGCCGGTCGCGCCGACGATTGCAATGTTCATTTTATTTGGCATGGTTATATGTGGTCATAACTTGGCTTTGCTAAGCGTAGCCCCTGATTTCTTGCACAGCAGCGGACGCTACAGCTTGCTTATATAGTTGGAGTGACCGATTCGACATCCGCGTTTTGCGCACGATTGCGCAAGTAATGATCCATCAGTACAAGTGCGACCATCGCCTCGGCAATCGGCGTTGCTCTGAGTCCGACGCAGGGGTCATGACGACCTTTGGTTACGATCCTGGTTTCCTTACCCTGCTTGTCTATCGTCTTGCCCGGTACCGAGATGCTCGAGGTCGGTTTCAGCGCAATGCTCGCAAGCAAATCCTGACCTGAGGAAATTCCGCCAAGCGTGCCGCCAGCGTCATTCTTGGCAAAACCGTCGCGGCCGATTTCATCGCGATGTTCGCTGCCGCGCTGCGTCACGGCGGTGAATCCTGCGCCAAGTTCAACGCCCTTCACCGCATTGATGCTCATCAAGCCATGCGCAAGCGCCGCTTCAAGCTTGTCGAAAACAGGTTCGCCGAGCCCTGGTGGAATATTGCTGGCCAGAACGCTGATTTTGGCGCCGATCGAATCGCCCTCCTCCCGCAATGCATCCATAAAGGCCTCGAGTTCCGGGATGCGCTGCGCATCCGCACAGAAAAACGGATTCTCGTCGACAATCGACAAGTCCGTCGCAGCAAGTTCGATCGGACCAAGTTGTGACAGATAACCGCGAATCTCAATGCCGAGCTTCTCGTGCAGGAACTTCCTGGCAATCGCACCGGCCGCAACCCGCATCGTTGTTTCGCGAGCTGATGAGCGACCGCCGCCACGATAATCGCGGATACCGTACTTTTGCTGATACGTGTAATCGGCGTGGCCAGGACGGAACTTATCCTTGATGTCGCCATAGTCCTTCGATCGCTGATCCTTGTTCCTGATAAGGAGTCCGATTGGCGTACCGGTTGTCACGCCTTCGAATACGCCAGAGAGGATTTCAACCTGGTCGGGTTCATTACGTTGTGTCGTGTGCCGTGAACGGCCCGGGCGGCGGCGATCGAGATCGATTTGAATATCGGCCTCCGCGAGCTGCATTCCAGGCGGACAGCCATCGACCACGCAGCCGAGTGCCTGTCCGTGACTCTCACCGAACGTCGTTACGACAAAATTTCTTCCGATACTGTTGCCAGACACTCTACAAATCCTTGAGATCTTCTTTTGTCAGCAAGAACACGCCTGACCCGCCATGCTCGAACTCTAGCCAGGTAAATGCAACACCGGGATAGCGATTTTCCAGCGCTGTCTGACTATTACCAACCTCGCAGACGAGTATTCCATTATCGCGCAGAAAGCGCGATGCATGATGCAGGATCGTGCTAACCGAATCCAGACCGTCGTCACCGGCGGCAAGCCCCAGCACAGGCTCATGACGAAACTCATGCGGCAACCCATCCATGTCCTGTTTATCGACATAGGGCGGGTTGCTGACGATCAATTCGTACTTCCTGTCCTCAAGAGCGTCGAAAAAATCGGACCGTATGAGGCGCACGCGATTGTCGACCTCGTGACGCGCGACATTTATTGCCGCAACGGCCAGAGCGTCAGCCGAAACATCCACGGCGTCCACGACCGCCGCAGGGAACGCATGCGCAATGGCGATCGCGATGCAGCCACTGCCGGTGCCGAGATCGATAGCCGTCTTGAGTGCGTTTGGAGCCAGCCACGGCTCGAAACGATCGTGAATCAGTTCGGCCAATGGCGAGCGTGGTACCAAAACGCGTTCATCGACGTAAAACTCAAGTCCCGCGAACCAGGCCTGATTCACTAGATAGGCGATCGGCACGCGCTCTTCGATACGCCTTCTGGCAAGGGCCTCCAGGCCAGCGAGCTCCTGGGCGTCGACCGTTCTTGCGTATGCGGCTGGCGCCGCATCGTGGGATAGCCCCAGGTGTGCGAACACCAGCCATGCGGCCTCGTCAACTGCATTTTCGGTACCATGACCGTAGCTCAGCTGAGCCGCTGCAAATTGAGCGGAGATGCGATGGATCAGCTGCTCGACGCTGACGGGCTGTTCGGATTCCGGTGCCATAGTTAAGGAGTGTCGTTTAGAATGTCCGCCTCGCGCAAACCCTGCACAGGAAAAGATGGGCCCCAAGAACATATTCATCGCTATCGTTGCGGTCATCGCGATCGGCACCGGTGCCTGGTTCTCGTCTCGGCTGCTGCTGCCGCCACCGGCACTGCAAACCGCTACCGTGCTACCCGCACCCGGCGAACTGCCCGAGTTTTCGCTCCTTGACCACAATGGACAGGCAATCGGGCGCGACGTGTTCGACGGCCATTGGAGCCTCGTGTTTTTTGGCTTCACTCGTTGCCCCGACATCTGCCCACTCACGTTGCAGGTGCTATCCAACGCAAACATGCAACTTGCGGACAAGGGCCAGAAGCCGCTGCCGCGCATCGTGTTGGTAAGCGTTGACCCGGAACGAGACACACCTGAAATCATGCAACAATACGTCGCCTATTTTGGGGATGACATTCTCGGCGTAACGGGCGAACTTGAAGAACTCCGCAAACTAACACGCGGTCTCGGCATCTTTTTCGAAAAGGCAGTGCTGGATGGGGACAACTATTCGATTAATCATTCCGCTGTCGTGCTCGTGATCAATCCCGACGGCAGGTTACACGCATTATTCGGCGCACCGCATCTGGCCGAAAACTATGTGCACGACCTGCCATTAATCATGGCACGCCGCTGATGCGATTTGTCCTGACCGTTATCCTGACGGCCATGCTCTCGGCATGCCTGGCAGAACGCGCCCCGCTCGTCGCCACCGATATCGTCGTGCCGAAGCCGAGGCCGGGCACGCAAATGACAGCCGGTTACCTGACGTTGAGGAACAACACGACTCAGACGATCACGATCACGCAGGTAAGCAGCCCCGAATTTGAATCTGTCGAGATGCACGAATCGGTTCTCGAGGATGGCGTGGCACGAATGCGGCCGCTTCGCGATCTGACGATACGTGCGGGCCAATCTGTGCAATTAGAGCCCGGCGGCAAGCATCTGATGCTGACACGCCCTGTTGGCGAAATCGAGGCCACAACTCTCGAGTTTTACAACAGCGAAGCGGTCATGTTGACGGTCAACGTTACGCTCACCGACTAGTCTCTTATGCTTGCCCGTCTATTCGTTCTTCTGCAGTACATCCTGCCGCGCTACTGGTTGACGTCAATCGTTTACCGAATTGCCAGAATCAGGCAACGCGCAATCAAGGACTTCCTGATCGCGCGTTTCATTCGTCTCTATGACGTTGACACCGACGAGGTCAAACTCGATGTGCCCGGGGACTTTGCCACATTTAACGACTTCTTCATTCGCGAGCTAAAAGACGCTGCACGACCAGTTGACAAGGAATCGGGATCGATTGTCGCCCCAGCGGATGGCACGGTCAGTTACGCCGGCACGATTACGGCCCACACGATTTTTCAGGCCAAGGGACTCGATTACTCGCTTGATGATCTGCTCGCGACCGATCTCCAGGAGGCTCGCAGTTACATGGATGGGTCATTCGCGACAATCTACCTCGCACCTTACAACTATCACCGCGTCCACTCACCGATTGATGGCGAAATTGTCGCCGCACGTTACGTGCCCGGCGATTTGTTCAGTGTTAATGCAGCAACTGTTACAAACGTGCCCGGACTGTTTCGCCGCAACGAGCGATTGATCCTGCACTTCACCACAGCGCATGGACCTGTCGCACTGATTTTCGTGGGCGCGCTGAATGTCGGTAGCATCAGCACGCCGTGGAGCGGCGAAGTTCGCCCGCGCAAGCACGGCGTCGTTGAGATGATCGATCTCGATGACGGCCCGCGCACTATTGGAAAAGGCGACCTACTCGGCTGGTTCAACATGGGTAGTACGGTAATCGTCTTATTGCCACGCGACACATGTGTTTGGAAAACAGAGCTTGGGCCCGATGAAACAGTAAAAATGGGCGAAGCAATCGGCACGGTTACCGCGACATGACGAACTGGCGAGCGGCATCCGACTCGGCCACAGCAGAACGCCGCGCCGCGATGCTCGAACGCGCGCGACGCTACTTTTCGAAGCAAAAGGTTCTTGCGGTCGATACGCCGGCGCTTGGCCAATACCCAGCTACTGACCCGAACATCGAAAGCCTTGCAGTTCATGCCAATTCGGGAACTAGACATTTCCTGCACACATCACCGGAATTCTGTATGAAGCGCCTGCTCGCAGACGGCTATCCCGACATATACTCGATATGTCGTGTGTATCGCGATGGCGAGGCCGGCCGGCAGCACATGCCGGAGTTCACGATGGTCGAGTGGTATCGGCTGGGTTTCGGTCTCTGTGCCATGATTGCGGACACGACACGATTCATCGCTACCTGCCTCGACGAGCCTGAATTGGCCAACCACGTCGAACAGTACGACTACTGCGACGCTTTTGAGAAGTTTGCAGGTATCGATGTTTTTGGGGCCTCCGTCGATCAACTTGCCTACTTGTGCACTGGCGATGAGAGGCTCAAGTCTGAAATCGGAGTAGATCGATCCGCTTGGCTCGACCTGATGCTGAGCACAATCATCGCGCCGCAGTTTGCGCGCGACAAGCTGACAGTGGTGCGCCATTATCCTGCGAGCCAGGCCGCTCTTGCCCGGCTTTGCCCTGACGACGAACGGCTTGCAGATCGCTTTGAGGTGTTTATCGGCGCGCTCGAACTCGCCAACGGCTACGTCGAGTTAAACGACGCTATCGAGCAGCAGCGGCGATTCGACCGGGAAATCGAGACGCGAAAAAGAACAGGTCGTAGCCAGTATTCCAGTGATCAATCGTTGATCAGCGCGCTCGAAGCCGGCCTTCCTGATTGTGCCGGCGTTGCAGTCGGCGTTGAGCGCTTGCAAATGGCCTTCGACAAGACCGACGATATAAGAGACGTTATTGCCTTTAGTTCCGACGCTTCATGACCGAATCCGACTACGCTTTATTGGAATCCCAGTTCGTCGCACTTGTCGGCGATGAAACCGATGCGCTGGCAATCGCGAGCAATTTTGTCGGACTGTTGTTCAATTCCCTCGATGACATTAACTGGCTCGGTATCTATGTGCTACGCAAGCGTGAACTCGTGCTCGGCCCATTTCAGGGTAAGCCTGCGTGCGTGCGCATTCCGGTAGGCAACGGTGTTTGCGGAACAGCTGCCGCAACATTGCAAACGCAACGCGTCGCCGATGTGCACGCGTTTCCGGGACACATCGTCTGCGACACGGACTCACGATCCGAGATTGTCGTGCCGTTGATTGTTCAAGACGTTTTGCTGGGCGTACTCGACATCGACAGTCCATCTCCCGACCGTTTCAGCGAGGTCGATCAGGTGGGTATCGAATCGTTGTGCGGCGTATATAGCGAACTGCAATCGGGCAAAGACTTTATTTGACGCGCGAGACGTATTCCCGCGAACGCGTATCGACCTTGATGACTTCGTTCTGATCGACAAACAACGGTACGCGCACGACGGCGCCCGTTGACAGTTTTGCTGGCTTGACGCCACCGCTGGCCGTATCGCCTTTGACGCCCGGGTCCGTTTCAACTATCTCCAGTTCCACGAAATTCGGCGCTTCAACCTGGAGCGGCGAATTGTTCCACAGCGTGATCTGACAAATATCGCCATCGCTTATCCAGTCTTTCGCATCGCCGACTGCTTTTTCGTCAGCCGCATACTGCTCAAACGTATCTGCGACCATGAAGTGCCAGAATTCACCATCCGCATAGAGATATTGCATCTCGGTGTCCATTACGTCGGCAGCCTCAACGCTTTCTCCCGACTTGAATGTCTTGTCGACGGCCTTGCCGGTCTTGAGGTTTTTGATGCGCACCCGGTTAAACGCCTGGCCCTTACCAGGCTTGACGAACTCGTTCTCGACAATGATGTATGGATCGTTATCGATTATGATTCTGAGCCCCGAACGAAACTCATTTGTGCTGTAATTTGCCATAACGTCGGATGATACCCGAGTCCTGTATGAGTGCCACTGAATCGATGATTATCACAGCGATTCCCGCCAATGCACACTGAAACTTGATACCCGTCACGGTTTTGGCACGCCAAGCAAGACTACTTGAGTGGCGGTGCTAGACTACTCGCTGTTTACAAAATCCGGGCCGATACGGATATCGCCGGCCGCTGCAAGGGACGCGATTTGGACGGGCGCCATAGCATTTCGATTGCCGTTCTGACCGACAATCAGGACGACGTAGCGTTGATAAACGGCACGCTTCGCGATGCCGGTCATGCAGCACACTGTCACTGGATCAACAACCCCAAGGACCTTGGCAAGACGTTGTCTGCCGAGAACGTCGAATTGCTGATCCTGAATTGTGACAGCTATCAGGATTCTGTGCGCCAGGTCATCAAGCAGAAAGACCGCTTTAACCCGGAGGTGCCCGTCATTGCACTCCAGACGGAGGCTGACGAAGCGAGCATTCAGAAAGCGATGGCAAATGGTGCCTGCGACCTCGTTTCGATCGGGCTGAAAGATCGCCTGAAATCCGTTGTGACCCGCGAATTACGCGCGTTACGCGTCGAGCGAGCTCTGAATTCGACGATCCACTCTGCCACCGAATACAAGAAACAGCTCAAGGATTACATGCAATCATCGGCGAGCGCGATTGCACTCGTTGAGCAAGGCATCATCACCGATGTTAACGACGCCTGGTTGTCCTTATTCCGCTCTGCGAGCAATGACGAGGTTGTCGGTCTTCCGCTCATGGATAACTTCGAGTCTGAGAGTCAGGCTGCGATCAAGGGTGCTCTCATCGCAGCGATCGAAGGCAAATGGGCGGCGAACGAAAAACTCATCGCGAGATCCCACATTACGAGCGACGATACGAACGAGGTACACCTCGAGTTCCGCAAGTTCTCTTTTGATAATGAGCCTTGTGTTCAGGTCCGTATAACACCCGACAGGTCCTCTGAAGAGCCTACAAAGCTCGTTCACGATGCGCTAAAACGGGACCCGACCACACTGTTTTTCCACCGCGCCCAGTTCCTCGATCGAATCAAGAAGCGCCTGAGCAGGAAACCGTCGTCGGGTACACACGTGCTTGCGTACGTCAGAGTAGATAATTTTTCTGGCGTCCTGGAAAAGGTCGGCATTCTGAATTCGGACGAGATCCTCGCACAATTTGCCGAAGTCGTTCGCAAACGCATGCACCCACGCGATGTCGCAGGTCGTTTCGAGGGTACCGCGCTGATGGTCCTGCTTGAGCGGGGTAGAGTGCGCGACGCCGAGGTCTGGGGTAAGCAGCTGTGTAAAAACATTCGCAATCGAACATTTGAAGTTGAAGACCGTTCGACAAATCTGACTTGCACTGTTGGTGTTTGTGCAGCGAACGAGATCTTCAGCAGCCTCGAGGAATTTGTTGCCGCAACCATCGATGCCTATAACATGGGCATGGAAGCCGGTGGCAACACCGCGATGCTAAGTGAGAGCGCTGACGAAGACTCGAAACAAAAAGAATTTGACGCGATTTGGGTTAAGCATCTCAAGTCCGCACTCATGGACGACCGCTTCCGTCTCGCACAATTGCCGATTGCCGGTTTACGCAGCGACGGTATCGAAATGTACGACCTGCTCGTGCGCATGCTGGACGAACAGGGCAACTCGGTATTGCCTTCGGAATTCCTGCCGGCGGCCGAACGCAACAACATGATGAAAAACATCGATCGCTGGATGATCAGGGCTGCTATGGACTTTTGTCATGAATCGGAAGCAGATCGCGTGTTTGTGCGACTGTCCAGACAATCCGTCCTTGATACGACGACGATCGCATGGATGGAACAGGAATTCGACGATGTCAAATTCGACTGTACGCGTCTCGTGATGCAAATTCCGGAGCGAGATGCCGCCAAGCACATCAAGCAAACGCGTGCGATCGTCAAGCAACTTCGCAAAATGGGCGTCGGCTTCGCAATTGAACACTACGGGGTCGATCAGGAGAGATTCCAGATCCTCGATATCCTCAAACCGGACTACATCAAGGTCGACGGCGAACTGATGCATACGCTAATGACCGATCCGGACATGCAGAAAAGCGTGGAGAAGATTGTTCGTGCAGCGGCCGAGCGTGACATCAAGTCGATCGCCGAACGTGTCGAGAACGCTAACGCGATGGCTGTCTTGTTTCAGCTGGGTCTTGATTACATGCAGGGACATTATGTTAATGAGCCCGAGGTCGTTTTGCAGGCTACGACCGCCAGCAACCGCGTCTCATTAGCCGAATTGACGGCAGCCAAGGCCGGCTAAATGGTTTGCGAGGATTACAAACTGTGACGCACGTCACACTCTGTTGTCCGACCCACACGCTAACGGCAAGCACCCGGCAAATCTTAGAATAGGTTCTTGGTTCGTAATACAAATTCTAATTACGCTTTCAGAACATGGGATCACCGCAAAGTGTAATGACGGAGTGTCGATAAGTGAAGAAATCGTCAACGATGAAAACCGCCCTCGTCGCAGTTGGTGGTGGCCTCGCCGCCATGCCAGCTGTTGCGCTGGAACTTGGTGATGTCAAGGTTCATTCCACAATCGGGCAACCGCTCCGCGCCAGCATCGCCTATGCACTTGGACCGAACGAAGCCCTTTCCGATACCTGCGTAACGCTGCAGCCAAACGTAGCGGCAAACAGCCTGCCGTCGCTGAATCGTGCATCGCTGATCGTTACTGATGGCGTCATCGCGATAACAGGAAGTTCGGTTGCACGTGAGCCGCTAATGACGATGCGTATCAGTATTCGCTGCCCGTACACGGCGCAGCTGACGCGCGAATACATGATGTTTATCGATCCGGCGGGACTGGAACCGATCGCTGCCCCTGTTGCGGCAGCGGTTGCGGCGAAACCGCGGATTGCGGCGCCCGTGGCCGTGCGAAACCCTGCGCCTGCCCGTCACCGCGCCGTCAGTGCCGCGCCGATCGCAAGTGCGACGCGCCATCAGGTGCAAATCGGCGAAACACTGTCAGAAATAGCACAAAGAATCGAAAATCGGCCGGTCGGTCTCTGGGATGCGGTCAACACGATTTTTGCTGCCAATCCGGACGCATTCATCGATAACGATCCGAACAAACTCAAAGCTGGCAGTTGGCTGAGTATTCCCAGCTTCGGAGCGGACGCGCCTGTAACCGTTGCGGCGGTCCCGGCTCCGGCCAGCGCTGCGGCAAGACCGGCAGCGAACAGCGCCCCTTATGAACCGGCCGCATTCGAACCATCTGGCGCCGTGGACGATCTCGCCGCAGATGTCACTGAGCCCGTCGAGCAGCCGGCGGCGGCTGAGCCCGACGCAGGTCTTGCCGATCTCAAACCAGGAGACGTAATTCTCGATGGTGATAACTCGTTCGTCGTGCCAGTTGGGACGACGAGTGATGAGACAGTCGTGATTCCCGACACCTTGCTCGAAGGCCCGGCAGCGACCTCGAGTTCGCCGAACGTCCCCATTGCGAGGATTCAACCAGTTGGTCCGGCCGAGCCGGAAACCACGAATTGGTTGGCGTGGCTCGCTGGCGGCGGTATCGCAATCATCGTTGTGCTACTGCTGTTTGGCCGCAGATTCCGCGATCAATTCGGCTCTGCACCGATCGCACCCGCCGTGCCGCAGCGTCGCAAGTCGGACACGCAGGAAGTAGAGGCGATCAGCGATGTCGACCTGGAAATTTCCGACGACTCTCCGACCGCGGAAAACCTCGCCCTCGATGCTGACCTGATTGTTGGTACAGGACTGCAGGACGGCACTGACATGGACGTTGCACAGGACTTCGGTTTTGCGGCCACGACAGATCTGGATCTTGAGTTGCCCGAGGAAATGTCAAGCGGTGCATACGTGCCACCGACCGACATGCTGCCGGCGATGCGCACGGCAGAAGAGTCAATCCTTGAAAGCGAAGTGTTGCCCGAAGACGATGATTACGATATGTCGGTGATGGTTGACGCAACAAAGATGCCGCATCCGGATGACGTCACGGAAAAAGACCTCGAGGCCATTCAGGTTGTTTCGGATGACGAGACCCTGATTACTGACGACTACACGGTCAGCCAGGAAGTCGACTACAAAATCATCGAGCAGGACTATGAGGATGAGATGACGGCGACGCAGGCTCTGAACCTCGAAATCCAGAAAGCTGCCGAAGATCTGGCTGTTCGTATGGATGAGAGCGACACTGACAACACGGCGGAGAAGCCGCTTGCTACCGTTCACGAACTCGAAGTAACGGCACAGATGCCTGCCAAGGACGAGAACGACGACGAGATCGGCGATCTCGACGATACGGGCGTCAACCCGACCGTGCAATTGGAAGCGGAAGACAAGACGGTAGAAATGACGCAGGAAAGCACGGTCGAGATGCCAAAAGACGGCTCAAAGACCGGCTAAACGATCCGTGCACAGACCATGAGTCATCTTCATGGCCCGCCCGCGGCTAGTCCGGACCGATTCCAACCAGACGGTCGACCTTGCGCCATCCTTTCGGCAAAAGACCACCGCGCAGCGCGCGCTCGCCATAATACGGGTCGGAGTCGTCCCACTTTATCGTCATCACACGAGTGCCGCAGTGGACGAGCAGGTTGCCATCTTCGGGAACCACAGCCGCGGCTATGAGTTTCTCCTCTCCACTCTGGTATTTCCTGCCAGGTATGTTCAATAACTTGTTGCCCTTGCCTTTGGCAAGCTCCGGCAGCTCGTCCATTTCGAACATCAACAATCGACCAATGGAGCTGACCGCCGCGATCAGGCACTCGGTGTCCGCGGGCACCGGCGCCGGAACGACCGCCTTGCCACCGGGTGGCACGCGAAGAACGGCCTTGCCGGCCTTATTGCGTGTCACCAGATCCTCGAGCTTCACGATGAAGCCGTAGCCCGCATCACTCGCAAGCAGGTACTTCTGCTCGTTGTCGCCGATCATGGCACCACAAAACTCGGCACCGTCAGGCGGCTTGAAGCGACTCGATAACGGTTCGCCCTGCCCGCGTGCAGAGGGCAATGTGCCGGCAATCACGCTGTACACGCGGCCCGTGCTGTCGATAAACATCGCCAACTGGTTGCTGCGACCGATCGCTGCAGCGAGATAACCATCGCCCGATTTGTAACTCAGCGATAGCGCGTCGACCTCATGACCTTTTGCGGCGCGCGCAAAGCCACGTTGGGACAACACGACCGTTACGGGCTCGCTCGACACAAGCTGCGTTTCGTCGAGCGCCTGTGCGGCATCGCGCTCGACAATCTCAGTACGGCGATCGTCGCCATAGGACTCGGCATCCTCGAGGATTTCATTCTTGATCAGCGTCTTCAGTCGTGCCGCGCTCTTGAGCGTCTTCTCCAGCTCGTCACGCTCTTCATTGAGCTCGTCCTGCTCACCCTTGATCTTCATTTCCTCGAGCTTCGCGAGATTGCGCAGCCTGAGGTTGAGTATCGCCTCCGCCTGAATATCCGTGAGCTTGAATGACTTCATCAATACGGGCTTCGGTTCATCCTCTTTGCGAATGATCGCAATGACTTTGTCGATATTGAGGTAGGCAACCAGCAAGCCGTCGAGGATATGCAAACGATCGGTAACGATCTGCAAGCGATGTTTGAGGCGTCGTTTGACTGTGTCCTTGCGGAACTTGATCCACTCGGTTAGCAGGCCAACAAGATTGAATGCCTGCGGACGACCATCGAGCCCAATGATGTTCATATTGACGCGGCAGGTGCGCTCAAGCGAAGTGGTCGAGAACAGGTGCGACATCAATTCGTCTTTGTCGACGCGATTCGATCGCGGCGTGATGACGAGGCGGGTTGGATCCTCGTGATCAGACTCGTCGCGAAGATCCTCGACCTGTGGCAACTTCTTGTTGCGCATCTGTGTCGCTATTTGCTCGAGCACTTTGCCGCCCGAGACCTGGTGTGGCAACGATGTGATCACAATGTCGCCATCCTCGACCTTGTATGCCGCGCGCAGTCGCAGCGTGCCGCTGCCAGTCGTGTATATCTGCTTGATGTCGGCCCGGGCCGATACGAGCTCACCACCGGTCGGATAGTCCGGGCCTTTGATGTGCTTCATCAGGGCGGCGGCAGTTGCCTTCGGGTTGTCGATCAGGTGAATAAGCGCGCTCGCGACTTCGTTGAGATTGTGCGGCGGCACGTCAGTTGACAAACCAACTGCGATGCCGGTCGTGCCGTTCAACAGCAGATTGGGCAATCTCGCGGGAAGCACGACAGGTTCGTTCATCGTGCCATCGAAGTTAGGCACCCAATCGACAGTGCCGTGTGCAAGCTCCTGTAACAGGCTTTTCGCGTACGCTTTGAGGCGCGATTCCGTGTAGCGCATGGCCGCGAACGATTTGGGATCGTCGGTCGAGCCCCAATTGCCTTGTCCGTCGACGATCGGATAACGGTAGGAGAAATCCTGGGCCATCAGGACCATGGCTTCGTAGCAGGCCGAGTCGCCGTGCGGATGGTATTTGCCGATGACATCACCAACCGTACGCGCGGACTTCTTCGGCTTCTGTCCCGCAGACAGGCCCAGCTCACTCATCGCGTAAATGATGCGGCGCTGCACCGGCTTCAGCCCGTCACCGATTTGCGGCAACGCGCGATCCAGAATGACGTACATCGAGTAATCGAGATACGCCTTCTCGGTGTACTCCTTAAGCGGTTGTTGCTCGACGCCTTCGAGATTCAGACTGTTCTGCATGGAAAAGAACCCCTAACTTATAACTCGGCAAGATTGCCTTTGGTCTCGAGCCACTTGCGGCGGTCTTTGGCCCGCTTCTTTGCCAGCAGCATGTCCATGGTCTGATCGGTCTTGTCTTTGCCGCTGACCGTGAGTTGCACGAGTCGCCGCGTGTCGCGGTTCATCGTCGTCTCCCTGAGCTGTGATGGATTCATCTCACCGAGACCCTTGAATCGTGTGACAGTCACCTTGCCGCGCAATTTCTCGGCTTCAATGCGATCAAGAATGCCTTTGCGTTCGCTGTCGTCGAGCGCGTAGAAGACTTCCTTGCCAACGTCGATCCGATACAGCGGTGGCATGGCAACGTAGACGTGTCCGGCCAGAACAAGTTCGCGGAAATGTCGTAAAAACAGCGCACAAATCAGTGTGGCGATATGCAGGCCGTCAGAGTCTGCATCGGCGAGGATGCAGACCTTGTGGTAGCGGAGATCATCGAGATTCGTATCACCGGGATCGATACCAAGTGCGATGCTTATGTCGTGCACTTCCTGTGAAGCCAGAATCTCCGCCGAATCCACTTCCCAGGTGTTCAGGATTTTGCCTCTGAGCGGCATGATTGCCTGGGTGTTGCGGTCACGCGCTTGTTTGGCCGAACCGCCGGCTGAATCACCCTCGACGAGGAAGATCTCGCACAGTTCCGGCTCCTGCGAGGTGCAATCGGCGAGCTTGCCCGGCAATGCGGGGCCCGAGACGATTTTCTTGCGCACGACCTTTTTGGCGGCTTTGAGCCGCTTTTGTGCCTTGCTAACTGCCAGTTGCGCAATCTGATCACCGGTTTCCGGATGCTGATTGAGCCACAGCGAGAAATTGTCTTTGATAACACCGGTGACGAACGCGGCAGATTCGCGTGATGACAGACGTTCTTTTGTTTGCCCGGAGAACTGTGGATCTTCGAGCTTGGCACTAAGGACAAAACTCAGGCCGTCCCAAACGTCGTCAGGTGCGAGCGACACGCCACGCGGCAACAGACTTCGGAAGTCTGCGAATTCCCGCAACGCGTTGGTGAGGCCCGTGCGCAGCCCGTTGACATGCGTGCCACCCTGCGGCGTCGGGATCAGATTGACGTAGCTTTCGGTAACACTCGGGCCACCATCAGTCGTCCAGGCCAGCGCCCAGTCGACAGCCTCGTTGTTGCCGGACAGGCTCCCTGAGAACGGCCCAGCCGGTAGCAGCTCACCGCCGCCGATCGCTTCGAGCAGATATTCCTCGAGGCCGCCGGTGTAACACCATTCGATCTTTTCTTTGGGCTTTTCGACCTTCAGGCGAACGGTCAGGCCGGGGCAAAGAACGGCCTTTGCCTTGAGCGCATGTTTTAGCCGGGATACGGATATCTTTGACGAGTCGAAATACTGCGGGTCGGCCCAGAAGCGAATCGTCGTACCCGTGTTTGCCTTACCAACTGTACCGACCTGTTCGAGCTTGCCGCGTTTCTTGCCGCCGGCAAAACTCATGTTGTATTCCTTACCGCCGCGCCGGATCCAGACTTCGAGGTTCCTGGACAGCGCGTTTACGACAGACACGCCGACGCCGTGCAGTCCGCCCGAGTATTGGTAATTCTCGTGATTGAACTTGCCGCCCGCATGCAGACGCGTGAGGATCAGCTCGACGCCCGGAATTTTTTCTACCGGGTGTTTGTCGACCGGCATGCCACGACCGTCATCGATGACCTCGAGCGAGCCATCCTTGTACAACGTCACATCGATTTTCTTGCAGTGACCCGAAAGGGCTTCGTCAACGCTGTTGTCGACGACTTCGTGGGCGAGATGGTTCGGCCGCGTGGTATCGGTATACATGCCGGGCCGGCGCCGTACAGGCTCCAGCCCGCTCAGGACTTCAATGTCCGCCGCGTCGTAGCGTTTTGCCATCTATCCCTTGCCAGAGGTTGCCAAAGCGATGCTCGGCAGGATTCTAGCGTGATTACCGGAGCGGTGCACGAACAGAAAACGGGGACATTCCTCTTTTCCCGGCTTTGAGTAGACTCACCTGCAACCGAAAATCCGGAATGTCCCCATTTTGCTAATCGAGGTCGCCAAGCAACGAGCGCCGGATATTTTCAGCAACTGGAGAGGCTTCGGCCTGGTAATTCTTGTGGTCGATGCCAGCCGCCAGCTGAGCACCGTCTTTAAGTGCCGCCACCATTTCGTCATTCAATTCGAAGCGCAGGAAATGCACGGCCGACGTTTTCTTTTCGTCGGAGCGTTCGAGATCCTCATCGGCGACCGCAAAACTCTTCTCCATATCGCCGACTTGCACATACACGCGATGCTCGATATCGACGAGCTGCCCCAACATCACGCGGCGCTCTTCAACATCGGGGATCTCCATCATGAACGTCGCCTTCCAGTTGGAGCCGTCAGGGATCAGCGGGTTATAGGCCTCAAGCTCTTCGTCGATACCTGCGGCCTCGAATATCCGCTCGATGCGCAGCATCTCCTGAATCTGGTACTGCATCGTCATGCGGTCCTCAAAGTACAGCGCCGCGTTGCTGCCGAGCTCCAGGCGCCGGTTGCGCTTGTGCAGAAGGACCTCACCACGAAATTCATCGCGGACGCCCGCGTATTGCTCGAGGCTGTACAGATCGTCCCGGTTTAGTTTGCGCATGTTCATCATAGTCCGTAAGCGTGTTTCAAAAGGCCCATCGGATGCTCGGGTTGATGATCGTCAAGACCCTGTGCGATCTGCTCGGCCGCCATCGGGCAATCACTGATGAAATGATCGGCCGCGGCCTTCTTGACCTTGTTGACGACAGGCCGCGCGATCTTCTTCGAAATATCGTGAAATTCTTTCTTTACGGCATAGGTGCCATCGTGTCCGGAGCAGCGCTCAATCGCCTCGACTTGCGTATCCGGTACAAGCTGCAGGATGTCGCGCGTTTTCAGGCCGATATTCTGCACGCGAAGATGGCACGGCACCTGATAGGACACCTTGCCCAGTGAGTTCTGGAATGCCGTGTCCAGTTTGCCGTCCTTGTGGCGCAGCATCAGATACTCAAACGGGTCATACATTGCGTCGCGAACTTTCATAACATCAGGATCGTCGGGAAACATCAGCGGCAATTCCTGCTTGAACATCAATGTGCACGATGGAATCGGCGTGACGATATCCCAGCCTTTGTCGACCCATGCGGCAAGCACCGGAATATTGACGTTCTTTGCCTTCGCGACCGCATCGAGATCACCAAGCTCGAGTTTAGGCATGCCGCAACAGGCCTCTTTTTCGGCCAGCGCCACGGGAATGCCGTTATGTTCGAACACGGTGACGAGATCTTCGTCAATCGCCGGATGATTGCGATTGCCGTAACACGTTGTGTACAGCACGACCTTACCGTTCGTGCTGGCAGTCGCAGCTGACGCGTCGCCGCTCGTGCCTCGATGCGACTTGAGACGTCTACGCGCCGACTTCGAGTGGTAATCGGGCACAGGCGCATCGCGATGCACGCGCAGTGTTTTTTCAAGCAGGCCGCGCCCTGCCTTACTGCGATTCATCGCGTTCACGGCCTGAGTAACGACGGGAATGCCAGCCAGTTTTCCAACTTTGTCGGTAGCGCTGAGTACGCGATCGCGGAATGGGGCGCCCTCTTTTTTGAAACGCGCAGCCTTGGCTCGCAGCATCAAATGCGGAAAGTCGATGTTCCACTCGTGTGGCGGCACATACGGACATTTGCTCATGTAGCACATGTCGCACAAGTAGCAATGATCGACGACGTCCCAGTAGACCTTCTTCGGGACCGTGTCGAGTTCCATGCTATCGGACTCGTCGATGGCATCGAAGAGTGTCGGGAACGAGTTGCACAGGTTGAAGCAGCGACGACAACCGTGACAGACATCGAACACGCGCTCGAGCTCTTCAAAGAGCGCGGGCTCGTCGTAAAACTCGTCGCTTTGCCAGTCGAGCGGGTGACGAGTGGGAGCCTCGAGGCTCCCCTCGCGATTGTTGGACACCTTAGTCGTCTAGCGTATCGAGAGCCTTCTGGAAGCGATTGGCGTGCGAACGCTCGGCTTTCGCAAGCGTCTCGAACCAGTCAGCGATCTCGTCGAAGTCCTCGTCACGTGCGGTCCGTGCCATGCCCGGGTACATGTCGGTGTACTCGTGGGTCTCGCCCGCAATTGCAGCTGCGAGGTTGCTGGACGTGGGACCGATCGGCAGACCTGTTGCCGGATCGCCGGTCTCTTCGAGGTATTCGAGATGACCGTGCGCGTGACCGGTCTCGCCTTCCGCTGTGGAACGGAAAACGGCGGCAACGTCGTTATAGCCTTCCACGTCAGCCTTGGCCGCAAAATACAGGTAACGGCGATTCGCCTGCGATTCACCCGCAAACGCTTCTTTGAGATTGTGTTCAGTCTTACTGTCTTTCAGTGACATTTCGGGTCCTCTCAATTGAGAATTGTAATGGGTTAGACTGAGTCTAAGAGGACAGTACTTTATGCCCAAGCCTCGATGTTGTCAATCCGTGGATGCCGAGCCGCCGCCACACCTCGCTATGTCTGCATTCACCAATAGCGGACCTTCAATCGACCAATATTGCAATATATTGCCAAGTCGCTAACGGCCAGGAGCAGTCCTTAAGGCCGTGCTGATTCGGGCGGTCCCTTCCCCGGGTGTCGGCCGCGTGGCAGGCCCCTACTCCGCAAGCATGTAGAACTTCCACAGGTCCTTCTGGCTCATTTGCATGAACGGTTTGATCGCGAGCTTGCCCGTCGCCCCGATGCTACCCTCGAGATATTTGAGCTCCTCGAGTTTGGCCTGCGTCTCCTCGCCGGCTTTGTTCACAAATCCGGCTTCGCGCATCATCAGCAAGCCTTTCGCTCGGATCGAAAGCTCGGTGTGAAGGCGCAAATAGCACAGCAGATCCACAACGATCGGGCCTTCGAATTTCTCTTTAAGCGAGTGCAGGTACAAGCCAATCTTTGATGTCGAGAACTCACCCGAATTGATAATCTGCAGCAATTCGGTATCGGCATCGAAGCCCATTCCCAGCCAGTCTGCTACCGCCCGCTCGCTGCGGTCGAATATGGCTACGAGCAATAATGGCAGGCAAAGCAACACGCCAAGCGTATTGACGATCGGCACGAAGAAGAAATGGTTGAACACCGAGTGGATAATCGTTGCGATCAGAAGCCCGGGCAAAAACGCGGCCATTTTGATCTTCTGTTTTTGCCGGACGATCGCTTGCGTTGTAATGGCGAAGATCGCCGTTGCACCGCCGTGCATGATCGCGGTACCGAATCCTCTGACTATCCAGGTACCAAGCTGAGTTTCCGGCACGATACGGAGGTAGAACATGTTCTCAAAGATCGCGAAGCCGGCACCGACAGCGAAGCCCAGAATGGCCGCATCGACAAGAAACCCAATACGGCTGCGTCGAATCAAAACGATGATTATCAGCGCCTTTAGACCTTCCTCGATAAAAGGCGCTACGTAACGTGTGTATGTCGTAAATTCGATTCCAAGCCACTCGAGTCCAAACAGATTGACCGGATAGCTCAGAACGGCAGTGCCGCAGCCGAGCACGATAACCGTGAGAACCCAGCGAATCGGGACGAGTTTGTAGCTGTCGAGGTAGACAAGACCCGCGAGAAAGCAACAGACAGGCAATAGCCCAAGCAAGGCGTGAATCACAAAGTCGGCGGTCACATTATTTTCAGCGAGATCATCCACTCATCGTCGGTGAATGATCCCTCGCCGTATCCTTTCGCATAGCCAGTCGACAATGTCATATTGAAACGAGAGTTTACTGTGAATCGAAAGTCGATCTGCATACCGATGTTCTTGGCATTGTTGCGTATCTCGCTCCGATCCGCGTTCGTAACGAGTGCGCTTGCAAACAACGATGGTCGCGCCCATGCGAGGTAGAAACTGGGCGTACCCACACGCTCGAAGCGAATCGGTGGCAAATTCCACTCCAACATGCCGCGATAGAAATTTCGGCCGGGAATTGCGTTCAGCTCGAAGCCCGGAAGCGCATAGAATTCACGGTAACGTTTGACGATGCCCCGATCGACATAGTTGTTGCCGTAACCACCAAAGTAAAAGTTCGCGAACTCATCGTCAGGTTCGCCGAAAGCCGCACCGGCCGCATTGCGCAACCAGATCGACGAGTGCTTCCATGGCAACGCAAATCCGAAATCGAAGCTCCCCCCGACCTGCGGGATGGTGTCTCCGTCGACGTAACCAATAGATGTACCGAGATCCCAACGAAAACCCTTCTCGCCATCGACCGCACCGAGGGAGCTGCGTATGTGCTCATAGCTCAGGTACGCGTCGAAAGTCGACATCTCGTCGATGGTGGACGCCACGTTCTGATATCGCGGCAATGCGTCCATGTCTCGGTGATGGTTCAGCTCCGCTGAAAAGGCCAAACGCCGAGGTTCATCGAAGATCAGCGTCTTATCATAAGCGACAAAATAGCGCTGTCCCTTACGGCTGGTCTTCGTCGGACCGAACATGTCATAGAAATCCGCGTGGTTCAGGCGGGCGCCAAGACGCCAGGTGCCGGACAGTGGCGATGCGCTGACGACCGTATGTTGATAATCAATGCTCAGGTTCAGGCGTTCATCGGTGGGAAGATCACTATCGATACTGTAACCGGCGCCGATTGACAGCATGTCGAGACGAATCGGATCCGAGAAAATCGCTTTCAAGCTGAGCGATTCTGAGTCTTTGTAACCGAGCACAGTCGGGTAGATGGACTCGAGCCGCAGGTTCTTGAGCGGCACGTAATCGCCCGTTGACAGGATCCGGGATTCGGCGGGCGGGCTGTCCGGCGACCCGGCTCGCCATGTCTCGAGCTGCGGGTGCTTTTTGATGACTTCAGTACCGAAAAAAGTAATCGCTGCGACATCCTCGACCGGTTCGGCCTTAATGCGGGTTGGTACAAAGCCCTGACCCGTGTAGCGGAACACGATCAGGTTCTCGTTATCGACTGGTATCGGTCGAAAGAACCCCGTTTCAGTATTCGAAACCGCTTCGAGCTCCTCGGTCGCGAGTTCATAGCGAAAGATATTGGAGACACCCGTGTAATACGCGCTGCCAAACAAATACTGACCGTCAGGGGAAAACACAAAGCCCTCGGGTACAGCCTGGCCGAAATCAAGTGTGTTGACCGGTTCAAAGTGTCCTGCCAGGAGATCCTCAGTCCGAAATACCTGCAGTGATTGCTGGCCTTTGACATCACCAAATGATCCCGATAACGCACTGCCATCCGGTGAGAAATCCAGGTCGTAGGCGACCTCACCGTAAGGCAATGACTCGATGAGATTCCACTCGGTGTAAGGATATGGCACACGTACTAGGGCCGCGTACCCATTCAGGTGGCGAATGCCCCAGATAGAACGGTCAGATGAATTAAAGGCGAGTTCACCGATGCGTTCGTCCTCGAGCAACATTCGCGTTTCACCGGTCGCCAAATCGATCGCCATCAGGTCGCGATAGGCGTAATTGTCCGCCGTATAAAAAATGGTCTTGGATTCGTCATCGTAAGCGAGTGACGATACCTGGTAGATCATTGGCACTTTTATGTCGCGCAAACGGTCCATCTCACGCGTTTCAAGCGAATACTCTCCGATATGGGCGACGACGCCGGGGTATCGAACGCCGGCGATCAAACTATTGCGGTCGGCGTCGTAAAAGGCCCGCGACACAGAGCCGAGAGCGCCCGAGGCCAGATCTTCATGTTCCGTGATGGGGAACTGACGCAACGCTTCGAGATTTCTTGCCTGGAATTCTCGCTCGAATTCGATCCAGTCCTGCCAGACTTCATCAAGCGTGAGACCGAATACGTTGACGAACTCGTTTTCGTAATTGCGCTTGCTGTCGGTCGTGCGCACGACCCAGTCGACCAGCTTTTCGGGCGACCAGGTGTAGGCGAGGTAACTTATGAAGCGTTCACCATATAGATAGGCATTTGCGCCCACCTGAAAGTCAACTCTGACGCCCTCTGAGACAAGCCCGAGCGGGTCATAGAAATGCGCGTTGTCCCCAACCTTTGATCGAAACACCATTTCATCGTAGCCGCCCTGAGAGCGGCCAAGGCCGCCCGCCATCCAGGTCTCCTGAAAAACGGCTATACCCTCCAGGAACCAGCGAGGACTCGATTTTCGAGGGGCTGTCAGGTATTGGTAGAGGATCGTTTCCGGATGCTCTGCCGTTGCCAACACCTTGCCGCGGAATAATCGGCGATACCGACTGTCCGCGGGCGCCATTTGATCTGTTGTCGCAACATGAACCATTTCATGGTTCATCAGCGTATACATACGCTCCGCAGGCGCGATCGTCTCGAAGGTAAATGGCACTGGCGCGATGTCGACAACGACGGAATTTGCCGGCACGGAATTTGCGCCGGCGTTTCCGTAATCTGCAAAATCCGTTAGAAGAACGGTAGTCTTCTCTGCCGGCGTGTAACCGAGGATGCTTTTTTGACGATCGAGCGAATCGTGATACGTCTGGATGATTCGGGGGACGAGATAGGTTTCGGTGGGATCAAAATACAGAAGCCGCAGCTCATCCGTTTCTACGATCTGGAGCGACTGCGACTGAATCGGGTTGCTTGCGACAAAGAGTACGGCAGCAACCAATATGGTGCGGATGAATCCCCCCAATTTCGCCCCTTGTGCTGAAAACGGAAAAGGGCGCGGCATTGCGCCGCGCCCTCAAGGCACATGCTATCTTTCGCTTGCCATTCCGCGGAAAGCTTCGGACGTCAATGCGCCACGGAATGCTTCACTGGACATCGCGCCTCGAAACGCCTCGCTGGACATCGCGCTGCGGAATGCCTCACTGGACATCGCGCCTCGGAATGCCTCACTGGACATCGCGCTGCGGAACGCTACGCTGCTAAGTGCAGATCGAAATGCTTCGCTATTGAGCGCATTACGAAATGCTTCGCTATTCATCGCGCCACGAAAAGCCTCCGAGGACATTGCGCCGCGAAATGCTTCGCTCGACAATGCACCACGGAAGGCCTCGTTGGACAGCGCACCACGAAATGCTTCGCTCGACAATGCCCCGCGAAATGCTTCGCTGCTCAAGGCAGTGCGAAGCGCTTCGCTATTTAATGCGGTTCGAAAGGCCTCGTTAGCCATCGCACCTCGAAATGCTTCGCTGTTCAGCGCGGCTCTATATTCCTCGCTGGACGCTGCACCACGGAACGCTTCGCTGTTCACCGCACTGCGGAACGCCTCGCTGTTCAGTGCGCCACGGAACGCCTCGCTAGATAGTGCGCTACGGAAGGCCTCGTTGGACAGGGCGCCGCGGAAAGCCTCGCTGGATAATGCACCACGGAAAGCCTCGTCGGACAGGGCACCACGAAATTCTTCGCTTGCCATCGCACCACGGAAGGCCTCGCTGTTCATCGCGCCTCGAAACGCCTCGCTGTTCATCGCACCACGGAAAGCCTCGGAATTCAGAGCAGTGCGAAATTCCTCGCTGTTCAATGCCATGCGAAGTGCTTCACTGTTCATCGCCGACCGAAATGATTCGCTGTTCATTGCGTTACGAAACGCTTCGTCAGCAACAAGAGTCGCAAAGACATCAGTCTGCATGACTTCCTGCAACTCCTGATTGCCAAGCTGGATGTCGTCAGAACCAGCCTGGTCGGTCCGATAACGCTCGGCGGGTGCAATGGTACCTGTAACGTTTGCGCCCGGCGGATTGTTCAGTCCGAAATAGGCGATCGCAACCCCAACTACTGCCCCCAGTACAAATGCAGGGATTGTCTTGTTCGTTGTAGTCATTATGTTTTCCTCCGGTGCCCCTCCGGGCCCCCTGTGATTCACGTGTCTGTAACTGATATACCGCGCTAATCTGAAAAAGTTGGTAACTCCTTAGCCGGAATGCCCGGGTTGCACGTATTCAATATCTGTGTCGTAGACGGCCTCGCCGTTCGACGTGAACTGCAAATGGATCGTGATATCGCGATCGCCAGCGTTGTGCAGATACAAGGCATAACGCCGTTTCCCGTCAATCTGCATCGTGATACGCCCGGATTCCGCCGAAACACTAACGCCCGGGCTCTCGAGTTGGGCGAAGCCATTGAACCAGACCTTCTTGTCGACGTATGAAGCAACAATGTCGACAGGTCCGCTCGAGACCAAATCAAAATCAACGATCAGAATCGGTCCGCTGCTATGCAAAGTGACAGTGCCAGCAATATCCTTGCTTTCGATCGGTGTAGTTTGAATGCTGGGGCCTTGCGGTATTTGGTCGGAAATCGTGCCAACCAGCCCGGTCATGTCATCAAACGCGCCTTGCGACACTATGTCGGAACTGACCAGGCTCAGTGTCAGGACAGATCCGGCAGCAAACACCGCCGTGTAGCGAAGCGCTGGCGCCGCAAACAGGGTCTGCAGGAATGCGCCGGGGGTGCTGCGCGCTCCCTCATTCTGCTCCGGAATCGAAGCCATGATCGTGTGTTTCAGGTGCGGTGGGGAATCCAGTTCAGGCAGGCTATCCAGCGATGCGTGCACTGCCGAGAGCTCCGCATGCAACGCCTGTGCCTCAGGGCTATCGGCAATAAATGCCTCAAATGCTGCACGGTCGGCTGAACTGATCTCACCATCGATATCGGCATTGATCAGCTCGACATATTTCGGATCAATTGCCATTAGTGCAATCCTTGCTCTGTGAGTCTCTCTTGCAACAATTGCCTGGCCGTATAGAGACGCGACTTCACCTTCTTCACTGGAATATCAAGAACTTCGCTGATCTCGCTATAACTGCAACCCAGCACATGTTTGAGAACGATTACAGCTCGATATTCGGATTTGATCGTCATGAGTGCTGCCTGAATTCCTTCACCAATCTGGGCCTGTCCCGCCTGTTGCCTCGGCCCGCTGCCTTGATCTGCCGTATCTTGCTCGAGTGTCGCTTGGCGGCTCGACTTCTTCAGCCAGTTGATCGACTCATTCAACGTGATGCGATACACCCAGCTGAAGAAACGGCGCGCAGGATCGTACTGGTCCAGGTGCTCGTAGACCTTCAGAAAAACGGTCTGCGTTACATCTCGCGCGTCGTCCGGGTTGTGTAGCATCCGGTACGCTGCGTTGTAGACGGGCCGTTCATATTTGACCAGCAATGTCTCGAACGCGTGCCGGTCGCCTTTCAAGGAACGCTCCATCAACGTTTTGTCGTCTGACTTATTCATACCTACAACCGGCAACGGAAAAGGTTGGCGGCAGGCGTGGCGGCGCTGCGATCGAGTATTCGCTGGCGTCCATCTGGATTGCGCCACCTCCCTGACGCGATCTCGGGCTGACCTTATTGTGTTTCTATTTCGAAGATCGAGTGAAACCCCGAGTATCGGAAAACATCGTGTATGTGATTATTAACATTTATTATTTTTAGCCCCTCGCCAGCGCTGACGAGGCGTTTTTGTGTCTTGAGCAGTATACCGAGGCCGGCGCTCGAGATGTATTCCAATTGGGCAAAATCGAGCACGCTTGAGCCGCTGACCGAGTCCATGAAATCCTGTGCTTTGGCGCACTCTGCCGCGTCCAGCCTGCCGCTGCAAAGAATGTCGCCGTTTTCGCCAAATTCGATAGCAAACATATAGTTAACCTGACTCCTTGGTAAATCTTACCGTACTCTGGCGGTCGTGGTAGTCGTATTCAAGACTGTCGACCATATGCTGCACCAGATGCAGGCCGAGGCCGCCTGGGATCCTCCGTCCAAGCGGAGTCTCCGTATCGACGTCTCTGGGAGTGGTGACGTCAAACGGGTCGACGTCATAATCCGTGATCACGACGCTGACGTCGCCGTCATTCGTAGTCACGTCCAGCAGTATTTCGTTGTCGTTTCCAGGACAGTACTTCACCATGTTGGTGAACAGTTCCTCCATTGCAAGATGCACAGGGAACCGCGCCGCGTCCTGGACATCGCCTGATGTGAGGACATCCTCGGTGAATTCGTATATGGCGCCGAGCGAATCAAAGCTTCTTGTAAATTTCTTCTGCATCGACTGCGTGTCGTCAGCGTGAGCGCCGCGCCAGTACGATCGTAATATCGTCAGCTTGTGGTGCATTCCCGCCATGCCGTCGTACCGCCTGCATTATCGCCGCAACCACTTCATCGGCGTTTGCGTCGTATACATTATTGATTGCGCTTATCACCCCTTCCTGTCCGAATTGCACGCCATCCTCATTCTCATATTCGTAAATGCCGTCTGAAATGAGCCCAAGTATGTCGCCTGGTTCGAGATCAAGTTCGAGCGGGTCCGCAAGATCGGTCTGCGGCATGTAGCCAAGAGGAAATGTCGTCGCCGGATGCCAGTCGAAGTCGCCGGACTCAGCATGGTAGTGCATGATCGGACCCTGCCCGCCGGAGTGGAAATAGACCCGATGCTCTGATGCATCGAGTAAACCAAAGAAACCGGTGACGAAGCGATCATCCGGCAGGTCGTCGCAAAGCTGGTCGTTTATATGTACAAACGCATCGTCAAGGCTGGCATTGAGGCGAATTGCAACACGCAACATCGCTCGGACCTGCGTCGCACTCAGGGCCGGTCCGATTCCATGTCCAGTGGCGTCACCCATCAGCAGGAACAGACGCTGATGATCCAGTTGCACGAAGTCATACAGATCACCGCCGGTTTGATCGGTAGGGGCGAACGCGCCTGCGAAGCCATATCCTTCGATCGACGGCATCTCTTTGGGTAGCGTCCCCATCTGCACATCCCGAGCGACCGTGATTTCACGATCCAGTTTTTCTGACTCGATGATTTGCTCGGTTATCTTGGCCCGATGCAGTACCACCGCCGCCTGAGCGGCCAGCGCCATCGCGATAAATTCGTCGTGTTCATCAAACGTGCCGGTATTCTTGTTGAGTATTTGCAACACACCGACCAGCGAGTCCTCGTATCCGATCAACGGAATCGTCAGCATGCAACGCGTTCGATATCCAGTTTGTTTATCGATGTCGCGGTTAAATCGATCGTCGGCGTAACAGTCCGGAACATTGATCAGCTTTCTGGTCTGAGCGCTTTCACCAACGATTCCCTTGTTGGCAGGTATTCGAAAACTGCCTAGTTTTGTTGCAACACGAACGACGAGCTCGTCAGTATGCTCGTCATAGAGAAAAACAGTGCCACGATCGGCGTCGAGAATATTTCGTGAGACATCGACAACTTCAGTCAACATCGTATCGAGATCAAACGGCGCGGCAAGCTTACGAGTTACTTCCAGAACTCGCCACAATGCCTTCGCTTCATTAGCTTGTTGAGTCACGTGGTGTTGTCTCGGTCATCGGAATACGCACGTATTGAATCTCAATCTCGGAAATACGTGCGGTCATGCGTTCTGCTCTTTCCGGAATGACATATTCTGAATTATCGATTGCACGCCGGGTCACCAACGTCTCTGACTTGATAGCCAGGTCCTCACCGAGTTTTGACGCCGTATTGACCGGGTCGCCATAAAAGTCCACATCGTCGATGAGCAGTAATCGTCCGTAATCGATCCCAACCGACAGATATATCTGCTCTTCCATTCCGTATGCTTCGTTGGACTCATACAGCGCCGCATCAATGTCGAAGCTGGCTTGTATCGCATCGTCTGGTCGCGAAAAGAAGGCGTAACAATTATCCGCATCGCATTTAAGGAGCGAGCCATTATTAGCAGCAATAATCGGCGCAATGATCTGGCGGGCACGATGAATCAGCTTCAGAAAGTGACAGACGCCGATTTTTCTCGATGTGCTCGAAAATCTGGCCATATCGGAGATAAAAACAGCGCCATTTACGCCGTATTTGTCCCAAATTTTACTGCGCGCTGATTCCTGCTCCGCCGGATCACTCAAGTCCGCGAAATCCGCGATTTGCCTGTCAAAATCGCGACAGCCTGTAAGCGGCCTGAGAATCGAGTTGTCTGCCATGACGAACCCTCGAGTCGTTGTTCTTGTTATCGGAACCGAGGCAACAGTATATCCTTCCGGAGCCCCAAAGGTGACTGATCCAAAGACGGTTGCCTTTCGACTTAGTACGGCCGGAAGCAGACGCTCGTGCCGGTCTATCTCGGCGCTCCATGAAGGCGAATAAAACGCTGCCAGAGCCTGCCGTCGATCACCGAAAGACCGAGTCCGATCACGGCCATTCCCAGAAAGTGCAACCACTGGAGTCGCTCATCGAGAACAAGTGCGCCGAGCAGGATCGCGGTTACGGGAATCAACAAAGTAACAAGAATTGCATTGGTTGCGCCGGCCGATGCCAGAAGCCGGAAGTACAAGATGTACGCGAGCGCTGTCGAAAAAACCGCCATCAACCCGACAGCTGCCCAAACCTTGGCACTCGATTCAATCACCTGAGCCGGCGCCTCAAACGCGAGCACCAGCAGAATCATAATGAGCGATGACATGAGCAGCTGACCGGACGCTGCAACAATCGGGTCGATATTCATCCGTGTGAACCGCCGCGCATAGACCCCCGCGAACGAATACGACAGTGCAGCGCCCAGTACCGCGAGCTGGGCGAGCAGATTGGCGTCGAGGCCGGCCAAAGCACTCGGGCCAATAAGAACAACAACGCCGATAAGACCTAACACGGCACCCAGCAACCTCGAGCGGGTTAAAGGCTCGTCCTTTAACCAAACTCCGGCAACGATCACCGAAAAAATTGGTGCGGCCGCGGTGAGAATGGCAGCAAGACCCGACTCGATTTCTTTCTGCCCCCAGACAATGAGAAGAAACGGAATTATGTTGTTCAGCAACCCCATCCAGAAAAACGCCATCCAGGCGAGCGGTGACCGCGGGATCGGAAGCCCTGCTGCCAGCACGATGCCCCAAATCACGACGCACGCGATAACAACGCGCACCGCTACGATTAGCAATGGCGACCACTCCAACAGGGCGATTTCCACAAAGAAATAGGAGCCACCCCAGAGCATCGACAACAGCAAAAGCATGGACCATTCCACGAGTCCCATTCGCGAATTGATGACGGTTGGGCTCATGGCCGCAAGGATAACGGTTTAAGAACTGGAGAGTCGCCAAAATCGGACGTCTGCTAACGGCCAGAAGCGGCCGTTCAACTACTATTTACTCGGAACCCGTGAAGAGAGTAGATGCATCAACGAAACTTAAGCGACTGCCAAGCGGGTCGAGCGCGTAAAACACTCGCTCCCCCCACGGCATCGATTCAATTTCCGTGAGGTTGCGACCGCCGCCTTTCTCGATCCTGTCTCGGACGGCTACCAAGTCAGATACGGAAAAGTAGAGATACTGATTCTCATGATGTAGCCACCCCTGACCAACGTCATCGCCGTCGGCTGACGGGTCGTAGCAAGCCAGGATTACGCCATCGCAATCAAAATAGTGCCTCCCAGGCGACACGCGCTGCCCGTCGTCTTGAAACACGTAACCATAGAATTTGGCTGCGAGACCTATATCCGATACCGGGAGTATTACGCGATAGAGGTGCGGTACGGTCACTTGCGATTCTCCGTCCATGAACAAGGGCCGCTTTGCGTCATGAGCGGACCTTCAGAGCATTGCGAATCAATCAAAATGACAGGCCGCTTTCGGCCACAAGCGGCCACAAGCGGCCACTCAGACAACTACAACGATCTCGGCGATTGTTGGATTTCTAGCCAATCTTCACGCAGCATGCCGTAAGTCACCAAATCTTCGTATTTGCCCCACTTCATCGTATCTTGGCGTGCTGTTCCTTCCCGTAGCATGCCGATCTTCTCCATGACTCGTCCAGACGACGGATTCCTAGCAAAATGGCAAGCATGAATTCGATTGAGACCAAGGTCATCGAAACCAAAAGCAATGATGGATCGAGCTGCTTCTGTCGCGTAACCCAAATTCCAGTATGGTTTTCCAATCCAATATCCGAGGTCGCCCTTATTCAAGCTGAAGTTAACCCTCAGTCCAATAGCGCCAATCAGTTCTTCGCTATCACGAAGCACAACAGCGAAAGTCGCAAGTTTCTTCGCCTCATAGCCTGGCCCGTGCGATTCGATCCACTCTTCTGCCATCCCGTCTTCATACGGATGCGGAATATTCAATGTCGTATCTGCAACCTCCCATTCCCCGGCCAGTTGTTGAACTGACAAAGCATCGTCCTTGCGAAAAGGACGCAATACTAGACGGGAAGTTTCGAGGGTAGGCTGCAATACGTGACGGCGGATTCAGATCAAGTTGTAATTTCGTAAGAACAATTTGCGCTCAATACACTGGTTTACGAACGACTGCATTGTGGTCATAAGCAGCCCCTCAGGCTAAGTTTAGCCCAATGTCTGCTTTGGGGCGTATAGCGGTCGTTCAAACGCCGTTTTTCGGCGGCCGGACTCCGAACGTCTGCTCTCACCCAAAGCGGTCATTCAAGTCGTTCGGATCGAACTATTTTCAATGGCAGCTAACGGCCATGAGCGGTCCTTCAAGGAACCGGTAATCAGACCGCCGTTGGAGTCGGCTACCGATTTGAAAGCGGTCAGTCCTGAGTACTTCCCCGAATTGACAGAACTCACCGTCGGAGGATCATTGATCCGGCGATAAAGGCAAATCGGGCGAAAGCTCGAGACGCAAAGCCATGGGTCCTCGCCTCCTCCGCGACGCCTTCTGCGACGCCGCGAAGGACCCCAAGATTGCCAGGCTGCCGCTACAGGCAATTTCTGAAAGGAGCAGAAAAATGAGAACCCTAAAACGCACGACGGTCGCCGTCCTTGCGATGCTGGCACTCGGGGCCGGGACGACCTTAGCGGACACCGAGCACGATTACTCTCGGATATTCATCTTCGGTGCCAGTTTCATGGATTCCGGCAATCACTTCGCCCTAACAGGTGAAACAGCGCATCCACCATTCGAGCTTATAAATTACGCTGGCTACGGCGTCGGAGGGCATCGTCCCACCAACGGCCACACCTGGGTCGAAGTCCTAGCACAGGACATGAAACTCACTGAATGGGCGAAACCTGCCTATCGCGATTCGGCCTACGGCAACTATGCGGTCGCCTACGGGCGCGCGACTGACGTCCTGCCCGATCCTGTGGAACCAAGCCTGTACGACCAGGTGACGCAATGGATCAATAACGGCTATTGCACGGGCGGCCCGACGAGCCCGATGAATGACACGCTGTTTATCGTGGATTCCGGCTACGCTGACGCGCTCGACCTGTTGGACGGACATGACCCTGTAGCCGTCCTGAGCGGCATGACCTCCGGCGTCGCCGATAATCTCTACAGACTCCACGCTTGCGGCGCACGCAACGTCCTGTTCGCGTATACGGCGCCTCTAGAGAAGTCGCCAATAGTTCCCGAGGATCCGACGCAACCGAGCTTGAGCGCAATTTACAATTACTTGTTCCTGCAACCCGTTGTTGCCGGCTACTCCGGCGAGCCGTTCAACATGAATATCTCGACGGTCGATTTCTTCGCGTTCATCAGCACGATGCTGAATTCGCCGGATGTGTATGGCTTAACGAATGTCACGGAAACTTGCATCACGCCCTACGTGACGCGGGGCGCCTTCTGCAAAAACCGTGATGAGTATTTCTTCTGGGACGCCCTGCACCCAACGAAAAAGGTACACGCCCTGCTCGCAGAATTCGCGCTCGGGCAGCTGCCGTAACCTGACAGAGACCAGAATTGATTGGCCGAAAGAAGGGCCGCGATTTGGCGGCCCTTTTACTTCCCGCCACCGAAGAAAGAGCTGGGCATGGCGAGTGTCGGCTTTCGAGGTTAGAGCGGACGTTTGGTGATGCTAGCTGCGCTCGGCCAGATGTGCTTGATGAACTTCCGCTTTGGGTCATTAGCGGCCCTTCAGTCCAAGTTTAGCCCAATGTCCGCTTTCGGGCGCATAGCGGACGTTTCGGAGCAAGTTTTTCTGTGGCCCAAGACCCAATCTCCGGTCTCACCCAAAGCGGTCATTCCAATCATGGAAATCTGGCGGAATTGAAGGTCTGCTTTCGGCCAAAAGCGGCCATAGAAGAACCCCGCCGAGGCGGGGTTTTTGGAGTACCTCAGAAATAGTTGTTTACGGCGGGAAGCAATCCCAAACCACGCCATCCATTCTGTAGATGTTCGCATGGGCCGCGATTGACGTTTTGCATGCAGCTAACTCTTCCGCATCTATGGGGATAGAAATAGAAGGAGGCAGACCCGGGAAACTAAAGTTGGTCAAATTGCATGCACGGGTATTTCCACTAGCGAAGGTAAATATCTGGAACCAAGGTGGGTCAAAAAGCCCATTTTCAAAGTTCTCTATTAATTCTAAATCAAAACCACCAGCATCGCCGGTGGCACATGCGTGTGGAAAATCCACGTCAATATTGTTCACGGGAGGGAGCGCCGCTGCTAGATCCTGAGCGGTCCAACACGGGCAAGGTTCTTCGACGTTAATGCAGGGCATGTCGATGTCCAAAGGATTGTTGGCTCTATTTTTCTTCCTGTTGTAAGCCTCCAAAATGCTGCCCGAGGGTACCGCGGCTAACAGCGCGTCGAGTCCAACTTCTGTAATTGGATTGGTAACTGCAGCATGATCTTGCGCTTCGCAGAATGCGACGCAAAGGCCATAGAGACCCTTTGTGACGCCGTCGTCCTTCAACGCATTGCAAATTGTTTCTTCGGCTGGTGTATCTCCATCCGGTGTTTGTGCAAGCGCCATTGGTACTACGAGAATCACCATCGCGACGCTTGATATCAAAGTTGTGAATAATCTCTCCATTGCTAGACCCCTTTGGTTGCGTAAGGCGCATTGCACGCCGTAAGTACTAAATCGAGTTTGTCAAACGTAGCCCAGCAATCGTGGGACCGTCGGACAGACCGTCGCGGAGAAAGCAAGAACCCGTGGCTTTCCGTCGCCACCTTTCGGTGAGTTTGGCTTTGTTAGGACTGATTATGGTTCCTTTATACCACATTTGCTTACACTACCTATTTATCCACAATAAATGGTCATTCCGGACCAGAAATCAGTGGGTTGGCTGGTACATCGTAGAAACTAGGTGAGATGTCCACGAAATTGATGCGCAACGAAATTTCGCCGATGTGATGCGAATGTCTGCTTTGGGTCATTAGCGGCCCTTCAGACCGATTCTAGCCTAATGTCTGCTTTGGAGCGTATAGCGGACATTGTAGAATCGGATTTCGGATCAGCCAATCCCGAGCGTCTGCTCTCACCCAAAGCGGTCATTCAAGTCGTTCGGATCGAACTATTTTCAATGGCAGCTAACGGCCATTACCGGACATACGATCTCGTCCAGACGACGAGCCCAAGTATCGGATACCCACGATAGCAATTCAGTAGTCAGCCCATACATTCGCAATTGCACAAAAGCAACATAGGCGGTCGATTGTGTTGGACTTCATTGAGAGGCTGGCAGCTAGTAACGCGGCGTTCTATGCGATCTGGGTCTTTGCACTAGTTGTCTTTACCTGCTGGTTGATATTCGAGATTCGCGGCATGATCTTTACGAGCCTGATCAGGTGGAAACCACTTATACTCAGGAGCTTACGAGCGGGCTTTCTCTTATCGTTGATTTTCCCCGTGGTTCTGCTCTTATTCTCGGGGCTCGCGGGACCGTGGGGGGCGATGATCTTCGTCCTCGGGATCTGGTACCTGCCGCCATCAGTTTATATTCTCTGCACTAGCCTCGGCCTTCTGCACAGCATCCTTCGGGAGAGGCGGACCCTGAGAATTGGGCAAAAAAGAAACGCCTATGTAGCCTTTGCCGCCTTAGCCACCATTGGAGTGGCAATGCTCTATGTATCCTTTGTATGGCTCGATAAGCCTGTTTAGATCGTGTCCATAGATAGATTTGCCGATTGACACATCGGGCAGCTTGGCCAGAATAGTCAGGCTGAGGACCCGGATTGACCCGCGATTCTTGGCGAGGATCGTTCCTGATGAAGTCTGCGGATGAGCTGGTTTCAGTATTGAATGGCTACTTACCGGAGCCGTATCAAATTCCAGAAGATCGCCGACAATGGTGGGCAGTTCAGATATGCGCCCATGTGGCGCTCATCCTGATCTTCATTACTTTGGTGGTATGCGTTAATCGTTGGGTCCCAGACTTGGATCTGACCCTTGATAGGCAGTCGGTTCTAGGTTCGCTGGACATCATTATTCCTGGTCTGATCGCGATTCAGGCCTATTACGTACCTATGTATTACCGGTACATAGAAGCGAGAGATCGGCTTTGGAAGTTCTTCGGCGGTACGTTTTTGATCGCAATCATTGGCCTGTTGTTTTACACCATTTACTTGCACTTTCTGGCCGAAGTTTGGGCTCAAATAATGCTGATCATTACCTCAGCCATTTCCGGGTTAATGTTTGCAGAGGCCCTGATAATGCATCTGCTTTTCAAGTGGTGGTCGGCTCGCAACGAACCTGAGAGCGATTCGTTTCCGCCCCTATCTGGTCGCCTCTGAGTGGCGTCCGCTTTGGGTCATTAGCGGCCCTTCAGTCCAAGTTTAGCCCAATGTCCGCTTTCGGGCGCATAGCGGACGTTTCGGAGCAAGTTTTTCTGTCGCCCAAGACCCAATCTCCGGTCTCACCCAAAGCGGTCATTCCAATCATGGAAATCTGGCGGAATTGAAGGTCTGCTTTCGGCCAGAAGCAGCCGTTGGGACATGCTACTTGGCAGCCTGCATGACACGCTCAATCACGTCCAAACTCAATCCGGATACGATCTCTCCATCTTTGAGCTCGAACCCCAAATCGAACAGCTTCTCCGGCTTAGTTATTGGGTGACAAACGGTCGGTTCAAACACATCGGAACCCGGGAATACGGAGAGCACTTCGCCCTTCTTTTTGTGACGCAGCAGGGAAAATTTCTTGGTAGGAAACAGTCTCGGTTGATTGACCTCTGGGTCATCGGTTATCGGCTCAAAATCGAAATATTGTTGCCCATACAAGCACAGAACCTTTCCGCCACCGACATCGACGAAATGTAGGAGGGAGCTGGTGTTCAGTTCCTCGACCGTCAAAGCCCGAATTGCTTCGTACTCGTCTCGCACAGCTTCACCGTTGGCTTCAAGCTGCCTGAGATGTTCATCCCAAGAAACGCCGCGGAGCCGACGAAACCACGCAGGGGCATTTGAAGAGAAATAACCCAGAATGGCGAGAATGAGGCCGCCACCTAGAGCCAATACGATCAGCGAAAGAAATGCACCAACCGGGTCACCAATTGCCAGCCAAAGCAGGACATAGATAACGACAATGACGGCGAGCAATCCATAGCCAAGCCACTTCTTTTTCACATCGATTGGCATCCGTCTCTCAAGATCGCGACAGGCTGCTTTGGGTCATTAGCGGCCCTTAAGGACCAGTTTAGCCCAACAGCCGCTTTTGGGTGCATAGCGGACGTGCCCGTGCGGATTTGCCGACTGCCCCGGATCGAACGTCTGCTTTCATCAATAGCGGACGTTCAGATCGCTCGATATTGAGTAAATCTAAGGGCTGCTTTCGGCCAGAACCGGCCATTCAGTACACGAAAACCACCGGGCGGACGATCATTCCATCGCCATTGCGAATGTTTGCCGGAACACCGACAAAGAACATCCGGTCTTTTCCAATCAAGGTCTCAACATTGAATAGCTGTTCGTATACAGGAATGCCGCGTGACAAGAATGAGTGGTGTATCGGGACAACTTGCGCGGTTAGGTCTTTCGATTCTACCTGCGCCTCTTGATGCAAATTCGCGACACTAAATGCATCAGTGGCAAACGCGCGGACCGGGATTTTCGCCAGATACTCTGCAGCACTTCGAGTGAGCGTGACCGTGTCCGGAAAGCTCTTATCATCTTGGGGAGGTTGATAGTTTGTGTAGATCATCACAACGTCGCCGGGTTTGATGCCCTGGCCGTCGAAGACCGTCGTCGGAACGGAGAACCCTGTTGGGTACTCGCTGACGTCAAACACCTTGAGCGGACCCGAAAAGGCACCAATCGAGTACGAGTCGATCCCGCCTTCCAATCCAACGTGATTGGGTGCATCCACGTGTGGGCCACCGTGGTTCGCGAGCGTATAAAACGCATTTGAACCCGAAACGCTGCCGCCACCGATTTCTACTGTCCAGGTAACCAACTCGAATTGATTTGGACGGTCGGTGCCGTTGACGGCCAGGAATGCTCGCCCCGCGCCCCGTTGATTAATATCCTCAGTCACTAGCGCGCCGAGATCGATTACCTCGGAAGGGGAAAAACCTGTTGAAGTACCTGTCGATGTCGAATCGCAAGACGCCAACATGATGAGTACCAAAACGGAAAAACTTTTAATCCACATAACTTAAACCCTCTGCCAGAGGTCTCGCAAGGACGCTGGAATCACCAATCGATACAAACTCGCAACAGCCTCGGCTAGCAGCAGCCGTTCGCGGACAATTACTCGGTCAACGCTTTGAGTTCCTCATACGTACCAGCGAAATACGCGACGTTATGGAATGCCTCGCGACCGAGCGCTTTGGCTACCTCATTTGCCTGACTGCCATCCCGCCCGAAAACGATAATACGAGTATTGTGATCTTCCATGGGAAGTCGCCCGTCGTTCTTTGCGGCAAAGACTTCCCCGGTATCCTTCTCCGGGAGTACACCACTTTGGGGCAAGTTTCTTGCACCGGGGACGCTTCCCTCACGATATTCCGAAGAGTCTCGAACATCGATCCAGACAGCAGTCTGATCGTTCGCAAATATATGTCGAACGCCGTCTGGTTCAATCACCATGACCCCTACCAATGCACGCCAGACCGGAGCGCCAAGTTGGTAGCGACGAACATTTGTGTACCCTTCTTCCAATAGTGCCCCGGCAACTCGCTTGCTCTTGCCACAGTATGGGCCATTGCAATACAGCACCAGCGGCTGGGATTTATCCCCGTCCACCAGTCTTCCGACCTTTGCCACATCTGAGGTGTAAAGAGCCATGGGCGTGCCCGGTTTTGGTGCCACATTTAAGGCCGTGGGAATATGGCTGATCGACCATTCTCGGTGCGGACGAGTATCCAACACTACTGCGCTCCGGTTTTGGATGATTTGCTCCAACTCGTCTGTGGAAACTTCCGGTACGCCCGAACCCGGTTCGGCAAAAACCGCCTGACGGATAAGCTGATCAGAATTTTCCTCGTCGGCTGCGACGTTGTTGGAGCCTGAGCAACCTACCAATGCAGAGATAAAGACCAGTGCCGCAAGTCTTGAGATACGCATGGTTATTCTCCATGACGACGTATTCTTGAATGCTTTAAGTATAGTTACTTGTTATTAAACCGCGCGGTCGATAACAAACTTGACCAAGATTACTTGCTGGATTTCTATGTCCGCTTCGGGTCAGTAGCAGACTATTTCACCAATACTAGCTGAATGTCTGCTTCCAGGGGAAAAGCGGACGTTCCCCAACCGATAGTTGGACGGTAATTCCAGCTGAGCGGTACACCGCGTGCTGTGAAATCAGGCCTGTCACGGCTCGGGAAGCAGTTCCTCGAACATGAGAACCGTCTGGGGCAGCCCATCGGCAGGCAGATATCGCTGTCGAATCAGATAAGGCGCAGTCTTGGCCACGCAGGCCTCGAATTGTCCATCGCCGCCCACTGTGGTGACGAGTCGGCACGCGATCGATTCTCGGTCGTTAATAACAACCTTTTCCACACCGCCGACCTCGAATGGAGCCGGCCGCGACCAGAACGCCCCCGTGGTGCGAAAATCCGGCATGACCACGTGCGGCGTCACGGTTGTGCCCTCGACCAGTGGTAACCCTGCGAGTAGCCAATAGCTCAGTGTGCCGTCAATGACCGGATGGGCCAGCGGTTCGACATTGGCCTCAGCCGGTCCATTGGGTTGGACACCTACGGAGATCATACTGTCGCCGTCAGCGACCAGCGTACGCCCGGCGACATTTCTGTAGGCAAAAGTCAGGTCGGGGAGCCGGTGCCCGATCTTGTCCGCAGACGAATCGTCCCAATCGTTACCGAAGACGGCATGCAGCATGGGATAGTCCCCGCCGCTGCGCGTCACGGTGACGACAAGCGGCTCGCCACCTTGCGTGTAACGGGCAGAGAAAGAACTGATAGTACTGCTATCAAACTGAGGATGGCTGGCCACTTCGCTTCCGGAAGCATTGAGTGGCAAAATTTGGATGGACAGGCACAGCAGCAGCGCGATTGTGGTCCTCATGAGACACCCCCCTGATTTCTTTGCTCGAGCTTTTGACAAGCTGTAACGCGCGACGTTCGGTCGCAGCCTCTGCGAATTCTCGGGACCGGTACATTCAGGTCAATAAGGTCTTAGTCAATTGGTCCGATTTGCTGGGACCATACCAAACGGCCAGACGCGGACATTCGCAATAGGGAATCACCGCGATTATCGACTCAAGAATCTGAGTGTAGCCTTTTGAGAATTGTAGTGGCGTCCAAGTCAGAAGCCCCGGCAACAACTTGATGCGTCTTTTTCGCCTCATACATCGCGGCATCAGCTTTCCGAAGAAGCGTATTCGAATCTTCTCCGTGTTGAGGGAAAACGGCGACCCCTATGCTGACGCCAATAGCGCAGTCGTAGCCTTTGATTTCCATCGGGGCAGCCAGGTGTCTCGCAATCTTTTCGGCCACCGCGAGAGCACCGTCGTGGCTATCGCTCCGTGGCTCAAGCAGCACGGCGAACTCGTCACCGCCAATCCGATACTTCTGATCGGCCTCCCTGAGTGCCTGGCCCAGACGAGCGCCGAATTCTCGCAACACCGCATCGCCTCCAGCATGGCCCAGTCGGTCGTTGACCTCTTTAAACCCGTCGAGATCCATTGCAAGCAAGGCGACCTCTTCTTTTTTGCGTCGTGCGATGGCAATCAGATGCTCCAGCTGCTTCAGAAACAGGTTTCGGTTACCCAGTCCGGTTAGCGTGTCGTACATTGCGAGGTGCTCAAGCTGCTTGCTTCGTTTAACGAGCTCAAGTTCTGCCTCTTTTTGGGCGGTGATGTCCTGGACTACGCAGCACACGCCAATGACGGTGCCGTCCTTACTCTTGTCCGGATAATAGCTGTTCCTGAAGTGCCGCGGCTCTCCTGGATGAGCCAGTGTCTCCGCTTTGATCTCCACATTGATGATTGCTTGCCCCGTTTCGACCACCTTGCGAAGTCGCGGCGCGACCTTGGCCGCAAGGATTGGAAGCACCTCCTCGAGTGTTTTTCCCAGGCATGCTTCCACCTGAACGCCATTGATGCGTGCTAGCCACTCGTTGAGATAGCGGTATCGCAGGTCCGTATCGTAATAGCAGAGCCCGACCGGCGCGAACGCAAATAGACGCTTTATCTCATCTGACTGCCCAGATAGCGCATTCTCGTTCACTCTGTCACTCACCCCGGAGTCCTTTGAAGCCTGAGGCCATTCCGTTAAGGTCTTTCAGCGGCGTGAATTCTACTCCTATGAAGCGGGAATCTCCTCAAGGTTGGCCAGGAATTGACGCTTAATGTCTGTCGCTGTAGCGTAGCGGCGCAGTCCACCATGGAATGACCCGATGAGCGCCAAGAAAACTGTGAACCTCGAAAAAGCCCTTGCCGATCTCGAAGCACTCGTCGAAGAGCTCGAGTCCGGCGATCTGCCTCTCGAAAAGGCTATGAAAAAGTTCGAGGAAGGGATCAAATTGACGCGCGGCTGCCAGGCAGCACTTAAAGAAGCCGAGCAGAAGGTCGAGATTCTGTTGAAGAGCGCCGGTGGAGAATCACTCGAGGAATTCGAGGTCGAGGACGACTAGTCTCCCATCAACTCCAGTAGGGCGACGACCGTCGACTCGACACCAACGCGAACAGACGGTTCGGGTGCGATCTTGAATAATGGCGAGTGATGACCTGCAACGGCCGGACCGCCGGCCGCTTCCCGCTCGAAATCCTCCGCTAGCGTGCCTCCAACCTGCCAATAAACGGCCGCGCCGACAGGCGGGTCCATGAAGCGCGAGAAATCCTCGCCGGCCATCCCTTTAGCAGGAATCGCAGTCACGATGTCGGCGCCCATCTCATCGCCCCAGGCAACCCGCAACCGCTCGCCGAGCTTCATATTGTTGATAACCGGTGGTGTGTAGTCATCATCGACGATGACTTCAGGGAGCTTGTCTTCCGGCAGCCCTGCTGCACGACCGATATTCACGGCAATTCGCTCGATACCATCAAGAAGCGCCTTACGGGTATCCGGATTTACATTGCGCACGGTCAACTGCAAATGCGCACTATCTGGAATGATGTTGTGTTTCGTGCCCGCATGAAACGAGCCGACCGTAACCACTGCTGGCTCGCGCGGTGACAGTTCGCGTGACACCAGTGTCTGCAAAGCCGTCACGATCTGACTGGCGATAACGATTGGGTCTTTGGTCTGGTGCGGGCGAGCCCCGTGCCCCGCAACACCATGAACGATGATGTCGACCGAGTCGACGCCGGCCCAGGGCCGGGGAACCAGGTTGACCGTGCCGGCAGGGAGCACAGCGTCAACGTGAAAAGCCAGCGCGTAGTCCGGAGCCCCGAAGCGCTCCCAGATTTTGTCTTCGAGCATCAGCGTAGCGCCCATGCCGCGTTCCTCGGCCGGCTGCACGACGAGCATCAACGTGCCGCTCCAATCATTTTTGCGTGCAGCCATATGCCGCGCAGTGCCGACCAGACTCGTGATGTGAACGTCATGGCCGCAGGCGTGCATCGTATTGACGACCTCGCCTGTAATCGGACTTCTCTGCTGTGCCCTGGAAGCGTTTGGCAATCCCGATTTTTCTTCTACGGGCAGGCCATCCATATCAGCACGCATCATGACGAGCGGGCCGTTACCATTTTCGAGCACCGCGACGACGCCGGTCCCTCCGACCTGCTCTGTCACCTCGAATCCAGCGTCGCGAAACTCTTTCGCCATGCGCTCCGCAGTTCGAAATTCAACGAGTGAGAGTTCGGGGTTTTGATGGAAGTGATCCCAGAGGTCGGCAAGATAGGCGTCGTAGTCCGTTTTGACGCTGTCGGTCAGTTCGCCGGCAAATGCCGGATACGAAATTACCACGAACGCACTGACAAGCGCGCCAAGTTTCTTGTGCATGGAAGGCCCCGATTATTCGAATTGTGGGGCGATTGTAGCTTAGGTCGTGCCTTGCAGGCGTGTGATCAGTGCGCGCAGGAAGACTTTATTGAAGCGCAGCTGACAGGACGAGCTGACCTGCTCCATCAGCGTCGAGCTTACGCGCAGTATTGTGACGGCGCCGTCGGCCATGATTGAGGCCTGCCGCTTGGCGCCACGGACGTAACTCGTTTCGCCGAAACAGTCTCCGTTAGCCAGGCTGCCGATGTTGTTTCCATTGGCCTGCACCTTCACGGCACCGGTAACGATAATATAGAAGCGATCGTCAATCTCACCTTCTTTGACGATGTCATCGCCATCCTTGTACTCGTGCCAATCGGATGCGCGCAGCACTTCCCAGATTTCGGCGTGCGAGAACTCGTGGAAAAAGGTCAGTGAGCGCAGCACATCGAAGTGCTCCTGATTGTCGAGGCTGTCGTACTTCTGGCGCAGATCCTTGTAGACGCGCGTAAGTTCGGCGGCCATCGCGGCACCACTCGACAAACGCTTGTCCGGGTCTTTCTGCATCGTCGTTGCAACGGCGTCTTCGAGCTCCTGAGGCAGGTCGTCGCGGTACGTGTGTATCGGCGGCGGCGTCGCGTAGACGATTTGATGCAACAACTTCGACAGATTATCGGCGCGGAACGGACGAAAGCCTGTCAATAATTCGTACATGACCGCGCCGAGAGAATACAGATCCGATCTGGGCGTTAGTTCTTCAGACTGCACCTGCTCGGGTGACATGTAGCTCGGCGAACCGGCGATACCTTCAATGCGTGACACTTCTGAGTCGTTAACGATCGCAATACCGAAGTCGATGATGCGCACATCGTTGTCGATCGTGAGCATTACGTTGGATGGCTTGATGTCACGATGGATAACGCCGCGGCCATGCGAATAGTGCAGCGCTTTGGCACACTTGTAGATGATCTCTACGACGTCATCGACGCGAAGCAGATTGTCGGGGCGACAATACGCAGCCAGTGTCCGTGCACCCTGAATGTGTTCGGTAACGACGTAGTACTGGCCGTCTTCTTCGCCGGCGTCGTAGATCGGCATGATGTTCGGATGCTGCAACATGCCGACCATGTGCGCTTCGTTGAAGAACATCTTGCGAGCGACCCGAGCGCGATCGGCGTCCGAGTCTTCCTCGATGTTGTAGACCTTTATCGCAACGTCGCGCCGATAATACGGGTCGTGGGAAAGATAGACCATGCCCGTACTGCCCTTACCGATTTTGTTGATAATGACGTATTTACCGATCTTCTCGGGTACGTCACTCGGGCGCTCAATTTCAGTAACAGGGCTGGCCATGTCATCTCACGTCAAGTCATAAGCCACCCGTACAAAGCCAGTAAAATAGCGGCGTACAGAGCGGCTACGAGGTCGTCCAGCATAATTCCGACCCCTCCACCCAGTCTGTGATCCAGGTCCCGAATCGGCCACGGTTTGACGATATCGAAGGCCCGAAACAGCAAAAACCCCAGGATCCATGCGGAATACAGCGGCGGTGCCACCAACAGCGTCACGTACATGCCCGTAATCTCATCCCAGACGATTCCGCCGTGATCGTGAACCCCAAGTCGACGAGAACTCTCACCACAAATCCAGATGCCGACGACGGACAATGCGACCGCGATTCCTATCTGTGTTATCAGGCCCAAATCCAGCGTCAGCCAGGCCAGCAGCACACCTAGCAGTGAGCCAACGGTACCCGGAGCGATGGGTGCCAGACCTGTACCAAGGCCAAAAGCAAGAATGTGCACCGGGTCGGTCAATATGCGTATAGCGAAGTTTTTCTCGATACGACTCATTGGAAATGACGGTAGCCGCTGTCGGCGTACTCCACAATGGCGCCGTGGTCACGGCAGACTATCGATGCACCTGCCGTGATCCTGCCGATCGCCGTAACCCGGACAGCACCGCTATCCGGTAATGCGTCATCGGCTGCTGTGAAGCACAACTCGTAGTCGTCACCGCCCGACAACGCGAAGCGGCGTTGCGCATCGATATCAAACGATGATCGCAGCGGCTCGGAAATCGGTATTTGGCCGATGTCGATCTCGGCACCGACGCCGCTGGTTGTCAGCAACTTTTGCAAATCGGCGAGTAACCCATCCGAGATATCGATCGCTGCGTGTGCGGTGCCAACCAGCGCCTGACCGAAACTTACTCGCGCGATGGGTCGCACAAAGCGGCTCGATAGATAATCGTCAGGCTTACCTGCCGACAGCAACTCAAGCCCGGCCGCAGCGTCACCGACGGTTCCCGTGACGAATATCGTGTCACCAACTTTGGCGCCCGAACGATGTATCGCCCCGCCCTCGGCCACATCGCCGGTGATTTGTACGGTGACGACCGTGCTTTCGCCACGCGTCGTATCGCCACCGACCAGAGCAACGTCATGCTCGTCAGCAGCCGCATAAAGACCGTCTGCGAATTGCTCAATCCACGCTGTATCGGAACTCGGCATCGTCAACGCAAGTGTCATCCAACGGGGACGACCACCCATTGCTGCGATATCGGACAAGTTCACTGCAACCACACGATAACCCAAGTCGTCCGCTGCAATTTGGCCGGGAAAGTGAGTGCCCTCGACAAGCGTATCGATAACGGTAATGAGCTCGCGTCCGGCATCGGGCTGCAAGACAGCGCCATCATCACCGATGCCCGTGATTACGCCGCGTGCTTCGTTCGCTCGAACGAAGTAGCGATTGATCAGCTCGAACTCATCCACTGCCTTGTGCTTGAATTTCGGCGCTGCGGAGCGACTGCGCCGCAACGTCAAGACACGCGTTGATGTATTTGTGGCCATCCAGCGCACCGAAACGCTTGGCGAGATTAACGCCTTCATTGATGACGACGCGAAACGGGACATCGGCGCGCGACTCGAGTTCATACACGCCAATCAAAAGTACGGAAAGTTCAACCGGATCCAGTTGCTCGAGTGGCCGGTCGATCAACCCATCGATCTTTGCCTCGAGCTCAGCCTGCGCTGCGCAAATTGCTGGCAATGCCTCGTCAAAGAACTCCTTGTCGACCCGGTCATAAGCTGCCTGTTCATGAAATTGCTCAACCAGCTCGGCACATTCATGCCCTGCAAGCTGTTTCTGATACAAAGCCTGCACTAGCAATTCGCGAGCGCGCGTCCGAGCGCCTGTTGAACCAGCATTGGTCATTTATCGTGTCCGGGCTACGCTTAGTCGAGACGACGCAGCGTGTTGACCATCTCGATGACGGCAAGCGTTGCCTCTTCGCCCTTGTTGCCGGCCTTGGTACCGGCGCGTTCGATAGCCTGCTCGATCGTATCAACTGTCAATACCCCGAAACCGACTGGTACACCATGCGTTCTCGCTGCGGCGGTGATTCCACGCACGCACTCGCCTGCCACATAGCCGAAATGCGGGGTGCCACCGCGTATTACCGCACCCAGGGCGACAATGCCGTCAAAGCGTCGCGATGCCGCGATCTTGTCCACTGCAAGGGGCATCTCAATCGAGCCCGGCACGCGAATTATCTCAATATCGGCGTCCGCGGCGCCGTGCTGCCGCAGGCAACGCACCGACGCCTTGAGCAATGAATCGACGATGAAGTCATTAAAGCGGGCCGCAACAATCGCAAATCGCGCGTCGCGAACGATCAGGTCCCCTTCCGTAGTTTTTATATTGTCCATGATGTGTGGCTATTCTTCGACGTACTCGGTGATCTCGAGGTCAAAGCCCGAGATCGCGTACATAAGTTTGGGTGCCGATAATACACGGATTTTGGACAGTCCGAGGTCGCGCAGAATCTGTGCGCCTATACCGTAGGTGCGGAGCACAGCGTCACCGCTGCGGCGCTCTGTCAGCTCGTCGGGTTGCTGCTCGAGGCCTTCCACGGCATCCATGAAATCGCGCGACGATTCCTGATTGCGCAACAAAACGATAACAGCACTGTCTTCCTTCGCGATTCGTTCGATCGCGCTGTGCAGCGGCCAGCCCAGCGAACGACTTTGCACGCCGATGACGTCGCCCAGGGTATCCTGCAGGTGTACGCGCACGAGAGGGTTATCGGTGTTACTCAGGTCGCCTTTGACAAGCGCGACGTGCACTGAACGATTTACGCGATCGTCGTAGCAGACCATCTTGAACTCACCGTGGACGGTATCGATTGTCTGTTCGCTTATGCGCTCTACGTTACGTTCTTTCTCGAGCCGGTAGCGGATCAAGTCCGCGATCGTGCCAATTTTGACTTTGTGTGCGCGCGCGAATTTCTCCAGATCGGGACGCCGCGCCATCGTGCCATCGGCGTTGAGAATCTCGACGATCGCCGCTGACGGATCGAGACCCGCAAGCCTGGCGAGATCGCATCCTGCCTCGGTGTGGCCCGCCCGTGTCAACACGCCGCCGGGTTGTGCCATGACGGGGAAGATATGCCCTGGCTGGCTCAGGTCCTCGGGTTTGGCTGCCGGCGCAACCGCCGCCTGAATCGTCCTTGCCCGATCGTGTGCAGAGATACCGGTGGTTATGCCTTCCGCAGCCTCAATCGAAATGGTGAAGTTTGTTGCATGATGATCATCCGTCTCGGAGACCATCAACGGCAACCGCAGCTGTGCGCAGCGCGTACGAGAAAGTGTCAAACAGATCAGACCTCGGCCGTGCGTGGCCATGTAATTGATGTCCTCGGGACGCACTTTTTCGGCCGCCATGATCAGGTCGCCTTCATTCTCGCGATTCTCATCATCGACCATGATGACCATCTTGCCGGCCTTTATGTCGGCGATGATGTCCTCAATACCGCTGAATGCGGCATCCATCGCACTTGGGTGCATTGTCGTGTTATCAGGCATAACCGTGTTCCTTCAAGAATTCCTTCGACAGCTCATCGCCATCTTTGGCAAGCAATCGCTCAATGTAACGCGCCAGCAGGTCGACTTCGATGTTCACCGCCGTACCAACCGTATAGTTACCCATGATTGTAGCGTCAGCCGTATGCGGGATGATATTCACATCAAAGACGTTTCCCGATACCTCGTTAATGGTAAGACTGACACCATCGACCGTAACGGAACCCTTCTTGGCGACATAGCGGGCGATTTCTGGTGCGATCTCTATCGCCATACGGATCGAGCGAGCGTCAGCTGCTACTTTCGCGACTCTACCCACACAGTCCACGTGCCCGCTGACGAGATGGCCACCCAGCCGGTCGCCAAAAGCGAGTGAGGGTTCAAGATTGACCGCGTCGCCCACGCAGAGTGTGCCCAACGCCGTGACGTCGAGCGTCTCGACAGACACGTCGGTATCGAAGCCGTCCTCGCGCAAGGCGACCGCGGTCAGGCACACGCCGTTGACTGATATGCTCTCGCCAACTTCATAACTGGCGAACGGCATGTTTCCGGATCGCACGGACAAACGCACGTCACCGCCGCGCCGCTCGATGACGGAAATGGTACCCATGGCCTTGATGATGCCTGTGAACATCGTTCTTATCCTGCGAGTCGTGCCATGATGCGAGTGTCGGTTCCGACGCGGCGTACGTCGATGATATCGAGAGCCTGCCGGTCCGCCAGCTCAGTCCACGCTGGTGTGCGGAACATCCCCATCGTTTCGCTACCCATGATATGCGGCGACTGATAAATCACAAGCTCGTCGACAAGATCGTTGGCAATCAGGCTTCCCGCGAGCGTCGGCCCGGCCTCGACGAGGACATCATTGACTTCGCGGTTCGCAAGGTCATAAAGCACTGCGCTCGCATCAACCAGGCCGTCGTGCTGATCAACTTTGATGACCTCGGCGCCCGCGTTCGCCAGTGCTTGCCGCTTGCCGTCACTGACGCAGTAAATGAGCGTCTTGCCCGGGAGCGCGAGCATTTCGGCAGACAACGGCATGCGCAGATTCTTGTCCAGGACCACCCGCAATGGCTGCCTGTCTCCGCTATCGATTGCTGCGTCGCGCACGGTTAATGATGGATCGTCGGCGAGCACCGTTCCAATGCCGGTCACGATTGCGCCTGAGCGCGCGCGCAGGCGCTGCACATCCGACCGTGCATCAGCACCGGTGATCCACTGGCTTTCGCCGCTCGACATCGCGATGCAGCCATCGAGGCTCGATGCCATCTTTAACCGCACGAACGGCCGGTCACGCGTAACGCGACTCAGGAAGCCACAAAGGAGCTTCTCGACTTCGCCCTGCATCAGACCGACCCGCGTTTGAATACCAGCAGCAGCCAACAACTCCAGCCCCTCGCCATTCACCTTGGGGTTCGGGTCCTGCAGGCCAACGACGACCTCAGCAACGCCGGCATCGACCAACGCGGTTGCGCAGGGCGGCGTCTTGCCGTGATGAGAACATGGCTCAAGGGTTACGTAGACCGTTGCACCACTCACTCTGTCACCCGCTGCATCTAACGCATTGATTTCCGCGTGCTCTTCACCGGCAATCTTATGCCAGCCTTCGCCCACCACTTCGCCATCGCGCACGACGACGCACCCGACCATCGGATTGGGATGCGCTGTGTACAGGCCACGCTCGGCAAGACGTAGAGCATGCGCCATGTGTGCGCAGTCGGTTGCGGAAAATTCGGTCATTGAAATTACTTGTTTTTCTTGCCGAGCAACTCTGGCAACAACGACATCTGCTCACGAGAGGCGGCCGTCTCGGAGATACGTTGCAGGCGCTTGATCTCTTCCTCAAATTCGGTGATGTCCTGAAAGCGACGATAGACGGATGCAAAACGCACATACCCGACTTCATCGAGTTCGTGCAGCTCTTCCATGACAAGCTCACCCACCAGACGAGACGGCACCTCACGCTCACCCATCGTCCTGAGGCGATGTACCAACCTGCCGATCGCTTGCTCGAGCTCATCGCTCGGCACCGGACGTTTTTCGAGCGCACGAGTCATGCTGTTGCGCAGCTTGGATTCATCGAACGGTTGCCGGCTGTTATCGTTCTTGATCAACCGCGGCATGACAAGCTCTGCCGATTCAAATGTTGTAAAGCGTTCGTTGCAGTCGAGGCACTGGCGGCGCCTGCGAATCTGCCTGCCCTCGCCCGCCAGGCGAGAGTCGATCACCTTGGTCTCTTCGTGGCTGCAGAACGGGCAATGCACGGGTTCTCAGAACTCCATCAATTTGGTATTAGGCGTAGACAGGAAATCGCTTGCAAAGGTCGAGGACCCGGCCGCGCACACGCTCGATCGTTTCCTCATTATTGATGTCGTCGAGTATATCCGCTATCCAGCCGCTTAGCTTCCGGGTCTCATCAGCGCCGAAGCCACGCGTCGTGATTGCCGGTGTTCCGAGGCGCAGACCGCTCGTGACAAATGGGGACTGTGGATCATTCGGCACAGCATTCTTATTGACGGTGATATTGGCCCTCCCAAGCGCCGCATCGGCGTCCTTACCGGTGATGCCCTTTTCGATCAAACTTACGAGCATCAGGTGATTGTCGGTGCCACCCGATACGATCGGGTAGCCGCGCTCGGCCAGCACGCCCGCCATGATCTTGGCATTGTCACAAACGTGACCCTGGTATTCTTTGAATGACGGTTCCATCGCTTCCTTGAAGGCGACCGCCTTTGCTGCGATGACATGCTCCAACGGTCCGCCCTGTGTTCCCGGAAATACGAGCGAATTGAATTTCTTGGTCAGCTCGTCATTTTTTCTCGCGAGAATCAATCCGCCCCTGGGTCCACGCAGCGTCTTATGCGTTGTCGTCGTCACAACGTCAGCGACCGGAATCGGGTTCGGGTAGTGGCCCGTTGCGACGAGGCCAGCAACATGCGCCATGTCGACCATCAAATAAGCACCGACACTGTCGGCAATTTCGCGAAAACGTTGCCAGTCGACAACGCGCGAATAGGCGGAGAATCCGGCAACGATCATTTTTGGTGTGTTCTCTTCGGCAAGCGCCTGCACCTGGTCGTAGTCGATCTCTCCGGTCTCGGCGACGAGGCCATACTGCACCGCGTGATAGAGCTTGCCCGAGAAATTCACTTTTGAACCGTGCGTCAGGTGGCCGCCTTCAGCCAGACTCATGCCGAGAATCGTGTCACCTGGTTCGCAAAGCGCCATATAGGCCGCCGTGTTCGCCTGCGATCCCGAGTGTGGCTGCACGTTCGCATAGTCGGCGCCGAATAGCGCTTTGGCGCGTTCGATTGCGAGCGTCTCGGAGTCGTCGACGTACTCGCAACCGCCGTAGTAACGCTTGCCCGGGTAGCCTTCGGCGTACTTGTTCGTCAGCACGGTGCCCTGCGCCGCCATGACTCGCGGACTCGCGTAGTTCTCGGAAGCGATGAGTTCGACATGCTC
>Ga0224508_10000200_pt1 | contig 62777 bp, 74 predicted proteins | sample SF_Jan12_sed_USG_4_FD_170157 | JGI IMG/M metagenome (GOLD analysis project Ga0224508, IMG submission 170157) | Sediment microbial communities from San Francisco Bay, California, United States - SF_Jan12_sed_USGS_21 | ecosystem: Environmental > Aquatic > Marine > Sediment | place: USA... | reverse complement strand
ACGAATGGGCTAGGGTGGGGGGGGGTGGTGCTCGAGATTTGGGGAGCCATCCAGCAGAGGAGGGCATCCCCCCACAATTACAAACTCCCCATTCTCCCTTTCTCCCTTCGTTCATTCCCCTTTCTCCCTCTCATCCCTATTCCTTCCTCATATCAACGGGCGCGCGTGCCCCTACGTGCGTACGCGAGGGCAGTAGGGGGGTGTCCCGTATGTGTTCGTGTTGGCAGGTTGTGCTTGGGTGTGTATACCTACGTGTTACCTGTATGTGCGTTACCCATGTCTGCGTGTGTATCACGTGGGCATGTCTCCCCATGTGTGTGGGGAGCGTAGGTGTGCGTGTGTAGCACGTGTAGGTATGTGTGAGTGACGCGGGGGTGTGCGCGACCCAATTTCAGGATTTTTCGTAGGAATTGGCATATTTTAAGAACTCCTAAATAAGTTTAGGGGGTGTTTTTCAGTCGAGTGGGGGCAGATTATGGGGTTTTAGGGTTTAGGATTTATTTAGGGATGTTTAGGGGTGTTTTAGTCATGTTTTAGTGGGATGTTTAGGGGTGTTTTACGGTCAAGTCATGTTTCGGTACGCAGGGAATCGCCAGGGGGGTTGACTGGTCCATTGTCATGATATATGATGGGTTTCTGGAATACTGGGAATAAGCGACCAGTATATCCGGGTGCATGATGGGTTCTAGTGAAAAACAAAAGGGCCAGATCCATATGGATCTGGCCCTTTTGCTATCAACTATAATCCTACCAACATTACCCTAAAGGAGAAATCAGAATGCCATGCCACGGAACCCCATTAAATTGCGACAGGAGAAAGTGGGGCTACGGAGAACAAACATTGGCACGCAAATCATATCACACATGTTCCTGCTAGTCAACAGTGAGTTTTTAGTAGCCCTTGGATATGTCCTCCTCATTTGGGAACAGGGGCTTCACATAAAATCCTATTTCCTTGCTAATTCCAACATTCTCCAGGAGCACGAATTTGTTTTCATCGTGCCAGCGTACGCCCAGTCCTTCCTCGCTCCGTTCCCAGGATAGGGACTCCTCTTCTCTCATCAGGTCCAACTGGTAGGCCACCAGGAGTAACTCACGGGGGATGGTGCCTTCTGGCACATCCCACACGACTGGGTGTACCGTGAGTGCTCCGTTCTCGACTACAGCGTAAAGGTATCCGTCGTCGTGCCCTTTCAGCATGTTCTTGAATTTTGCGTCCATCAGGTTTTCGTGGGCCATTATATTTCCTCCATCCAGCGCATGGCCGCGGTTCGGTCCACCAGGGGTTCATCTGGGCCACGTATGCTCATGCACTCGTAGACGGTCAGGAGTCCGTTAGGGAACTGGACGCCTGTTAGGTTCCCTGCGCCCGATGTCCAGGCGATTTTCTTGTTTTTGTTGACCCAATCGGCTAGCAGGAGGGTTTGCTTAACATCCTGGACGCAGTATTCGATTACCTCGGCGTATTTCCCTTCCTTCCACATCTCCGGTGCCAGTGCTCCATCCACTCCTGGCGTTTTTCCCTCGAGTCCAGCCCCCTTCAGGGCTTTGTCCAGGGCCAGATAGTGGCCAGCCTTTGATACGACCATATACATCAGGTCGATATGGTGCGCAATGGCGATATGTTTCCAGGTGTCGGCTATCTCATCACCGTATCTGCCAGCCTCCTTGAGTAACACAGGGAAGTCGAAGGACAGACCGTTCCATGTTACGATTTTTCGGCTTGCTGTCTGGCCCACAGCCGAGTCAATGATGCAATCCATCAAGTTTCGGACCTCGACGGGGCTCATTTGCGCTGCTGTTACCCCGTGTTTGCCAGTCCCGTACCAGACTCCCGGGTCTCTGTTCTTCAGCACGCTTTCGTGGTCCATTGTGACTGCGCAGGTCACTCCGGGGGAGTAGATGGTCCAATCGCGCTTGCCATCGGGCAGTTTTGTGGCTATTTCGATGTCGAATCCTGTTAGAAGGTGTTCCATAAGTGTCCTTTCACGCCTCGCGGCGTTTTCTAATGGTTTCTTCGTACTTTTCGAGCATTTCTTCAATATTTCCGTCTATCTCACGTAATTCCACGGCTTTTTTGCCGTTTACTTCCGTTTCCTTGGCGAATTTATGTTCACACAGGGAGACCATGTCCCTGTTTGCCATAGCCCAGACGACGCCGAGTTCCTCTGCTGCCTCCGAGACGGTCAGGGGTCCGTCCTTGAGCATCCTTATGAGTTCTCTCCTCCTTTCCTTTGAGTTGGCCTTTTTAGTGGCCAGTCCCTCCTTACAGTCTCCACAAATCCACTCCTGGAGCCCTTCGGGGGGCACATGGCTAAGAACATGCTCTATTTCGGGGTCCGTCCAGGTTGCGCAGAACCAGCACTTCTTGTACATCATCCTACCGTGGAATTCGAACGGTTTGGGGGTGTAGCCCCACTCTGGTCCCTGTTTGTCCATGTGCGCTGACCCCCTACGAGAATGTCCTGGAATATAGCAGGATTAGGTACAGGCAGGCGACCGTGGCCAGAACCCATAGGAGGCCACGGATAACGCTGCCCACGTTCCAGGCCCAGCTAGACCAAACAACCTCGTCCCTGTGTATCTCGGCAACACTTACGTCCCTACTTGCCTCGATTTCGGCTATTCTAACCCTGCCATCCCATTCGATGCCTGTTTGTTGGGTGACCTGCTTGCTCACCTCCACGTCCACGTAGGCCCTGTTGTGACTCTCTATGGCCACGGAGGACACGTACGCGAGCAGGGAGATAAGCAGGAACAGGGCTGTCAGTAAAACTTTTATCATGATGTCTCCTTAAAACGAGGGCAGTAGGAATCGAACCCACATCTACACAGTACAGAGGGACCCAACCTCAGTGTCGCTCTCCCATTGAGCTATGCCCTCAGAACGACTACGGTGTGAAAATTGGTTCTGGCTGATTTTTGACTGCTGGAAGGAAGGTTCTCAACCCCTGGTCGGGGACAGCGATTGGGTGATATTGCGCCACCCCTTCGAACCCAACAAAGATGGAGACGGCCCACTCCTTGAGTTCGCCCTTACTGTTGCCACCCCATGCCTTGTATTCCACCTGGCACCCGATTGTGCCACACGACGGGAGGACGTAATAGCAGCCGTTCAAGCCACAAGGTTTGACGACTGGATTTCCGGGCTCATCGGCAGGTTCCCAGTAAACATGCCCAAACTCATCAAAGGGGCAGAAGACAACGTCATTGATTAGTGGGCAGAGGTCGAAATTGACCCCCTGGTTTCCTTGGGCTCCAGCCCCACTAACGCCAATGATTATGAAAAATGTCATAACCACGATTAAGGTTCTCAGTGCATTCATAGTGTCTCCTTTGTTTTTAACTGATTACAATATCGTCAAAATCCACATCAAATGGGTCGGAGTCTGTCTCCACAGCCTTCCCCATGCTGGTGCTCGGTGTGGCGTAGTTGTTGACCATTGGGGGCTGACTGGACAGGGCCAGTATCACGCCACCCCTCTCTGCCTCTAGTAGTAGTTGTTGCAGAGACGCGCGGAACGCGTCCCCCTGTGAAGCACCAGCGTTCACCAGGGGAGAGAATTTCTCCAAAAATTTTACATCTACCACGGCATCTAATCTGAACCTGATTTCCATTTTTCATCCCGTTCTTGACGGATTTAGGGATGCACCCATCCCATTTTCGACGGATTTAGGGACAGGACCCCTACTCTCCAGCGTAGTTAGCAAACGCCCGCGCGTTTTCTCCAGCATCACCAAACACGACTGGTATCCCCATTGAGAGAGACGCGCGCTGCTCCTTGCTCATCAGGTGAGGCAAGCCCCCAATAATTTTTACCCTGATTTCCTGCCCCTTCACTTCGAGCCTGCGACAGAACTTTGTGGTCAGCGTCTTGATTTGCGCCACGTACGGGTTAAGTACCGATGGATCAATCTCCTTACGAATCAGAAGGAGTTCTGGTAGGTCCATCTGCATGGGGTTGATGTCGTCAAACGCGTGTATGAGCCCTATGTTGAAGGATTTTACAGTTATGGGGGTTTTCTGTTGGGAGCTATGGAACACACACACATCGACGGTTCCCGCACCACAGTCCATCAACACCGTGTACCCTTTGTGCAACTTGCTTACGCAAGCGTACCCAACGGTCTCGGGTCTGAGTCCAGCAAACTCGGTCAGCAGACGTATCCTTTTGCCACCGACCGTGATGCGCCACTGGTCCGAGTTAGTCACCTTAAAAGCAGCCTTGTACGCTTTCTCGGCAAGCGCGCGGTTCTTGGGGTCCTGGAACTTTTCGGCTGGCATCCCACATGCCACGCGTAGACGTAGCGTTTCTTCGGTGCTTGCCTTCGTCAGGGAAAGCCATTCTGCCAACCCTGCACTGAACAGGATACGAAGATGCTCTTTGTCGTACTTTGTGTCGTCCAGGTATCTCACCATCTTGTCAGTGAGAGTATCGCGGCCAACCCATACGGTTTTATCGTTGACGACAATCTCTTGCGCCTTTGGGGATTTGTATGACATGCGCTTGGGGTCGTATGGGCCTGTGGGTTTCTCGAGCATGTATCCAGCCGGTAGGCCAGCGTGTCGGTCCTGCATGTATAGGTTAACAAAACCGTTTCCCAAGTCGGCTCCAACAGGGTACACGCTGTCCGTCAGTGTGATTTTGTTCATTGCTACCCTCCTTATCCTGTGTGTAAATATAGGACTAAATTTGATATGATTCGAGAACCCACACAGTAGACTGGTTTTATGTCGATTTCGGCAAATTCCAGTCGCCTCGTCATGATGCCTATCTCGTGTAGCCCGTTTTGCAACGTGCCCACGAAATCCTGCACCTGCTCAATGTCGTCAGACCTAGAGAAAAGGTCTGTCAGGGGGAAATGACCACCAAGCATGTCGATTGTTTCCAACTGGATGTCGTCAGGGCTCTTGGCATCCAGAAACGTTGCTTCTCCATCTTTCACCCACACTATTGCTTTCATCACCTTCATCGCTCCTACTCCTTTCCAAGTATTTCACTCGCTCTAATTGCCATACGAATCGCCTCTGCTAACCCCGGAACCGTGTCATCCCCTTGGCTCAACACAACACTCTCATACCTCGTCACAGAAAGGGCAACGTGCAACAGGTACAGAGATGACAGTACCAGACCCACTTCTGGGCCATTAAGAACATTCTTGGTTATCCTCACGTGAGCAGTCCCGTGAATCATCGGGACAATCTCGAGGAACTCATTCCCAAATACCCCATCCGTGATTTCAGAGAGCACTTCAGACTGAAACACGCCATCTTGGGATTCCTCTAACCCCCTCCTGCACGCCTCCTGCATAATGAGGGTTCCCAGGAGCTTACCCATCTTTCTGCGCGACCCTGCCATCTCTGCCAGCAGGTCCACCACTTCCTTGTCCATACTAAATGTTGTTGCGTACTTCATGTCTCTCTCCCATGTGATTATTAAATAATAGTATATCATATTATTTAATAAGTGACAAATTACGATACTGGCAGACTCATCCTGTTTCGTACCGATTGATTTTTCAGATAATATGTGCTACAATCACCCCTGAAGGGCTATAGCTCTTGCAAAAATCCCACAATCAGTGTACAATAAGTATTGCCGGATTTAATAATCATAGCAGGAGCGATAAGGAGATACATGGAAAAACAAAAAGAGTTGTGCTCAGAGATAGAGGAATTCCTCAGAAGTGGTGGGGAGCCACCGTCTGAACAAGGTGATGATAAAGGGATTAACCCCCATCAGCAGATGGTTCTGGATTTACTGGGGGAAGCCCTCCGTGTTGCCAGTGAAAATGGGGTTACCGTGATGGCCACGGTCGAACTAGATGACAGCGTGGTGTCCCAGGTGTCCCGTAAGGAAGATGGCTCATGCTTGATCGAGGCAATGTGCGCTTTGATGGAGCTACCGCACGAGTTTATCCATTTCGTGATAGACATGGCGAATGGAAGACCCGGGAATCTCAGAAATTCCCTCATGTCGGATAGGCCGGAATACGGGGATGAGGAAACGGTCGAGAAGGTGCGAAGAGTTGTGGAAGAAGCGCACAGGCAGCTTGTCGAACTGGATGTGCCTTTTGCAATATCCACAGTAGCGAAATCGAAAGCGACGGGGGACGGGGACGCGAGTCAGGTTGCGATAAATTCCACCTTCAGAAATGGTCATTCTATTCCCCTGGGCACGTTCGTGTCCTGCCTGATGGCCTCGTTCGCCCCTCGAAACAAGGAGGAGTTTGTTTCGATGCTTATTAGTGCTGACCTTTTATAGAAAAACGTTCCTGACAAGAACGTGGTGGGGTGACATGAGAGACATATTGGTCGTGATTTCATTCTCACTAGTTAGCACCATCCTGCTGGTAGGGGTGGGGGTGAGGTTGGGACTCATGGAAGCGAAACGAATCAAGAGGAAAAACATTCTCGAGGATGTCATAGAATGAGGTCGTTTATTCTGTTTGTTGTTTCCGTGATTTTCCTCTATTTTCTGCTGACCTTGCTGGGTCCAAGCGACTTCCCCCATGTCGCTCTTAGATAGGCAAGACATCGTAGCTTTTTTGCTGGCATTTGTTTCCCTGGTCATTCTGTTTGCCGTGGTCGTGTGGGAACATAAGAGAGGTGGATAATCTACTGCATTTGAGACAGCTATTCGGGCCATGAGGGAGCTTTGAAAAGCATTTCTGCTCATCCTTCTGTGTGGTGCTCACTGAACGAGCCAGCAGATAGACGGTGTGGTGGATAAAGGATAGGCATTGGAGTTCCTGTTATGCCTGTTCCTCTTTTTTGCAATATGTTCGTCGTTTGTATTTGTGTGTGCCGTGATTGTTGGCGCACGAAGTGAAGGAAAGGACACAGAGTCGTGAGACAACTAATTGTGGCCATTTTAGTTCTTTTGGCCACCCCTGTGACGGTGTTGTCGCAGAGCAACTTCCCCATCCTGACCCATATAGGCAGTGGTCAGGAGCAGTGTGGTAACCTCGATGGTAATTACTTCGTGAAGTTCCGTAGAGCCGTTATTGCAAGACCAACAGAAGAGAGTGATGCCCAGACCGTGGAATGCTGGAGATGCGATGGTGGGGACTGTGACAGCGACATCCCCCTGGTAACCATGCTGCCAGCCACCACAGTGGCACCCCTGGCGTATCTAAAGCAAAGCCAGACTGTATTGCTACTGGGTTTAGACAGGGACCGTGCTGACCGGACGGAATCTATTACGGATTGCACAAATGATGTCTCCCTGCTAGATGTGCCTGTGACACTCACGTGGTATGGATTTTTCACAGCCCCCTACGAGGGGGACTTTTGCTGGAGGGGAACCGAGAGCTTTTATGCACTCGACTACGTGGTTCCCCTAGAAACGCCAACCACGGGTCCATCTCCAACAGAAACCCCAACGCCAACAAGCACGCGAGTTCCTGCCGTGACGGTCACAACCATTATCCCCACCACGGTGAGTGAGCCAGACACACCGATGCCAGAGGTGACGGTTGTCATCTCGACCCCCACACCGACTCCGTGTATAGACAGCCAGGAATGCGCCCTGTCGCTACCCGAGAATGAGGAGCCAGAAGGAATGTTCTGGGTGTGGTTGTCCATGATTTTTAACTAGGAGGCTTACCTTGTATACAGAAAAAGACCACTATGACGAGCAACTTTTGCATCACCTTAGAGAAGCCCTTTCTGTGGCCAAGTCACACAGGACCCTGGAAAGGAAGCCCATCGACAGATGGTACTCCATCTTGATAACGGATCTACAAAAGATAATCGCCTATGTAGAAGAGTACATGAGCGATAGTTCAACCTTTGAGGAAAGGGCACTATTTGCAGCAGGATACCAGTTGGGGAAAGGTGGGGTTGTGGACAATCTGGATCTTATCCAGGAAAAGGTTAGAATATTTTTAGGGGAAATGATTGATGAGGATTAACGCGCGCGCCATTGGCACCTACTACGAAATTCATCTATGGACCGATGGTGTGGGTGAAGAACCCTACTGGCAAGCACTTCCAGAGGTGGATGGGGGCATCACGAAGTTCACTGAAGACAGGGCGAGTAAATTATACCAAGTCGCGTGCGAAACTCATGGAATCGAAAAAATCAGGATTGTCCGGTATTCGTCAGAGGTCGTACGCGGAGTAACAATTACATAGTGTCGGTGTAGCAAATGGAGTTTGGTATGAGATTTTTCTTGTGTTTTACAGTTTTCCTGCTACATTTTACAGTTTTCCTGCCTAGCGTAAGAGCGAGTGGAATCGAGGATTCCAGCCTGCCGTCTGTCTCTCTCACGTGTGTCGGTGAGTCATGCGAGGATGGGGTATATTACCATTACACCCAGCAAGAAGACTCCGTGAGAGTAGGGGTCCCACTATCGAAAGATAGTCGCGCGGCGTGGAGTTGCTCAGAAAATTGCAACGTGAACATCCCAAAGCTTGAGAAGATACACAGAATCCACAATATTGTGGATTCTGAGGTGGGTATCATCGGCCACACCGTTGTGAGAGGAGTTGTGTTGGCGCACAACCCAGGGGAAGCCCTTTATATAACCCCATGTAACGGTCAGGTGCTAAGTGACCTGACTGGAGAGGCAAATACGTTTGAGTTCGTCTTTTATGCGCAGAACTCTGGCCCATACTGCATAGAGTCTCAGGGGAACGTGTACGGTGTGTTTCAGTGGCCGTCTGTAGGAGGAGAAACGGAGCCAGAGGACAAGTACATCGCGAACCTGATATATTTCCCATTCTTACCAAACAAAATGGCTCTGGAAAATCCGTGTGTCTATCCAGGGCGATGCACACCTTAAGGGGAGGAGAATGAGGCTCATAAAGGACGAAATCCTGGCTTTGGCAGTAAAGGCTGGGTCAGCAGGTTTTAAACATTTTTCTCAATACGGAGTTACGGCAAGCAACATTTTATCTCCCGATGCCATGCTTCTTGTTCCAGAGGACGAGAGAGGAAGTCTGGCAGACCTGGTGGACATAATCGTGAATGCGCACATTTGTTCAAGTGCGCAGACAGTCCTGTTTTCGACTGAGCAAATCACAGAGTTTCTCAGGGTCGTGGACAGGCCGATTGTTCCCGGGTCATACGATATACCATTTAGATACATGGTAATCCAGTTCACGGAGGCCATTCCCCAGAGTGAGTTCCTGGTTGACCCTGGCCCACCATCTCCAGGAGAGATTTCACCTAAAGAGGCAGCAAGGATTCTTGGTGTTGATACAATCCATAAGATAGACGAAGAAACGGATGATGTGGTCGCAGGATTGGTTATAGGGTTTCCAGATGAAGGTGAACTTGAGTCTAACCGTGCTTTTTCTGTGTCTGCCTATTACGGTAGCACGGCTCATAATCGGGCAATCGCCTATATGAATAAAAGGGGCGAGGTTCATTACGATCCCAGCACCGGGGGAACTGAAACTGGCAGGATGGACAAGCAGAGAATTGTAAACTTAGCCCAGCTATGTATTGTTTACATGAATTCTTCTGGCATGGAACTGGAGAGAACCAGCCATCATGATATAAACAGAAAAAGGCGACGGAAGGGCAAACGAGAATTGCCTGATTACTATATCTGCAAGTGGAACAAGAACAGATATGCACCCAGCGAGGGCAGGAGAAACACAGGGAGGCATGTGTCGTTCCGGTTCGACGTGGCTGGACACACGAGAACCCTGAGTAATGGGAAAACCGTGTGGGTCTCCTCTCACCAGAGGGGTTTACAGCACGAAATATACAAACCGAAGATTGTGAAGGTGGATTGACGCGCGCGGCTCTGTGTGGTGGTCTAGTGACTTGTGTTAGGTTAGGCTAAATTCTTACTGGTGGTTCTTGGTTACTGTTTTGAGGTACGCCTTTGAAAACTTCTTGCCCTTACGATTTCTCTCTCTCCTGAGAGAATGTCTGTGACGAGGATTTTTCATATGCGACTCCTGGAGGGAGCCGCGCGCGTATGAGCATAATACTCAATATTACCCAAAAGGTCAAGAAAGGACACTTGAATGAAAATTGCAACGGTTTCCATACCGGACGTTGTGTATGAAGCACTGAAAAAGAGATACTCAAAGACTCACTACTGCTATCCGTCGAACCGTGAACTCGGTGGGCAGGTGCTAGAGTGCCTTGTGCAAGTTCTGGAGATGGAAGGGGACCTCGGGCCAGACAGTATGCCTGACAACGTGGAGACATCCTCTGGGCACGCAGTTAAGGATATTCCAGAGAAGAGTGAGGAAGAGAAACCCCAGATGGTTCTCAAACCACTCGAGCTACCTGGTAATACATGGAGGGGCAAGGAGACGGCACCCTGGAAGTGCTTGAGGTGGTTAATAGGGGATGTGTATCCGAGAGATACAAACAACGTTTCATGGGACGTAAATAGCGTTGCCATAGGGCTGGAGTCAAACGGGGAAGAGGCATCCAGGGGGATGAGAAACCTACACAAGGCCGGGTGGGTTGTGGGGAACAGTGGGACATACCAACTTAGCTTCAGGGCTAAGGATTGGTTGAATAACAAGAGAAACCTGAGAAAACTTGTCACCCGAGGAATGTTTGAAGAGGGATTTTTCGATGTCGAGGAAGAACAATCTGGAGTATGAACGGGAATTAACTGATTGTGTGGACTGGTGGTGGGGCTCCCATTTCAGGGGTCCCACCTACCGGGAGATAGTTGAAGGAACCAGCATACAGTCAACGTCCACTGCCAGAAGGGTGGCGCACAGACTGTATGGAAAACCAAAAAAAGGTGGATCACGGTCCATAATCCCAGAATGGGTAGAGAATGCCATAAAAAAGGCATCTGAGGGGTAATTTATTTTGCCCGGAATGTATTCTAACAGGAAACAGAGTGTTTTTATGAGTAAACCAGTGTTCGATAGACCGGATTTATATCAGCAGTTACCCTGGAGAGATTGGGCCAGGGAGAACTTACCAACGGGGGGCGAGGGTATGGTCCTGGAAGACCTGGACCTCGTCGTGAGAAGATACGGAAGTCTTGCCAATGGGGACCCCCTGGGAAAAATATCCCTGGTTGAAATAAAGACCGGAGGCTCTGTCCTGGGTCGCTCTAAGGCAATGACGTTCGGGGTAATGGACGCCATACTGCGCAAGGGGGACCCAGATGGTGAACATTATGAGGGGTACTACATGCTTAGATGGAACCCCCCGTTCTACACCATAAATGACGATGTGGAACTAGACGAGGAGGGTCTACGGAGCTTCTTTCTCGGGGAGGATGGCGATTGGGAGCCAATGGATTTCTCAATTACCGTCTAAGAAGTCAGGCAAAAAAATAGGTCTCGGGAGATTCACCATCCCGAGACCTATTCCATATGAAAGGACACTGTTTAATCATGAGCGATGACAAACAGTGAGATTATCATAGCATGATTTTGCCAAATTGTCAATCAGTGCTGTACAGGGACCCTGAGTACCTCCCGTACGGATGGCAGTTAATGAAAAAGTGATTGTCTGGGTAACGGAACAACACAATCTTGATTTTCACCTTGAAATCCTCTGTCATGTAAGCCTTGCCAGTCTTCTTGTCCATTCTCTTCCAGTCCTCAAACACCCACACGCCATACTCTTTATCGTAGTACCTAAAATCCGGGGTCCACGTTATTTGCTGAAACTTTTTTCCTCTGTAGGAGAACTTCTCCTGAACGACCAGGGTCGGTTTCAGCTTTAGACCGGATATAATGCCAGTCTCCTGCCACTGCATCAAGACATAGTGACGGTCCTTCTCACCAGTTGAGTCATACTTCACCCCATCGACCTCTGTCCTGGCAGCATTGTGCTTGTGAGGACCATTCTGTTTCCCATTGGGAGACTTCGCGGCCAAAATTATAGAAGCCAATTCTGGGTAGTCTGTCAGGGCTTTTTCCCTGGTTTCAGTTGAAACGTTGCTAAACAACTGCATCTGCTCATGCTTGTTGAGGCCCATTGTTGTCTCCCTCCTGTGGAACATAAAGGTTCTTGTGAGACCCAGAGCCCTTTTTCAGCAGACCCTTTTTCACCATTTCCTGGATTCTGTCCCCGATGGTGGAGACGGGCATCTCCATCTCGTCGGCCACCTGTCTAATGGATGGAGTGGTTTGGGCGTCGAGATAGATTCTGATTATCTCATCGTACGCGTCAGGTTTGTCAAGTTTCTCCCTAACGGGTCTCAGTGCTCTTTCGTCCGTATCCCCACGATCCAACCTTCTGTATATCGTGGGGCTAGATATACCTAATTCCTTGGCCCATTTCGTTATGCTCTGCGTCCGTCCATCTTTCGTGAGTCTCCTCATTCGTCTTCCCATCCTTCCGGTGGCGCACTGAACTGGTGTCCCACCTTTTCCTGCGAGGCGCGCAGGCGTTCATCCGTCTGCTTTTCTAGGAGTGCGCTGTTTGTAAAGTATCTCTGCTCCTGCCGTACCCCACCCCAGTGTGTCTTGGCCTGTTCCTCCAGGTCCGTTCTCATCGCGGGGCCAATGTGCCGTAGGGCAACCTGCACGGTGCCCATCAGGTGTGCCACGTGTCGCTCCTGACTTCTGTCATGCAGAAACAGGATGAGAATCATGACTGCAACCAGGATGAATCCAATTGCCGTAATTATACCAGCAGTTTCTCCTAGAATCCAGTGGACGTATGCGACAATCCCAGCGAGGGTCACGATGATGACGACAATCAGGGCAGCTAGGTTGCCCAGAAACACAGCTTTGTACGACCAGGACTTGGTTACCCCCTCATCGACTTCTGGCATTCTTTGGATGTCATACTCCATGCTCATGGTTGTCCCTCCTGTACTTGTCTACCATTTCATTCACACGCTCTGTAAACTCTGCGTAGTTGTCTCCAGCGTGAGACCTGCCTAGAACAGATGACAGGGCCTTCATTGCCTTCACCTTGTGGCCAGACAGGTTTCCCAGACCATCGTCACACTCTCTGAAGACAGCCAGAACTCTTTCCGGTATTTCCACATCGTCAACCGATGTTCCTCCCCTAGAAAACCCTGGCCACTTCTCAACAATCCTCTGTATCTCCTTCTCCCTGTCCTCCACAAGGTACGAGAGAAACTCGCGCTCCTGTTCTCGTCCCTGGATAAAGAAGTGGCCCTCCCCGGAGAGGTAAGCCCCTTGGTCGAACCCAGGGCCTAAAATCATTGTTGACTGAGGGACACTCCCCGTTTTGCCAGAAATTCTGGTGGGGAAGGCGTCTCGCAGGTTGGTTGGCATATTGTCGTTTGATGGTTTCTGCGTTGCCATTATGACTGACACGCCAAAACCTCTACCCTTGTTTACAATCAGGGTTAACTCATGACGCAGTGACCGTACGTTCGGGTTAGAGTCATGGGTGCCCGTGTACCAGTCTGCCTCGTCTACAATTAGGACGGTTCTTTGGGAGAAATCCCCGTCCTTGCCTTTGAACAGATGCTCCTTTATCCATCTGATTTGTTTCATCATCTCCCCAGGGGTCTTCACCATAGTCCTCACGTGGGGGATACGCTCATACGGGGACAGGTGCTTCTCGTTCATGTCTGCCAGGATAAACTGGATGTCCTCTGGGGAGTTGTGCATGGCCAACTGTACGATGATGCCATCTAGTAGATTTGATTTCCCACTACCAGGAGCCCCACCTATTAGAAGAGAGAACTCGCTGTTTCCCCCAAGGTTCACAGAGACATCTTTTTCTGGGTACGATGCCGTTACCCCCAGGTTTGCCGTGTACGACCCGGGTGTGGGTGCGTCGGAGTATCTCAGGATGTCTGGATTTAGGCGTGGCACTATTATGGTGGCTGGCTGAGACACGAAGGTGACTTTTACTCTCTGTTCGCCTTGGTTCCCACGACCCCTATATATAATGTCTGCCATATGGTCCCTTAGTTTAAGGACATTCCTGGAGGTGACCCCATTCGCCAGCCACAGAGAGTATACCGTGTGGCGAGACAGCACGTTCCCTTTGCCAAACCGAATCCCCCACTCCTCTCTGTTTGACGCTTCTCGCAGGGCCAGAAGGTCTGCGTCCGTGACAACCTTCTTGGCTTTTTGGGTAACTGGTGGAGAGCTATCCGTGGGTGGCGCGGACGCGCGATGCACTGGCACCACGAAGTCCAATTCTCTGTTTTTTCTAGGGCTAGTTTTTTGGCTATTCATTATCCACACAAAAATCAGCGTTGTGACTGGCACGGCAATGACGGTAATAACCAATGGGTCTACCTGTGCCCCCACTGCCGTGAGGCCCATATACACAAGTAGACCCATTGCACCCGTCAGGGCAACATACAGGGTTGCCAGCCCCACAATTTTTCTGTTCGGCATACTGCCTCCTTTCTGTCCATGTGATTATCATACCGTACATTTGGGCGAATGTCAAATTTGGGATGTGCTATTATTGCCTATCGCATCCCTTACGGTATGGAAAACATCAAGGGCATCGGACAAACTCATCTCTTCGATATATGGATTGTCACAGTCGGAAAAATCCATGTCTTTGTATGGGGGGATGTACTCCACGCCCTTTTCGTCTAGCAGAACCTTCAGCATATTCTCTATTCTGGCCAGACTTGACTCGCTTTCCTTTTTTGGATGTGGATCTGTGTAGTAGTTGTACTTGTCCACCAATATCAGGATAAACACATCTGAGTCACTGGCCTTTGGATGAAATCTTCTAACCCTCTCTGCTACAACCTCAAACATTTCCACCAATTCTGGTGTGTTTAGGTTTACTGACGGTCTCATACTCATAACCCCTCCTATTTTTATCGTTTCGTGCAGCACTATGCAGCATTATAGCACGACGAGGCACCAAAAGCAAGGATTCGCCGGAAAAATGTGGATTTTTCCAGATTTTTCCGGAAAAATCCACATTTTTCCAGATTTTTCCAGATTTTTCCGGAAAAAATGTTTCCTGTAAGGATACTGATGTATTCCGTCAGTTGACATTAGGATGCGCATGTTGTATTAGTAGGCCCATGAGTATCTCTGACGGTATCTGGATGCCAGCGTTTCTGGAGTCATACATAGTAAAAGGAAACATTTACGAGGCATCCCTGGAGGCTGGGGTGAGTTCCAGTGTCGTCAGAAAGGCTATTCGAGACAACCCCCAGTTTAAGGAAGAATTCGATGATGCCCAATCCGACTTTGCCGACCGACTGGAGGGTGAAGCAGGGAGACGGGCATTATCGGACAGCGATATGCTCCTAGAAAAGATGCTGAAGGCACACAAACCTGATAAATACAAGGACGGCCAAATCATCAACAACGGAGAAATCAAGGCATTCATCGGGTTTACGCCAGATGACTGGGATGATGTTGAGATCGAAGTACAAGAAGAGGAATTTCTAATAGAGGAATAAATTATGAATCACAGAAACAAAGTCGCGTCGGCCATTTTGGTGTTAGCTGTGCTTGCCGTGGCATTTATCCTTGCGATTCCGTCTGACGGAACCAATCGGGCAAACGCCGCGCCACAGGCAATCGTAACCCCGGTCGCATCGGTTAATCTGCAAAGTGGGACAGCGCGCGTTTATGAGTTTTTTGACGCAGAGGTGCTGACTGCCGACAAGCGCACCTGTTTTGAGGCGTCTGCCTATGAAATCGTTGACTTCCAGCATGTGATTGATGTGGGGACGGTCAACACGACCACGTTGACAATCCAGCACACCAATGACCTTATTACCTTTGACAACGGTCCTGTGCCCGCGTCCGCGGTTGTGGCTGATGAGGATGCGCTGGTGCAGCACGCTGTTTTTGGACGATACACCTGTGTTAATGCCGATCTAACTATTACCAGTCCGATTACAATTACGGCGATTGGCGTATTCAAATAGGTGAATTCTTTTACGCCATTGGCGTGGCAAATTCCCCCACTTCGGGACAAGTCATCTACTGTTCTCTTGTCTGGTCCTGCTGGAGCAGGGCGCAGTATGTGCGCAGCCCAAAAGATGGATGCGTATCTCAGGAAGTATCCCGACGCAATGGGGGTCATGCTGCGCAAAAAGCGACAAAGTATGACAAACTCCACCGTTCTGATGTTCGAGAGAACGGTGGTGCAGGGCGACCCATTCATACGTCATTTCTCGTCCAAGCTTAGATTTGAGTATGCAAACGGTAGCATCCTGGCTTATGGAGGCATGGCCGATGAGGAGCAGAAAGAAGCGATTCGCTCCATCGGGCAAGCAGGGTCTATTGATATAGCCTGGATGGAAGAGGCAACCAGATTCCTCGAGAGCGATTACAACGAGATTCTGGGGCGCATGAGAGGGCAAGCAGCACCCTGGAGGCAGATTATTCTGTCTACAAATCCAGATGGCCCAATGCACTGGATTCGCAGGAGGCTGATACTAGGGGGAGAAGCCTCTGTGTACGAGGCAGGTCCCCTGGACAACCCATATAACCCAGACGACTATATAGAGTCTCTAAGAAAGCTAACAGGGGTTACGAGACTTCGTCTGCTAGAGGGGAAATGGGCTCAGTCCGAAGGCGTCATCTGGGACTGGAATGACAGTATTCACTCGGTGTCCAGACAAAAAATGCTGGACGCTACGGTTCGTGGCACAAAAACGCCAGCCACACTCTGGGACAACACCCATATCCTGCCCAACCCAGAAGTCACAACAATCACGGCAGTGGGTGTTGACTGGGGATACACCAGCAGGGGGACGATGATGGTCTCCTCTATGGATGTAAAACGCGATGTGCGCGTCTTGCACGAGGTGTCCAAGACTCAGAGAACCATAGAGTGGTGGATTGAAAAGGCTAGGGAGTTGTCGGCCATATATCACCCAGACATCTTTGTCTGTGACCCTGCCAGGCCAGAGTTTCTACAGCAATTTGTTGAAGCAGGACTACCTGCTGTGCCAGCAAACAACGACGTGTTATATGGCATCGAAAGGGTGTCTGAGAAACTCGAACTCGATGACGACGGGAGACCCTCTCTGACGATTTATTCTGGATGTCTCGAAGAACCAGATGAGGTCTGCGAGGAAAAGGGGTTGCCCAGTGGAATCATAGAGGAAATCCCCGGATACGTGTGGGCAGAGAATAAAGACGGTGTGCAAGAGAAACCAAAAAAGATACACGATCACTCGTGTGATACTCTAAGATACTCTGTCACATTTTTGAACGATTGTGACGGAATGGGAATGGATTATGCCTGATAAATTACAAGAGGTTATGTCAGGCGCGCCCTGGGAAACGGAGACGGATGCCGACAGCAGTGGGATGAGTCATCGCGTCGCCTTTCTGCTCCCGGGCAGCGTATCTGGTATTCCCCCGTACTGGAGTGCGCACCGTGACTCCGCGCTAAGAAAACTGGCGTTTGACGCCGATGTACTCAAAATATCCATCGTCACATTTACGAGCAAGCTGTTGTCTGTCCCTCTCACCATTGAAGCAGATGACAGAAGTGTCTCCAGAATGGTCAAGATGGCCGAGGAGATGCGAGTCTCCCTCATGAGAAACTCTGGCATGATGGGTGGACTGAGGAATGAGCTACAGAAATTTGTGCAGGACTATTTAACCCAGGATAACGGTGCATTTATGCTTGTCCTGGGCCAGGGGAACAAGGACGGGCCTATTGTTGGGAGACCATATGGCCTAGCACACATGCAAAGTGCCCTCTGCATGAGGACTAGTTCCCCTGAATACCCCATTGTATACACCCACACCGATATGCAGCAGTACCCCATACACCATACGCGCCTTGTCCATATGACGAAGCTGCCAAACCCCGACCCTGAACTTAACGGTGTGGGCTTTTGTCCGGTCTCTTCGTGTCTGGAGTCTGCCAGAGAGCAGAAGGCGATTTCTAGCTACCTAGAGGAGAAGCTAGGGAGTAAGCCAGCGCGCCAGATACTCTACGTGGAAACCGGGGCGACAGTGGACCAAATCGAGTCGGCTGTGGGTGCCCACCATGTGAAGCTTTCTGCATCTGGTAACGATTATTTCTCAAAGACCCTCTTGCTGGCACCCAAGATGGCCGCGTCCAGTCTGAAGCTGAACAAAATAGACCTGGCAGGAACACCGGACGGGTTCAATCGCACGGAAACATATCTGATAGATATGTCCGTGGTTGCTTCAGCGTTTGGCCTTGACTTGCGAGACCTGAACATCGCCTTTGGCTTACAGGGAGCCACCAAGGGCGACGCGGAGACGATGGATCGCAAGCTGAAAACAAAAGGATTGAAAGAGTTTACAGACGACCTGGCAGAGCAACTCACTGAGAAATACTGCCCTGAAGGGTTGTCTGCCACCTTTGACTCACTGGACGATTCGCAGGATGAGGCCACGGCACGAATCCATGCTATGCGCGCCACCGCGCGCAGCAGGGATGTGGCCAGTGGTCTAACTGACACACGAACCCAGCGCATGATGATGATGCGTAAGGGTGAGATTACAAAATTCGAATTTGAAACACTCGAGCTTTCCGATGGGCGAACCCCGGACGGGGACGATGTCTATTCGTTGTTTTACTCCAGTGACCCCATGATTGAACTGTTGCTCAAAGAAGTCACACGTCCGGTAAGGATGACATCCGAAAACGCCGATGTCGTTCTTGAAGAGACAACAGATGCTCTGGAGAGAGCGTACACGGCTTTGAATGCGATACAGGGCGAGAAGAGACGATGGCGCATACGACTCTCTATTGCTGCGCTTGAGAAACTCAGGGTGGAGTCCGAGTCGCTTGTAGAGGTGGCTGCATTGGAGGAGTCTCTTCAGGAGGAAAACCCCCTGGAGGGAACGAATGATCAGGCTGAAGCCTCGGCACAGCCACAGGGAAATGTATAAATGGTCAACATAGATAAAGTAAAAGAAATGAGTGAGGTTGGGCAGACCAACCATGTGGCATCAAAAGAGGAGTTGCGTGATGGCTCGTATGTGCGCACGGCAAAGGGGGTAACCCCTGTCGTTCGTGGCGTCATCACAAAGTCCGGTTCTGATGGCCGATACCATGTTCGGGAGTACGAAGAGGGGGACGACGGGTATTGGGCACCAATTGGTGCCACCAGTGAGGTGCCCACCAAGGATGCGATTCCGTGGATGAAAATGAGCCAAGAAACGCAGAAGCATTGGAGACCATCACCCCCCTGGGGCATTTCCTCATTTGAGGATTACGACATGTGGCTTGAGGCGCGCGAAAAGTCGCAGATTATCCAGGACGACACACAGGCATTTGTAACAATGATTGGTAGTGTCATGAGTGGAGATTCTGATGACAAGGCCAATGCCATTCGGTCTCTGTCGGATGAATACGTCATGCGTATCTCAGAGGGGAATCCCGGGTCGGACAGCAAGGCTTCCAAAACGGATTCGGGTGTCACATTTAAAAAGAGCGATTATCTGTACACTCCATCCAATGACCCTTCTGACTGGAAATTGCGCATTGCAGAGGGCAAGAGTGGGAATGTGACCGTTGCCCAGTTGGGCCGCGTGGTCTCTGCGCTGTCTGAGGCAGGTCTGAGAGGCAACAAAACCCCCATACCCTCCGGTGACATACCGAAGGCAAAAGCGAGGCTCAGAGGGCTCTACAGGAAGCTGGGCAAAAGCCCACCAGACACCCTGAAGTCACATGCTAGTTTCATCCTGAACAAACAGAAGGATGGCCGAGTACGATTCCTAGGGATTTACTCCAACAACTACCGTGACAGAGACGGGGACATAATTAGTGAAAAGGCTCATAGAGCTTTTGAATTTTTGTGCAAGGAAGGCGTGACGCCATATCCGGAACTATGGGCATGGCACGTTTCTGGCTCAAGAATCGGGGCGTGCGACTGGGTATCGTACGCAGATGGGTTCCAGATGTGTTCTGGGCTCATAGACGAAGGGCAAGAAGCAAAAGCCAACAAGTTGGCAGAAATGGTAGACCTGGGCATGAGCCACGGGATGCCGAGACGATATATCCGTCGCGACTCGACGGATGAAAGCGTGATTGACTTTGCAATCACGTCAGAGGTGAGCGTGCTGCCAGTTAGCAAGGCAGCGAACCTTTTGACGGGATTCATAATTGAGGAGAACGATATGGCTCTAAGTGATGGCCAAAAGTCCTTCCTTGCCGAATTGGGCTTTGATCCTGCCGCGATTGAATCGACTATCGCGGATAAGGCAGCAGAAGGCGAAGAACTGGACCGGAAATCGGAAGATGAGGAAACCCAAGAGGGAGCCTCCACCACCGATGCCGAGTCCAAGGACGAGACCCCAGAGAACAAGAAGGAAGAGGGGGTCCGAGAGGATGTAATCAAAGAGGTGGGTGAGACACTCGCGCCCATCTTGAAGGCGTACGCAGACAGAATTGAACTCCTGGAGAAAGAACTAAAAAGCCAGGAGGCAGAAAAGGCTTTGGTTGAAACACCGCGCGCTAGCCTAGCAGACATTCTGGCTGGTCACGTTGTGAACCAGCCCACCACGGTGGGTGAAAGTAAATCGCTGAAAGGTCCCAAAGAGACCGAGGAAAAAGAGTCAGCCAGCAGCACTGGCCTTGGCTCCTTCCTGGATGGCCTGGTGGCCGCGTCAGGAGGTATCTAATGAATAATCTTGCAATTCTCGCGGCCCTGGCCGAAAACGCTGAAGGCGATGTCCAGAAGGCTGCAATCCTGGACGCGTTCACCAAGTCCGGTATGCTAAACAAGGCACCTGCCACGGTGACTGACGCTACGCTTCTGGCGCAGCCAACTGGCATGTTTGCCGTTCACAATATGGAAACCGATGTTCTCGGGATTCACACGACCCCCCAGGGAATTGGCGCTGTAATGCCAGCCATCCCAAATAACACAACCGACCCGCGCTACGGCGTATGGACGGGTTTTGGGGACGATGTGGGCTCTGAGCCAGTGGACCCATGTGGTGACGCGCCGACTGGCGTGAGCACCTCTGCTGTACTCACGGCCACCTTTGGCCATGTGACTCGCGACACAAAAACCGTAGAAATTCAGGGTTTGGTGGAGCAGATCCGTGGTGGAAACAGTGACCTGAATCTGATTTCGTCCATTTACGGACAAACCCCCATGAGTCCGACCACGAACGTCAATGGTGTGCTGAACATGGTTGTGCAGCACGAGATGGCCTCTGTGGGTGTTCGCATGGAACGCAAGCTGGCCAAAATGCTGTGGAATGGCAATCCTGCCAACAACACGGCCAATGGTGGCTACAAAGAGTTCGACGGTCTGGATCGCCTGATTAAAACTGGCTATGTAGACGCCGAAACAGCAGGTGCAGTACCAAGCATCGACTCCACCATTGTGGACTTTGCCTTTGAGCCTGTAGACAGCACCACGACAGACATTGTGGCGACTCTTGCTCGTACTGAGCACTACCTGTACACGATGGCCAACCGAACTGGCATGGCTCCCGTCACGTGGAGAATCGCCATGCGTGCCGACCTGTGGCACCACCTGACTGCCGTGTGGCCATGTCGCTATCTGACCGATAACTGCCGCGCCACGAACGACAACGACGGTCAAACGCCCGTTGTCCTGAATGACAGCAGCCAGACCGACATGCGAGACGCCATGCGCGAGGGCATGTACCTGCCTCTGAATGGCCGTCGCTACAGCGTGGTCTTGGATGACGGGATGACCGAGTTGACCAATTCGGACGACCCTGTGAACCTGCCCAACGCAGACGACTATTCGTCCAGCATCGCATTCCTGCCCATGACCGTTCGGGGGAACTTCCCGAGCCTATACTGGCAGTACATGAACTTCACTGGCATTAACGAGCAGTTGGCCGGTATGCCTGGTCGAGATAAGGTCAACTTCTGGACTGACCAAGGCAAGTTTATGTGGGCGATTGAGAACCTGAACTTCTGCTTCAAGCTGAAGGCTTCAGTAACACCGCGCGCTATCTTGCGTACTCCGTGGTTGGCCGCGCGTATTGACGATATTAAGTACAGCACCACACTACACACAGTGACACCGTTCCCTGGTGACGCTGGGTTCCGTGGCAACGACGGCGTGAGTTCACGCTAGTCATGGGTTGTAGAAGCTGTGGTGGATCGGGGGTGCCTGCACCTAGAGCAGGCACCCCTGTCTCCAGGAGGTCACTTATTATGGAAAATCTTGTAAAAGTAAAATTGAACGACGGGAACGCTGGCAGACACTCAGTTATCCTGTCCAGTCCCACTGGCCCGGTGTCTTACGGGCACAGAAAGAATGGCGAGGTGTTCTTCGTACAAGAACAGCACGCTAAAAGCCATATGTTTATTGTCATGGAAGACCAGGGCGCTCCTCCAGTAGAAAAGAAGGCTCCCGAAAAGCCCGTAGAGTCCCTAGAGGACATACGGTCCTCTCTGGAGACTCCAGAGGTGCAACCGCGCGTGGAGGACCCCACCCTGGATGACCTAAATCTTCAGGAGCGCCATGTAAATGTCCTCCGCGATAATGGATACACGGAGGTCAGACAGGTTGCTCTTGCCAGCGTGGATGACCTGGTAAAGATTAAGGGATTCGGTAAAGTCATGGCCGGGAAGGTTAAGGAAATGGCCAATGGTCTCCTTGCTGGTTAATGCTGCCGTTGCTGGAGCATCGGGGTTTAGCCTGTCGATGATACTGACGCTGACAGATGGCCCGTACGATGTGTTCGAGACTCTCAGGTACATTGTTGGCCTGAGATATGACGAGTATTCTGAAATAGTGGTGGACCCGGAACTTACTGGGTTGAGGCGTGAGATTGCAAAGGCATACCACTGCATTCTGTGCAACATGGTGTGGACATCGGGAATTAGTTTCGCCCTTCTGTATGTCCCCTGGGTAAACATCGCGGTGGCTGTGTTTGCTGCCTCTGGGTTTGCCTACGTCATGTTTGGAATGCTTTCCGACGCAGGAAAATAATGATTGTCAAGACGATTTTGCCACTAGAGACATACGCCAGACACATGGGGATGTCCCCTGCCCATTTTTGGGGCTGCAATGCGAACACGCTTCACTACGACACACCAAGTGTGGTGTGCAACGAGGTGTGGTCAGAGTACGGTTGGCAAGGTGACTACATGGTAGGGAGACATGAACTCTCTCTGGAGATACAAAGGGCCGAGAAAGAGGTCCAGGAGTATCTCGGACACCCCATAGGACCCATGTATCTGAGGGAAGAACACGCAAGCAACATTTATCGCCATAGTCCCATCATTAACCAGTTCCCACTCTCTCTTAGAAACAGAGAGGTGATAGGGGCTGGCAAAAGGAAGAAAACCCTCGTTGAAGCTGGTGCGTCCGTCTCATTTGGCGACGCAGACGGAGACTCCTTCAGCGAGGAAGGCACCGTGGTGGTCACCGGATTCACGTTTGACCCCCAGAAGGTGCGTGTGTATCACCCAGGAACAGACATAGAAGTAAGGCCACTGTCCAGCGTGACGGTGGATGGTCCGGGCACAACAGCCACTATCAAGATGAAAAAGTGGCTGCTGGTAAAACCGGATATATACGAATATGGCATCAGTGCTGCCATAGAACTGACTGATGACTCAAACTTCAGCGTCACTGTCGATGTGTACCTGGAGGAGTTGGACTCCACGGAAACTAGCTGCCAGATGACGTGGGGAATGGACCCAACCAGTTGTGCTGTCCTTCCAGAGCCCAGGGTCGAATTGGGTAGAGCATACGTTCACTCCCCCCAACACGGATACGCTGTAGCGTCTGCTGCCTCCTATGATGCTGGTACGCAGATATGGACAGCCGGGACGGTGCCATACAGTGACCCAGACAGTACGGTTGTCTGGTACATGGCAGGGGCTAGAACGGACGACTACAAGGACGGGCTGTCGATAGACCCCATTCACCCGTATCTGGCAAAAGCTGTCACCTACCTGGCCACTGCCAGACTGCCAGATTTCCCGTGTGGCTGTGAGTCTGTGAACAAGTTCTACAAATACCTGACGACGGACACGGCAAGAGTGGAGGGCAGTAGGGGGAGCGCGTTTTACAACACGGTTCTTCTCGAGTCATACAATGCCATAGCTGGCTTTGGCAGCAAGCAGGGTGAGCTTGAGGCAGCAAGGTTACTCTCCATAGTCTCTAGTCACACCATGAACGGGGGATCTATCTAATGGCAAACGTAAGCGAAATCTGGACCGATAGCATTGATACCGCGGGAATCAGTCGCCGGGTCAATTTCCGCGCCAAACTGATAGACGAACTGGGCGCAATCACATGGCACTATTTTGGCACGACTGAGGGCGACATTCCTGCGCCCAATGGTGAGACGGTAGTTGAGCATAATTTTGTGCAGTTTCCTGCCGATTTTTCGGAACTGGGCGAGGATGAAAACGCGACGCTGTACGAGTTGGGCTTGCGGGCAGGCTTACGACGCGAGGGGCTAGAATAGTATGGCTGTGTACTATGTCGGCAGTGGTGGCAATGACACAAACGATGGTCTTTCGTGGGCCAATCGGTTTTTGACGCTGAATGGCGCGGAGGACGAGCCGGTGGCTGCTGGCGATACTGTTTATGTTGCGCCGGGCGTCTATCGCGAGACGCTGACATGCGATGTCGCTGGCACATCTGGCAACCCCATCACCTATATAGGCGATGTCACTGGCGACAACACAGACGGCGTGGGGGGTACGGTGCGCATTACTGGCAGCGACAATGACCAGACAGAAACGCGGTCGAATTGCATAGTGTGCAATCGTGACTATCGCACATTTCGCGGCTTGGCGATGGACGCGGGGACCAGCTACATCATTACTTCATCTGCTCCTACATCACTAATCATAGAAGATTGTTCGATTGTAACGAGGCAGGGCGGGAACACTGCGGGCATATTTATTAGTGGCACGAGTGACGGAACTATAATTCGACGCTGCTTTTTTCATTGTCTGAGAGACGCTGGAATATATTTTTATCGTTCATCAGACCACACAACGGCGAATGCAACCGTCGAAAATTGCGTATTTATCGGTGGGGGGCGTACAAATGTCGGCAGTGTATCATCATATTATGTAGGTGGCATTACAATAAAAAATTGCACGATTACGGGATCGAACCTGGGCATAGAAACAGCCGTTAGCATGACCGGGGTTGTCACCGTCAACAATTGCATAATTGCAGGTTGCAATACGGGCCTGAAGGCGTCCGCGTCTGGCGATCTGGTTGAAGATTACAATGCAGTTTACGGGAATGGCACCGACAGATCGAACGTGACCGCAGGAACCAACAGCGTAAGTTATCCCGCGCTATATGATGCTCCTATTCTGATGGATGGTATAGAGTACGGCGCGGCATTCAGCGCCAAACTGTCGGAATGGTCACAGATTGCGCGCATTGCTGGCACTGGCGAAGCGACCGACGATTTTTATGGCATAACGCGCCCAACCACCAGCGCCAAAAAATCGTGGGGCGCTATTCAGTACCAGCCGAGTGAGCGCGAAACCACGACCACGCAGGGCAGCAGTACGGCCAGCATTAAATTAGCCGATGCCGGGGCTCATCAGATATTCGTACCGACAACCAACGCGAGCACGACAATCACGGTCTACTGCTATCGTGAGACAAATTACGCCGGGACGCTGCCTACAATGGTCATCAAGCAGCCGGGCGTGGCCGACCGCACGACCACGGACACCGGCAGCGTTAGTACGTGGAATCAACTATCTGACACGTTTACTCCCGCGGCTGACCCCCCTTACTGCGTAGTGGAGTTGCAATCACTAAACACCGCGACATCGGGCAGCTATGCAGCATTTTTTGACACGTTGGAGGTCGCCTAATGACAACGTACTATGTCGGCAGTGGTGGCAACGACACAAACGATGGCTTGTCCTGGGCTAATCGATTCCTGACGCTCAACGGCGCGGAGGACGAGCCGGTGGCTGCTGGCGACACTGTTTATGTCGGACCGGGGGTCTATCGCGAAGCATTGACATGCGATGTCGCTGGCACATCTGGCAACCCCATCACCTACATAGGCGATGTCACTGGCGACAACACCGACGGCGTGGGGGGTGTAGTGCGCATCACGGGTAGCGACAACGACACGACCGCGACGCGTGGGAATTGTATTATTTGCACATCTGGCGCTGGTCGCGACTTTCGCACTTTCCGCGGCTTTACTATGGATATGTGTACATCATACCTATTCAATGCGACCAATGGACAGGATGACATCATCATAGAGGATTGCGTTTTTCACGCAGTAGATGTAAATACTCAAACTGTTTTTATTGGTGGGACAGGCACCAATCTGATTATTCGACGGTGCGTTTTTTATGGGGGGCGCGAGGCGTGCATCTACCTGTATCATGGTAGCGACCATGCGACAGCGAACTATCTGATCGAAAACTGCATATTTTTTGGGCCGGGACGGTATAACACGGCCTGTATTACGGCCAATCTGATAGGTGATACGCTCATAAAAAACTGCACGTTGATCGGGGGCTATTTGGGCGTCGAAGTGACCGGCGCGCTGAGTGATACCGTTACCGTCAATAATTGCACAATTATAGGCCAAAATACGGGCCTAACGGCTGCCAACAGTGGCGACTTGACAGAGGATTACAACAATATATACGCAGTTGGCACAGCGCGCACAAACGTGACGACAGGTACAAACTCAAACACATACCCCGCGCTATTTGAGCCACCCATACAGCTAGATGGTATCGAGTTTGGTGCGCCATTCACAGGCAAACTGTCGGAATGGTCACAGATTGCGCGCATTGCCGGGACTACTGAGGCAGCAGATGACATATATGGCATAACGCGCCCAACCACCAGCGCCAAGAAATCATGGGGCGCTGTGCAGTACCAACCCAGTGAGCGCGAAACCACGACCACGCAGGGGGGTAGCACGGCCAGCATTAAACTAGCTGATGCTGGCAGTCAGCAGTTATTTGTTGAACATGGTGGCTCTAGTATAACGATCTCAGTATACTGTTACCGCGAAACCAACTATGCTGGTACTAATCCGCGCATGGTAATAAAGCAGCCCGGACAATCAGACCGTACGACCACAGACGTGGGCAGTGCGTCAACGTGGAATCAACTATCTGACACATTTACGCCCGCGGCGAATCCACCGTATGTAGTGGTGGAGCTACAAAGCCTTAACACAGCAACCAGTGGCAGTTATGCTACATTTTTTGATACGGTGGCAGCAGCATAATGTTCGACAAATGGGTATCAAACCGAATCACCCGAACTGTCGTAGCCAGCACTGGCTCAACAGGGGACTTGGACCGATGGATTACCAATCGGTCGTTTTCGGTTTGGGTAGTAGATGCTGCACCCCCGGGTGGTACTACTACATTTGACGATTGGATCACCAATCGAGAAACCTTTGATGTAGCAAAGCCTGCCAGTGGGTCAACTGGCGATTTTGATACCTGGATCACCAGCCGTTTGGCATTCCCAGTCTTTATGGAAGCAGCGTCGGAGGGTGGCGCTGGGGTATCAGGAACACTTACAAAGACTCTGGGTGACGCCACCCTCTCTAGTACGGGAGAGGTGGATGTGGATGGCACAACGAGTGCCACCCTGGGCTCCCTGACCCTTAGTGGTATAGGTGAAGTGGATGTGGTTGCAACATCCACAAACACACTGGGGGATGTCACCCTATCATCTACTGGCGTTTCTCTTGTCGATGCTACACTGTCGGTCACCCTGGAGGATGCCAGCGTATCGTCCCTGGCAGTTGCCCTGGTAACGGGCCAACTATCAAAAATTCTGGACGATACAACCCTCTCCAGCACTGGAGAGGTGGACGTAGACGGTGTAACGAGTGCCACTCTAGCAGACCTAACCCTCTCCAGCACTGGAGAGGTGGATGTAGACGGCACAACGAGCGTCACTCTAGCAGACTTGACCCTCTCTGGCACAGGGGAGGTAGACGTAGATGGCACAACGAGCGCCACCCTAGCAGATGTGACCCTTTCGTCAAGTGGAACGGTAGACGGAGGTGTCTCCGGGACACTCACACAGACCTTGGGTGATGCCACCCTGGTGTCAGCGTCAACGGTCCTGGTGGATGGTGCAGCAGCAGTTACGTTGGCCGATACATCCCTTTCATCTGCTGCCAGCATAACGGTTTTGGGTCAGACATCAGCGACGTTAGCTGATGTCACCTTGGCGTCAGCAGCAGCCGTCCTGGTGGATGGCCAAACAAGCACCACACTTGACGATGTGACCCTTTCGTCAAGTGGAACGATAGGGGTGTCTGGGACACTCGCGCAGACTCTCGAAGATGCTTCTTTGGTGTCTGCTTCAGAAGTCGTTGTCTCTGGTCAGGTCTCTTCAACGTTAGGGGATGCAACACTGGTTTCTGCTGGTGCTGCCCCGGTAGACGCGACCCTGTCTGTGACACTCGAGGACGTTTCACTGTCGTCTAATGGTGGATCTGGCTCGTTTGGAATCTTGGATTCGACCCTGGATGATGTTGCCCTATCGTCTGCATCATCGGTCGATGTGTCAGCAACAGCGAGTCCCACCCTAGAAGATGCTACGGTAGCATCCACTGGTGCTGTTCTAGTAGACGCTTCCCTGTCTAGCACGCTGGGTGATGCAACAGCATCATCTGCTGCCAGCGTGCTAGTAAGTGGCTCATCTGGCCCAACGCTTGACGACGTGACACTGGTGTCTTCTGGTGGTGGAGGGTCTGTCTCTGGCGCGGTATCTGCAACGTTGGGGGATGTGTCCACAGCGTCCACAGCCAGCGTCTTTGTGGTTGGCGCGGTATCTACGACGCTGGGGGATGTAACTCTAGTGTCCACGGCCAACGTTCTGGTAGTTGGCACCGTATCTGCAACGCTAGGGGATGTGACCCTGGTGTCGAGTGACCAGCCCGGAAGCACGGGGACACTTGGTGTAACGCTAGGGGATGTTATTTTATCTGGTACAGCAACCATTGAAACCAGTCTGGTTGTGATGGTTGCACTCGGTATTATCCACAAATCTCGGGGTGGACAGGTGTCCAATGACGTGCTGAGTGGATCAGTCGATTTATAAGTGAGGAAAAAATGGCAATACAGCTATCTGTAGGCGTCAGAGACGCCAGATTGGACCAAATAGAAACAACGGTAGGGGTGTCAGCCATCCTGCGAATCCGAACTGGCGCAGCGCCAGTAGATTGCGCGACGGCAGACAGTGGAACGGTTTTGGCCACGTGTAATCTTCCGAGTGACTGGATGGCCGCGGCTTCCAGTGGAACAAAAGCAAAAACCGGGACATGGGAAGACACGTCGGCAGATGCCACGGGCACCGCGGCGCATTTTCGTATCTACAACAACGGTGACACAGCCTGCCATATGCAGGGGACCATCACTGCCACCTCTGGTGGTGGAGACATGGAGTTAGATAACACGTCTCTGGCCACGGGCCAGCAGTTCACCGTGACCACATTTACCTTGACAGACGGGAATGCCTAATCATGGCAGTAACGATTGTGACTGGGGACGATTCTGTTCTCAAAGTTCAACTTGAGTTGGACGGGTCATCGTTCCTGATACCTGGAAACGCCATCGTACGTGCTGCTCTGCGTCAGGATGCCAGACTCTTGACGCAGCCAGTTGCGTGCGCGTCGGGAGACCCTGGCGCGGACTGGCCCAACAGTTTGGTGTCGGTTGTGCTTCCAAGGAATACGACGTGGATGGTAACCCCGTTGTCAAGGCCAGTCTCAATTGAGGTTGAAGTCGATGATAGTGGTGATAGAACAACGTGGGTTATTGAAAACGAAATAACCGTGATTAAGGGACTAATAGAGTAGGAGTAAATTATGCCAGCTTTGTCTCCAACAGAACGAGCGTTCTCCGGTGATTTGACGGGGCAAGTAACCGTCACAACGGCAGGAACCCCTGTGAGTGGCCCAGAGGCTACTGGGGTTGCTCGGTTTTTGATAAAAGCACACCCGGATAATACGGGTGTCATGTGGGTGATAGGCCAGAGTGCAACAGATGGGTATCCACTGGGTTTGGGGCAAAGCTATCCGACTCCCCAGTGCTCATTGGAATCCTACAAATTCGATGCTGACGTATCTGGAGAGAAAATATGCTGGGCAGTCATAGAGTAACAGACTATGCCCTGTTGGACCCTGGGATTGGCGTGGGTGTCACGGGGGAGGCGATTTCATCGTTGTTCCTGCCAACAACCATTGACAATCTCTCCCTGTGGTTGGACGCGTCCGACACGTCTACCATTGCTCTTGCTGATGCTACACATGTCAGTCAGTGGACCGACAAGAGCAGCAATGCACACGCGTTCACACAGGGTGTGACGGCCAATCAGCCTCAGTCCACACTGGTTACCAAAAATAGCCTGAACACCATTGACTGGGGTGGCAATGACGAGTTTGTAGGCCCTGAGATTGATTTCTATGCAGCCGGTTTGACTGTTTTCGTCGTGTGCAAGGCTGACACGGACAGTATTGACCAGATGCTTCTCAGTCAGCACGATAGCAGTACCAATGGCACGTTTTTCTGCGCTATTCGTTCGACTGGTAACGTGCAGTTTACGACAATAACGACCACCAGGGTGGACCACACAGAGACACCGAATGAGCCTTTGACTGGGTGGAACATATTCTCCTTCAGGTACAACGGGACAGACCAGATCATCAGGCAGAACGGCATTCAACTGGGCGCAGCCGTTGCGCATACTGGCGCGCTAAAAGATGCTGATGCGTTGTCAAACGTGGGTGATTTCGATTTCGTCGGTCTGGACTGGTTGTTTAACGGTCAGCATGGCGAAATCCTTGCGTACCGCGCTGGGCTCACTGACAGCGAGATGGAGCAAGCAGAGGACTATCTGTCCAAAAAGTGGGACATTGGACTAAATCGCCCAATGCAACTTTCGAGTGGACTTGACTGGTCTCTGGTCATTCTGCCTGATACACAATTCTACAGTCAGGATTATCCCGTCACATTTACTGACCAGACAGATTGGATAGTCTCAAATCAGAGCAAATACAAAATCGGTGCTGTGCTGCACGTTGGGGATGTGGTTGACGATGATGTGTCTGGCCAGTGGGATAATGGTGTGGCTGGCATGGCGACACTGGCGACAAATAACATTCCCCACTTGATTTCTGTAGGGAACCATGACTACGACAACATGAGTGGTAGTCCACCAGTACGCAGCGATGTGACGGAATTTAATACGCGATTCCCACAGTCGAGGTATACGTCTGAAACCTGGTGGAACGGTGGGTTCTACGAGGGTGGACGCAGCGAAAACGCATACTACACAGCGCGTCTAGGTGGCAAAGACTATCTGTTCATGACCCTGGAGTATGGGCCGCGCGATGCTGTCCTGTCATGGGCCGCGGGCATAATTGACACCTATCCAAACCACCTGACTGTCATCGCTACACATGCTTATATGTATACCGATGACACACGGCATGGTGATTCAGGCCACCTGTACCTGCCAGAAAACGAGTTTGATACAGGCTCCGAGTCCACGACGATTAACAATGGTCGTCAGATATACAACAAGATTTTACTGACCCGTGAAAACGTGAAAATGGTGCATGGTGGTCACGTGCTGTCTCCCGGGGTTGGGTCCCTGGACGACACGCGTGACGGTGGGAATGTAGTCCATCAGTACCTAGCCAACTACCAAGACAGAGCAGAAGGTGGTGAGGGCTATCTACGAATCTATCAAATGATGCGTAGTGTCGGGGAGATACGTGTGTATACGTATAGTCCGACAGAGGATGCGTACTTGGTGACGGCTGCACAAAGGTTTACCAGCGCAACATCATACGATATTGGCAGCATCGCAAACCAGGTGTCAATGGAAACCGATAAAAATGGTACATTTGACCCCACATTTGTACTAAGCAGTGGAACGGCCAACGCGTATTTTGAGGATGGCGAGATTCAGACCAACAACAGCCCGAGCAAGGTGCTTGATGGGTCTAGTCAAACCGTGGTGGTGGAGTTTCCGACTGCTGCCAGCGTGACAGATTTCAATGCTCCTGACCAGGGCCTTACAGCCTTACCGGACTTGACGGCACTAACTAGCCTGGAGGAGATACGCCTACACACCAATGCTTCTATGACTGGCGACATATCCGTACTGAGTGCGCTGACCAGTCTAACGTATATGCACTTTGGTGGTTCTGGCGTGTCAGGAGATGGACAAGATATAGGCACGTTGACTGGGTTGAGTATTGTATATATAAATGCGACAAGCGTGAGTGCTGATATTTCAGAGTGGACAAGCCTGACAGCTATATATGTAATCAACACATCGACTAACACAAATGTATCGTACGGTACTGGTGGTGCTGCTGGGCTGTGGGTGGACGCGACACAAATGCGATTTCACGGTTGTAGTTGGACAACAACCGAAGTAGACCAGGTCTGCGATGATATATGGGCAGCTAGAGATAACTACAATAACGCCATTACTCTTAGCCTGGAAGGGAGCAACGCATCTCCATCTGCTGCGCAACAGGCAAACCTGGAAACGCTGAAGTTGCCTCCATACAGTTGGACGATAACGTACAATGTGTAAAACGAGATGGACCGGGAACAGATAGTTGAGGCTTTACTAGATGCCTTTAATAAGGCAGAAATGGTGCGTGTTGTGCGTACACATCTTGACGAAGACCTAGGCGATATAGTAGGGGGAGAAAGCTTTACTGAGGTGGTAGGCAACCTAGTCTCTTGGGCACAGAGGAGAAACAAGTTATCTGCCCTGGTTCTAGGCTCGTTTTCAGAGAACCCAGGAAATCAACACCTAAAGAACCTAGTTTTATCCAATCACTGGAAAGAGAGTGGGGGTTACAGGAACAGGATAACTATAGACTCCAGTGAGGGTGATAACTTGAATGGCAAAGAGTTACTAGAAATATACAAGAAGCTTGCATATCTCCAGGTTACCCTGGAGCAGGTGGATAGCAGAATGGGTCGCGTGGAAGCAGAGTTGAAGATTAGAAAATACCCCGATGGAAACAGGGGGACACGATATACTGAGCACATATTTTACCTGATTTTTCTAAGTCTTTTCTTGGGTCTTCTCATAGTCGGTCTGCAAGTCACGGGTGGGATATAACATGGCACATTTGAAAATATCGGCCATACGTGTGTCCGTGATGATGCTGGCCTTTATCGGGGTACTCAGTGCCAGCCCGGAAGCACTTTGGAAATTCAGAATCTTTATTTATCCAATATCTGCCGCGGGTGGAGTGTGTCTGTGCGCCCTTCTTCTCTACAGGTTCGCAAAGATTCGCCACGACCCAATGTCCATCCTGTTCTCCGAGATGGGACTGTATATAGGGGCGATAATGACCCTCTTGCACATGGCAAACATATCTTCCGTGTCTTCCAGTGATGGGTTCACGTTCGGCAATGAGCTTATCTCTCTCATCACAGCCACGAGGATGATGATCTCTGGTCTTATGGTGCATATCTTGATATACACTATGTGGCGAACATTTAGGGTGGGAGTGTAGTTACAATGAGGAATGGAGATGCCCTGTACTGGGTCATGATAGCCTTTGTGGTGATAGTCATGCTGCTCCTGTGGTAAGGCAAGGTTAAGCTGATTATTTGCAATAGGTTCTCATTTCTATAAATAATCAGAACCTATTTTGGGGGGTTTGTACAGCTTTTGCGCAGACCCCAATTAAGAAACCGTAATGTAGAAAGGGTCTGTATGCCAAGTAAAACTGGGTGGTCAAAGATAGGTGTTGACGAACGAGAAGCGATGGTAGCCCGCGAGATACTCAGGCTGTCTAGTGATGGGCATATGCCATCTACGTCCCACTTTGATGCCCACAGGTCCCATCCCATTCCCAGCGCGTCGTACATCTTAAAAACAATGTGTAGCTGGAAGGCGTGGGCAGAGAAGCTGGGTTTGAAAATGGCAAAGAGAAACGCCAGCAAGGGTGTGCCAGGTGTTCCCTCCACCATAGAAAGATGGGACATTGACAGTGGGAAAGTGGTCTACGGTGGACTACCCACAACGAAGAGGGTGTACCGTTGGGACACCAGGGAGTATGAGGAAGTCAAGGTGTACAAGGGTGGGAGAATCACATAGATGTGGGGTCAATGGTTCGCTGAATTTATTGCTTTTGCTTTCATTCTCATGGCGTGTGGCACGTTCCTGGTGGGCGCGTGCTGCCTCACCGTACTTCTGTGGGTTCTGGCCCTTCTTAAAAAAGTTGGCAAGCAGTTGAACGATGGGGAGGAACAAGAAAAGGCTCATGCTCTAGGGCATGAACCTATGGAGAGCGTTTAGTACGGTTTTTGGCGACTGGTTCCCAAACGCCCAGTTCTCCACCTGATGTTAAAAACCTATACAGGCACACATATTGCAATTTCAATCAGAGTCGTTGGCAAATGAGCAGAATCAGATTCCAGAGCATAGTTCCCAAGAGAAAAGACAGGTCATCTGGATTCAAAAAGGACCTGGCAGACGTGGTACGCAGGAACAGTGTTCGTGCCAAAAGAGGGCTTGAGAGACCCACGAAGACCTGGACCAGGAAAGTCCAGGCTCGTAGACGGCAGAGCACGCGCGGCCAGGAAATATTTTTTGAGGCATACGTGGAGGATGATGTGTACACGCTGGTCAACGACGGGGCCCCTCCCCACGATATTGCCCCAATCAACTACGGGTATCTCAGGATTGCAGATTACACAGCAAAAACAACTCCGGGCAGTTTATCTGCTCGTTCAGGAGGCAGACATGCTAGAAACAGAAGAGTCTTTAGACCAGTCAGGCACCCCGGATTCCCAGCCAGAGACTTCGAGTCCGCGGTCGAGGAAGAAGTCGGCCCACAGTTCGAAGCAGAGCTCGAAGAAGCCCTCGCCAAGTTTGTCGCGGAGAGTACAAGTTAGGCAGGTTGACAGAGCCGATAACAACGTACTCGTGCAATGGGCCGAGAATGGGGACCTGAAACGGGGATGGCTCCCCAAAATGAGCGTTCAGGATGGCAAGGCAGTTGTCTCAGAGGCCATCCCACACGGGGTTGAGTGGGAGGAAGTCCTACCGACCATTACGCTCACACCGAAAACGGTAGCAAAAGCTCTGCGCAAAGCAGGCTATTTTGATACGCATGACCTGAGAACTCGTCCCAGCGAGGTCGCAGGGGTAATCTCTTCCTTGCTGAGATTAAACGCAAATACGATTATTTCATTAGTGGAGGATAACAGCAATGGCTGAAACTCTTACCAGTGGTGATTCATCTCTTTGGGTTCAAAGCGACGGTCCCAATACGGCACCCATGTACATCGGGTGTGCCAGCTTGGGGGATGTTGATATACCAGAGGGTGATATTACCCTGATTTACTGCCCTGACGAAACAAAAGCTGGGGCATTCAAGGTGGTTGGCTCCATCCGTGGAGCCGGTGACGCACCGTCCTTCTCGTTGGAAGAGACGATGTCAGACACACTTTCCGAGATGGAGAAGATTGACCCAGCGTTCCCTTTCACCATGTTTGCACACAAAGTGCGCACGGGACGACGGGACAACTTTAGCAATTACCTGCGTTCGCAAGCATTTGTCAACACCAAGATTACCAGCCGCGGTAGTACGAACATCGCAGCGCGTGACCCTGATGAGACAGATGCCTCTCTGAACACGTACGACCTGGAAGCAGAGGCAGTCATCAAGGTGACTGCGCAAGCCATCTCCAGACAGGCGATTTCGGAAGTGAACAACGTTGATAGCATCGTGTTCGTGGGTGATGCTCGTCCGCGGACGGCCACAACCCCCGCGCGCAAATCGTGTCAGATCGGCTATGCGTCCTGCGCAGCCGGGGCTGGCGTGACAGCTAATGTCTTGAAAACCACCGATTCTGGAGGAACCTGGACAGCAGCAGCAGCAGACCCATTTGGGATTGACGAGGATTGTGGCGACATCGTGGGCTTGGACCTCGGTGCTGACCAGTTCCGTGTTGTGGTGTCTCGAGCAGAGACCGATGCAGGCGCAGCAGCAGAAGTGGCCTACAGCGATGACAGTGGTGCAACATGGACCGCTGTTGACGTGGGCGTTGTGACTGGCCAGTATGTCACATCACTGAGCGCGTATGACCTGAGAAATGTTTTCGTTGGCACCGATGACGGATACATCTACAAGTCTGATGATTCTGGTGTGACCTGGACGGTTCAGGATGCAGGGGTTGTCACGACTGGTGTAATCAATGACATTCACTTCTCAAGTGCAACCGATGGATGGATGGGGGGCGCGAGTAACGCGCTGGCCCGTTCCATCGACGGTGGAGTTGCTTGGGAGGCCATCACTGGTCCACAGGCAGGTCAAGACATCACAGCCGTGACATGCTTGGATCGAAACCGCGCATGGGTTGGCTATGGGAACGGCAACATCTATAGCACTGCCGATGCCGGTGTCACCTGGACCCAGCGAACATTCTCTGGGTCGGGAACCGGGTCTATCGCGCAAATGGCGTTTAGAAACGAGATTCTTGGCTACATGATTCACACCACGGGTGGTGGAAACAGCGTTGTGCTGCGCACGGTAACGGGTGGATTCTACTGGGAGCCCATTACGGTCCCAACCAACACCGGGCTCACCGACCTGTTCATCTGTGACGACAGAAAGTTTTTCGTCTGTGGAAACGCACAGGCATCCACAGGATTCATTGCCAGTGGAGATGCTTCATAGGCAATTTGTATCCTGATGAGAAACAAATGTTTCTAGTTGGAACCCGAGGGGGGACGCTTCCGACCTCCGTGCGTCCCCCCTCGGTCCATAAGTGTAAAACGGGGGTAAATCGGAGGCATGATGTCAACAGAAAATTTACCACAGAGTGATCCTGCTCCATTTATCACGCTGGATAATGGGGTGGTAGTAAAGTTTAGACGAGTCAACAAGATGAGAATGGGCATGGTCCAGAAGTCTTTCAAGATGCCTGAGAGACCAAAATACATGGTCAAAACGGCATCTGGAAAAGAGGAGTGGTGGCCAATGGATGCCCAGGTTGCTGCCGAAACACCGGGCGATGCTGCCAAGTGGGAGGCGTACACCGAGCAACGGTCTGATATTGAGGACAAGCACAACACAGCCATTATGAATGTCATCTTCGTGTATGGGACAAGCTTTAGAATCCCCGAGGATGACACAGAGTGGATGTCTATATATACGCAGATGGGAGCACCTGTCCCTACCGATGAAGATGTCCTAAAAGTCGATTACTTGATGTACCACATCACCGACGAACAACTGGAACATCTTGTAAAAACCGTGACCAGCATGTCTGGTGTGTCAGAGGAGTCGATTCAAATAGCAGAAGACTCTTTTCGAGATCCGGTACATAACGGACAGGGAACTGGACCAATCGTTGTCGCTGGAGGACATACGCAAGAGGCTACCGGACACCAATTGGCGACACGGGACAACGTATGAGCAATCGACCATAGCGTCTGAACTGAATCTTACCCTCACTGAATTTTTAAGCTTGAGCGAGGAGGACAAGGCATACGCTGTGGCAACACGACGGACAAAGCTCACCATAGAAGCATACGAGCAAAAGTTGTCCGAGGAAAGGTCTGAGAGAGACTCAAAGAACAGGAACAGGAAAAGGGGTCGTAAAGGCAGATGAGAATAATAGGTCTAAAAGGCGTCTTTGATGTATCTCAGTTCAATAAGGGGCTGAGTCAGTACACCAGGGGTGTTGCCAACGCAATAAAACAGACCGTAGGTGCTCAAAAGAGCCTGTCCATAAATATTCCCAATGCCCAAGTCCCTGACCTGAGTAAAGTCACGAGTCAGGTTCGGCAACTGGCCCAAGACTTTGGAGACCTGCCAGACCAACTAAGGCTAGACGCCTCCTCCATTGGAAGAGGTGTCACCAGCATGAAGGACCTGGTCACGCAATTTGACCAGGCACAGGGTAAGGCAGCAAGTGTGTCTGCGTCTCTCAAGTCTCTTGGTCTTGCTGATGCCAGTATAGACGCGGTAGCAGATGCAGCCAGAAACGCATCTGCTGCCGTGGGTGCATATCAGGCAGAATCACAAAAGGCAGTGGGTGGTGCCAGGTCTTTGGCCAGTGCCGTGAAGTTGGCCTCAACTGACCTGGCGCGTGTTACTCTGGCGTATCAGAAGTATGGTGCTGCCCTGACAACGCCGGGGGCGTCCCAACAGCAGGTAGCGAAGGCTGCTGCTGCTGTCAGTGATGCCGTTCGCAGGTCCAGTCAATCCATAAACGCTGCCAAGGGAGCCCTATCCAATCTGGACAGCGTAGGAAAGCGCGTCCAGGCATCATACACGAATGCCGCGGGAGCCATCAACGCATTCCGCGTGGCCGTAAGCAAGAGTGGGTCTGCTGGGAAAATTGCCCTTGGAAAATTGGTTGATACGGGTAAGGCCAGCGCGTCCATCTTTAATCTGGCCAAATCAGTGGGTGTCCTACACAAAAGCTGGGACAGATCGCTCGATGCCGTGGTCAACTACAAGAATGTGGTTGGGGGTATCCAGGGGTCAATGCCCAACCTGGCTGCTCCTATCAAGGGTTTCACCAGGGAGACTGGTAGAGCCGAACGGTCGATGGAGCGTCTCACCCAAACAACCAGCACATTTCGAAAGTTTGTCGTGGCCGCGTTTGCCGTGCGCAGCGTCGTAAACTTTAAAAACTCTGTGGAGGGAGTAATCAGAGCGTTTAGCCGTCTGTTCTCCCAATCCCTGGATGTAGCTTCTCAGTTTGAGAGGCTACAGTTTGCGAACACGGCATTTATCTTCAGGGAGTTGTCGCAAACAGACCCCACGGCGAGCCAGGTGGAGAACCTGCAAAAGGCCAAGGTCCTCGCGCGCGGTTTGGCCCAGGAGTTTGATAGGCTGGCCATTAAGTCTCCATTCGAGACAGGGCAGATACAGGAGGTGTTCACCAATTTGGTGACGCGCGATATTCCTGCTGCCGTGTCGAGGGGACTCACCAAGCAAATTGTGGACTTCGGTACGGCGTTTGGTACTGACCCCGCGAAATTGGCGAATGTGGCTAGAGCCATTGGCGACATACAGACAAAGGGCAAGCTTGCTGGTGAGGAGGTTCGTCAGCTTGCCAATGCCGGTATCCCCATCAGAAAACTTTTGGCTGATAACCTCGGCGTCACCAGGACAGAACTGGAGAAGATGACCAGAAAGGGGCTCTTGCCCTCCAGTCTGGCCATCAAGGTTCTAAGCGACTTTTTCAAGGAGTTCGAGGGTGCAGCCGCGGCCAGCGCGCTGACTCTTACAGGTTTGCTGTCATCCCTGCGAGACATCAAAAATAACTCTCTGAGAGATTTCTTTATCGCTCTCCTGGGTCCCCTCCAGGAGGGGTTCGAGAGCTTGGTGAACTTCTTCACGGACGAAGATGGTGACTGGAGGGCATCCGTAATCGCTCTTGGTCAACTGATTGGAGAGTACCTCTTTGGCGCAATCACTCGTCTCAGGACAGCAATCGCTGGTCTGTTCGATACGCTCGTGAGTATTGACCCACAGGTAGTAAAGTTTGCAGCCGTGTTTGCCGTCACAGCAGTCGGTATCGCTGCCGTTGTCGTTGCCGTGGGTCTGCTGTCCGCGGCCCTGGGAGCCGTTCTTTCCCCGATTGGTCTTCTGATTACGGGTGGTGGCCTTTTGGTTGCCGAGTGGACTACCGGGTTTTTGAGTGTGCAGGTAAGCACCATGTCGGTTCTGTCGAACCTGTCAACTGCATTTAGCTCGTTTTTGACACAGCTTGCCACCTGGGGTCAGCGCGCGGTTGAGATATTTGCCTCTGGTATGGCAGCAGCAGTCGAAGCTGTGGCCAGTGCGCTGACAGCCATCGGAAACATGATTTCGTACTTCCTGCAACCAGCATCACCTCCGCGCATTGTGCCAGACATAGATAAGTGGGGCGAAGAGGCAGCAAACATTTATCTACAGGGCTGGCAGAAAGCCGACTTTGCGTCCTTGAAGGATTTTGGGTCCAACGTTCGTACCATCCTGGACAACCTGGCTGGTACGGGTCAGATAGAAAAGGCCAGCGTCCCAGAGGTTCAGTTTAGGGCCAACGACATAACTGCCCAGGCGATTGATGATATACGCAGATTTGGCCAGGTCTCCGTCCAAACATTTTCCGACATAGGAAGTCTGGGTGCCAAGGTTGGCCCTGCTATTGGCAGTCTGATTTCAAGGTACTCAGAGGTGGCCAGGAGCGCCCTGAACTACGAGAGAGCTCAGAGTAGGCTCAATGGTGCCATGAGGCTGTTTGACACCATCCTGAGCCCCCTGAAGGGCCGTCTGCAAGGCATTAAGGACCAGCAGCAGGACATTGCAGACGAGAAAGAACTTGCCAAGCTGTTTCGCATTCTTTCTACACCTGGAATCTCGTCCGATAAGCAGAGGTCAACTCAGCTTAGAATTGAAGAGATTCAGCTAAACAAGCAAATACGTTTACAGGAGAGACAGCGAGACGTAAAGAAGGACCAACTGGAATCGGAGTCTGAACAGGCCAAGGGTGCGGTCGATAGAGCCGAATTCGAGATAGCCAACTTCAAGGAGAGACTGGGTCTCCAGGAGGGGCAAAACAAACTGCTGGCAGAACAGAAATCCCTGCTAGACCAGGCCAAGGGCGCTGCTGGCAGCATGGCAAAGGCCATGAAGAAGGGCCTGTCTCCACTGGAAAGGCAGCTAAAAGCCATCCAGATACAGCGCGAGGAACTCAGGGACCTTGTGCGCGCGGCCGAGTTGCGCAAGATTCTGGAGTCAGAAACGGCAACGGAGGCCGAGAAGGTAGCTGCGCAGCTAGAGTTGCAAGAGTTAGCTATACGTGCGCAACTCAGGGACATTGAGGCTGCAAAATTTGGCGTGGATCTCCAGCCACTTCGTGACATGCAGATTGTTATTAAGGATACCAGCGATGGGGTAGGTGGTCTATCGGACGACCTTGGGGCTCTGTTCGCCCATGAGTTCCCCTCCCTGGAGGATGCTGGGTTTGCTGGTTCACTCACTGAATTTGACAACAAAATAAAAGAGATAAAGAAAAGCTTCACCGACATGGCCGATGCAGCGAAAAAGGCATTCGAGGACATAAACAACAGCCTGCCAGATTTTCTCAAGCCGCGTGACCCTGCAACGGGGGAATCCCCTCTGCTCAGTACCATAAAAATGCTACTCCTGCTCACAGCAGTGTGGAAGGGCACAAAGGCAGTTGTTTCTGGTGGCCTGTTCATCAAGTCCATTGCGCAAGCCGGTATATTCTCTGGCGCGCTGCGAGGTCTAGTGCGCGTCCTCCTCCTGATAAAGGCACCATTTAAGGCTTTGAGTGGCTCCATAAGAATTCTTGGGGTTATCCTTGCCCCACTTAGCAGACTGCTGCTGCCACTAGTGTCCAGGTTTAGCCTCCTGCGTGGTGTGTCGCTTCTCCTGGGAAGGGCACTTGGGTTACTCACGGGTCCTATTGGGTGGGTGATTACGGCTGGCTGGCTTCTCTACGAGGCGTATCAGAGCAATTTCCTTGGCTTCAGAGACTTGGTGGACGAGCATGTTCCCAAGATTAACACCAGGCTCCAGGAACTTGGCATAGACATCCCTGCAATCACGGAAAGAATAAAAAAGGCGTGGGAGAGCTTTGACGCTGCCGTGTTTTTCGATGGGATGCTCACATCCATAAGGAACTACGCTGACACGGGTCTGGGTGGCGCACTCACGCACGTGATTCAACCAGAAAAGTTGGCCCTGGGAATCTCGGGCTCCATATCCAGCGCGTTCTCAGGGATGGCCACAAGTCTTGAGGAGAATATCACCGTAGCCATCGGGGAGGCCCTGCCCAATGCGATTAACTATCTAACGGAGACGTTGCCCACCCAGTTGGCTGGTGTGTTTAGCACGGATGCTGATTACTGGAAGGCTGTCAAGGATGCTGTACTCAACTTGTTCTTGTTCATACTAAAACCAACCAGTAGCGAAATAGACCTGACAACATTCAGGACGGTTTTTCTGGGCAAATTTATCACAGATGTAATTCCGTCATTCAACGAAATAGGCCAAGCAATTATAGACGGCGTAGTCCAGGGTCTCTTGGACGCGGCGAATGAAATAACCAACGAGAAAATCGCCACAATATTCCGCGTGATTGCCGTTGCAATCAAGGCGTACTGGGGTATCAGTTCGCCATCGACCCTGGCAGCAGAGGAGATAGGCAAACCAATTGTTTATGGTGTCCTGGACGGCATCGGACAGGCAATAGACGAAAAGGTTCAGGCAATAAAGGATAAGTTCATAAAAATCCGTGATGCCATATCGTCACCGGATTTCATCATTAGGTTCCTATCGTCTGGCACGGCTATGGCCAACAGCGTGGTGGATGGGATTAAAGCGTATGTAGAGATAAGCTTTTCAACAGTCAAGAAGTCCCTGACCGACATGTTTGACTCCGTTATCAGCGTTGACCTCCTGGGCAGTATAAAAACAAAGGCAGAGGGTCTGGGCGAGAGCGTCATTAGTGGTATCACGGCTGGCTTAGACAAGATTGCAGGTGTCAAGGAGTCCGTGGACAACTCCATGAAATACATCTACGACTCGGCCAGAGAGTGGTGGGAATCCAAGTCTCCATCGAAAAAAGCAGAGCGCGACATTGGTCAACCCATTACACAGGGCATCTTCGCTGGCATCAAGTCAGCCAAAGAGGATGACCCGATGCCCTCCCTGTTTAACACACTGCTGTCGTCAACTCTCCTGGGCATTGCCCTGCTGGTTGCCCAGGCTATCTTTTTCCGTATCGGGGTGGTTTCCCAGTTCAACGCGACAAAGTTGGAAGTAAACACAATTCTGACCTTGTTCTTGGACGAGACGCTGACCTTTTTCACTGACATGAAGACGGTGGTCACATCATTAGTCGAGGAGACTCAGATATTTGTAGTGGACAGGTTCCAGGATATGCACGACACGACCATATCACTGGTCACGTCGATGAGACTCCTGATTATAGCCCAGTTTGAGTTACTCAAGACCCAATTGATTGCCCTGGTTGACAAGATGACCAAGGCAGTCGTGAAAATGTTTGAGGATATGCGAAGGGCTGTTCTGCGCACCGTAGATCGCATGGTTGCAGACCTGATAAAGAAGTTTGAGGAGTTGGTCAGGTTCTTGCAGGAGAAATTTGCTGACTGGGGCGTGGAGATTGGTGAGAGATTTGGCCAGGGTATCGCGGACGGAATCCTGAACAAGTTAAATGAAATCCGTCATGCTGCTCAAAAGGCTGGCGAGGCCGCGCGGAAAGCAGCAAAGGATGCAACCAAGACTGCCTCTCCATCCAAGGTAGCCATCAAAGAGGTGGGCGAACCATTCTCTGAGGGCATTGCCAAGGGGATTCAGAATGGGGCAAAAAGCATCATGGATGCAGCGCAGTCCGTGATGGTGGGGGTCACGTCCCTCGCTGCGTCGATGAGCAACGTACAGTCACCAGCATATGCCAGTGGGCCATCCAACAACTACAACAACACAAACTACTACAATCTGAGCGTAAACACACCTCGCAGTTCTCAGGGTGTAGTTAGCGATTTTGCAATAATGAGTTCGTTTTAGGAGATGACATGACAGTATCTTTGTTTAGAACAGGGTTTGAGATGGGGAAAGCTGAGTACAGCGTATACCACACTGGGTATCCTCCATCTCTACAGGCTGGAGCCTATACGGGGGCGCAGTGCTTGGGTTTCTCAGGGGATATGTCTCCTGCTGGATGGTTTGACGATTATCTGCTGAGTAGAGATATAGACCCAGCGCCGTCATTAGAAGACCCAAACAGAGTCACGGCAGGGTTTTTCATAAAGCACACCGGAGCAACATATGCTGCCGGTAGCGCAGAGATGCCCTGGTTGATTGGTGTGTCTATTGATGGCGAAAGCAACCTTTTTGGATTCTGGTTTGACCCGGAGACCGGGACCCTAAAGAGTGTTTCTGCTGGCACAGAGTCATCCGTCAATGCCAGTTCGGTTGGGTTTGTGCCGGATACGTGGTTGTTCATCGGTATGGATGCACTTTTTGATGCCACAAACCCAGATGAAACGCCGTACATGAGGCTGTACGTAAACGACACGCTTGCTCTGGATGTCCAGGGTGCAAATGCCAACAATCGAAACCGTGTAACCGGACTGTGGGCTGGTGGTGTGAGACAACCGTCTGGCGTAACGTCGTATGGTTGGGATGCCACCATGCTCATAGACGACGCATGGTGGGAAGCGCAAAAGTTTAATGATGCACCCGTTGTGCCGGTTCCGCGCAGGTTTTTCCCGATTGTGCCTAATTCGGATGGAACAACCCCAACTACAGACTGGACACCGGAAGGTACAGTCAGTCTGTACGATGCCGTTGACGACACAGATAGCGATGGGGACACGACCCACCTTCACTCCAGTACCATTGGAGAGGAGTCGCAGTTCGGGTTTGTGGCACTAGCACCAGTCGCGGGCTGGGAACTTGATAAAATATTTGGTGGTATTGTCGGAAGAAAGACGGACCAGGCATCCACCGCGTATGGCTCCTATTTGGCTCTTGGTGACTACCAGATTGCACACGCAAACCGACTATCAATCTCCACATCGTACAAGTTGTGGAATGACACCTTGTCTGCCACTGCTGCTCAGTATGATAGTGACCCAGCACGCTCTGGGTACGGAGATATTGAGGATTACATAAACACCCTAAAACTAAGACTGTATGTAACGGGATAAGATAATGGCCGACCTTCCATTCAACGGTCCAATCAGAAACCCTGTCGAGGAGGGGAAGTATACCGATCCGACAGATGGGGATAGCACAAAAAACCTCCAGTTCCCCCAGTGGGGATTTGTTCTGGATGACTTCTTGGGCGTACTGCCAACACGCTCTATAACCGCGTCCACGACAAACGAGATATATGATGGTGTTGCCGAGTTGAAGGCCCAGGGTGGTGGAACCCTGACGATTGCTCCTGGCACGTACACAATGAACACCACGGTCAACGCCAGGAGTGGCACCCTGTATGACGCGCGCGTCATCATTCAGGGTTCTGGAGTTGGCGCGACAGTCCTCAAGGCTGGAAATATACCAGATGCGTCTTCCCTTCTCCATTACGGGAAAGCGCAAAACGTGGTAATCAGGGACATGACCCTGGACGCAAACGGACGCGTGATTCACCTCATAAACATCGGTAAGGGGCTCAACTTTTTAGCAGAGAGACTGAATGTTATTGGGGGAAGGACTGGCATATACATGGAGGGGGTGGCGCGTGCCACCGTTCGATTCTGCGAGGTGTCTGGCCAGTACATGTACCACGGTATCTCTGCCGGTGACGGTGATAACTCCCTAAACGGAGCGCCACTCCCAACCCTGGTTTCTGTGTACTCAAACTATGTGCATAGCGCACCAAATACAAACGAGTATGGTATAGACCTGCACGTGGATTCAGGCGAGGTATGTGGGAATCACGTAAAGGATAGAGACAAGCCAAGCAAGTGCCCAGACGGAAACGAGATATATTGGCACAACAATTTCTTTGAGGGTGGAAACTCTGAGGGTGGCACGCGCTTTTACGCCATCGACCAGGGGAACGGTTTTACCTGCTACTTTTACGACAATCACTACAAGGACCATACGGGTCGTGGCGCTCACATCAATGAGAAACCCGCGGGTAGACCCCTGGTCACCATGTTCTACTCGTACAACACGTTTACCAACATCACGAACGTGCTAGTAAGGAATAATGGCACTGTCTTTGTGGACCCTGCCTCGACCGTGGAGGCAGGTGAGGCAGGGGTGACAACTGCCCCTGACGAGATGCTCACCAGAATCAACGACCTCAGAACCTTTGGGGATAGTGGTGGTGATGGGGGAGGTGGTGGTGGTGGTCAGGAGCCAGGTGAATTCCCGGGTGCCCCCTACTCACGGTCCACATACGTGACGGATGTAACCTGGGAGGGTGTGCAGACGGCAGTTGCAATCGGTATAGACTCGGACGGTTGGGCATCCACATGGGGGCTGGATAACGACCTGTACGTCACATATCTTGATGGTAAAGGGTTTGACTCTGGGTCCACATCTGTGTCGATGGGTTTTGCTAATGTGAGTGGAGCACCACCAGACATACTGGGCACAAACATTATAGGAACAACAGTGCCCCTGGGGCATGGGAGACAGGGGAAGAAATCCAGTGGCATTCTGTCTGTATCCAACGTTCTCTACCTGTGGGTACGAAACGTAAACGGTAACGGTCAGCAAGTAGACCTGTGGAGTTCCACTGACGGCGCGATAACCTGGACAGAACACACGGGATTTTTGCCAGAGTTCGGCTATGTCTCATTCATCAACTATGGCAAGGATTACTCTGGTGCGCAGGACAGCTACGTATACTGCGTAGCCGCGGACACTGCGAGTGCATATACGCCAGGGGATGATTTTGTTCTAGCCAGGGTGCCGGTTGGCTCGATTACCACCAGGGGCTCGTACGAATTTTTCTCGGGCACACCAGCGTCACCAGCCTGGGACTCCAACATAGCAAACAGAGCACCAATATTTACCGACTCTGGTCGATGCTTGAGGCACAGCGTCAACTGGAACCCAGGAATCTCCAGATACATTCTTTGGCAGACCCATTTTACAGGCGACGTGAGATTCGCAGGGGGGTTTGCCATGTTTGAGGCAGAAGACCCGTGGGGTCCCTGGACGACCATTTACTACACGGAATCCTGGGACATGGGTCCAGGTGAGAGGGCAGAGATTCCCTCTAAGTGGTTGTCGCAGGATGGAAAGACCGGATGGCTTATGTCATCCACGAACGATGAGTTGACTGTTCGTAAATTCTATCTTGAGACTGGAGCAGGGCAATCGACAACAGAGATTATCATGAAACCTCTGGCCAGTCTGGATGATGTGGAGGAGGCCCTGGACGATACGATCCTCGCTACGGGCAACGATCTGAACATGGGTGCCACTGAGAAGATAGTGGGAATTAGATTTCCCAGCGTGACTCTTCCTACGGGTAAAACCATCGTGTCTGCCAAGCTCAGATTCACGGCATCAAAAACAAACGCAGAGTCAGCCACCCTCTATTTTCGAACCCTTACATACGATGATGCTCCACAGTTCACCACGGCAAACAACGACGTGTCTGGACGACCACGGAGCACGGCTATGGTGACGTGGAATACCATAGAGTCATGGACTGCTGGCACGGTCTATGATTCCCCATCCATGACAGCCATAATCCAGGAAATATATGACCGTGCAGGGTGGGCATCGGGAAACTCAATCAGCGTCGTTGTTGCTGACAACGACATGACTGGACTATAAAATAATATGGCCAACGAGAGACGGGCTGGGTCGTACGATAACGTATCGTACGACGAAACAGAACTTATTATTGAATATTCCGATGGTGCGCCACCAGCAGCATCGGTAGAGATACGAGTTACTCAGGCGATAGGGTATGCCGAGTACAGACCTCAACCAGCCACTCTGAAGGTTACCCAGGTTGTTGGGTATCTGGAATACAGGGAACTGTCGGCTGGACTGAAGATTACTCAGGCACAGGCATATGCTGAGTATCGCGAAATCGAAGACGAGATACGAGTCACACAGGCGACTGCGTATGCCGAGTATCGCGAGGAGACCATCCCGTCCCCTGTGACACCTGCTGTCACGTACAACGACGCGTTTGCCATATCTACCTCTGGCCCACCCAGCCTATACGCAGTCCCGGAGCCGGTATCGGGATATGCCTTGGATTCCCCCGGTTCGTTCTGGCATGTAGTAGTCCCAGAAGAGACCGTAAATCTCGTGAAAAACCCGTCGTTTGGGTTTGGGAACCTACGGTACACGTTTACGGGTACGCGCGGTGTCCCTCACATTGACATGGGCGACTTTCACAGTGGTGACAGGTGCATGAGGGTCCCACTGTCCACAAATTCCAGCGTGTCCTCATATCTCCTGGACAGTATGCCCACGGGGAAGTACACCTGGTCACTGTATATCAAAGGGTTTGCTGGCCAGAAGTTTTCCATGCACGTGAACAAACTTGGGGACTTGGGCTCCCCGGGTCTATACCTCTCCAGAAACACACTTATCCTGAGAGACTCAAGGTGGACGCGCGTCCATCTCATATTCTCCCTCAAAGAGGTTGACCAGTATGAGGTAAGTCTGGTTTCTGAGGCATCCAACTACATATCTGGCTCCTACTACAAAACCGACTCCTGGCAAGTGGAGGCAAAGGATTACCCAACCACGTTTGCCAGTGGAGACATGGGGGACGGGTACGAGTGGATGGGACCAAAGAATAACTCGTTCTCCAGAAGGGATGCTCACGCATGGAATGGTGGTCGGATGGTGTCCCTGAGAGACTCAGGGTTTATGACGACATCCATCACGGGTCTCGATATGCCATCCGTCGAGTATGTGGAGAGAGACACGGAAGGACCTGTCACCCTCGAGAAGAGTAAGGTTCAGGCCAGGAACTTTACGATAACAGGTAGAGTTTTTGGCGACAACGACGTACAGCTAAATCGAAACAAGTCATCTGTTATCAGGTTGTTTAATCCGAGAAGTGGCAACGATGGCCGAAAGATGCTGATATTCCAGCCGGTTGACAGGTTGGGGTATCCCGTCGGGGACAGCGTGAGAATCCCGTGTGTGTACGTATCTGGCATGGAGGGCACGTACGACAACTTCAATCAGGCCCAGTACGCCATCCAGCTTCGTACGTACGATGGCCTGATTTCATCTCAGAGAAACGCCGAGTTTGTCACGTGGAACCTTATACAGGAATCCAGGAGCCTCTTCTTGTTCCAGGCACCGGACGGGTCGTGGTCCCCATCAGACCCGAGCAATGCAGCAGCATCTTCTGTCAGTGGAATAGCCACCTCCTGGGCTGAAGTCGATGGAAAGCTGTATGTCGGTGGAAACTTCGACATGATTTCCCAGGGCACTCAACTGACAAATCTGTTCCGTTTCTCCCCTGACGGGAGAGACTCTAATCCATATCTGCCCACCTACGAAGCAATGGAGGGGCTGAGACCAAACGCCACGATACACGACATGATACCAGGGGAAGGAAACTCTGCTGGTGGCATTATTGTGTGTGGAGATATGACTACGCCCCACTCAGGCATATACGCTGTAACAAAGACGTTTAGTTCGTTTGCCATTGCCAGTGGTCTAAGTGGTGGTTCGGTGAAAAAGGCTATCGTACGCGGGGAATACATATACGCGTTTGGCAGCATGACGCAATCGCTCGTTGGGGGCATCAATATATCCAACGGGGTTGCACGCACCAGCGTTCGACACACGTCTGTATGGCAGAATTTCACGTCGGGGTCAACATGGAGCATAGAGGGGACTATTAACAGTGCCGACATAGCGCAGGATGGCACCATCTATGTGGGTGGACAAATAAGTCTTGTGAGACCACTGGCAGGACCAACCCCAGGCCAGCAGATACGGGTGAACACAAACTGCGCACAAATCAACCCAGACACGGGAGAGATTGGTTTCATAGGGATTATGAGGGGAGATCCCATCCTGTCAGGGACCGGGACATCTGGGGGATACACCGTACCTGAGACACCCGTGAGCCTTCCACTTCAGTATGTTAATCGAGTACGTGTAGGCAGAGATGGAGCCGTCTACTTTGGAGGATTTATTCCGGTATCGTCCACCACAGACCCGTCATCCGAGTGGCCTATGGGCGCATTGGTGCGATGGACTGGTTCGAGGCTAGAGAGTTTTGGTGGGGGAATTGGACCAGGGGTTCAAGACTTTGACTGGGACAGTGACGGTAGAATGTGGATTGTTGGGATAATCCAGAATGGCAAATGGGGGGTTCCAAAATACGTAGATGGAAACGTTGTGTTGTGGACGGGGTCGGAATGGCGCATTTCCCCTGCCGGTATAAAACAACGTCCAATGCGCAGCATCCACATCGGGGAAAGAACAGTTGCCATAGGAACAGAATATAACGTTGGGTACGGATTCTACTCAGCATCCACGGAGGATGTCCAGGAGATACTCTGCGAGTCCGGTGACCATACATCACCACAGATAACCGTATCCGGTACGGGAGCCGTTCATTACGTCAAAAACATCACGACTGGCCAGGAGATTCTCTTCAAGGGTTTGAGTTTGGAATCGGACGTGCTGACGATTGAGGGGAGAGATGGGGTGGCCATTGCTAGGACCGACAACAAGGGGGACGTAGAGAGGTACATGAGTGGATCTTCGCAGCAGATTGTCATGGTGCCAGGACACAACAAGATAGTTGTCAAGACGGACGAGATGATGGCAGTGCGTCTTATCTGGGAAAACCTGTATGCTGGTATACCGGAGGCGTACTAATGTTCTCTGTGGATATGTACAAAAAGGGGGTCTCCCTGGGGTCTCTGAGATACTATGAGGTGGATGTAGCGAAAGCGATGGGGCGTGTAGGGACCCTGAAAATCACCATTCCCAACACTATCCCCATGTCCCACTGGTCAAAGGACATGCAGTTCGTTGTCAGAAGGACCGACATCCCTGCATCCACCGTGCTTGGCAAAACCATATGGCTCCTTAAGAAAGTGACATTTTCCGAGGAGGAGGACACCATCGAGCTTTCTGCAAAGTGCGCGCTCAGTATCCTGGATAAACAGAGGATTGTCGCTCACCCAGGGGAGACCACCTACGCAGAAAAAACGACGGAGATGGGCAACAACACCAATGCAGATAGAATGATTTACGACTACCTGTATGAGAATCTCATAGCCCCACTAAACCCTGTCAGAGCCCTTGATGACCTGGTCGAGGTGGAGCAGGTGTCTGGGGTAGCTCCATCTGTCGAGTCAAAGGGCGCATGGAAAAGTCTTCTCTCCGTCATAAGTAACATCAATTCCGAATCCACGGAGAAGGGAATGCCTGTCCACGTGGATGTAGTCTATACGGGTTACATCCAAAAACCATACAGGGTGATTATTAGACCATCTGTTCTAGGCGTAGTCCGAGACTTATCCCTTTCGCCAGACAGGGGAAACATCTCTGACGTGGAGCTAGAGGTGTCTTGGGAAAATGAAGTCACTCACGTGTATGTGGGGGGAGAGGGGCAGGGACCGGAACAGATAGTTGTGGAGGCCAGGGACCAGAGGATACAAAATCCCACGGGGATAGACAGGTATGAGGCATTCATTACGAAGGGTCAGGAGTTTAGCCATACGGTCCTGTCGGACGCTGGACTCAGCGAAATCAATAAGAACAGGGCCAAGGTGTCGGTGAGCGCCGAGTCAGTCGATGTCGATGGCTATAGATTTGGTTTGGATTACGACCTGGGTGACGTGGTCAACGTCAGCGTAAACGGTAGCTCGTACGAGTGTATCGTCAAGTCATTCAGAGCCAGGTCAGACAGGAATGGAGATATGAGCGTGTCGGTCAAGATGGAGAGCTTGCCATGAGCCTAGATACGATGATGTCTCAGATTGCCGACTCCTTCCGAGACGTGGACAGTCGGCTGACAGATTTAGAGCACAGAAACACTGCGCGCGGTGGCTGGGTTTCTCACACACCTTCGTCTGGTGCCATATCCCTGACATCGGACATGGTCCTTGTCAATGGGTCAAGCCTGGACACCATCAATGGGGGGAGGGATGGCCTAGAGATTATGGTTCACCCTGGTCCTGGATGGACCCTGTCCATATCAAACACGGGAAACATAGGGTTCTCTGGACAGATTTCCAGTGACAATGTTGTGAGATTTGTTTACTCAACAGAGTCCAGCAAGTGGGTACAGGGTAGCTATTCGGCAGAGAGCGCCATAAATGCGAGTGTGTCTGCGTCTCTCGGAGAGATGTCCGCGCGCGTTGACACGGTGGAGGGGTCTTTGTCGGGGAAAGCATCCTCGTCTCATTCTGCTACACACGTCTCCGAGGGGTCAGACGAGTTTGATGGGGACAGGATGGATATTGACTGGGTGGCAATTGGATACACCCCGTCAGCAGCACCATCCGAGGTTGACACAACTGCCAACCTAACTGCTCACCTGTATGGGATAGGGCAAGAGTTGGCAGGAAAAGTTTCTCAGGATGGCACCGTGGGCTCCGTGTTCTTTGACTCTGTCGGTGACGCCATTTACCCCCTGGTAGACGACACCATGACCTGTGGGAAGTCTGGCCAGAGATGGTCTGCCGTATGGTCTGCAAACGGAACAATACAGACATCTGACATACGATATAAATCAGATGTGTCTCAATCTGACTTGGGGCTAGATTTTATTTTGTCCCTAAATCCACTGAAGTGGAGATGGCATATGGGGGCAAGCAAGACTCATTATGGATTCTCTGCGCAGAGCATAGCCGAAATAGCCGGGTCTGGATTTGGGGGATACGTCTATGATGAGGAGACAGACCAGCACAGCCTGATATATACGGAGTTCATCGCTCCTCTGGTCAGGGCAGTACAAGAGCAACAGGAAGAGATTGACAGGCTGAAAGACCTGCTTGAGAAACACGTGGGGCAATAGGTGGACGATAGTATTAAATATTTGATGATGGCTAGGTATGCTGCCGATACAATTGTGATTATTTGGTTTTTGATTCAAAGTGTGGTTTTTACAGTGTGGGTAAACTCTCTGGTAAGAGCCTACCTAAGAGGGGATTCCGATTTGTTTCAGAAGGACCCAGTGGGGTATACAGCGAGGGACTGCGAAGAAGCTGGCAAGGGAAAACGAGTGAGCAACAAGACCATCGCTGGTGCTTTGACCCTGTTGCTCCTTGTTGTGTTCGTGATAGTCTGGCTGTCTATGTATCAGAGTTTGCTCTGATTTCTTCCCGTCTATCCTTTATGGCTCCAATCAGGTCCACCAGGATATCGGTTCTGTGAGCCTCCATAGTGGGTGACACAAAACACTCTTCAAGAAGGTCCACTCCGATGCTTTCTCCGTAGACCAGCGCAAGCAAGTCAATTGCTGCTATTTCTTGGTCACTCATCCAGAACCTCCTTGGCAAAGTAGACGGACGGGGGGTCACTGATAACTTTACCCCCCGCGGCCACGTACTCTTCTTCGCTGAATGGGCCATACGACCATTCATCTCTGACATCATGTTCCGTGGGACCCATTTTGACCCACCACTGCTTGCACGAGTCACATCGACACCCATACCTGTGACTCGTTGCCTCGGCAAAGTCTGGAGAGATTTGAGAATCCTCCATCAACTTGTTCAATAGCGATCTGATTTCGTTAGTTTGAGAATCCTCCATCAACTTGTTCAATAGCGATCTGATTTCGTTAGAAGGGTATGTCACTTTTGGTCTCCTTCTTCCGTGGCGCGCTACCGTTGCTACACCCTCCGTCGCTCTTGCTACCTTCCGGGAACCACCAGGAGTCACCTGTAACATTGAGGCTGACCCCCTGCCCCCCATCGTTCTTATCATACAAATTCAGACGCAAATCCTTTGCAGATATTATTATCCCATCTCCCTTGTGGAAGTGATTGGCCAGGGATTCGGCCTGCTTCCTCCAGAAGGTGACTCTGAACCATGTCGTCTCTTTCCTTTCGCCCCACCCCATGTCGGTGGCGAGAGAAAAGCTGCAAACTGGGTCCCCGTTTGGGGTGTATCGCATATCGGGGTCATTCCCGAGGCGACCTGAAATCGTTGCGTTAAACATTAGATTTTCCTCCACGCTTCACGTTCTCTATTGTATTCAATAGGCCAACGATACTCTTGGCCATTTTCTCGGCTTTCACGATGGTTTCCCCGTACACGTCTGCCACGTTTCCGTCCACGTAGTCAGACACAATGATTACAAATGGTCCTCTGCTGTTCGGGTCACTATCGTCATAGTCCACAAGTCCACCAATCCGGTACGGTCCATTCAGAAGATTGTTCACCATTCCCCCCCTCTCGTGCTAGTGATATTCTTCAGATACGTGCGCCCCACCTGAATCAGGCTCATTCCTCTACTTCTGGAGATGGCCGCGAGTAACCCGAGGATGCTTCCCGCGGCGTCTACAAACTCTTCGTTTGAATCACAGTAGGGCAGAGATGTTGCCATGTGGCTCAGTTCCGCGTACCAGTCCCCTATTTTGGGAGCCCTTCTGTCGGCAGGGATGTCTGACAGAGACACAATATCTCGAGTCATAGGTTTTATGGGAATGGTTTCCCCTTTCGGATTGTCATACAACGCTTGGGGGTCGTGCGTCTTCACTGTCGCGAAGTCAATCACGTCTCCAGTATGCAGGAGTTCCCAGTCACCTTCTGTGGCCCACTGGGACCACGCCAGGGCCAGGTCCATCCTGTTCTCTGGCGTACGTAGAACTAAAAACTGGTGGTTTCCAGATACGACCTTCCTTACGAGAACGACATATTCGTACCCGTGAGACATCGTAAAGTTCTGTCCCTCTTCTTCCAGCGCGTATCGGGTTATTGTCCCCAGGCTTTCCCTTTGCTCTGGGGAGAGGGCATAATACAGCGCAACGACGGGATTCTGGTTGCACACCAGCATGATGTTGACGAGCGTCTCCATGCTCGGGGACGATGTTCCGTCCTCGTACCTACGCTGTGTGCTAACCCCATATCCCATCAAGTTAGCCAAATGAGTCTGGGTGTAGTCAGCCTTCTTTCTGGCTTCCTTAACCATCTCTGCTATCATCGTCCAGTAGTCCTTCCTGCCTCAAATGAGACAACATGCTTCTGGCAAGCCCACGCAAGGCTTGCTCTCTGCTCATGTCCGTCACCCTGGAGTAGTACAGAACCAGGGCCGCGACCCAATCATTGTCCTTGTGTCTCTCTGGCACGTTGTCCGTGCTGGGCATTACGGATTTCAGGGCATGGTCAACGGTGACGGGTTCCTCGCCATTGACCATGACGGTCTCCATGTTTAACCGGAGTCTTTCATCCTTGGAGCGATTATCTTTGGGTGTAAGTCTTTCCACCTCCTTGTCTACAAGGAGGGCAAGCTCTCTTACCGTCATCCTGTTGTCTGCTGCATTGACTAAAAGTCTATTTTGGATTGACTTCCAGTCAACTGGAAGTGGCTTTATCATGTGGATTCTGGCTACCTGTAGGTGGTGACTGTACAGGAGTCCAAGGTGAAACTTTCTCACCTCCATTGGGACGTGTTTCGCGCAGGACACGTAATTCGCCAGGGTGGACAGGGGTCTGTTCCACATGTCGCAAAAATCCGTGTACGTGTCCCCAAAATTGTTTTCTGCGTACAGTATCATGTCGCCCATTGCGATTCGCGATGTCTCTGGCAAGAGAGAACACAGGCCAAACTGGTTTCCCCACACCTCTAGGGTGAGCCCCTTGCCAGGAACCCACCCGTTTATGGTCAGACCTGTCCTATCTTTGTCCAACACATCACCATCGGTAGAAACTATTTGGTTCATAGGAGCTTCCCGTGTTTGTACTCCCTCGTTCTGTTGTATACGTGTTTTTCTACCAGGGTTTCACCGACCTTGCCGGGGTAAATTCCCTCCGCGAGGTCCAGTATTCTTATCGCTGCGTCCACGAGTTCAACCAGAAACGACGGGGTACACCTCAAGTGCTTATCTTCTGGGTTTCCGTGCGCCAGTGCTTCGACGGATTCAGAGAGTTCCTTGTGAATCTGTGCCACCTCTGCCATCACATCCTTTGGGGCTATCATGGGGTCTCGGGAGCCAAGGAGATGACTCTTGTCGTCCCACCAGCCAATTCTCAGACTGGTTTTGTGGACAATTTCAGCGAAAAGAGCAAGACCGGACTCACAGTCACCAAGCTGGTCACGAGACCCCTCCCCGTTGCACGATACGCACGTGAGGACACCTGTATCCAAAACTACTACGTTCGCAATGGAGCCACAACTAACACACTCCACTTCTGCATCTGCTACTACAATCATTTCACCCATTGTTTATTCCTCCACGTCAGAAAACAACATTGCCGCGTACAGGAATAGGTCCATACTTGTCTGAGCCAAAACTACTCCCCCGTCAGGCAAATCAACCCTGAAGGTCACAGACGATTTCCCGGATGCCATTCCACCAGGGATCCTGGCAATTCCACTAAGTTTTTCCCTCACAGTTTTATGCTCTAACATCTTCAGGTCTGGCCAGCAGTTGTCTCCGTTGATAAATATACCAAGTTTTTCCATGTTTCCTCCTGTTAGTTGTTCCCAAATCTTATGTCAAACAGACTCACCGCGGGCCTGTTGCCCGTCAGGTGGATATAGTCCGCGCGTTCTTGTGGTTCAGCGAAATCGTAGAACCCTGTGTACGGGCCATACCAGCCCATAACAAACTTGTGAAGAGTCCCAAACTTGTTCTTCATCAGGTTGAGTACCACAACATCCTTCTCCCAGGGCTCATCTATCTCGACGCTCTCGCTATTCTTTTTGTACTGGTCCGGTCTCATTATTCCGAGAATAGCAGTGGATTCCCTGAACCCACTGTAGGGAATATCATCTGGCCTTGGCACCTTGTCGTCGCTCGATACCACAGATTTATTGAGATGGTGAAGAAGAATGGTTGGGAAATTGAGTATTCTCCCCATGCTCTTACACCCCTGGGCAATGCGCTGATATATTCTCGTCTCGCTCGACCCTCTCTCTGTCTTTACAGATAGCTGACTCATATAGTCAATCACGCATAGCTTGATACTCTTCTGTGCGTTAACCATCGACGCCTCATAAAATAATGTGTCCACATCTGGAGACATCGTCTGCATCCCAGAGACCTTGATTGGCAGACTCTCAATCTCATCCAGGGCCAAGAGGTACGCATCGTCCTCCTCCTGGTCCTGGGTATTCTGGTCCAGCCTGGTGCTATCGACGTTAGCTACCGAACAGGCCATCATGTGTATGAATTCGTCTGGAGTGTCATCCATTGAAAACACCATCACGCATTCTTCTTCAGGATACTCAATTGCCTTTGCCACGTTGTATATAATACGTCTAACAAAAGCCGTTTTACCCATACTTGGTTCTGCTACAAACAGGTAGAGCCCACCGTTCTTCATGGATAGCCTCGAGTCCAGTGAAGCTATTCCGGTTCTCACCACGGGGTCATTGCCAAGAATTCGTTGCCCGTGCTGGGCTCGTAACCTGCTTGTTATTTTCCCTACGTCCTCTACGTCCCCGTCTATGTCGGAGCCCAGTGCCGTGATAGCCGACACCACGACTCCAGCAACCTCGGGTGCGTCCGCGTCGGTTTGCGCCAGGGATTTAGAACCCTCAGACAGAATCCCCCTCAACACGTTCACCTGATGGAGGTTGATGACCTCCATTGAGAAATCGTGCATCTCCTGTGAAGTGTAAATGTCTACATCATTTTGCACCCTGGATAGCCATTCCATATCGACTGCTTGCTTTATCAGGGAGTTTTTTAGCTGACCAGGATTTAGCTGACCAGAGATTTGCAATCGCACCATCTCGCTGTACACCATAGCACACGGCCCGGGCAGGGCCGCGCGGAACACATCTGGCTTAAGGTGTTCCATAACCCACGGAACACTTTTCAAGTCGTACCACAGAGCAGCCACCAAATGCTCCGCGCACTCCTCCGTGGCCTTTACTAGGTTGACATCAGCTTCATCACCCACTACAAAATTTGGCATTGTGCTCGTGCTACTCATAGCTACTCCATTCAACCAACATCCATACAATCAATCCGAGAATCATCAGGAAGTTGGCTAGTGTTGGTCCTATGCTGCTCTCCATTATTTTGGCTTCTCCCACACGTCAAAAAAGCTGACGCCTTTTCGTGCATGATACTGCATTCCCCCCGGGTAGTGATTGATTGTTGATGTGCTCATTAGAAAAAACGCATCCTTTCTTTTCCATCCCCCCAGGTAACAGTAGGGACGCAGCCAGTCTTCCAACCACACGTTGCTTCCTGACGAGACGCTGTTCTGATATTTGAACAGAACGAATCCTCCTGGCCTCAACACTCTCCAGAACTCATCCATCGACCTTGACCAGTCTTCGCGCAAAGCGCCGTACGACGAGTATTGACGAAAGTGCTCCTTGATAACACTCCCCTCACTGGTGTAAGGGAGGAACGGGGGGTCGTATACGATGCTTCCAACAGAGGCATCCTCTAGGGGCAGAGCGTATGAGAATCCTTGCTCTGCCCCCGTTCCTGGCTGTGGCTCGGCATCAAAGATTCTAGCCGGTTTCGGCACCTTGCCAGAGTAGAAGTTTCCTTTCCCGTAGGTGGCGTCTATGTCGAACCTGTCGCCATCATTAAAGAGCGCCATAACCCACAGGAGTATCTCATCCTGGTCGAACGAGAAGCTCATGGCCGGACTCATTTTGTCCACCTTTGGAGCAAACCCCTCTGGGGCATCGACCCCGAACATATCAAACACGGTAGACTGCTGCTGGGGAAGAACAAGATTTCTTGGCATCACGCACCACCTGTCACTGGCATCAGGATTCTGCGCATGTTGACGTGGCCATCATCAACGACTGATTTGATGATGCCGCGCGGGTCCACAAAAATGTCTATCTCATCACCACCGTCACCATCCATCATAACCTTGGTTAGGTACGGCAAAGACATCGTGGCCATATACTCGTCATCCCCGAGATACTCGGAGACACCGAACTTGCCCTTACAAGATGGGGAGCCGTTGTTGGCTACCGACTCGATTTCTCCCCCATCCTTGGAGAGAGATAGAACCACTTTCTCCGCACCCAACGCCTTGGATGACTTGAGAGTGTGATTTATATGCCCCAAGTCTGCCGTACACGACCAAGAACCTGGTAGCTCAAAGAATGTGTGGAAGGTACTGCATGGGAACCGCGCGTCAACAGTCTGTGAGTACACCTTCGCCGTGTATCCATTTCCGGTAAAGTGAAGCAGGATAGTCGTGGGTGACAGAACCATCCTCTCCTCTGGTTCATCTCCCACCATTGCCAGGGCCGTCTTGATGGCCGTGGTGGGCATCACGATGAACTCTCCGCGCGCCTCACCATCATACGCTGTGCTAGCCAGGGAGTTTATCGCCCCTGACTCGCTGCTCATGATTCTTATCATCCCGGGGGATGCCTCAATACACGCGCCCATGAGTGATTGCGCGCCACTCTTGGTTGTTGTCTCGAAGCACCCCAGGAGCGCGTCTATCAGCCCGATAGGGGCATTCTCCAGAAGCTCACCATCGTTGTTGCCACCGATTCTGGGGAAGTCCCCACCGTCCATAGTGGGGAACGTTGCTCTAATGCCCCCTCCCTCCACAAGAAGTTTCCCTCGGGTGATTTTTGCTGACACCTCTTCTCCCTGAATGCTATCTACGAACTTATGCAGCATTTCAGCATTGACACACACATCAAGGTCTGGTAAATCGGTGTCGGTAATTACCACAACACCCACCTGGAGGTCGGTTGCCGACGCTTCCAACATTCCGTCCTCGACACTTAGTCGCACCATCGGTCCCGTGGCCATTGCGCTGCGCTTTGGTGCGACAGCCGCGCAAGCTTTTAGTATTTTTCCTAACACCTTCGTGTCCATACGTCCTCCGTGACCCCACCAGGGGCTCTACACGGGGCTTTTTAGCCCGCGTGGTACAAATACATTAAAAGGGGCTTCTTTGCTTGTCCAGGGCCTCTATTTGCTCCCCCACGCCACGGGATGCAGCGCGAAGTGCATCAATGAGAGATGCGCCCTTGTACGGTGTGACATCCTCCCCTGTTGAAACCCACACCGTCACGTAGCCAAGGACGGAACCAAAGTCAGGGAATGTGATGGTCATGGTGCCACCTACCCCCAGTTCCTTCGATAGAGACTCAGCAGTGCTGTATGCGTCTGCAATGGATGCTTCCAGGTCACTCATGGGTAGGTTTGAGTGTGATGCGTCTACAATTTGTTGAATCTCACCTGCGTATCCAAACATGGTTCCGATTAGACGGTCAATCTCATTGGACAGTTGAGTCCAATTGGATTCCATTTGCTTGTTGAGATCGAGTATCTCACCACTTTTCTTATCTGCCGACATGACTCGTCCTTTCTTCCTATGTAGGAAATTACAGTTCGCCCCACTTGGTTTCCTTCTTGGGGGCATCGTCAAACGGGTTGCCATTCTTATCATCTATGAATGCACACAATTTCTGCTGTGCGCTCGACGGGGTTGGTCTCACGACCACCCCATAAGCCTTAACCCATGTCTGATACCACTCTGTCATGGTTTCAAATGTGCATCCCTTCCCCTGAAGGATGACTGCTGCCCTCTTGATTGTCAGGTAGTCATCCTTGCTGGCTGTCTCCTTATCTCTGGAGGTGAGTCTGTACATCAAATCCTCAATGTCCTGCTGCTCCTTTGTCAGTGGGATGTCTATTTGCAGGATGGCCGGGGCATCCTTGACCACCTCCTGAAAACTGATGGTGCGACCAGTGTTGAAATTGTCGCGCTTCATAACGTTGATTGCGCGAACCATCTCTGGTATCGAAATCTCGTTTTGCAGGAGGTTCTTTGCACCAGCAGACTGGCGCGGACCCTGTCCATTCAATTTCGTGGGGTCAGTTCCCTGTGCCTCTGCCCACTCCTTGAGATACCACTGGATATCCGTTAGAGGTTTCCCGTTCTTGTCGTTGGGTCTCTCCGACTCCGGGAGCCCGGTAGGTCCGATGTGGTCGGGCGCGTTCTCATCAACTGCATCTTCAGTCGGAGTTTCTTCGGTGTCATCATCTTCAGAAGAACTAGCAGAAGAAAGGGATACCTCTGCTAGCTTTTCTTCATCTTCCAAATTTTCCAGGTCCAAAGATGCGTCTGCGTCAGCAGCGCCAATCTTTTTACTTAGTTTATCTTTACTTTGTATATCTTTACTTAGTAGGGCTTGATTATCCACATCTGGGTTATCCACATGTGGGTTTTCCACATCTGGATAATCAACATCTGGTTCATTGTCTTCTGCCAGGTTTGGATCTGGTTCCTGTGGGGACTCAAATACATGAGTTTCCCACCTCAGAACCTTGCCGGTTTTTTCGTCAGTGACGCGTCTGCGCTGAACATAGCCGTGCGCCTCAAGTTCCTTGATGCCAGACCGAACAGACGTTTCGCCATCTGAGGATGCTTTTATGATTACATCCATGATGACCAACCAGTCATCAGGTTTTGACATAAGCCAGTCATGGATACCCTTCGCCTTGAAAGACAGGAGTGGGTCGTTTGGAGCAATCCTGCTCTTTATGTAGTATGGGTTATCCTTGTTGTGTACTACTCTGTATGTGCTCATAAATCACCTCACGAAAAACTCCTCTATCCATTCAGCCCAATCCAGGTCGCTCATCTCTCTTCTGGTTCGAGTGTGGAGGGGTTTTCCCTGTAAGCCTCTATCGCCACATCTCTCAGTTTCTCGTAGCACAGGGCCGCGCGCTCACTCGCCTCGTTCTCCTGCTTGATAAGGTCCTTGTTTTCCTCCTGGAATCTCTCGTCACTCGCCACCTTTTGGGCAGCAAGTCTATCCAAGAGGTCTCTGGCTTGAATTCTTGCTACTTTTAATTCCTCGACTTTTTTGTCTAATTCGCTCATGATTTATCCTTTCGAACTCAACGCGTTCAACGTCTGATCTTCTCTACGTAATCGCCGTAAGTTTGGAGTCCTGGTTTATCCATGAATAAGTTGCGATTACACTCTCGTATGTAGTTATACAGTCTGGTTAGTTTCTCCTCGTCACTCAACTTGTCCCAATGATCGTCCTTATTCCATTCACCCATAACGCTTATATTGCTGCTTGCCATGATTTATCCTTTCATTCTGCTTCCAGGCCGGAATCTCTCTCTGGACTTGTCCCCATTGCCAAGCTCTGGTCTAAAAACCCAGGTGGCCAAAGAGGGGGACCAGTAGTACCCTACCTCGGTAATTTTATCTCGACTCTTCTTCGTCAGGTGTCCCGTGTTGGTAAAGACGGGCTTTATGCCATACATTCTCAGTATGGTTGCCCCCAGCAAGCTTTTGGCCTTGCTGTGTGTTGGTATCTTCGTGACGTTTATATCTGCTGTCATGGTCATGTCCTTTCATGGAACAAAAAAACTCGTGCGCTTTCTTACCAGCCTGTGCCTGTGGTGGTGGTGACTCATATATGGATTGCAACCGTATCCATATATGAGTTGCACAGGCAGGTAAGAAAATTCACGAGTCATGGTTGCTCACGCATCTCAGCCCCACCACAGAGCATGATGCGTGCAATGTTTCTTATTGTAACACATTTGTTTCCTAATAGCAAACTTGGCAAACTTTTCATTTCATGGAGTTCGCTATCGTCCTCCACAGGTAGTTCTCTCCAAGAGATTCTTCCACCCTGAGAAACTCGGAGATGTCCTTGTACTCCCCCTGTAGTTCAGGGGGTAGCCAGTCCAGAATCGTGGCTCTCCTGAAATGTCTCTTGAACCTAACTGCCGACTTTCTGCCAGTTTCGTCGTTGTCGAAGCACAGAAACACGTTTCTTACGTGTGATATGTGTTCATTCCATTCCTGTTTCCAGAGTCCACTACCGGAGGTGGCCGAGATTGCTGGCATCCCCATCTGGCACAGTCTGATTGCATCAATCTCACCCTCGGTGATAATCACCTGGTCAGTGTCCTCCGTAATGGCGTCCAGGTTAAAAATCGTCTGTCCCTCTTTGCCTCTCCAGAGATACTTGGGAGGCGCGTCGCCCGGGAATGAGCGTATCTTGATACCTGTCAGTTCATCATGGTGCTTACACGGTATGACTATACGTGTCTCTGCTCTATACACACCTCCCTTGCAGGGGACTTTGAAGGTCCCCAAACCAATGTCGAACTGGTCCATCGTCTCGTTGCTGAGACCGTACCTATCGTGGCACCACTCCCTGGGTTCTTTGTCCATCCGTTTGTGCCAGTCATCTACGTCCCTCAGTGTGTAGTGGAATTCTCTGGGTTTCTTCTCAATATGGGCACGAGGTGGTATTTTCCGTTTGGCAACCCTTGCCCCCGAGACCCCCGTGAGATACTCACACACGTCCGCGTAGTGGCTACTCTTG